>Ga0207708_10000853_pt1 | contig 22965 bp, 23 predicted proteins | sample KBSK5101metaG_FD_184340 | JGI IMG/M metagenome (GOLD analysis project Ga0207708, IMG submission 184340) | Corn, switchgrass and miscanthus rhizosphere microbial communities from Kellogg Biological Station, Michigan, USA - KBS K5-10-1 metaG... | ecosystem: Host-associated > Plants > Roots >...
GACCTGTTCGAGCAGGGCAAGAAGAACGCCCCCTGCATCGTCTTCATCGATGAAATCGACGCGGTCGGACGCCATCGCGGCGCCGGCCTCGGCGGCGGCCACGACGAGCGCGAGCAGACGCTCAACCAGCTGCTCGTCGAGATGGACGGCTTCGAGTCGAACGAAGGCGTCATCCTCGTCGCCGCCACCAACCGTCCCGACGTGCTCGACCCGGCGCTCCTGCGGCCCGGCCGCTTCGACCGCCGCATCGTCGTCAACCGGCCGGACGTGAAGGGGCGCGAAGGCATCCTCTCGGTCCACACCCGCAAGATCCCGATGGCCGACGACGTGGAGATTGCGGTGCTGGCGCGCGGCTCGGCCGGCTTCTCGGGCGCGGATCTCGCGAACCTGGTGAACGAAGCGGCGCTGAACGCGGCGCGCTACAACCAGAAGACGGTGCGGATGCACGACTTCGAGTTCGCGAAGGACAAGGTGCTGATGGGATCCGAGCGCCGCTCGATGATCATCAGCGACGCCGAGAAGCGGGTGACGGCCATTCACGAGGCGGGGCACGCGCTGCTCACGGTGCTGCTGCCGCATGCCGACCCGATCCACAAGGTCACGATCATCCCGCGCGGCATGGCGCTCGGCCTCACGCAGCAGCTGCCGGCGGACGAGAAGCACAACTACTCGCGCGACTACCTGAACGATCAGATCGCGATCCTGCTCGGCGGCCGCATCGCCGAGGAGATCACGATGAACAGCCTCACCACCGGCGCCGGCAACGACCTCGAGCGGTCGACCGAGCTGGCGCGCAAGATGGTCTGCGAGTGGGGCATGAGCGACGCGATGGGGCCGCTCACTTTCGGCAAGAAGGAAGAGCAGATCTTCCTCGGCCGCGAGATCGCGCAGCACCAGGATTACAGCGAGGACACGGCGCTCAAGATCGACCAGGAAGTGAAGCGCTTCGTCACCGAGAACTACCAGCGCGCGCATCACCTGCTCACCCAGAGCAAGGAGACGCTGGTGAGGATGGCCGACGCGCTGCTTGCCCGCGAGGTGCTCGACGCCGATCAGGTGCGCCGCCTCGCCGCCGGCCAGCCGCTCGACGAGCCGCAGGCCGTCGCCGCCCGCACCGTCACGGCGGACGAGGGCGAGCGGCCCAGGTCGAAAGAGCGCGCCCCGATCGTACCTGCGCTGAACAAGCCGCTGCCGCAGGAGTAATTAGAAATTACGGCGAATTAGGAATTAGGAATTCGTGTCCCTGGCCGAAAGCCTGGGATGGTCGCCAGGCGCCGTGTACGAATTCATAATTCCTAATTCCTGTAATTCCTAATTGCGTGATCTCACCGCGCCGCTCCTACACCGTCCCTCTTCCCGGCAACGGGACGCTCGCCCTCGGCGCGAGGTGTCTCGTGATGGGGATCCTCAACATCACGCCCGACTCGTTTGCGGAGACGGCGCCTGGTCTGGACGTTGCGGCCGCGGTGGACGTGGCGCTGCAGATGGAGGCGGATGGGGCGGACCTCATCGACGTCGGCGGCGAGTCGACGCGGCCGGGCGCGGAGCCGGTGTCGGCGGCCGACGAGCTGGCGCGGGTCATCCCGGTGCTCAGCGCGCTTGCCGGCAAGGTGCGCGTGCCGATCTCCGTCGACACCTACAAGAGCGAGGTGGCGCGCGAGGCGCTCGCCGCCGGGGCGTCGATCGTCAACGACATCAGCGGACTGCGGCGCGACCCTGCGCTCGCCCGCGAGGCGGCACGGAGCGGCGCGGCGCTGGTGCTGATGCACACCCGCGGCAGCTCGGCAACGATGTATGACGAAGCGGTTTACGGTGACGTCGTCAGCGAGGTGGTCGCGGAACTGCGCGAGAGCATGCGGCTGGCCACCACCGGCGGCGTGCCGATCGACCAGCTGATCGTCGATCCCGGCCTCGGGTTTGCCAAACGCGCGATGCACAGTTATGGTGTGCTGGCGCGATTGCCGGAATTCGCCGCCGCGCTCGACCGTCCGGTGCTGGTCGGGCCGTCGCGCAAGTCGTTCATGCGCGAGGCGCTCGGCGGCCGCGCCGCCACCGAGCGCGACTGGGGCACCGCGGCGGCCGTGACCGCTGCCGTGCTCGGCGGCGCCCACATCGTGCGCGTCCACGCGGTCGCAGAGATGACACAGGTCGTGCGTGTCGCCGAGGAGATCAGAAAGCGCTATACCGATCAGCCATGACGTGGTTTACCGCCTTTCTCCGCCGCCCGCCGATCAGCTGGTGGGACCTCCTCGACATCCTCGTGGTGTCGATTCTGATCTACGAGGTCCTGAAGCTGATTCGCGGCACGCGCGCCGTGCAGATGGTGCTCGGCGCCAGCGTGCTGGTGGGGCTGCTGTACGGCTCGCGCTGGGGCCACCTCGAGACGCTGAACTGGCTGATTCGCAACCTCGGCGGCTACATCGTCTTCGGCTTCATCGTCCTCTTCCAGTCCGACATCCGCCGGATGCTCGCGCACTTCGGCCGGGCGCCGTTCTTCCGCTACTTCGCCAAGGCTGAATCGGCGGCCGAGTCGATCGAGGAGCTCGCCGTGGCGACCTCGATGCTCTCGTCGCAGCGCATCGGCGCGATCATCGCCATCGAGCGCCAGATCGGGCTGAGAAACTACATCGAGGGTGGCATCAGGCTCGATGCGGTCCTGACCTACGATCTGCTCCTCAGCATCTTCCTGCCCGAGTCGCCGCTCCACGACGGCGCGGTGATCGTCCAGGAAGATCGCGTGGCCGCCGCCGCCTGCTTCCTGCCGCTGACCGTGAATCCGAAGTTGAGCAAGCAGCTCGGCTCGCGGCATCGCGCGGCGATCGGCTTGACGGAGGAGAACGACTCGGTGGCGATTGTGGTGTCGGAGGAAACCGGCAGCGTCTCGATCGTTGTCGACGGCCAGATCGAGCGCGGCCTCACCAGCGAGGAACTCCGCGCGCGGCTGCGCGAGCTGGTCCTGCAGAAGCGCGACCGGATGCCGCCGAAGCCCGAGGTCGAGCTGACATGAACTTCCCGCGCCGCCTGGTTGCGTGGGCGTTCCGCCATTTGTGGCTGAAGGTGCTGTCGGTCGGCCTGGCGCTGCTGTTGTGGATGGTCGTCGCCGGCGAAGAGATGGTCGAGCGGGGGCTGCGCGTGCCGCTCGAGCTGCTTCAGGTGCCGTCGGGAATCGAGCTGCTCGGCGACGTCCCGACCACGGTCGACGTGCGCGTGCGCGGCGCCTCCGGAACCCTCAGCCGCGTCGGGCAGGGCGACGTCGTCGCGGTGCTCGATCTGCGCACGGCCAAATCGGGGCGCCGGTTGTTCCCGATCGGCCCCGATCAGGTGCGCGTGCCGTACGGCGTGCAGGTCGTGCAGGTGATGCCGTCGGCGGTTGCGCTGGCGTTCGAGGCGTCCGCGTCGCGGCAGGTTCCGGTCGTGCCCTCGGTCGACGGTCGTCCCGCAGCCGGCTACGTCGTCGGCCCCATGACGGCGGAGCCGCCGTCGGTGGAAGTGATCGGACCGGAGTCGATGGTGAAGCGCGTGGCCGAGGTGCTGACCGAGCCGGTCACCGTGACCGGCGCGAAGGAAGCGGTGCGGGAGACGGTGAGCCTCGGCGTGCTCGATCCCTCGCTGCGCCTGAAATCGGCGCGCGCGCTGGTCACCGTTCAGGTCGTGCCGGCGCCGCTCGAGCGCACGCTGCGCAACCGGCCGGTTCACCTGCGCAACGTCGCCTCGACGCTCGAGGCGCAGGCGGTGCCGTCGCAGGTCGATCTCGCCATCCGCGGCAACCGTGACGCGCTCAACCGCGTTGGCAGCGACGACGTGGTGGCGTATGTTGATCTGGCGGGGCTGGGCCCCGGGCAGTATTCGCTGACCGTGCACGCCGATGCCCCGCCGGACGCGGGGGTCACTCGCGTCGAGCCCGCGTCGGTGCAGGTGCGAATCACCAGTGGCAAACATTGATACGACAGGAACGCCGGACACCGCGCGCGCGCGCGTGCCGCGGCTCTTCGGCACCGATGGCGTCCGCGGTACGGCCGGCGAGTACCCGCTCGATCCGCCGACGGTGCGCCGGCTCGGCGCGGCGCTGGTGCGCGCGCAGCGCGCCGGCCGCGCCGGCGCGCCGCTGCGGTTTCTCGTCGGGCGCGATACGCGCGAGTCGGGCGAGTGGATCGAAGCGGAGCTGGCGCACGGCGCGTCGGGGGAGGGCGCAACGGTCACCAGCGCCGGGGTCGTGCCGACACCGGCAGTCGCCTATCTGACTCGCACCATCGGCTACGACGCCGGCGTGGTAATCTCCGCGTCCCACAATCCGTTCGAGGACAACGGCATCAAGGTGTTCTCGGGCAAGGGCGAAAAGTTCACCGAGACGATCGAGCGCGAGGTCGAGGCGATAATCGCCGACGCCGCCTGGGAGGCGCGCGGCGGGACGCCGGCCGCGGTGCCGCGCGAGGATCTCGTCGCCGCCTACCTCGATCATCTCCGCGCGGTCTTTCCCGAAGCGCCGAAGCTGGGACGCTTCAGGCTCGCCATCGACTGCGCCAACGGCGCGACGGCGCCGGTGGCGCCGGAGCTGTTTCGCAGCCTCGGGCTCGACACCGTGGTCGTCGGCAACGAGCCGGACGGCCGCAACATCAACCTGAAATGCGGATCGACGCATCCCGAGCTGCTCGCGCGCACGGTGGTCGACGAGGGATGCCGGATGGGCGTGGCGTTCGACGGCGACGGCGACCGCGCGATCTTCGTCGACGATCGCGGCCAGGTGGTCGACGGCGATGCGGTGCTGCTGATGTGCGGCCGCCAGCTGCAGTCGGAGGGACGCCTGCGCGGCAACGCGATTGTCGCCACGGTGATGAGCAACATCGGCCTCGAGCTGGCGCTGAAGCCGCTCGGCATCGAGCTGGTGCGCACCTCTGTCGGCGACAAGTACGTGATGGAAGAGATGCTGACGCGCGGCCTGTCGCTCGGCGGCGAGCAGTCGGGGCACATCATCTTCTCGGAGTATCTGTTCACCGGCGACGGCCTGTGCACGGCGCTGAACGTGCTGCGGACGCTCGCGCTCACCGGCCGCTCGCTGGCCGGCCTCGCCGGCGATCTCACCACCTTTCCGCAGGTTCTCCTCAACGTCCGCGTGCGCGAGAAGGCGGACCTGAACAGCGTGCCCGAGGTGGCGGCGGCGATCGCCGGCGTCGAGGCGCGCGTCGCCGGGCACGGGCGTTTGCTCGTCCGCTACTCCGGCACCGAGCCGCTCCTGCGCGTGATGCTCGAAGGCAAGAACCAGGACGAAATCCGCACGTGGGCGCAGGAGATCGTCGACGTGGTGAAGCGCCATCTCGGCTGACGCGCCTCGCCCTCGTATGGCCCGGTTATCCGTCAACGTCAACAAGGTCGCGACGCTGAGGAACTCGCGCGGCGGCCACTCGCCGGACGTCCTCGACGCGGTGCGCGTCTGCGTCGAGGCGGGGGCGCCCGGGATCACCGTTCATCCACGCGCCGATCGGCGGCACATCACGCCGGAGGACGTGCGCGCGATCGCGACCTACCTCCGGGCCAACGCGTCGGGCGTGGAGTACAACATCGAAGGCGATCCGCGACCCGAGCTGCTCGCGCTGGTCGACGAAGTCCGTCCCGATCAGGTGACGCTGGTGCCGGTCGTCCCCGGCGAGATCACCAGCCAGGCCGGCTGGCAGCCGGGCCCGGCGACCGAGAGCCTGCCGTCGGTGATTGCCCGGTGCCACGACCGCAAGATCCGCGTCAGCCTGTTCGTCGACGCCGTCGGCGATCCGATCCGCTGGGCGGCGTCGGTTGGCGCCGATCGCGTCGAGCTCTACACCGAGCCGTTCGCGCGCGCGTTCGACCGCGGTCCCGACCTCGGGCGTCGCGCCTTCGCTCCCTACGCCGAGGCCGCCCGCCTTGCGCACTCGCTCGGCCTCGGCGTCAACGCCGGCCACGACCTCGATCTCAGCAACCTCACGATCTTCCGCGACCTGCCGCACCTCGACGAAGTCTCGATCGGCCACGCCATCATGTCGCGCGCGCTCTTCGTCGGCCTTTCCACCGTGGTTCGCGAGTACCTCGAGGTGCTCGCGGGGTAGAGCGCCGCTGGACTATGATCGGCGACGGTCCGGCTGAAGCCGGACACAACGATTCACAGAGGCTATGAAATCCGACGCCATCGCGTTCGGCATTGCGGGCATCCTGTTCGGGCTGATTGCCGGCTGGATCATCGGCTCGCAGCAGGGGGGTCCGCGCGCGCCGGCTGCTCCCGTGGCGACCGCCGCGCCGCAGGGCGCCGGCGCGCCGGCGACGCGCGCCGCAGTGCTCGACGAGACCCAGGTCAACGCGCTGAAGGCGGTGGCCGAGCGCGAGAAGACCAACGCCACCCCGCGCGTTCAGCTCGGCAACCTCTACTTCGACGCCGAGCGGTACGACGACGCAATCAAGTGGTACGCCGACGCGATCAAGCTGTCGCCCAGGGACGTCAACGTCAGCACCGATCTCGGCGTGAGCTACTACTACTCCAACCAGCCGGACAAGGCGCTCGAACAGTTCAACCACTCGTTGTCGCTCGATCCGAAGCACGGCAAGACGCTGCTCAACGTCGGCATCGTCAAGGCGTTCGGCAAGCAGGACCTCGACGGGGCAGCCAAGGCGTGGCAGGAAGTGATCCGGAATGCGCCCGACAGCCCCGAAGGACAGGCGGCCAAGCGCGCGCTCGAGACGCTGCAGTCGGCGCATCCCTCGACGCCGGCGGGCACCGACGGCGCGCGGAAGCCGGGTGCGTGATGCTGAAGGTCCTGCTGTTCATGGTGCTGGCCTTCTACGTGAGCCGCGCCGTCTGGCGTCTTCTCGACGGCATCGTCGAAGGCGCCTCCGGCCCGCGGTCGCGGCCGGGGCCGCGCGATCGCGCGCCCGACCGCGGCGTGCCGATGGCGCGCGACCCGGTCTGCGGCACGTTCGTGCTGCCGGGCAGCGCCGTGACGCTGGTCGACGGCCGCAACCGTCTCTACTTCTGCTCCGACGCCTGCCGCGAGAAATACCGCGCCCGAATCGCATGAGCAGCGAATCCTCGCTCCGCGCCGACATCGTCGAGGTCGGGCGCCGGATGTACGCGCGCGGCTACACGGCGTCGAACGACGGCAACATCAGCGTGCGGCTCGGCGCCGACCGGCTGCTGATGACGCCGAAGAGCGTCTGCAAGGGGTTCATGACCCCGGACATGATGTGCATCACCGATCTCGATGGCCGCAAGCTGCAGGGCGATCGCGATCCCTCGTCCGAGATGCTGATGCACCTCGAGGTCTACCGCCACCGGCCCGACGTCCAGGCGGTGGTGCATGCGCACCCGCCGACCGCCACCGGCTTTGCCGTCGCCGGCATCCCGCTCGATCGCGCGGTCCTCGCCGAGGTGTTGACGACGCTGGGGAGCATTCCGATTGCGGAGTACGCGACGCCGTCGACGCGCGAGCTGCCGGAGGCGGTGCGCAAGTACATCAAGGCGCACGACGGGATGCTGCTGGCGAACCACGGCGCGCTCACCGTCGGCGGCGATCTCTACAGCGCGTACTTCAAGATGGAGACGATCGAGCACTTCGCCAAGATCAGCCTGGTGGCGCGGCTGCTCGGGCGCGAGAACCTGCTCTCGCGCGAGGAAGTGATGCGGCTGCAGGAGCTGCGCGGCGCGTACGGGATCAAGGCGCCGGCGCCGATCTGCGCCGACGACAGCGAAGAAGAGGCCGATGCCTCCTGCCAGACGGTTCAGGCGCCGTCCGGCCACGGCGCGCGCCTCGTGCCCGACAGTCAGCCTTCGCTCGTGCAGAAACTCTCGGCGAGCGACGGCGAGACGCCGCCCGACGCTTCGCCGGAGGGCGGCGAAATTCGGTTAACATACCGCGAGCTTTCGGCGTTGATCGAAGACGCCGTACGGAACTTACGCTGAAAAAAAGGGGCGGAGCAAGCTCCGCCCCTACGGAATCACCAATTCCACCCCAGCGGGTGAATCGCAACGTTCCGTAGGGGCCGACCTTGGTCGGCCCTCTGAAGGAGACACGATGGGTGAGGCGCTCGGAATGATCGAAACCAAAGGCCTGGTCGCGATGATCGAAGCGGCGGACGCGATGGTCAAGGCCGCCAAGGTGACGCTGGTGGGCTGGGAGAAGATCGGCGCCGGCTATGTCACCGCGATCGTGCGCGGCGACGTCGCGGCGGTGAAGGCGGCGACCGACGCCGGCGCGGCGGCGGCGCGGCGGGTCGGCGAGCTGGTCTCGGTGCACGTGATCCCGCGGCCGCACGCCAACCTCGAAGACGCGCTGCCGATCGGAAAGGCCAACGCAACGGTAAAGGCCTAGAACCCCGAACCTCGCCTGATCCCCGATGCTCCTCGCAAAAATCGTTGGCACCGTCGTCGCCACGCGTAAGGATCCGCGCCTCGTCAGCAGCAAGCTGCTGGTGGTGCGCCCGATGGATCCGCGCGGCAAGACCGACGGCAACTACCTCGTCGCCATCGATACGGTGGATGCGGGCGTCGGCGAGACGGTGCTCGTGGTGAGCGGGAGCTCGGCCCGCATGGCGTCGGGGCTGAAGGATTGCCCGGTCGACGCCGCGGTCGTCGGGATCATCGATACGGTCGATGTTACGGACTAGTTGCCCATGCAGATAGCCAGGGTGATCGGCGACGTCGTGATGACGCGCAAGGACGAGCAGCTCATGGGGATCACGCTGCTGCTGGTGCAGCCGCTGACGCCGGATCGCCAGCCGGCCGGCAAGCCGATTGTCGCCGTCGACGCGGTCGGCGCGGGCGTCGGCGAAGAAGTGTTCTTCGTCCGCGGCAAGGAAGCCAGCTTTCCGTTTTATCCAGCCGAGCCGCCGGTCGACGCCGGAATCGTCGGCATCATCGATCACTGGGACCTCGGGTAATCGCGACATTGCGGAATGCGGATTGCGGATTGCGGATTGGGATTGTGGATTGCCGATGCAGATAGCCAGGGTCATCGGCACCGTCGTCGCGACGCAGAAGCACCGCAAGTTCGAGGGCGCGAAGCTGCTGCTGGTGCAGCCGCTGAACCTCGACGACACGCCGCGCGGCACGGCGCTGCTGGCGGTGGACGGCGTCGGCGCCGGCGTCGACGAGAAAGTGCTGGTCGTGCTCGAGGGACGCGCGGCGGGCGAGGCGCTGGGCAAGAAAGCCGCGCCGGTCGACGCGGCGATCATCGGGATCGTCGATACGGTGTCCATGCATGAATGAACAGGAACTGCGGGAGATGATCCGCGCGTCGATCGCGCGGCATCTGGGCGCAGGCAGCGCACCGGGACGCGCGATCGAGCCCTTCACCGCGCCGGGCCACGCGAGCCACCTGCGGCTGCCGCTGGTCAGCGGCGACGAGGAAGGGGCGTGCATCATCGAGCCGTCGGTGCGCTGCAATCACTGCGGCTACTGCCTGTCACTGGGCCACTGACCGCGTGGTGAAGCGGGTCGAGTAGGTCGGGTGGGCTGGTCGGGTGGGTAAAAGCAGTCCGTCGGTTCTGGTCACCCGGAAACTGCCCTCCTCCGTACTCTCCAGGCTTCACGACGTCGCAGAGGTCGACCTCTATACCGGCGAGGCGGCGATTCCTGCAGCCGAGCTGAAGGCGCGCGTCGCGGACAAAGATGCGCTGGTGTGCCTCCAGACCGACACGATCGACCGCACGGTGATCGAAAGCGGCAGCCGGCTCAAGGTCATCTCCAACCTCGCCGTCGGCTACACCAACATCGACGTCCACTACGCGCGGTCGCGCCAGATCGTCGTCACCCACACGCCCGACGTCCTCACCGAGTCGGTCGCCGACTTCACCTGGGCGCTGATCCTGGCGATCACCCGCCGCCTCGCGGAGGGGGAGCGGCTCCTGCGCCGCGGCGAGTGGAAGGGGTGGGCGCTCGATTTCATGCTCGGCACCGAGCTGCGCGGCAAGCAACTGGGGCTGGTCGGCGTCGGCCGCATCGGCCGCGCGGTCGCGGCGCGCGCGCCGGCGTTCGGGATGAAGGTCGCGTACCACACCCGCAGCAGCGGCAACGTCGGCCTCGGCGATGCGGCGGACGCGATGTCGCTCGATCGCCTGCTCCTCACCTCCGACGTCGTCTCGCTGCACGTACCGCTGACGCCGGAGACGCGGCACCTGATCGATCAGCGCGCCTTCACGCGGATGAAGCGCTCGGCCTACCTGGTGAACACCGCCGGCGGGCCGGTGGTCGACGAGGCGGCGCTGGCGTGGGCGCTGCAGCATCACCTGCTCTCGGGCGCGGCGCTCGATGTCTACGAAAACGAGCCGTCGGTGCACCCCGACCTGCTGCAGCTGGAGAACGTGCTGCTGGTGCCGCACCTGGCGAGCGGCACCACCGAAACGCGCAGGGCGATGGCCGATCTCGCCGTCAGCAATGCGATCGCCGTGCTCGAAGGCCGCCCGGCGCTGACGCCGGTTCCCTGAAGTCCGGCTGAAGCCGGACACTCCGAATGACATCAGCCCTCGAGGGCTGCGCTACACTCAAGGTCTCCATGCGCCGGCTTCGCGTCCTTTTATTCGCCGCGCTCGTCTTCGCTGTTGCGCCGCGGTCGTTCGCCGCCGACACGTGCGAATGGACCGGCGTCGAGCGCGTGATCGCGATCGGCGACGTCCACGGCGCCTACGATCGGTTCGTCGAGATCCTGAAGCGCGCCGGCGTCGTCGATGCGGATCTGCACTGGGCCGCGGGCACCGCGCACGTCGTCCAGCTCGGCGACGTCGTCGATCGCGGCGACGACTCGCGCAAGGCGCTCGATCTGCTGCGGCGGCTCGAACGGGAAGCGGGCGCTGCGAAAGGACGCCTTCACCTGCTGCTCGGCAACCACGAGATCGCGCGCATGCTCGGCGACCTGCGGCTGACCGCGCCGGGGGAGTACACCGCATTCGTCACGGCCGACTCCGAGGCGCTGCGCGACAAGGTCGTGAAGGCGATGAAGCCGGCCACCGACGAAGAGCGGACGCAGCTGATTCAGCAGCTGCCGCTCGGTTCGCTGGAAATGCGCCAGGCGTTCGGCCGCGACGGCGACTACGGCAAGTGGCTGCGCGAGCTGCCCACCGTGGTGAAGATCGACGGCCTGCTCTTCGTGCACGGCGGCATCAGCCTCGCCGTCGCGCCGCTCGGCTGCGCGGCCATCAACGAGCAGGTCCGCCGCGATCTCACCGATGACCTCGACAAGACGCTCGCCGCGCCTCTGGCGACGCTGACCGCGCGCGTCGACGGGCCGCTCTGGTACCGCGGCCTGGCGCAGGAGCCCGACAGCTTCGCGCCGCAGGTGGAGGACATCCTGACGAAAGTCGCCGCCCGCGCCATCGTCATCGGCCACACCGTCACCGCGACCGGCCGCATCACCACGCGGTTCGGCGGCCGCGTCGTGCAGATCGACACCGGCATGCAGCCGGCGTACGCCCAGGGCGGCCGCGCGTCAGCGCTCGAGATCGCCGGCGGCGAGGCGACCGCCATCTACCTCGATCGCCGCGATCCGGTGGCGATCGCGAAGCGCGCGGGCGCGTCCGACGTCGCCGCGCCTGCCGTTCGGCGATGAGCCGCGGCGCCGCCGCCCCGGTCAACCCGGTGATGCGTGCGCTCCGGCGCGCCATCGACACGCTCGACCTGCCCGCGGTCGAGAAGATCGCCGAGGAAAGCCGCGAGGATCCGTTCGAGATCCTGATCGCGACGATGCTGTCGGCGCAGACCAGGGATGCGGTGACGGCCGAGGCGTCGGCGCGGCTGTTCGCGCGCGCCCGTACGCCGCGGGCGATGGCGAAGCTCGCCGAGAAGGAGATCGAGCGCCTGATCTACCCGGTCAGCTTCTATCGGAATAAGGCGAAGCACGTGCGCGAGACCTGCCGCCTGCTGGTCGAGCGCTTCAAGGGGCGCGTGCCCGGCACGATGGAGGAGCTTCTGATGCTGCCCGGCGTTGGCCGCAAGACCGCCAACCTCGTGCTGATTCTCTCCTTCAGGAGCCGTCACAACATCTGTGTCGATACCCACGTGCACCGCATCTCGAACCGCCTCGGCTGGGTGAAGACGCGGACACCGGAAGAGACCGAGCACGCGCTCTACGAGCGGACGCGCCGTCAGTGGTGGCCCTTCATCAACCTGTACCTCGTGACCTGGGGGCAGAACATCTGCCGGCCGGTCTACCCGAGGTGCGGCGTGTGCGCGATTCGCGAGCATTGTCCAAGGATTGGCGTCGAGCGTTCTTCCCCGCGATGACCGAGACGACGAGGGCGCGAAATTTTTCTTTCTTCGCCGTGTTGCTGCTGGTCGGCTCCTGGCTGATGTGGGTCAGGCCGGCGGCGCAACCGGCCGGTCCGGTGATCGTCGTCGAGACTTCCAAGGGCACGTTCGAGTTCGAAACCTATCCCGAGGATGCGCCGAAGACGGTCGCGCACGTCGTCGACCTCGTGAAGCGGGGGTTCTACGACGGGCAGCGCGTTCACCGCGCGGTGCCGGGGTTTCTCGTGCAGTGGGGCGATCCACGGTCGCGCGATCTGGCGCAGGAGGCCGCGTGGGGCCGCGGCGCGGCGGCGTCGAGCGGCACGCCGATCGGCGCGGCGGAGATCTCGAAGAAGCGGCTGCACCGCGCCGGCGCGGTGGCGATGTCGCACCCCGGCGTCCCGACGCGCGGCGACAGCCAGGTCTACGTCACGCTCGCGGATCGGCCCGACTTGAACGGCAAGTACGTCGTCTTCGGCCAGGTCATCGAGGGAGTGGACGTCCCGGCGCGCCTCGAGCGAGGCGACGAAATCAGAAGAGCGTTCGTGAAGGAGTGAGCGCGCCCTTCAGCTCGGGGTAGCGCTCGATGAACTCCGGCGGGTACTCGCCCTCGATCGGCTCGCCGAGCTGCTGCTTGATCATCGCGGCGTTGGCCACCGACTTCGCCGAGAAATGATTGTTGGTGTAGAGATAGAGCTTCTTCACCAGCTGCCTGGCCGCGTCCGCCGTCTCGGAGAACTCCTTCAGCTCCTCGGCCGAGTAGAGGTAGTCGTAGCGATCCTCCGACTTCTCGTGCCGCCACCACTTCGCGGCGTTGCGGCCGTGCAGCCGCATGTAGTAGAAGCCGCGCACGTTCGGCAGGTAGTTCTGCCGGATCGAAAAGCGGAACTTCGGCTCATCGATCTGCACCCAGGCGGCGCCGAACGAATTGAGCAGATCGAGCGTGCCGCCGATCGCGTCGCTCCAGCTGCTGTGCCGCAGTTCGACCGCGACCGGATAGTCGGCGAACGCCTGCAGCAGCGCCGCGAGGTAGTCGCGTGACGCCGGCGCGTCCTTGAAGCTGGCAGGAAACTGCGCCAGCAGCGCGCCCAGCCGTCCCGCCGCCGCCAGCGGTTCGATGCCGCGGCGGAAGGCGTCGAGATCGGCCTCGTTCGGCGCCGCCAGCGCCCCGAGCAGCGCATCGTCACTCGACGCTTCGCCGGGCAGGCCCTCCGCGAGGCGCTCGCGGAACATCCGCGGGTGCGTGAACTGCTGGAACAGCTTGACCGAGAACTCGAAGTTCGCCGGCGTGCGTTTCGCCCACGCGCGCGTCACCTGCGCGCGCGGCTGGCCGTAGAAGGTGGAATTGACCTCGACGGTATTGAAGTGCTCGGCGTAGAAAGCGAGCTCGTCGAATCCTTTCGGCCGCCTGCGGGCGGGCGGGTAGAAGACGCCGTTCCAGGTGCCCTTGCCGGACGGGTAGTTCCAGCCGGCGGTGCCGATGCGCAGATCAGAGCTTTCCGTATCGGTCCTTGTCGAAGCCGAAGATCACCTGCGACCCCTTGATCATGATCGGCCGCCGGATGAGGTTGGGGTTTTCCATCATCATCGCGATGGCCTCCTTCTTCGACTTCGGCAGCGGCCGCTCCTTGAACACAGGGCTGCGCGTGCTGACGTAGTCGAGGAAGCGGTCGGCGTCGATGTGCTTCTCGAGGAACTCGCGCGACGGCGGCTCCTTGTTGATGTCGATCTGGTTGACGTCGATCTCGCGCTCGTCCAGAAAACTTCTGGCGTTCTTGCAGGTCGTTCAAGTGGGCTTCGTATAGAAGGTCGGTTTCGCCATGGGAGTACGATAATAGCAAGGTCGCAAGGCGGGAAGGCTGGAAGGCTGGAAGGCGGGAAGGCAAGGTGAGAGGGTTGGAAGGTTGGAAGGTCAAGGCGGGAAGGTCAAGGTTGGAAGGTGTTAACGGTTAACGAGATCTTCCACTCGATACAGGGCGAGTCCTCGCATGCGGGGCGGCCGTGCGTGTTCGTGCGGCTGACGGCGTGCGATCTGCGGTGCTCGTGGTGCGATACGCCGTATGCGTTCCACGAAGGGCGCAAGATGTCGGTGGACGAGGTGGTGGCCGCGGTGGATGCCGCCGGCTGCGAGCTGGTCGAGATCACGGGTGGCGAGCCGCTGCTTCAGGAAGAGGTCTACCCGCTGATGGATCGGCTGCTGGCCAGCGGCCGCACGGTGCTGCTCGAAACCGGCGGCCATCGGCCGATCGACCGCGTGCCCCAGGCGGTCGTCAAGATCGTCGACATCAAATGCCCGGCCAGCGGCGAGGCGGCGAAGAACGACTGGGAGAATCTCGGCCGGCTCTCGCCGCACGACGAGGTGAAGTTCGTCATCCAGGATCGCGCCGACTACGAGTTCGCCCGGGACGTGATCGCCCGCTACGGCTTGCCCGGTCGCGCCGCGGCGGTGCTGATGTCGCCGGTCCACGGCGTCCTCGATCCGAAGACGCTGTCGGAGTGGATCCTCGCCGATCGCCTCGCGGTACGGCTCCAGCTGCAGCTGCACAAGTACATCTGGTCGCCGACGACGCGAGGCGTCTGACAATGTCTCGCGCTGTAGCTCTGCTGTCTGGCGGGCTTGATTCGTACACCGCCGCGGCGATTGCGAAAGCGCAGCGCTTCACCCTCTTCGCGCTCACCATTCATTACGGCCAGCGGCACGCGCGCGAGGTCGAGGCGGCGCGCGCCGTCGCCCGCGCCCTCGGCGTCGAGCGTCACCTCGAGCTCGAAGTCGACCTGCGGAAGATCGGCGGCTCCTCGCTCACCTCCGACATACCGGTGCCGCACGAGCGCGACCTCTCGGCCGACGGCATCCCGTCCACCTACGTGCCGGCGCGCAACACGATCTTCCTCTCGCTCGCGCTCGGCTGGGCCGAGGCGGTCGGCGCCCACGACATCGTCATCGGCGTCAACGCCCTCGACTACTCCGGCTACCCCGACTGCCGGCCGGAGTTCATCGCGGCGTTCGAGCGGCTGGCGGAGCTGGCGACGCGCGAAGGGGTCGAGGGCGGGCGCTTCCGCGTACACGCGCCGCTCATCACGCTGAGCAAGGCCGAGATCATCCAGCGCGGCCTCGAGCTCGGCCTCGACTACGGCCTGACGCACAGCTGCTACGACCCGTCGCCCGACGGCCGTCCGTGCGGCACGTGCGACAGCTGCGTGCTGCGCGCCCGCGGGTTTCGCGAAGCGGGCATCGCCGACCCGCTGGCGATGGGCTAAGATCGCGAAAAACGCGGTGCACATCCTGAGAGGCCAACCCATCCGGCGCCAGGTGGTCGGGATAACCGGCGCCCTGCTGGTGCCGTTCGTGATCGCCTCCGCGTGGACCGCGAGACTGACGCGCGCCGAGCACGTCGACGAACTGCGCGAGCAGTCAGGCGCGCTCGCCGCGACCGCCGGCGCCTACCTCAATCAATATCTCAGCGGCCTCGACTCGATGGCCTCGACGCTCACGCAGCATCCCGCCGTCGTCGCCCAGGATCGGGAGGTGTCCGACCACGTTTTCGCCGCCGTGCTGCGCGACCAGCCTTTGCTCGTGAACATCCTCCTCGTCGATGCCGAAGGCACGATCAAAGCCAGCGGCCTGCCTGCGGCCGGCGTGACGAAGGTGACGGCGATCGAGCAGGTGAAACAGGTCTTCGCAACCGGGAAACCGCTGGTGAGCGATCTCGTGACCGGCGCCGTCTCACGCCGGCCGACCGTCGCCCTCGCCTATCCCGTGCGCGACAAGTCGGGATCGATCAACGGCGCGCTGGCGCTCTCGCTCAACCTCGAGCGCCTCGAGACGCTCTTCCGCGGCGTCCCGCTGCCGGCCGACTCGGTGGTGACGCTGACCGACGCGCAGAGCCGCGTTCTCGCTCGCAGCCGCGATACCGGCCTCTTCATCGGCAAGCCGCTCGGCGGCACGACGCCGCCCCAGCAGGTGCCGCGCACCCAGGTGCTCACCGGGCCGGACCGCATCGAGCGCGCCTACGGCAACTCGGTCATCGATCGCGGGCCGTGGCTGCTCAGCGTCGGCATCCCGACCAGCCTCGCCCTGGCGCGGGTCGCGCCGCTCTATCGCCGCAACCTGTTCATCGCCATTGCCGCGATCGGCGCGGTGCTGCTCCTCGCGCTGGCGCTGTCGACGCAGATCACCAGCAGCCTGAACGCCGTCCGCGATGCGGCACGCAAGATCGCGGGCGGCGACCTGTCGCCGCCGCCACGAATGCGCGTGCCGAACCGCGAGCTCGCCGAGCTGCAGGACGCGTTTGCGACGATGGCCGCCAACCTGCGCGAGGCGCACGACGCGCTCGACAAGCAGGTCGAGCAGGAGCGCAAGATGCGCGAGACGCTGCAATCGCTGCAGCGCCAGGTCGTCCGGCAGGAGCGGCTCGCCGCCGTCGGCGTCCTCGTGTCCGGCGTCGCCCACGAGTTGAACAACCCGCTGCAGGCGATCCTCGGCACCGCCGAGCTGCTCGAGCGGCATCGCGAGCTCGGGCCCGACGCGCTCGAGGAAGTGGCCTTCGTCAAGACACAGAGCGGCCGCGCCCGCGAAATCATCCGCAACCTCTCCCGCTTCAGCAGCCAGCAGTCGGGGCCGCCGACGCTCGTCGATCTCCGCGACGTCATCGGCGAGGTCGTCCAGCTGCGGCGGCGCGATCTCGACAACCTCTCGATCGCCCTCGACGTCGAGATGACGACCACGCGGAAGGTGTACGCGAACTTCACCGAGGTCGAGCAGGTGACGCTGAACTTCGTCATCAACGCCCAGCAGGCGATCGAGTCGGCGGGGCGCAAGCGCGGCCGGATCCTGATTCGCGTCTTCGACGCCGGCAAGAAAGTCCGGCTCGAAGTGCAGGACGATGGGCCGGGGGTGAAGCCGGAAGACGAGCCGAAGCTGTTCCAGCCGTTCTTCACCACCAAGCCGGTGGGCAAGGGCACCGGGCTCGGGCTCTCGGTCAGCTACGGCATCATCGAGTCGTACGGCGGCGCCATCGGCTACCGCAACAACGAGTGGGGCGGCGCGACGTTCTTCTTCGAGCTGCCGGTCACCGAGCCGGCGGCGCGGCCGCTGACGCCTCCCCGGGGCCTGCCGAAACCCGATGACCGACCGCCTCTATTACAACGACCCGTATCTAAAGGCGTTTGACGCCACCGTCGACCGCGTCGACGAGCGCGCCGGGCGTCTCGTCGTCCGGCTCGATCGCACCGCCTTTTATCCCACCTCCGGCGGCCAGCCTTTCGATACCGGCACGCTCGGGCCTGCGCGCGTCGTCGAGGTCGTCGACGAAGACGACGGGTCGATCGCGCACGTCGTCGAGGGCGGATCACTGTCCGCCGGGCAGGCGGTGCATGGTGACATCGACTGGTCGCGCCGCTTCGACCACATGCAGCAGCACACCGGGCAGCACGTGCTGTCGGCGGCGTTCGATCGGCTGTTTCAGGTCCGCACCGTGAGCTTCCATCTCGGCGCGGCGGCGTCGACGATCGATCTCGCGCGCGAGCTTTCGACCGCCGAGATCGCGGCGGCGGAGAACGAGGCCAACCGCGTGGTCTGGGAAGATCGGCCGGTGGCGATCCGGTTCGCGAGCGCGGAAGAGGCGGCGGCGATGCCGCTGCGCAAGGAAGCCGCGCGCGGCGGAACGCTTCGTTTGATCGACGTGGAGGGGTTCGATTTGTCCGCCTGCGGCGGGACGCACGTGTCGCGCACCGGCGCGATCGGCGTGATCGTCGTGGCGGCGTGGGAGCGATTCAAGGGCGGCCACCGGCTCACATTCCTGTGCGGCGGCCGCGCGCTCGCCGCCTATCGCGGGCTGCGCGACGCGATGACCGGCGCCGTGCAGAAGCTGTCGGTGCTGCCGGAAGAGCTGGCGGCCTCGATCGATCGCCTGCAGACGGAGGCGAAGGATCAGAGGCGCGCGCTGAACGCGTTGCAGAGCGAGCTCGCACGCTACCGCGCCGATGAGCTCGCGGCGTCGGCCGAAACGGTTGCGCTCGGTGGAGCCGTCGATGGCGCCGCGACCTGCCGTCTCGTCGCTCGAATTGTTGAGGCAGACGCCAACACCCTCAAGTCGCTCGCGACAGCGATCGCCGCCCGACCTCAACACGTCGCCATCCTGGTTTCCGCCGGCGCGCCGGTGCTGGCTGTCATTGCGCGGGCAACGGACGTCAGTCTGCCTGCGCAGCGACTTTTGTCTGCCCTCCACGCGACTTTCGGTGGGAGAGGTGGCGGAAAGGCAGACTTCGCCCAGGGCGGCGGCCTGAGCGGGTCGCCCGACGCCATCCTCGCCGCGGCTCGCGAGGCCCTCGCAGCTCAGCAATAACGTTTTCGTTCTTCCAAGCTCCGCAGTTTCAATCCTGTCGAGTCCGATTACGATTTCGTAGGTCCGGATCGGAGGCGACATGACCCTTCCTCGGAGGCGTACCGACAGTCTGGTCATTTTTCCCTGTAAAGCACACGGTTTCACGGCCGAGCTCTGTCCTGAACAGATGGCACTACGCTTGCCCTAACCTCGGCCGGCACGGCGGACTCTCGACGCAGTTCGCCGCCAATTTTCCAGACAACCCAGGGAGTAGATGATGCGGATTAGGACCCCGTTCTGGGGCTTGGTGTCGACCCTTGTGTGCCTGCTCGCGACCGGGTCGCTGGCCAGTGCAGCGACTATCTCGGTTCCGGCGGGCGGCGAACTCCAAGCAGCCCTGGACGCGGCGCAGCCCGGTGACGTCATCACACTCGAACCTGGGGCAACTTACGTCGGCAACTTCGTGTTGCCGAACAAGGGCGCGGTCAACGATTTCATCACCGTGCGTTCGGCGGCCCCCGACGCGTCGCTGCCGCCGGCCGGCACTCGCATCACGCCGGCTTTCGCGCAGTTCCTCCCGAAGATCAAGTCGTCGAACAGCATGGCGGCGCTCCGGACCGCGACCGCCGCCCACCACTGGAAGCTGCAGTTCCTCGAGTTCCAGGCGAACTACATGGGCTACGGGGAAATCATCTCGCTCGGCGCCGGCGATTCGACGCAGACGATGGCGTCGCAGGCGCCGTACTCGCTGGTCCTCGATCGCATCTACGTTCACGGCGATCCGCTGTTCGGGCAGAAGCGCGGCATCGCGCTGAACGGCCGCGACACCGACGTGCTCAACTCTTACGTGTCGGACTGCAAGGCGATCGGCCAGGACTCGCAGGCGATCAGCGGCTTCAATGGTCCCGGCAATTTCCGTATCGAGAACAACTACCTCGAGGGCGCGACCGAGAACGTGCTGATCGGCGGCTCCGATCCGACGATTCCGAACCTGGTGACGGCCAATATCCTCGTCCGCCACAACTACATGTCCAAGCCGGTCGCGTGGAAGGATCCGATCGTCGCGACGCCGACCGGCGCGGCGGCCACGGTCGTTGCCGGCGGGTCGCTGCCCGCGGGCAAGTATGCCTACCGCATCGCCGCACGCCTGACGTCGAACCAGACCGCGAAGGCGACTTCTGCTTCGTCGGTCGAAGTCTCGGCGACGATCGCCGCCGCGACCGGCGGCGTGCGCGTCACCTGGAACGCGATCCCCGGCACCGAGCAGTACTTCGTCTACGGCCGCACGCCTGGCGGCCAGACGATGTACTGGAAGACGAGCGACACGAGCTTCACCGACACCGGCGCGGCCGGCACCGCGGCGGGCACTCCCACCTCTATTGAGAAACCGACTTATGCCGGCACGAAGTGGGCGGTCAAGAACATCTTCGAGCTGAAGAACGCGCAGGACGTCGTGGTCGAAGGCAACGTCTTCGAATACGTCTGGATCGCGGATCAGAGCGGCTTCCCGATTGTGTTCACGCCGCGCAACCAGGGGGGCCGCGCGCCGTGGACCATCGTGCAGCGGGTGACGTTCAAGAACAACCTGGTTCGACATACAGCCGGCGGCGTGAACATCCTCGGCGTCGACAACCTCAACCCGAGCCAGCGGACCAACGACATCACGGTGTCGGACAACGTGTTCGACGATTTGAACAAGGACCTCTGGGGGGCAGGCTCGCGGCCGTTCATGCTCGGCGATGGTCCCGATAAGGTGACGATCGATCACAACACGGTCTGGTCGAACAACCCTCAGCTCGTGTGGCTATATGGCGCGCCGGTGACCAACTCGCGCTATACGAACAACATGGCCAAACACAACGCCTACGGCATCATCGGCAACGGCGTTGGATTTGGCAACGACACGATCAACCAGTTCTTCCCGGGCGTGAACAACGTCACCGCCAACGTGTTCGCCGGTGGCAGCGCATCGAAGTACCCGGCCGGCAACTACTTTCCGACGGTGGCCGCGTGGATGGCCGATTTCCCGAACTACGACCAGGGCGACTATCGCCTGCGCGACGCCAGCCCGTTCAAGCTCCTCGGCCTCGATAGCAAAGACCTGGGCGCCGACATCGACGCGCTGAACAAGCATGTGGCGATCGCGCTCTCCGGCAAGGACGGCAACGGCGACCCGCTGCGCATCCTGCCCTCGACGCTGGTCGACGGCAAGACGAACGAATCGTACGCCCAGTCGCTGTCGTGCGCCGGCAACACCGGCGACTGCGTCTTCTCGCTGCGCGAGAACACGCTGGCGCCCGGCCTCAGCTTCGATGCGACCGCGGCGCTGATCTCCGGCGTTCCCTCGCAGCCGGGCGCCGGCTCGATCACGATCGACGCGCACGATGCGGCGCAGAACGTCGCGTCGGTCACGCTCAGCCTCAACGTCGCGCCGCCCGATTTCTCGATTGCGCTGCCGCCGGCCGCCAACGCGCAGGTGGGCCGCACCTTCGCGCTGATGCCGCAGGTTTCCGGCGCGATGGGCGCGACGTCCTGGTCGCTGTCTGGCGCCCTGCCGCCGGGGCTGTGGCTCGATTCGGTCTCCGGCACGATCAGCGGCGTGCCGACGACGCCGGGCTCGTTCACGGCCAGCGTCACCGCAACCGACTCCTGGGCCGGCGGACCGCGGACTGCACCCGCCGTCACTGTGACGATCGCGGTCACGCCGCTCGACCTGTCGATTGATCCGACCACCCTGGCCAACGCCACGGTGGGCGCGCCGTACAGCGCGTCGCTGACCGCGACCGGCGGCACCGGCTCGAACGTGTGGTCGCTCAAGACCGGGCAGCTCCCCGACGGGATGACGCTCGATGCGACCGGCGTGCTGAGCGGCACGCCGACCACGGCGGGCAACGCCACCTTCACCGTCCGGGCGACGGACGCGGTTTACGCGGCGACCTTTGCGGAAGCCACGCTCGCGCTGACCGTCGATGCGCCGGCCCCGGTGAAACAGTCGAAGCCCGTCCGCGAGATCGTGCTCTACGCGGCCGACGCCACCCGCATCGCCGGCACCTGGTCGATCGTGGCTGATGCCTCGGCGGCGGGCGGCAAGCGTGTGTGGAACAAGGACAACAACGCGCCGAAGCTGACCGCGGCGCTCGCCACCCCGGCGAACTACTTCGAGCTGACCTTCGACGCCGACGCGGGCACCGCGTATCACCTGTGGCTCCGCGGCAAGGCGGACCTCAACGCCTGGGCCAACGACTCGATCTACGTGCAGTTCTCGGGCAGCGTCAATGCGTCGGGGGCGGCCATCAACCGCATCGGCACCACCGGCGCCGCGACCGTCAGCATCGAAGACGGCGCGAACGCGGGGCTCTCGGGCTGGGGCTGGGCCGACGATTCCTACGGCGGCTTTGCGAATCCGATGTACTTCGAGAAGACCGGCAAGCAGACGATCCGGATCCAGGTGCGCGAAGACGGCCTGTCGCTCGATCAGGTCGTCCTCAGCGCCGATCGCTTCGCGGCCAGGGCACCCGGCGCGACGAAGAACGACACGACGATTCTGACCGCGGACGTCGCGAACCCGACGCTGACCATCACCAGCGCCACGCTGGCCGATGCGACCTACGGCGCGCCGTATGCCGCGGCGCTGGCGGCGACGGGCAGCACCGGTTCGACGACCTGGTCGGTGGTATCCGGACAGCTCCCTGGAGGCATGACGCTCGCCGCGAACGGCGCGCTGAACGGCACGCCCGCCTCGCTCGGCGACTTCTCCTTCACCGTGCAGGCGCAGGACGCCGACTGGCGCGCGAACGTTGCCACGGCGCCGGTTGCGCTCAAGGTTGTCGCGCCGGTGTTCAGCGTGAACCCGCCCGCGGCTTCGCCGGCGGCAATGGTCGGCCAGCCCTACAGTGCCAGCTTCACGGCTTCGGGCAACGTCGGCACCGTCGTCTGGACGATCGCATCGGGCGAGCTGCCGTCGGGCCTGACGCTCGACGCGGCTGCGGGAACGGTCAGCGGCGCGCCGACGACGTGGGGCATGTTCGCCGTCGCCGGCCAGGGCATGGACAGCCTCGGGCGCTCCGGCGTCGCGACGCTCAGCATCGTCGTGTCGCCGACGCCAATCGCGATTTCGACGACGACGCTCGCGCCGGCCAGCTACAAGACGAACTACAGCGCGACGCTGAGCGCCAACGGCGGCACCGGCGCCACTGCGTGGACCCTGGCGGCGGGTTCGCTGCCGGCGGGGCTGACGCTCGATGCCGCCAGCGGCATGATCTCCGGCACGCCGACGCAGGCGGGCACGTTCGCGTTCGACGTTCGCGCCGTCGACACCAAGTGGGAAGGCGACGCGGACACGAAGACGATCACCCTCGACGTCCAGCCGCCGGCGTTCACCGCCGCGGTTGCGCCGGCTGCGGTCTC
>Ga0207708_10000854_pt1 | contig 22951 bp, 21 predicted proteins | sample KBSK5101metaG_FD_184340 | JGI IMG/M metagenome (GOLD analysis project Ga0207708, IMG submission 184340) | Corn, switchgrass and miscanthus rhizosphere microbial communities from Kellogg Biological Station, Michigan, USA - KBS K5-10-1 metaG... | ecosystem: Host-associated > Plants > Roots >...
CGGCGTCGGTCGGCTTCGTCGAACGCCCTTTCTAGCTCGGCGCGGTTCGTGACTTCGGCGAGGTCGAGCAGGGTGCGCGCGAGGGTCGTCGTGGGGATGCCGCCGACGACCGTGCGGTCGTCGCGGTGGAGACGCTTGACGCGGTGCACGTCGATGCCCGGGCGCGTGCGGGCGCGGGGCCGCGGCACGGTGACGTCGATCGCCGTTCGGGCGTTCTGCCGCAGCCCGTGAAGCGAGGCCGCGCTGCGATGACTGAGCGCGGCGGCGGGACCGCACGCGAGCACCGCGGCCATCCGATGCCCGTTCGCGGTCAGCAGGCGATGGCCAACCGCGTAGACCCCGACGTGCACCCGGTGCAGCCGGCCCGCGGCGACGCGATGATGGCGCCCGGATCGAGTCCGAGGGCACGCAGTTGGCGATGGGCGATCACGCCGTGCTGCCGGCTCGCCAACTCGGCGGTCGCGCGGTCCGGGGGTGAACCACCTCGAGTCGCTCTGTCAGACCTCAGGTGGTTCACGTCGGGCATGGGCGGATGGTGGAGCTGGAAAGATCGCGCGTGGCGCGCGGTCTGTGCCGGAAGTGCGGCGCATCCCTTGCTCAAAGGTATGAATCGTGCTTCACTCTTTCGTGGATGCCCTACCGCCCCACCCCCCGCACGGAGGCCAAGCGCGCCGAGGCCCGTGAGCGCGTTGTCACCGCCGCCCACGACCTCATCGCCCGGGGCGGCTACAAGGCCGCGCCGGTCGCCGCCGTCGCCCGCCGCGCCGGCGTCGCCACCGGCTCGGTGTATCGCCACTTCCCGTCCAAGGCCGACCTGTTCGCCGAGGTCTTCCGCCGCGCCTCGCAGCGCGAGGTCGACGCCATGGCCGAGGCCTCGGCGGGCGACGGGCTCGTGCTCGAGCGGCTCGCCGCCGGCGTCGCGCTGTGGGCGCGGCGCGCGCTGCGGGGCCGGCGCCTGGCGTGGGCGCTGCTGGCCGAGCCGGTCGACCCGGCCGTCGAGGCCGAGCGACTGCACTTCCGCCGCGCCTACCGCGACGGCATCGCCGCGCTCATCCGCGAGGGCATCGACCGCGGCGAGCTGCCCGACCAGGACGCCGACCTGACCGCCGCCGCGCTCGTGGGCGCGATCGGCGAGGCGCTCGTCGGCCCGCTGAGCCCGGCCGGCGAGGCCACCGACGAGGAGCGCCTGGTCGCTGCGCTTACCACCTTCTGCCTGCGATCCGTGACCGACAAGGAGTCCCCGCATGTCCGCGACCGCCTCGCTGCCTAGCACCGACGCGCGCAACCAGCCGCCGCCGATCCCCGACCACAACGCGTTCGAGGCGCACGCCGTGCTCCGCGAGGCGCTGCAGCGCGAGGGCGCGGGCTGGGCCGAGGACCGCCTCGTCGCGCTCGGCGCGCTGGCCGGCCGACAGGACGTGCACGAGCTCGGCCGCCTGGCCAACGAGAACCCGCCCGTCCTGCGCACCTTCGACCGCTACGGCCACCGCATCGACGAGGTCGAGTTCCACCCCGCCTGGCACGAGCTGCTCGGCCACGCCACCGCCCACGGCCTGCACGCGCTGCCCTGGCGCGAGCCCGAGCAGGGCGCCCACACCGCCCGCGCCGCCATGTTCATGACCTGGAACGTCGAGGCCGGCCACGGCTGCCCGATCTCGATGACCTACTCCGCCGTCCCCGCCCTGCGCAAGGACCCGGCCATCGCCGCCGAGTGGGAGCCGAAGATGGAGGCCTACGCCTACGACCGCCGCTTCGTCCCCGCGTCGGAGAAGGACGCGGTGCTGTTCGGCATGGCGATGACCGAGAAGCAGGGCGGCTCGGACGTGCGCGCCAACATCACGCGGGCCGAGCCCATCGGCGACGGCGAGTACGAGCTCCACGGCCACAAGTGGTTCTGCTCGGCGCCGATGTGCGACGCCTTCCTCGTGCTCGCCCAGGCCGAGGGCGGCCTGACCTGCTTCGTCCTCCCCCGCTTCCGCCCCGACGGCAGCCGCAACGCCTTCCACCTGCAGCGCCTGAAGGACAAGCTCGGAAACCGCTCCAACGCCTCGAGCGAGGTCGAGTTCCACGGTGCGTGGGCTCGCCGCCTGGGCGAGGAGGGCCGCGGCGTGCCCACGATCATCGAGATGGTCGGCCACACCCGGCTGGACTGCGTGATCGGCGCCGCGGCCGGCATGCGCGTCGCGGTCGAGCAGGCCACCTGGCAGACGGCCCACCGCTCCGCCTTCGGCAAGCTGCTGGCCGACCAGCCGCTGATGCGCAACGTGCTCGCCGACCTCGCGCTCGAGTCCGAGGCGGCGACGGTCACCGCGATGCGGCTGGCCCGCGCCTACGACGACGACACCCAGGCCGCGTTCAAGCGCATCGGCACCGCGGTGGCCAAGTACTGGCTGTGCAAGCGCGCCGTCCCCCACACCGGCGAGGCGCTGGAGTGCTTCGGCGGCAACGGCTTCGTGGAGGAGTCGGGCATGCCGCGCCTGTACCGCGAGGCCCCGCTCAACGGCATCTGGGAGGGCTCGGGCAACGTCATCTCGCTCGACGTCCTGCGCGCCCTCGTCAAGACGCCCGAGACGTTCGCGGCCTTCTTCGAGGAGGTCGAGCAGGCGGCCGGCGCCGACGCGCGCCTGGACCGTCACATCGCCGCGACCAAGGACGCGTTCGCCGAGCCCGAGACGCTCGAGCTGCGCGCCCGCCGCGTGGTCGAGAGCATGGCGCTGGCCCTGCAGGGCTCGCTGCTCGTGCGCCACGCCCCGCCCGCGGTCGCGGACGCGTTCGTGGCCTCACGCCTGGCCGGCGACGCCGGTCGCGCCTTCGGCACCCTCCCCGCGGGCACGGACTTCGAGGCGATCATCGACCGCCACGCGCTGGCGGTTTAGGGCACGACCCCCGCGGGCCGCGCCAGCCCTGCTGCGAAACAGCGCCGGCGCGGCCGCTCGAGGATCAGCCCGCTGTGCGGAACAGCGCGTCGGTCGGGTTCGACGCGTTGCCGTTGTTGGCGATCACGAAAAACGGCGTGAACGCATTGCCCGCGTTGTCGAGCCCCTCGTAGTCACCCACGAAGTACCCGACGGCGAACGGCGCCGTCCGCATGTCGAACGAGTTCGGCGTGAGCCGCGCCTCGCTCGGATCCCACGTCCTGCCGCCGTCATGCGAGTGGACCATCCAGTGGTCGGTGTCCAGCGTCGCGTCACCGTTCTGGTCGTTGCGGAAGTCGTAATACGTGACCGCAACCGTCCCGTCGCTGCGGACGTGCACCGCCGCGGTGAACGCTGCCGCATCATTGGTCGTCTGGTTCACCTTGACCGGGTCCGACCACGTGTTCCCGCCGTCGGTCGAACGCGAGAACGCGATGTCGTCGTGGCTGCCGCCGCTGAAGCGGCTGTCCTGCCACACCGCGTACATGGCCCCGCTCGACCGGTCCACGGCGAAGTCGGGGATGATGTCGCCGGTCCGGACCGGGCACGCGCCCTGCGAGTCCGGATCGGGACAGGGAGCGTCGGGATCGGGATCGACGACGCCGACGGTCTGGAGCGAGTTCACGATCGTGGGCTTGCTCTCCCACGTCTGGCCCTTGTCGTGCGAGCGCAGGAGCGCCACGCTGCCGCCGCGCGTGCCGTGGGCGTTCTTGTGCCCGTTGAGCAGGGTGAATCCGTCGACCACCGTCCCGTCAGGCAGCACGACGATCTGGTTGGCGATCGTCTGGTTCTGGCTCTTGGGGTCGAAGATCGGACGAGCCGGCTCCCAGGTCACACCGTCGTCGGTGCTGCGTGCGAGCCATGTCGGCCCGTGGAAGCTGACCGACCGCTCGAACGCCCGGGCGCTCGAGTTGTTGCTGGGCGAGATGAGCCGGTCCCAGATCGCGTACACGAAGTGCGCGTCGGTCGGGTCGGCGGTGATCGACTCCTTGTCGTTGAAGTTGTTGCCCAGCGCCCGCGGGTTGTCGAACCGCAGGACGGCGGGGTCGCTCCACGTCGCGCCACCGTCGGTCGAGCGGCTGGCCAGGACCGCGTTGCGCGGCGTGCTGTTGTCGAACGAGATCGAGATCGCGTGCAGCGTCCCGGTCGGGCCGAACGACACCCACGGATCCGACGCGCGCTCGTAGCCGCCGGAGTCGCCTTTGCCGCCCGCGCAAGTGGTGAACTGGGGCGCGCTGGGGAACCAGTTCAGGCCGCCGTCGCGGGAGAAGCCCGCAAGCAGCCCGTGGGCTCCGCCGTCCGACCACCGGTCCTGCTGCCAGAACCCGACGATGTTGTTGGGGTTCGTCGGGTTGACGGCCACGGACGGCTCGACCTCGCCGTTTTGGTAGAGCACGCTCGACGGGCCCGCCTCTCCCGGCCCGCCGCAGCCGGGCGCGAACGGGCTCGGCCCGGTCACCGTGACGGGGTCGCCCAGCGTGAACGGATCCGCACTCGCCGGCGCGGCGAACGCACAGCCCAGCACCACAGCCGCAGCCGTGGCGACAAGGACACTTCGCATACCTACCTCCTGGATCGCGCGTCCGTGCCGACCACACGACGCCGCATCCCACGCACGCCCCTCCTGCAGTAAAGCGCTCTGAGCGGGCAAGGTTGGCCGCAAGCAGGGCAACTGCCTGCCACCTACCATGGACGGGGCGATGATCGGACCCGGTGGATCGATCCAGCTCATGCGGGTCTTCGGCATCCGCATCGGGGTGAACCCGAGCTGGTTCCTCGTCCTCTTCATCTTCATCTTCTGGCTCTCGGGCTCGTTCCGGGCGACCCTGAACTCGTCCGACACCACCGCCTACGCGACCGCCGTCGCCGCCGCGCTGCTGTTCTTCGTGTCGCTGATCCTGCACGAGCTCGGGCACGCGCTCGTGGCCAAGCGCAACGGGATCGACATCGCCGGCATCGACCTGTGGTTCTTCGGCGGCGTCGCCCGCATGAGCCGCGACACCGATTCCCCGGGCGTCGAGTTCCGCGTCAGCGCCGCCGGCCCGCTGGTCACGCTGCTGATCGTGGCCGTGTGCTTCGGGATCGGCGCGATCCTCGTCGGCCCCCAGGACTTCCTCGACAGCGCCCGCCTGCAGAACGACGCGGCGAGCTCGCCCGGCGTGCTGCTCGTGTCCTTCCTGGCCTCGATCAACGCGCTCGTGTTCCTCTTCAACCTGATCCCGGCGTTCCCGCTCGACGGCGGCCGCATCGCCCGGGCGATCGCGTGGAAGGTGACCGGCGACCGCTCCAAGGCGACGAAGGTTGCTGCCGGCCTGGGCCAGGTCTTCGCGTGGATCCTCATGGGCGTCGGCGTGGTCTGGCTCCTCACCCTGGGCTCGCTGACCGGCCTGTACTGGCTCGCGCTGGGGTTCTTCCTGCTCACCGCCGCCCGCGGCGCGGTCGTGCAGACGAACTTCCAGGACCGCATCGCCGACGTGACCGTGGCCGACATCATGGACCGCGAGCCGGTGACCATCCCCGCCGACCTACGCGCGTCCCAGGCCTACGACGACTACTTCCTGCGCTACCAGGGCTGGTCGTGGTTCCCGGTCGTCGACGCCTACCGGCGCTACGTCGGGCTCATCCACCGGCCGGCGGTCGAGCACGTGGTCCACCTGGGCGGCTCCCAGGCCGACCGGACCGTGCGCGAGCTCATGGTCCCCGACGACGGCCAGGGCTCGGTCGGCGCCGACGCCCCGCTCGAGCAGCTCCTGTCGTCCGAGCCGCTGCGCACGGTCGGCGCGCTGTTCGCCGTCGACGGCGAGGGCGTGCTGCGCGGCGTGGTCACCGTGGACCAGGTGCGGCGGGCGCTCCAGAGCGCATCGAGCCGCTGAGCCGTATCGCTTAATAGACTCCCCGCCCCCCAGATGCCAGCTCACGACGTCCTGATCATCGGCGCCGGCCTCGCCGGCCAGCGAGCCGCCTACGCGGCGGTCGACGCCGGCGCCTCCACGGCGATCCTGTCCAAGGTCCATCCGGTCCGCTCGCACTCCAACGCCGCCGCGGGCGGGATCAACGCGGCGCTGAACCCCGAGGACTCGTGGGAGTCGCACGCCTTCGACACCGTCAAGGGCTCCGACTACCTGGGCGACCAGGACGCCATCGAGATCATGTGCCGCGAGGCCCCGCAGGAGATCCTCGAGCTCGAGCACATGGGGGTCACCTTCCACCGCAACGAGGAGGGGCTCCTGGGCACGCGGGCCTTCGGGGGCGCCTCCCAGGCGCGCACGTACTACGTGGCCGACATCACCGGCCAGGCCCTGCTCCACGTCCTCTACGAGCAGCTGCTCAAGCGCCACGAGAACCTCGCGCGCTACGAGGAGTGGTTCGTGACCTCGCTCGTGCTCGACGACGACGGCCAGTGCCTGGGCGCAATCGCCCGCGACATCCGCACCGGCGCGCTCGAGCTGTTCTCGGCCAAGGCGGTGATCCTGGCCTCGGGCGGCGCGGGCCAGGTCTACAAGCCGACGACGAATGCGCTCATCTGCACCGGCGACGGCATCGCCCAGGCCTACCGCGTCGGCGCGCCCCTGATGGACATGGAGATGATCCAGTACCACCCCACGACGCTGGCCGAGAACGGGTTCCTCATCACCGAGGGCGCGCGGGGCGAGGGGGCCCAGCTCTTCAACGCCGACGGCGAGCGCTTCATGGAGCGCTACGCGCCCAACAAGGTCGAGCTCGCCTCGCGCGACGTGGTCTCGCGCGCGGAGCAGACCGAGATCAACGAGGGCCGCGGCTTCGAGGACGGCACGATCGCGCTCGACATCACCAAGGTGCCGCGCAAGCGCATCCTCGAGGCCCTGCGCGAGATCGTGAACATCGGCCGCGACTTCGCCGGCACCGACATCACCCGCGAGCCCATCCACATCCGCCCCGGCCAGCACTACATCATGGGCGGGGTCAAGACCGACGTGCTCGGCCGCACGCCGGTGCCGGGCCTGTACGCAGCGGGCGAGGTTGCCTGCGTGTCCGTGCACGGCGGCAACCGGCTCGGGGCCAACTCGCTACTGGACACGCTGATCTTCGGCCGCCGCGCGGGCGAGGACGCCGCCGCCCATGCCAGAACCAAGCCCCAGCGTCCGATGGCGCAGTCGCGCCTGGACGACGAGCAGCGCTGGATCGACGGGATCATCGCGCGCGAGCGCGGCGGGCGCCGGGTCTCGGCCATCAAGGACGAGCTCGGCCGGACCATGAACGAGTACGTGGCCGTGTTCCGCGACCAGGCCGGCCTGGACAAGGCGCTCGAGGTCGTGCGCCGGCTCAAGGAGGAGGAGCAGGCCTCCTACATCGACGACAGCGGCACCGTCTTCAACCAGGACGTGCTCGGCGCCATCGAGCTGGGGTACATGCTCGACTGCGCCGAGGCCATCGTGCTCGGCGCGCTCGAGCGCCGGGAGTCGCGCGGCGCCCAGTACCGCACCGACTACCCCGAGCGCAACGACGAGGACTGGCTGAAGCACATCGACATCTCCCGCAACGGCGGCGACCCGGAGCTCACCTACTCCCCGGTCACCATCACCCAGTGGGAGCCCCAGGAGAGGACCTACTGATCAGCGCATGCCCGAGTTCACCCTGAAGATCCGGCGCTTCCTGCCGGAGAGCGGCGAGGCCGCCTACTGGCAGGACTACACGGTCGACCTCGAGGGCCATCGCTCGGTGCTCGAGGGCATCCTGACCGCGAAGGCCGACCAGGACGGGACCATCGGCATCCGCTGCTCGTGCCGGGCGGCGATCTGCGGCTCCTGCGGGGTGCGCATCAACGGGCGCGCCGCGCTGGCCTGCAAGACCCACCTCGAGGAGGCGCTCGAGGGGTCAGAGTCCGAGGACGGGGAGATCGTGGTCGAGCCCATGGGCAACATGCCCGTGATCAAGGACCTCATCGTGGACATGGACGCGGTCCACTGGAAGAAGATCCAGCGCGTCACTCCGTGGCTGCTGCCCGAGGGCGACCCGCCCGAGCGCGAGTACGTCGTCCCCCACGAGGCCATGGTCGACGTCACCCAGAGCATGGCCTGCATCCAGTGCGGCGCCTGCGTCTCGGACTGCCTGTCGATGGAGGTCGACCCCGACTTCATCGGCCCGGCGGCGCTGGCCAAGGCCTACCGCTTCGTCGGCGACCCGCGCGACGGCCAGCACTCGGAGCGCCTGAACGACCTCGCCGAGGACCCCGCAGGCATCTACGACTGCACCCACTGCTTCAACTGCATCGAGGCCTGCCCCAAGGGCGTTGCCCCGATGAACCAGATCATGCGCCTGCGCCGCGCGGCCGGCGACGACTACGAGATCAACGACCGCAACAACGGCAACCGGCACGAGCGCGCCTTCACGTCGCTGATCCGCGACAACGGGCTCCTGTGGGAGGCCGAGCTGCTGCCGCGCTCCTACGGCGGGGACTCGTTCTTTGGCAAGTTCGCCCCCGCCGCCGGGCTCGAGCTGGTCGACTCGCTGCCGTCGATCACGCGCGCGGTCCTACGCCGCAAGGTCACCCCGATGGGGGCGCTCAAGCCGCACAAGATCCCCAAGGAGGACCTGGCCCAGGTCCAGCAGATCTACGAGAAGATCGAGAGCCAGGACGACCGCTTCGAGCTCAACCTCTACATCGTGGGCGAGGAGGTCGAGGGCGACACCGAGGTCGCGGTCGAAACCGAGGGGTCGAGCGCATGAGGGTCGCGTACTGGCCCGGCTGCGTCTCCCGCGGCTTCACCCCCGAGCTGCACGGCTCCATGGCCAAGGTGGCGCCGCTTCTGGACATCGAGCTCGTCGAGCTCAACCGCGGCAACTGCTGCGGCGCGGGCGTGATCGCCGAGCACAACCAGGAGCTCGCGGACACGCTCAACGCGCGGACCTTCGCGCTCGCCCAGCAGACCGACGGCGTGATGATGATGAACATCTGCTCGACCTGCCAGGGATCGCAGAGCGAGTGCCAGCAGCGCCTGGACGCGAACAGCGAGTACCGCAACCGCATCAATGACACGCTGCGCTCGGACGGCCTCCGCTACGAGAAGGGCGTGGTCAACAAGAACTTCCTCTGGGTCCTCGTCGAGGACATCGGCCTCGACCAGCTCAAGACGATGGTCAAGCGGCCGCTGCAGGACCTGAAGGTGGGCCCCTTCTACGGCTGCTACATCGTGCGGCCGCGCGACCGGCTCGGCATCGGGTCAGACGCGCCGCGCGACCGCTACCTCCAGCAGCTCATCGAGGCGCTGGGCGGCACGGTCATCGACTACGCGGGCGCGTACAAGTGCTGCGGCTTCCCGATCATCACCATGAACAAGGACGCCTCGCTCAAGCAGGCCGGCACGCACCTGGGCGACGCGCTCGACGCCGACGCGGACTGCCTGGTCACGCCGTGCCCGCTCTGCCACCTCAACCTCGACCTGCAGCAGCCGCTGGCCGAGCGCGTGGTCGGCCGCGACCTCGGCCTCCCCGTGCTGCACCTGCCGCAGCTCGTCGGCCTGGCCCTGGGGCTCGACCCCAAGGAGCTCGGCATGGCGCGCCACGTGGTCAAGCCGACCTCGGTCATCGACTGGTCCGAGTCGGTGGTCGCGAGCGTGTGATCCTCGGCCTCGACCGCCTGCTGGAGCGCGTGCGCGGGCGCGCCGAGGCCAAGCCCGAGCCGGAGCCCGGGACCGTCAAGGCCGACAGCGCGGTGGAGCAGCGCATCGACGCGGCGCGCACGCGCCTGCGCGACGAGATCGCGCCGCTCGAGGAAGAGGAGTAATCCCGGATCCACACCGGCGCCTCACTTAGGGTCGCGCCATGCAATCACGCACCTCCATGGCCATCTGGCTCGGGCTGAGCCTGGTGGTGATGCTCATCGGGACGGTCGGGCCCTGGGGCGACATCATCCTCGGCCACACGATCGGGGGCTGGGACACGTCGGGCGGACCGACCACGCTCGTCTTCGCCGTCCTCATCCTCGGCTTCTCGGCGCCGGCGGCGTTCTTCCCGAGCACGCCCAAGGCGCTGCGGCTCTCGCTGCTCGGGATCGGCATGTTCCTGGCGCTGCTGATGGCGGCACTCGGCGTCTACTGGGCCGTGAGCATCCAGAACCTGGTCAGCGACACGGCCGGGGTCGAAGGCGCGGGCTGGGGCGTCTGGGTGACGGCGATCGGCGCGGTGAGCACGCTGCTCGCCACCATCGGCCTGACCGTCGCCACCACCCGCACCCAGCGGGCCGTCGCGACGGTCGGCCAGCCCGCCGGCTGGTACCCGGACCCCAACGCCGCGGGGATGCAGCGCTACTGGGACGGGTCCCAGTGGACGCAGCACACCAACCCCGCCTAGAGAGCACGTTTCGAGAGGACAGGCCATGGCCGCGGGCGTAGCTTGGCGGCCATGGCCAATACCTCCACACAAACCCACATCACCCACGTCGGCGCAACCCTGGTCCCGGTCTCGGACTCCGACCGCGCGCTGGCGTTCTACACCGAGAAGCTCGGCTTCGAGAAGCGCATGGACGTCGCCTACGGCGACGGCGAGCGCTGGATCGAGGTCGGGGCGCCCGGCGCGCAGACGGCCGTGGCGCTCACCCCGCCCGGCCCGACGGCCGGCCCGGGGTCGGTGAGCAACATCGGCCTCGCCACCGACGACATCGACGCGGCGCACGCGGAGCTGCGCAGCCGCGGCGTGGACGTGGACGACGAGGTCTCGCGGTTCGGCGACCCCGTCCCGCCGCTGTTCTTCCTCCGCGACCCGGACGGGAACCGGCTGATGGTCGTCGAGCGCGACTGAGCGCGAAGCACGGGGTCAAGTCTTTCTTGTTGCACACCGTGCGGCAAAGAACGGCTTGACCCCTGGTGGTTTAACGAGTGAAGGGCCCTTGCGGGCCCTTGACTCGGTGGCGTACCCCATTCCGCCCCAGGAAATTGTTGTTCGCGTCCCCTGTCTCGACTTCCCTGTCTCGCGAACGCACGGAGCATGATGGATGAACGTCACCGTTCTGTCGTCCCCTCGAAGGGGTGATCTTGGGGGGAGAACAGGGGTGATCTTGGGGGGAGAGGCCTCTCACCCCTCCCGCCGAAAAAGCTCTACGATGGGCGGAACAGGCATGGAAGCGCGTGGTCCCGTCACCGTCGTCATCGGCCAGTTCGAGGACCTGGTCGCCCGAGGCCTCCAGGCGCTCATCGCCGATGACCCGAACATCGAGGTCGTGCGCGCCGGGGTTTCCCACGAGCGCGTCCCGGCCACCATCGCCGCGCTCGACCCGCGCGTGGCGATCCTGAACTTCGGCTCGCTGCGCTCGCCCGTCGACGTGCACGAGCTACAGCTCGCCTACCCGGAGTCGCGGCTGATCGTGCTCGCCAACCACCCCTCGCCGGCCGAGTGCAACCAGATGCTCGCGTTCGGGGCCACGGCCTGCCTCTCCAAGGAGACCCAGGCGCGCGACATCCTCAGCGCCATCCACCTCGCCTCCCGCGGCCTGCACGTGCTGCCCAAGACCGCGCGGGAATTCGGATTGGACCAGCCACCGGGGCCCGATCTGCTCACCCCGCGCGAGGCCGACGTGCTCGAGCTGCTCCAACAGGGGCGCTCGAACTCCGAGATCGCGGGCGTCCTGCACGTGGGCAAGGAGACCGTGCGCACCCACGCGCGATCGATCTACCGCAAGCTCGGGGTGCAGAACCGCCGCGAGCTGGCCTCGCTGGCCCAGCGCCGCAACGGCGAGCTCACGCGCTGGGCGAACGAGCGCCCGCCGGCGCCCAGCGCCGCCCGTCGCTAGGCGGCGGCCGCCGCCCGCACCAGACCGCGCGCGTGTAGCGCCTCGGCGATCTGGACGCTGTTCAGCGCGGCGCCCTTGAGCAGGTTGTCGCCGACGACGAAGAAGTTCAGCGCGTGGGGGTCGTCGAGGTCGGCGCGCACGCGGCCCACTGCGACCTCGTCGCGGCCGGCGTACTCGAGCGGCGTGGGGACGTGGTCGAGCACCATGCCCGGGAAGCCGCCGAGCGCGCGCAGGGCGGCCTCGCGGTCGACCTCGTCCCGGAACGTGGCCCGGGCCGCGATCGAGTGCCCGACCATCACCGGCACCCGCACGCAGGTGGGCGAGACGCGCAGCTCGGGCAGCCCGAGGATCTTGCGCGACTCGTGCTTGAGCTTCATCTCCTCGTCGGTGTAGCCGTTGTCCTCCTCGTCGCCGAGCAGCGGCACGACGTTGAAGGCGAGCGTGTCCTCGTGGATCTTGTGCTGGACTTTGCGGCGCGCGGCTGAGCCGTCGGTGGAGAGCTGGTCGGTGTCCTGGGCGAGGATCGCCACCTGGGCAGCGAGCTCGTCGATGCCCTTCTGCCCCGCGCCGCCCGCGGCCTGGTAGGAGCTGAACACGGCGCTCTCCAGCCCGAAGGCCAGGTCGAGCGCGCGCAGCGGCAGCACGAGGACCATGGCCACGCAGTTCGGGTTGGCGACGATGCCGCGGTGCTCGTCGAGCGCCTCGGGGTTGACCTCGACGACCACGAGCGGGACCTCCGGGTCCATGCGCCAGGCCGACGAGTTGTCCACGACGACGGCGCCGGCATCGCGGAAGTGCGGCGCCCACTCCTGCGAGCGCGCGCCGCCGGTCGAGAACAGCGCTAGGTCGAAGCCCTTGACCGTCTCCGGCCGCAGCGGCTGCACGACGGCGCCGTCGAGCTCGCGGCCGGCCGAGCGCTCCGACGCGAAGGGCACGATCTCCCGCGCGGGGAACCCGCGCTTGCGCAGCTGGCGGCGCATCTCGGTGCCCACGGCGCCGGTGGCGCCGACGACCGCGACCCGGTAGCCGTCGCTCATGAGGCCACGACCTCCTCGCCGAACGGGCGCTCGCGGCGGATGCCGCCGGTGCCGAGCTCGAACGCCGCGTGCAGCGCGCGCACGGCGTCGGGCACCTGCGCGGCGCGGATGACGCAGGAGATCTTGATCGGCGAGGTCGAGATCATCTCGATGTTGATGGCGCCCTCGCCCAGGGTCTCGAAGACCTTGGCGGCCACGCCGGGATGCGAGCGCATGCCCGCGCCCACGATCGAGACCTTGCCCATCTCGGCGTCCTCGGCCATGCGGTCAAACAGCGAGCCCGCCTGCGGGGCCAACGTGTCGCGCGCCGTGCGCAGGTCGTCGCGCGGGACGGTGAACGAGATGTCGGCGCGGGCGCCCTCGGTCTCGGGCTCGTTCTGGACGATCATGTCCACGTTGACGTTGGCGGCGGCCAGCGCGCCGAAGATCCGGCCGGCGACGCCGGGCGTGTCGGGGACGCCGGTGAGGGTGACGCGCGCCTCCTCGGTGGAGTGGGTCACGGCGGTGATGAGCGGGTGTTCCATGGTCTCTTCTTCGCCCAGGACAACGGTACCGGCGCGGTCGTGGAACGCCGACCGGCAGTGGATCTTCACGCCGTGGTTGCGCGCGTACTCGACCGAGCGCAGCTGCAGGACCTTCGCCCCCGAGCTGGCCATCTCCAGCACCTCCTCGAAGGAGACGAACGGCAGCTTGCGCGCGTCGGGCACCAGGCGCGGGTCGGCGGTGAACACGCCGTCGACGTCGGTGTAGATCTCGCACACCTCGGCGTTGAGCGCCGCGGCCACCGCGACGGCCGTGGTGTCGGACCCGCCGCGGCCGAGCGTGGTGACGTCGCGGGCGGTACTGACGCCTTGGAAGCCGGCAACGAGCACAATGTCGTCCTCGTCCAGCGCTTGCCGAATGCGATCCGCACGGACGTCGAGGATCCGCGCTTTGGTATGGGAGGTATCGGTGACGATTCCGGCTTGGGAGCCGGTCAGGGAGATGGCCCGATGGCCGAGGTCGTTGATGGCCATCGCACAGAGGGCGCACGAGATGCGCTCGCCGGTTGACAACAGCATGTCCATCTCGCGGGGGTCGGGCCGGGGCGAGACCTCCTCGGCCATGGCGATGAGGTCGTCCGTCGTCGCGCCGCGCGCCGACAGCACGGCGATGACGTGGCGGCCGTCCTCCTTGGCCTTGACGATCCGGCCCGCGGCGCGCTTGAGCCGCTCGGCGTCCGCGACCGAGGTGCCGCCGAACTTCATGACCACGATCCCGGGCACGACGGGCAACGATAGAGGGGGTCCGCGATGAGACGCCTGCGGCGCGCGTGGCTCGTGCTCGTGCTGGCGGCGGTCGGCGCGTTCGCGGCCGGAACCGGCGTCTCGCTGCTGTTCTCGGACAGCGACTCGTCGCCGCCCAACCGTGTCCTGAACCCCGCTCCCGCCGCCGCGGCGCCGTCGCCCGCGACCACCGCGAAGCCCGCACCGACGACGTCCGGGCGCTCGCCTGCCGCGCGGGCGGCCCGCCTGCCCACGGCGCAGCTCGTGGCCCAGCTCTTCGTCGTCGGCGTGCACGGCACCACCGCCTCGCGCGGCACCCTGCGCTCGGTGCGCGCGCACGGCTGGGGCGGCATCGTCCTGGGGCCGGCCAACTGGCTCGGCCCGCGGCCCACGCGGCGCATGACGGCGAAGCTCGCCGCGGCGGCGCGCGCAGCCCACCGGCAACCGCTGCTCATCGGCGCCAGCTCCGACCTGCCCGGCGTCGCCCTCCCGCACGGCACCCGCGCCGCCAGCGCCCGCCGGCACGCCGCCGTGGTCGGGCGCGCGCTCCGCGCCGCCGGCGTGAACCTCGCGCTCGCCCCCGACGCCGACGTGGGCACGGCGGGCGGCCCACTCGAGCAGCAGGCGGTCGCCAACGCGCCCGGCGCGGTCAGCCGCGTGGTCACCGCCGCGCTGCAGGGCTACCGCCGCGCGCACACGATCGCCGCCGTCGGGCACTTCCCCGGCCAGGGCGCAGCGGCCGGCGACCCCGAGACCCAGCCCGCCCCGGTGGGCCAGTCGCTGGCCGAGCTGCGCGCGCGCGACCTGCGCCCGTTCGCCGCGGTGGCACGCAGCGCCCCGGTCGTCGTCGCCTCCAACGCGATCTACGCCGCCTTCGACGGCGCGACCCCGGCGGTGCTCCTGCCCGAGGCGCTGACCGAGCTGCTGCGCCAGCGCATGGGCTTCCGCGGCGTGGTCATGAGCGACGACCTGCTGGCCGCGAGCACGACCAACCACACCGACGTCGGCGCCACCGCGGTGGCCGCGCTGCGTGCCGGCGCGGACTTGCTCTACGTGCCCGGCGGGCCGCGCGCGCAGGACCGCGCCTACAACGCCGTGCTGGCGGCCTGGCGCCACGGCGAGATCTCCACCGCGCGGCTGCGTGCCTCGGCGGCACGGGTGCTGGCGCTCAAGCGCGCTTACCGCATCGTTCACTGAACGACCACTTGGTCTTCTCGGAAGCCGCGCTACGGTGGACACGCCCGCGACGCAGAGGGAGAGACCGTGCCGACAACGCGGTTGTCGGCGCTGGACGCGTCGTTTCTGGAAGTGGAGAGCGCCACCGCCCACATGCACGTGGGCTGGGTAGCGACGTTCGCTCCACGCGACGACCGCCGGCGCCCGACCTACAACGAGCTGCTCGACCACATCGCCGCCCGGATCGGGCGCGCGCCGCGCTACCGCCAGCGCCTGGCGCGGGTGCCGTTCGGGGTCCACGACCCCGAGTGGGCCGACGACGACGCCTTCGACCCCGCCCACCACGTCCGCGCCTCCGACGCCGAGCACCTGGACGAGCTCGTGGCCGACGTGCTCTCGCGCCCGCTCGCGCGCGACCGGCCGCTGTGGGAGCTGTGGATCGCCGACCGGCTGGCCGACGGCCGCGTCGGCATGGTGGGCAAGGCCCACCACTGCATGGTCGACGGCATCGCCGCCGTCGAGCTCACGACCATGCTGCTCGACCCCGAGCCCGACGCTGACGCCTGCGAGCCCGACGGCTGGCGCGCGGCCCCGGCGCCGCGGCCGGTCGAGCTCCTGGGCCGTGGGATCCTCGATCGGGCGCGCGAGCAGCTCGAGCTCCTGTCCTCGCCGCTGGCCGCGCTGACCTCGCCGCGCCGGCTCCTCACCGTGCCCGGCCACGCCCTGCGCACCGCCCGGGCGGTCGGCGACGCGCTCGTGCCCTCGCCCGGGGCCTCGCCGTTCAACGAGCCCTCCTCGCCGCACCGGCACCTGGCCACGCTGCGGCGGCCACTGGCCGACCTGCGCAAGGTCAAGGCGCGCTTCGGCGTGACCGTCAACGACGTCGTGCTGGCCGCCAGCGCGGGCGCCACCCGCGACTTCCTCATCGAGCGCGGCAGCGAGCCGGTGCGGCTGAAGACGATGGTCCCGGTCAACGTGCGCAACGGGGACGACGACGAACTCGGCAACCGCATCGCGTTCATGTTCGTCGCCCTGCCGTGCGACGAGCCCGACCCGCTGACGCGCCTGTTCAGCGTCAACCACCAGACGGCGACGCGCAAGCGCGGCGGCCTGCCCGAGGAGGCCGACGCGGTCATGCGCGCAGCCAGCTACGCGCCGGCGCCGGTACAGCGCGTGCTCTCGCACCTGATCGCGAGCCCGCGCACGTTCAACCTCGTGATCTCGAACATCCCGGGCCCGCGCATCCCGCTCTACCTGCGCGGCTGCCGGCTCGAGGAGGCCTATCCGGTCGTGCCGCTGTCCGAGCGCCACGCGGTCTCGATCGGGATGATGACCGTGGGCGACGACGTGTGCTTCGGCCTGTACGCCGACCGCGAGACGCTGCCCGACGCCGGCGTGCTGGCCGAGCGTCTGGACGCGGCCATCGACGAGCTGCTGGCGCTGGTCTAGCTAGAGCGCTCGCCGGCCAGCCAGCGCCTTGCCCAGCGTCACCTCGTCCGCGTACTCGAGGTCAGCGCCGACCGGCAGGCCGCTCGCCAGCCGGGTGACCGTGACCTCGGGCGCGCTCGTGCGCAGGCGGTCGGCGACGTAGAGCGCGGTTGCCTCGCCGGTCGTGGTCGGGTTGGTCGCGAGCACGACCTCGCGCACCGGCGCGTCGGCGGGCGCGTTCTCCACGCGCGCGAACAGCTCGGACAGCTTGAGGTCCTCGGGGTCGACCCCGTCGATCGGCGACAGCGCCCCGCCGAGCACGTGGTAGCGGCCACGGTACTCGTGCGTGCGCTCGATCGGGATCACGTCGCCGGGCTCCTCGACCACGCAGATCAGCCCGGTGTCGCGGCGCTGGTCCTCGCAGAGCTGGCAGCGCGGGCCCTCGGCCAGGTTGAAGCACACCTCGCACAGGCCGACCTTCTCGGTGACCTCGCGGATGGCGTCGGCGAGCGCGAGCGCCTCGTCGTCTTCGGCGCGCAGGAGGTGGAAGGCGAGCCGCTGGGCCGTGCGGGCGCCGATGCCCGGCAGCTTGCCCAGCTCGGTGACGAGCCGCTGGACCGGCGGGGCGTACAAGGCGCTACATGCCGGGCAGGCCGAGGCCGCCCAGCCCGCCCGTGACCGAGCCCAGCTTCGAGCTCGCCAGCTCCTGCGCCGCGCGGATCGCCTCGTTGACCGCCGCCGTGACCATGTCCGAGAGCAGCTCGGGGTCCTCGGGGTCGATCGCGCTCGGGTCGATGTAGACCTGCTTGATCACGAGGTCGCCGGTGATCGTCACCTTGACGGCGCCGCCGCCGGCGCTGCCCTGGACCTCTTCGTCCTTCAGCTTCTCCTGCGCGGCCATCATGTCGGCCTGCATCTTCTGGACCTGCTTGAGCATCTGGTTCATGTTGGGCTGCTGGGGCATCAGACTTCCTCTTCCTCGAAGATCTCTTCCGCGTCGAACTCGTCCTTGAACCGCTCGACGAGCTCCTCCGCGCTCATCGTCCGGTCCTCGGGGACGACGTCGTCGCGCAACTCGAAGGTCACGGTGACGCGCTGGCCCGTGACCTCGCGGATGGCCTGCGTCAGCGCGGCCCGGCGCTCTTCCTTCTCGGCCTGGCGCTTGAAGAACGCGGCCGAGGCGGGGAAGCCGATCACCAGGCCGTCGCCGGTCGGGGTCGGGCGGCCCTGCTCGAGCGCGGCGGCCAGCAGGTCGTTCTCGCTTCGGATCGTCTCCATGACCGCCGGCCACAGCTCGACGACCGAGCCGAGCTCGCCCGCCGGCTGCTCGGCCACCGCCACGGTGGGCGCGGGCGCCGCGGCGGCCGCTGCCGCTGCCGCGCCGGCCTTCGGCACGGGCGGCGGGGCCGGTGACGGGGCCTTCTCGACCACGACCTCGGCGTCGCCGCCGGCGAGCTGGCGCTCGAGCCGGTCCAGCCGCGCCAGCAGCGCCCGCGTGGAGGCATCGACGTCGGGGGCGGCACCCTTGACCAGCGCGAGCTCGAGCTGGGTGCGGGCGTCGGCGCCGTTCTTCATCGCCTCGAGGCCAACGGCGAGCAGGTCGAGCAGCCGGGTGGCGGCGTCGCGGTCCAGGCGCTCGGCCTGGGCCAGCAGGCGCTCGTCGCGGTCGGGTGTGACGGAGAGCTCGCGGGGCACGTCGCCCAGGGTCTGGACGACGAGCAGCTCGCGCGCGTGGGACTCCAGGTCGCCGAAGAACAGGGCCGGGTCGCGGCCGGACTCGCTCAGCCGCGCGGCGACCCGCAGGGCCTCGCCCGGATCGTGGTCGGCGATCGCGTCGAGCGCGGCGAACAGCAGCTCCGCGTCGGCCACGCCGAGCACCGCGAGCACGTCCTCGATGGCGACGTTCTTGCCCGAGTACGTCACGAGCTGCTCCAGCGTGCCGAGCGCGTCCCGGAACGAGCCGGTGGCGTGGCGGGCGATGAGCGACACCGCCGCGTCCGAGAGCGTGATGTCCTCGGCCGCCGCGGCGCGCCGCAGGACCTCGGCGATCTGCTCGACTGTGGGGCGGCCGAAGTCGAAGCGGTGGCAGCGGTCGACCACGGTCGCGAGGACCTTCTGGGCCTCGGTGGTGGCGAGCACGAAGATGGTGTCCGGCGGCGGCTCCTCGAGCGTCTTGAGGAACGCGTTCCAGGCCTGGGTCGAGAGCATGTGGGCCTCGTCGAGGATGTAGATCTTCGACCGGCCCGACACCGGCGCGTAGGCGACGCGCTCGCGCAGCTCGCGGATGTCGTCGACGGAGTTGTTCGAGGCGGCGTCCATCTCGATCACGTCGAGCGAGGTGGCGTTGGCGATGGCCACGCAGGAATCGCACTCGCCGCACGGCTCGACGGTCGGCCCGTGCTCGCAGTTCAGGCAGGCGGCGAGGATCTTCGCCATCGAGGTCTTGCCCGTCCCGCGCGAGCCCACGAACAGGTAGGCGTGGTGGACCTTGCCCTGCTCGACCGCGTTGCGCAGCGTGCGGACCACGTGCTCCTGGCCCACGACGTCCGCGAACGTGCGCGGGCGATGACGACGGTAGAGCGACGGGCCGGCGGACACAGGAGAGCCAGTCTAGAGGCCGTCTCGGGCGCCGCCGGAGGCACCCGAGCCCGGCCCGAAGAAGTGGACCGCGCACCCTCGATCGAAGCTCGGCACCTCGAGCGCGCCTCCGGTCGCTGGCTCCGGCCGGGCTTCCCCGCATCGCCTGGTGACTACCGCTTAAGGCTGCTTCCTTCCGGACCTGACCTGGTTCACGGGCCTCCATCGCGCGGGACCCGAGCCATCGACGCCGCGGCCGGCGCGCTGGCCTCGAAGGCCTCACCCCTCAGGAGGGGATTCAGCCCCGCTAGAGCGGCTTGCGGGTGACAGGGCACCGCTACCTCCCCGCCTAGCACGGTCCGTGAGCCATGCTAGCGCCGCCCGTTGGCTAGGGTCCCGGACGTGCGGGTGCTCCAGGGATGGAAGGTGGCGGCGATCGCGTCTTTGGTGCTCCTCGTCGGCGCCGCGGGCGCCCAGGCGTCCGCCCGCACGGACCGCGCCGACGCCGCGCTGAACCGCGGGCTGCGCGCCCTGGTCACCATGCCGGACGGCCCGCCCGGCGCCTACGCGCAGGTGCAGCGCGGGTCGGAGCGCAAGGTCTTCAACCAGGGCGAGGCCGACCTCGAGACCAACGCGAAGATCGAGCCCAACGACGCCTGGCGCATCGCCAGCGTCTCCAAGGCGTTCAACGGCGCCGCGGCGCTCGCGCTCGTCCAGGGCGGCGAGCTCTCGCTCGACGACACGATCGCCCAGCGCCTGCCCGAGCTCCCGGCGGCGTGGGGGCAGGTGACGCTGCGCGAGGCGCTGCAGCACACCGCCGGGCTGCCCGAGTTCACCGTGAGCAGGCAGTTCATCGACGAGCTCACCAACGATCCGCGAGGGCCGGTGGCGCCCACCACGCTCCTGTCCTACGTCGCCGACCAGCCGCTCGACTTCCCGCCGGGGTCGCAGTACCACTATTCGGACTCCGACAACATCGTGGTCGGGTTGATGATCGAGCAGGCGACCGGCCTGCCGTACGAGCAGGCCCTGAGCTCGCTGGTGACCGATCCGCTCGGCCTCGGCAACACGAGCATGGCCACGGGCTGGACCCTGCCCACGCCGTTCGTGCACGGGTACGAGGGCGGCGACGAGGACGTGTCGCTGATCCTCAACGCGTCGATCGCCTGGGCCTCGGGCGGGATGATCTCGACGCCGCCCGACCTCGCGCGCTTCGTGCGCGCGTACGCGGGCGGGAAGCTGATCACGGGCGCCACGCGGGCGGCCCAGTTCAGCTTCGTCCCCGGCAGTTCGGGGCCGCCGGGGCCGGGCGCCAATGCCGCCGGCCTCGGCATCTTCCGCTACACGACCCGCTGCGGGACCGTGTACGGCCACACGGGCAACTTCCCCGGCTACACGACGTTCATCGGCGCGACGGCCGACGGCCGCCGTTCGGTCACGGTCCAGGTCAGCAGCCAGATCGCCCCCGAGCTCTCGCTCCGGCGCTTCGTGCCGCTGCGCCGGACCTTCACCCTGGCCGCCTGCGCCGCGCTGGCGCGCTAGACGTTCGAGCCGGTCACAGGGAAGGCCACGGTGCGGCCCGTGAGCTCCTGCCGGAGCGCGAGGGCGCCCGCCAGCCCTGCCGCCCCCGACGGCTCGGCGATCACGCCGCAGCGGTCGGCGAGCAGGGCCATGGCGTCGCCCAGGCGGTCGTCGTCGACGAGCACGAAGCGGTGCAGCGTGCCCCGCAGCGCCTGGACGGCCTCGGCGACGGGCACCCGCGCCGCGAGCCCGTCGGCGACCGTGTCCGTCGGCCCGAAGGACTCGAGGGAGCCGGTCCGCCAGGCGTGCTCCATCATCGGCGCGCCGGTCGGCCCGACGCCGATCAGCTCGGTCTCGGGGCTGTGCGCGGCCAGCCACGTCGTCATCCCCCACGCCAGCGAACCGTTCCCGACCGGGATGACCACGGCGTCGATCGGCTCGGGCCACGCGGTCAGCTCGCGTGCGATCGTGCCGGCGCCGAGGGCGATCTCCGGCTCGCGGCCGTCGACGATCGAGCGCATGCCCTCCTCGGCCGCCGCCGCCTCGGCGGCGTCCTTGGCGGCGTCGAAGTCACCGGCGACGAGCCGCACGTCGGCGCCGAGCGCCCGCATCCGGGCCAGCTTGTCGGGCTGGGCTGCGTCGCTCGCGTAGACGACGCAGCGCAGGCCGGCGGCGCGGGCGCCGTAGGCCACGCCCTGCCCGAAGTTGCCGGCCGACGCGCACGCGAGCACGTCGCCCGGGGCCGCCTGCGCCGCCAGCACGCTGCCACCGCGGCCCTTGAAGCACCGCACCGGGTTGAGCGTCTCGACCTTGAGCAGAGGGCGGAAGCCGACCTCCTCGCCCAGCGCTTCGCTCACGTACTGCGGGCTGTCGCGGAAGACCGGATCGATCTCCGCCTCCGCGCGCTCGATCGCTGCGGCGTCGACGGTGGTCAGCTGGAGTCCTCGCGGACCTCGCGCCAGCTCGGCGGGCGGGCCGGGGGCGGCGCCGCGACCGGCGGCGCGAACTTCTGCGGCTCGGGCTCCGGCGTAGGGAACTCGATGTCGGGGAACGGGTCCCAGCGACCGGTCTCGATCTCGACGATGGCCTCCTGGCTCGTCATCTTCGAGCGCTTGACCGCGGATCTGAGCGCGCTCTCGCTGAAGCGGATGGTCGCGAAGCGCGTGTACCGCTCGAGCGCCATGGACACGGGCTGGGTCGGCTTCTCGTCGGCGTGCACGGCGGCCGCGCACGTCCGGCAGTGGGCCTGGGCCTCGCGCAGGAACCGCTCCGCGTTCGGGGACCGCATCCCGCGCTCGAGCAGCACCTTGATGATGGCGCCCTCGCGGTTGATCAGCTTCCCGTAGCGGTTGACGCCCCGCATCCGAACCCGCACCTCACGTCCACAGCCGCAGAAGCACTCCATACGCGCGCCGAGCCTACCGGGACCGGGCGGCTAGGATCGAGCGCCTTGGGCGCGTAGCTCAGTGGGAGAGCGCTCGCTTCACACGCGAGAGGTCGCTGGTTCGAAACCAGCCGCGCCCATGCAGTATTCAGGCCCGTCGGGCACGCCTCGAAGGCCTCGTGGGACCATTCGTGGGACCAAACCTCGCCTCTGGGGCGCCCGTTTCGGCCTCGTCGGGGAAGCGCATGAGCTCCCAGACCAGCGTCTCGTCGAGCTGGCTGCGCTTCATGCACTGGGCGTAGACGCCAAGCGTCATGCGCGGATCGTCGTGGCCGACCTGGCCCATCACCCAGCGCAGGTCGCGCCCGGCGAAGAAGCACAAGCTCGCGAACGTCCGGCGAAGGGTGTGCGGGGTGACGCGGGTGGGGAGCAGCATCCGGCCATCGGCGGCGCGCTGCTCGTTGACGCGCTCGACGACGCCCTTCGTCGGCTTCCTCTTGCCGCGTGCCGGCGTGCCGTTCAGCAGTCGGTTGCGGACGTTGGACGGGTTCAGCCGCCCGCCCGTCCGGGTCGGGAAGATCGGCAGCGCGGCGCCGTGGGCGTCCCGCAGACCGACGGGGACGCCCGCCAGATGCCCGCGTAGTTCGTCGAGGGCCGGCGCTCCCGACTGGATGCTGCGCGCGAGCGGAGTCTGGGCGATCAAGTTCGCCGCGTTGCGAGAGTCCCCCAGCGCCTTCTCGGCCAGTGGAATCAGCTTCACTTCCTCGGCAGGTGGAAAGGGATTCTCCCCCGCCGGCACCGGCGTCTGCCGCCAGATCGTGAGCAACTCCGGCCGCCGCCGCATCGCTTCAAAAATCGAATTTCGAAGCGGCGCGGCGTTCTCT
>Ga0207708_10000855_pt1 | contig 22926 bp, 19 predicted proteins | sample KBSK5101metaG_FD_184340 | JGI IMG/M metagenome (GOLD analysis project Ga0207708, IMG submission 184340) | Corn, switchgrass and miscanthus rhizosphere microbial communities from Kellogg Biological Station, Michigan, USA - KBS K5-10-1 metaG... | ecosystem: Host-associated > Plants > Roots >...
CGGGCCGATCCCGGCGCTTGACCCGTTGCCAAAGCCGACCGCTCGACCCGTTGCCCATCCTGCCACCTTGTCAGGTCCGCGCCCTGGCACACTGTCAGCATCCGCGCGGCCCTCTGTCATCAGGGGCTAGCCGCAAGCGAGGGAATAGGCCCAAAGCCCAAGATGTCACTGAACCGCTCGGTTCGAACTGTATTCAAGAAGGCCAGCCACCTCATCTCTCAGCTTATTCTCTCTACATCGGAACATCGTTGCTCGGATTAGGGCGGCCGCGAAAGGACCACGGACGAATGCTCTCCGAGCGGACCGGGCCATAGTGGCGTGCGTTGCTAATCCCGTGATGTCACGGCACGCAAGAATTGTATCGTTTGGTACTGCAATCATCAGAGCAATTTCCCGCTGGGCGCCCGGGAGACGGCGCTTCGCAGCAACCTCCGCGATACCGGATAGCAGCCGGTATGGCGGATCCCCGTCAATTTTGATCGACGCTGCCAGGCTGACGACCTAAAGCGCACCGAGTTCGGTCAAGGCGAGGCGCACCTCTTCGATGCCTTCCGCTGATAGTGCCGGCTGCGGCGGCAACGGTGCGCCGACAGCATAGCCCTGCAATTCGAGGCCGCCCTTGATACACGCGGCGAGATTATATTTCGCGAACACCTGGTTGATGCGCCAGAGCTGCCGTTGCAATTGCATAGCCGAATCCCAATCACCCCGGCGACAGCGCTCGTAGAGGTCCACGCTCTGCTTCGGCACGATGCAGGCAGGTCCGGCCATCCATCCCTTCCCGCCGATCAACATCACGCAAGCGGGGATGTGCGCCGAGGCCGAAAACACCCCCATTCTGCCCTCCGCACCGTTGATGATCGAGAGCAGTCGCCCCGTGTTGTAGGAAGCGTCCTTGATATAGCGGATATTCGGGATGCGACTCAGGCGATCGATCACGGCAAGCGAAAGGTCCGAGCGCTGAAAATTCGGATTGGTGTAAAGCACCACCGGCAGCGTCACAGCTTCCGCGATGGCCTTGAAGTACGAATGGACGCCCTCATCGGAAATCGGAAAGTATGCTTCGAGAATGGCGAGGATGCCGTCGCAGCCCAGCTCCTGCATTTCACGCGCCTGGAAGACGGCATCCGCGATCGTCGTTGCCGCAACCCCCGCAACAACCGGGACGCGGCCGCGCGCAGCCTTGACGACAACCTCGACTACGCGCCGGCGCTGGGGCCAAGTCAGATACGCGAATTCACCGGTCGATCCCAGCGGAGTTAATCCATGCACTCCGGCAGCGATAAGATCATTGCAGAGGCGATCCAGCACCTCGTTCATGACATCGCCCGATGGACTCACAGGCGAGACAAGGTATGGAAAGACTCCGTGGAATGCCCCATCAACCATTGAGACCCCTCTCGTCGCATCACTCACGATTACACCGGCTGCCTCCCCAGCAGTGCCGCGAGTGCTCCGGCAAGTCGATGCTACGTCTTGCCTGCCGGCTGCAGGCTACCCCGCCAAGAACGATGGTCCCGATAGTAGCGGAAGGCCCCATTGAGCGCCCCCAAGCGCGCGCGGCGGGCTTGGTGTCCTGAGCGAAAAGAGAATGCAGGCCGGATGCTGCCGGACCGTTACGCGATAATTTCTACGATAATTCAACCCGCCGCTGCAGCCGATTCGCCGCTGGCAATACCGATCAGATCGCCTCGACCGCAGCGGGCACGTCGAGCGTTACTTCTCTGAAATAAGGGAAGGCAAGGCCAACACCGAGCAAACGCCGACCCCGGCGCAAAGCCGCCCCGGCAGTGCGCGCCTCGAGCGCGGTACGGGCGAGCGCCGGGAGCTGGCTGGGCTGGCGCACGACCGAGCGAAATACAGCGAGAACATCCGCTGTGCCGTCGTGCCGCAAGCCGGTGACGGCGGCCGGCGGAAGCTCGCTGTGTGCGGGATCGATGACCGCGCGACAGGCGGCAAATGGAATCCGGTAGGCGGCCGCAATTCTGGCCGCAACGTGCGATTCGTTGTCGACCGCGACCGCGCCCGTCTGCGCGTGAAGCCGGCGCTTTTCCGTGGGATGTGCGACGGGCGCATCCGCCCCGATGATCTCAGCATGCACCGCTCCGGGGAGCGCGGCCAGCAGCGCCCGCGCCCACGCGCGATCGGTCGGAAAGCATTCCTCCTCGGTCCGCACGCCGGAGCCGACCACCCAGTCGCCCGCAGCGAGATGGGGCGCGAGTCCGCCGGCGATGCCGAAGCTGATGATACCCGAAGCGCCGCGCTTGGCCGCCCGCTCGAGGGCAGCGACGAGTTTCGACGCGTGAGTGCAAATCACCGACACGCCCGGCCCGAGCGCAATGCGGGCCTCAAGCGCGAGACAGGTGACTGCGACTACGTCCCCCCTAGTCGACATCCAACTCCCATTCCGTCCGTGTAGTCCAAGCCTGCCTTTTCGGTTATGAATTCTTTACAAGATGCCAATCAATAGCCTTAGAAGGCGAAGATGGTCAACGGCCTTTCCACCTCGCCGCCGGCCCCGGCCTTGTGTTTTCGAGTATATCCTCTGCCCCAAGTCGAGTTTTGGTGCCGCTGAGCGCTGCTCGTTCTGGTGGCCGGCCTGCTTCCCCTGACGGGCCGCACAAAATATGAGCCGGACCTATGGCATCTCGATGGCGCCCGCCACAATCCCTTCAAATTCGGGCGCCTGACCCTGGAAACTGCGGAGTTGTTCGCCAGCGTGAGTCGGCGCCTATCCCCCACGGCCGGCGTGCTGACCGAACGCCTCGACGTTTTTCCCAAATTTCGGGACCGAATCAATTGAGGCCGCGCTGAGATTTGCCTGCTCCGCGACGGGTCGCACCCGAATTCTTTATTGCGAGGATGCATTCCAGCGCTCTCGATAAACGGCAATCGGCTCTCTTTGGGATCCGGCCCTGATGCCCGAGTGCTCACTCTCGTGCGGTCGAACCGCGCCATCGTGAGAATTGCAGGACGCGATCGCCGCCGTCCCGCGCGGCTCCCCGTTCCAGGGCCTCGCGCACGGACTTTTCCAGAACCGGCAACTGGAACGGCTTGCGCAATATCGCGAACTTCGACTGCGCCGACTGCACGACGTCGCTGTACCCGCTGGTGAGGAGCACCGGGATCTGTGGATAGTGGTTGCCGATTTCCTGAGCGAGCGCGATACCGTTCATGCCGCCGGGCATGACGACGTCGCTGAGGACGAGGTCGATCTTGTCCCCGCGTTGCAGCCTGTTCAGCGCATCGGTGGCGTTTTCCGCGCGCAAGGTCTGATAGCCAAGTTGCTCGATGAGGGAGGCCGTGACATCTGCGACCTCGGCGTTGTCCTCGACGACAAGAACGGTCCCCTGCCCCGGCACGATCGGCTGCGTGGGAGGGGCCTCCACAGCCTTGACCAGCGCCGCGTGCCGGCGCGGCAGATAGATGGTGATCGCTGTGCCGCTGCCGACCGCGCTGGTCGCAACGACGGTTCCTCCCGATTGATGGGAAAAGCCGTAGACCTGGGCCAGCCCAAGACCGGTGCCTTTGCCGAGCGCCTTGGTCGTGAAGAACGGCTCGAAGATTCTCGGCAGCACATCGGGCGCGATACCCACACCCGTATCCGTCATTGCGAGGGCAACGAAGTCGCCTTCCAGCTGATCGATCCCGTCGCTTTTCTTCAAGGCGATGTTTCGCGCCGACAGCGTGATGAAGCCTCCGCCTGGCATGGCATCGCGGGCATTAACCGCGACGTTCACCAGCGCGAGTTCGAGCTCGGCAATGTCTACCTCGACCGGCCAGACGTCCGCTGCGATATCGCATTTGAGCTGCACGTTTCCGCGCAGGGAGCCGACCAGCATTTCATGCACGGCCTCGACCCGCTCCTTGAGGTCGGTGACCACCGGGTTGAGCGGCTGGCGTCGTGAGAATGCCAGCAGCTGGCGCGTCAAGCTCTCGCCGCGATTGGCCGCCGAGTGGACCGCGTCAATGGCCTGTAGGTGCTTGGGATCGGTGAGCCGGCGGCGCAGGAGCTGGGCATGGCCACTGACGATCATCAGCAGATTGTTGAAATCGTGCGCGATGCTCCCGGTCAGCTGGCCGAGGGCCTCCATCTTCTGTGACTGCGCGAGCTGCTCCTGAGCCCGCTCCAGCGATGCCTGCGCTTCCCGTCGCTCTGTGATGTCGCGCGTGATCTTCACAAAACCGGCGAGCGTGCCCACCTCGTCGCGGACCGCCTCGATCACCACGCTCGCCCAGAACAGGCTCTTGTCCCGCCGCACCCGCCAGCCCTCGACCGCGCATTTGCCCTCGTATGCAGCGACTTGGAGGGCACGCGCCGGCTCGCCGCGCTGTTGCTCCTCCTCGGAATAGAAGCGACCGAAATGCTCGCCGACGATTTCCGTCGCCGTGTACTGGTGGATGCGCTGCGCACCCATGTTCCAGTTGGTGATGTGGCCGTCCTTGTCGAGCATGAAGATCGCGTAGTCGGTAACGCCTTGGATGACCATCCGAAAGCGCCATTCGCTTTCCATCAACGCCTCTTGCGTCTTGCGGCGCTCGGCGATGTCGTGCTGGAGCGCGGCTTCGATCCGTTTCCGCTGCTCGACTTCGGTATTAAGAAGTTCGGTGGCCTTGGTGAGACGCACGGCCCGTTCTTGCGCCGCTTTCCGCATGTCATCATGCGCACGCTGCAGACCTTCTTCGGTCTTGCGACGGGCAGTGACATCCTCCACCACACCCATGAGGTGGCGCACAGCGCCGCTTTGATCGGTGGTGGCGGAAACGCTGGTGCGCAGCCACAGACGCGAGCCGTCGGGCAGCACGTGCCTGAGCTCAATGGCGAAACCCTCGCCGGTCTGAACGGCCTGTTGCAGCAGATCTCGCAGGTAGGGGGCATCTTCCGGGACGGCGAGATCTTCGATCCGCATCTGCAGCAGTTGCGGCGCCGGACGCCGAACGATCTCGCAGAGCCGATTGTTGACCAGGCTAAAGCGTCCCGCCATGTCGATTTGGGCGATGCCCACGATCGCCTGACTGAACATGGTGCGCAGAATTTGCTCCTGCTGGCGCAGCTTGCCTTCGAGGCGTCGTCTCGCCGCCACATCAGCGCTCACCGCAAGGCCGGCGATCGAAACGCCGATCGTGAACGTGACGAACAGCAGGAACGATTCGATGAAAGTGGCGGCCAAGAAGGGACCACTGCCGGCCAACACGCCCCAGGCGGCGAACCCCGAAAGAATGAGCGCCGTCGTCGCAGTGTCTCGTGGTCCGCATCGCAGCGCCGCCCATAACAACGGCACGACGGCAAGGAATCCGAGCGCACTCCTGAACGCGGTCTGCTCGATCAGCGGACTGAAGGCAATAACGCTCACCATACCCGCCGCGGCAAGTACGGTGGCGGACGCCAGCACCGTGTTCAGATTGAAAGGTCGAAAGTCGCCACGCGCCCAGAGCACGACGACCGGGGCGACCGCAAGGACGCCGGCCGCGTCGCGCAGCCACCACGTCGTCCACGCGGCAATGATGCCGGTCCATTCCAGGTATCCGGCAAGCGATAAGCCACCGATCCCGGCAGTGGCGCTGATCATCGTCGTGGCGAGAACGACCAAGACGAATTTCGCAACGCCGGCCGGCGTATCGAAAGTGTTGCGGCCGCCGCACCAGATGCTGACCAGGTACCCGCCAACGACTGGCGCCAGAGTGCTGCCCGCTGCGACGACCAAGGACATCGGACTGGAGTCGGCGGCGCTCGCATTGGCGAGGTCCGTGGGTACGCCCGCCACGTATGCCGCTGCAAAAATCGCCGGCCACACGCGAATTCCGCACAAGAGGACGGCGGCGAAGGCGAGACCAGCCGGCGCCCAGATCGGGATCACGCTCGAGTGGATCGACGCGACCGTCAGGCTGAGATTCGCCAAACCAAAATAAGTTGCGGCAACGACTGTCAGCGCGAGCGCATAGATCGCCAGACCACGTGGATCCAGCGTCGGAAAAAACTTAGCCCCCGATAAACGAGTCACGGTATGCCCCCCGCATCCGCCAACTGCGCTTTGATCCTGCGTTCTCTCCCGCAATATGCGCTAACGTAGTCCCCGGCTAACCCCGCGTTAATGATGAACGTAACTGCGGCAGAACTCGGGCCTCAGCGTGACAAGTCCGCAAACAGCAATGGATCTTTGGCAGTTCCCGGACAGACTGCGCGCCGCGCAGGTGCGCCCAGACAAGCCTGCTCAGATCAGCCGCTCCCTGCCGCCGATTTAGGCAGCAGGCCCTGCGGCGGCGCAAGCGCGTGATATTGAGTCCCGCGGGGGCGCTCGGCCCCAGCACGGCTCGACGTCACTTCTTTACGTATCGCATCAGCTTGCGCGCATCGACTTCCGCGCCGTAGACATTCCCATCGGCATCGGCGGCTACCCCTTCCGCGGCGCTGCCAGTTCCCGGTCCAGTGCCCTCCTTCACCGGCTCCGGATCCGGGATCAGCGCGGCGACCCTGCCGTCCTTTGCGCTGCCGATCCGCAGACCGCGCCTGAAGCCCGGATTCTGCGTTGTGTTGGATTCGGAATCGGCGACATAGATGGTGTCGCCCGCGTCGATATAGACGCCGCTCGGCCGGCCGAACTGCTTCCATTCGACAAGGAATTTCCCATCCTGGTCGAAGACCTGGATGCGATTGTTGGAGCGGTCGGCGACGAACAGCCGGCCGCTCGAATCCATGGCAAGCCGGTGCGGCACGTTGAATTCGCCCGGCCCCGATCCCTTCCTGCCCCAGGCCTTGATGAGGGTGCCATCTTTCGAGAACTTGGCGATCCGAGCGTTTGTGTCGCCGCCGTGCCCGTCTGCGACGAAGATATCACCATTCGGCGCGACCAGAACGTCGGATGGCGAATTGAAGGTGTCGGAACCGTCCCCTGTCACGCCGGCCTTGCCGAGCGTCATCAGGACCTTGCCGTCAGGACTGAACTTGAAGACCTGCTGCCCCTTGGTACCCTTGCCGCGGCCGTCGGTGGCCCACACATTGCCGTCCCGGTCGACGTGGAGGCCGTGAGGAAAAACAAACATTCCGGCGCCGAAGCTCCTCGTCACGTTACCTGACGGATCGATCTTGAGGATCGGCGCAACGTCGGAGGCGTCGCAGCTCGTGCCGCCGCAGCGCTCGAACACCCAGATGCTCTTGCCGTCGCGGTCGATGTCGACGCTGATCGTCTGCCCCCATTTGCGCCCGTCGGGCAGCTTGGCCCAGTTCTCGACCGAGCGGTAAGGATTGGGTGGATCGCCGCCCTGTGCGTAAGCTTGCGTCTGCGACACTGCGATTGCCGCAACCAGAGCGCTGCCGAGTATTCGCCAAATGCGAGCTTGCATATCCGTCCTCCCGTCAATACCGGCGCGTTCGCCGCGCCGTGTCTCGTTTTCAGGTGCGCCCGAAAATCAGGCGACGCGGTCGGGTCCGCCGCGTCAGTTCTTGATGTATTTCATCAGGCGTTTTGGCCCGACTTCCGCCCCATAAATGTTTCCTTGCGCATCCGCGGCGACGCCCTCGGCCGCGCTCGTGCCGGTCGTCCTCTCCACCGGATCCGGAATGAACCCTGTCACGACGCCGTCGCGGACTCTTCCAACTCGGATGCCGCGCTTCCAACCGTCGTGGTTCTTGGATACCGATTCAGATTCCGAATCGGCGACATAGATCATGTCCTTCTTGTCGATGAAGACACCGCTTGGGCGGCTGAACTGGAACCACTGGTCGATGTAGTTTCCGTCCTGGTCGAAAATCTGGATGCGGTTGTTCTGACGATCGCCGACGAAGAGTCGTCCGCGCGAATCCATCGCCAGCGCGTGAGGAACATCGAACTCGCCGGGGCTCGAGCCTTTCTTCCCCCAGGACTTGATGAACTTGCCGTCCTTGGAGAATTTCACGATCCGCGCATTGGTGTTGCCGCCGTGTCCGTCGGCGACAAAAATGTCGCCATTGGGCGCGACCAGAACTGCCGACGGCGCGTTGAATTCGTCTGGGCCGTCGCCGGCGACACCGGCCTTGCCGAGCCGCATCAACACCCGGCCGTCCGGACTAAACTTGAAGACCTGGTGGCCCTTTCCGTCCTTGCCGAGCCCGTCGGTGGCCCAGACATTGCCGTCGCGGTCCACATGCAGCCCATGCGGAAACAAGAACAATCCCTCGCCGAAGGCCTTCACCAGCGTGCCTGACGAATCGAATTTGAGGATCGGCGGCAAACTCGATCCATCACAAGCGAACGGGGCGCCCGGTTTCATGAGCGATGGGGGAGCAAACGCGCCGCACCGTTCCGCCACCCAGACGCTGGTGCCGTCGACGTCGATGTCTACGCCGCTCGTCGAACCCCACGCACGACCCGCCGGCATTTTCGCCCAGTTCTCGACCGCGTGATACGGATTGGGCGCCGAATTGGTCGGAGCACTGACCTGGGCGCTGGCCTCTGATGCTGCGATGCCCATCACGGCAACGACGGCAAGCGCAAACGCACCGCGCGATCGAACGCCATCAGGCATCGGAGCCCTCCCTTGGCAGTATCGGGTTTTCGCCCGGCATTTATTGTTTGATCCGAGCTTAGACTGCGCCTTGCCCACGCCGGCCGCAAGCAGTCGGCGCGCATGCTTGCCCTTCGCGACCGAAGGCGGCAACTTGTGCGCCCCCGCCATCCCTCTCCGCTGCGATCGGAACGGAACCGATGACGACGAAGTTCAAAGGCGTCATGCAAAGCCCGGTAACGCCGTTCAAGGATGATTTCAGCCTCGACCTCCCGACATTCGAACGGCTGCTGGACTTTCACGTGCGTACCGGCGCAACCGCCATTTCCTGGCCACACCATAAGGGCGAGTCGCTCAATCTGACGATAGCGGAGCGAAAGCTCTTCGCCGAAGCCGCGGTGCGCGTCGTGAACGGGCGCATTCCGGTCACCATTCATGTGAGCGCACTGGCCGTCGAGGACACGATGGCACTGGCGCGGCACGCTCAGGACATCGGCGCCGACGGCATCCTCGCCATCACTCCATATTTCTGGACCCCATCGATCGAGGCGATCCACGCCTACTTCGTGCGGCTCTGCCGTTCGATTGAGCTTCCGGTGCTGTCGTACAATTCCCCCAGTTATCTCGCCGGTGTCGAGATCACCGGCGATCTGATCTCGCGGCTGATCGAGCAATTGCCCAATTTCGTCGGGGTGAAGGAGGCGAGTTTCAACAGCGAAAAATTTCTGGAGATTTCGCGTGCTGCGCTCGCGATGCGGCCGGACTTTGCCATGCTGACCGGCGTCGAATATCTGTTGCCATCCGTGCCGCTCGGCGGCATCGGGTCTTATTCGGCCGCGGGATCGATCTGTCCGAACCTCTGCTCGCAGCTGTTCGATGCCTGCATGCGCGGCGACTGGCCGCTCGCACGCGAGCTGCAGTACAAAATTTCCTGGCTCTGGCTGCTATTCCGCGACCAGTATCCCTCCTCGCTCAAGGGCGGCATGGTGATGATGGGGCGCCCGGTTGGGCCGACCCGGGCGCCGTTGCCGACCGCCACCGCAGAGCGTCAGGCGCATGTCCGCAGCGAGCTTGAACGGCTCGGCATTCTCGAGACCGAGCCGCACGGCTGGTGATCCGACGAGTCCAACCCATGCCCTTGTATCAGCCAAGCCTGCTGCACTCGCCGGTGACGCCGTTCACGCGCGAGCGCACCATCGACTTCGATCGCTACGCCCAGCTGATCGAGTTCCACCTGGCCAACGGCGCCGACGGGTTGGCGCTCCCGATGCACGCAGGCGAATCCGTTAGCCTATCCGACGGCGAACGTCGCGCGCTCGTGGAATTTGCGATCAAGCAAGTGAACGGGCGCAAACCGGTTGTCGCTCATGTGAGCGAGACCGGCACCGCCATCGCCGCCGCGCTCGCGCGCCATGCCGAGCAGCACGGCGCGACCGCCATCATCGCCACCACGCCGTATTATTGGACGCCACCGGCCGGGATGGTGCTCGAACATTTCATCCAGGTCGGATCGGCGGTGACGATCCCGTTTTTTCTCTACAACGCTCCCGACGAGATGCAGGGCGCCAAGGTGAATGCGGAGCTCTGTCTCAAACTCATCGCGCAGCTGCCCAATTTCGCCGGCGTGGTCGATCTAAGCCTGGACTGGCAGTTCATGATCGAACTGATGACCGACGCCCCGCGCATGCGGCCAGGCTTCCAGTTGCTGGCGGGAACCGAGCTCATGGTGTCGGCTTCCGCCATCGGGGCAACCGGCATGTTGGCCCCACTCGCCGGCATTGCACCGCGGCTGGTGCGCGAGCTTTACGACCTGTGCCGCGACCAGAAACTGTTCGAGGCTCGAAAAGTGCAAGAACAGATCGCGGCGTTGCGCCAGGCGCTCAAGCCGGGCGGGGTCGCAAGCCTCAAGGCCGCCATGCGCGTCATGAGTCGCGACTGCGGCGAGCCGCGGCCGCCCGTACTGGCACTCGATGCCGCCGCTTACCAAAAGCTGGTCGGCCAGTTCGACGCGGTTGCGGCGCTGCGCGCCGAGGTGCGGGATTGGTGACCGCTCGCCTCTCCTGCGGCTCCTGCCCGGCTCATCGCCACTTGCCAACCAGCGAAAATACCGCGTGCCGGAAACCGCCGCCCGCTGCGATTCAGGAAGAGGCGAATAGTACTGCTATTGTCAGGCCGGCGCTGGAAGGAAGCGCTGCCGAGAAACCATTTCACGCCACGGTGATCCCACCGTCCAGGACGAGCGTTTGCCCGGTCAACGATGCCGCTTGCGGGCTCGCGAGGTAACACACTGCGGCGGCGACTTCGTCGACGGTCGCCAACCGATGAAGTGGAACGCGTGCAAGCATGGCCTGCATGTAGCTCGGATCGTCGGTCCGTGCAGCGCGCGAGGGCGACCGCGTGTCAAGCCGGCCCGGCGCAATCGCGTTGATGCGGATGCCATACTCCGCCCACTCGATCGCCAGCATCCGCGTCATCTGGATGAGCGCGCCTTTGGCGATGCCATAGGTCGAGCGCTCGGCTGCGCCGACCAGCCCATGGGTCGAGGCGATGTTGACGATATCTCCCGGCCGGCCCGCCGCTACCAATCGACGGCCAAGCTGCTGGCTGAGGAAAAAGGCCCCACGCAGATTACTCGCCATGACGGCATCCCAATCCGCCCAGGTCACATCGACGGCAAGCTTGCGCAGATTGCTGCCGGCATTGTTGACGAGCAGGTCGAGCCGGCCGAATGCAGAGGCGACATCCGCCATGGCGCGCTCGATGCTGGACGGCGAACCGAGATCGAGCACCAGGACGACAGGCTGCACGCCGAGTGCTTCGAGCTGTGCGACGGTGCCATCGAGGTTTTCGGCGCGGGTTGCCGACACCGCGACATCGAAGCCGTGGCGGGCGAGCGCCAGGGCGGTCGCTGCGCCGACCCCGTATGAGGCGCCGGTCACGAAGGCGGTTTTCTTGTCGGCCGATCTATTCATATCGCGTGGTCAGCAGGGCGCAGGCATCCGCCCAATAACCACCGCCGCGGATGCGACACAAGGCCCGCACGCCTTACCGTGACGCGGCCTGCTTTCGCGGAACGAGCCGCGCCGTTATGGTGCAACAAACATCCGGCAAGAACGCTGGAAGGAGGGAACGATGTCGCGAACGAGCCTGGTCGCCGCCGCACTCGGATTGTGCCTCGCGTTCGGTCCGTCGGCGCTGGCGCAAACGAAGGTGCGGGTCGGCCAGCCACAAGTGGGCACCTTCCAGTTCGTGCCGCTCCACGTCGGCATCGAGGCGGGAATCTTCAGGAAGCACAAGATCGATCTCGAGGTCATCAGCTTCGGCGGCGGACCCCGCGTACAGCAGGCGCTCGCGGCAGAGTCCATCGATATCGGCATCGGCTCCGGCCCCGAGCTTGCCTTCGTCGCCAAGGGCGCACCGGAGCTCGGCGTCGCCGCCATGGCCGACGCGCCCTATTCGGTCGTGCTCGCGGTGCCGAAGGACTCGCCAATCAAGACCGCCGAAGATCTCAAGGGCAAGACCATCAGCATCTCGAGCAATGGGTCGCTGACCCACTGGTTGGGCCAAGAGCTTTCGCGCCAGATGGGATGGGGTTCCGCCGGCATCAATCTTGCGCCGCTCGGCTCTACCGCCGCCCAGATGGCGGCGCTGAGAACGCGCCAGATCGACGGCATGATCGTCGAGGCCAATGCCGGCTACAAGATGGAGGAGGACAGCAGCGGCCGCGTCCTCGTACAGTTCGGAAACCGGATCAAGGTCTTTCACATTTACGTCTTCTACGCGCGCAAGGGGTTCCTGGAGAAAAATCCGGAGGCCGTACGCGGCTTTCTGGCCGCGTGGTTCGAGACCATCGGATATATGCGCGAGCATCGAAGCGAGACCATCGACATCGTGCGCCGCACCGCCGAGGTGTCGCCTGGCGTCGCCGCCCGCGACTACGACGAGCTGATGGGGATGTTCAACCCGACCGGCAAGTTCGACCCCAAGGCGCTCGACGTCCTGGCGCGTTCCTTCGTCGAGATGGGCTCGCTGCCGCAGGCTCCCGACATGCGCACGCTCATCACCGAACAGTATCTGCCGGGTGCAAAGTAAGTCCGTTGGCCGTCGGACAGTTTGGCGTCATTGCCGGCCCGAGCCGCCGACCCACCGATTCAATGAGCGCGTTTTCAACGGGTGCGCGGGTCAGGCCCGTGCATGAGGGTCACTCATACCGGATTGCCGCCGGCGTGCCCGGCGCCAGCGGACGCGGATCGACTTCGACCAAGCCGCGCGCGACGCGCACGCGGTAGGTTGCAAGCTTCTCCGTGAACGGGGCCGGCGCGCAGCCATCCTCCAGCCGATACTGATAGCCGTGCCAGGGACAGGTGACGCAGCCGTCGATGATGCGTCCCTCCCCGATCGGCCCGTTCTGGTGGGCGCAGAGATTCGACAGCGCGCCGATCCGGGCGCCGTCCCGAAACACCGCAATGCGCTCGCCACCGGGCGCCGCAACGATGCGGGCGGCCTTGTCTGGGATCGAAAGCGGTGCTCCGACCGAAAACCAGCCGTCATCACTCAGCCTGTCGCGGAGGTCACCTGTGCGCTCGCGCCAGCCGGCAATGAGGTGCAGTACCGTCACGCAGAGAAACCCGCCAGCCAGCATCACCGGAATGACCGGGTTGCGGTCGTACTGCATGACGCCGAGAGCCACATGCATCACCACGAGCCCGTAGGCGACGTAGAGCGCCATGTGCAGGCTCTTCCAAACCGGCGGCGTGAGGAAGGCCAGCCAAAAATCGTGGCTGGTCGCCGCCATCACGAACAAGATCAGCAGCGCGAGCAGCCCCAGCGCCTTGAATGGAAAGCCGATGAACTTGCCGTAATCGGAGACCTTGGTCAGTTCGTCATAGAGGCTGGGGAGCGCGTTCTGCACCGCGAACCACTCGATCATGAACGATGCGTGCAGCAGCGCGACGAAGAAGGTCAGCACGCCGAAGTGACGTCGATTGTAGAGCAGTGGCAGGAAACGGCGATCGAGCCGCGCCAGCGGCCCGATCGACAGGATGATCGTGAGCATGAAGAACGCGCAGGTGCCGAACGACCGGATGCGAACGTCGATCGCGGCCGGCTCGTCCTTGGGAGGGTCGAGCCAAACCGACAAAAGGATGTACGTGCCGATGTAGAGCGTCACGCCCGCCAGCAGAACGCCGTCATAGACAAGCTTCGCTCGGTTCCATTGCACCGCGCGGAAACCCGCGCTCATGGCATGAGCTCCTTGGCCGGCGGCGGCGCCTCCGCATCGGGTGGCGGTCGCAACATCAGCGCCATTACGAAGCCCAGCGCGATCGCGAAGGCGAGGATGGGCCACAGCGCCCGGTGAACCGCTCGATGCGCACGCCTCATCGGGAGGATTTCAGCCAGCGCGCGAGCACGTAAGGCCAGAGCACGGCAGCGCCGGGAAAAAGCAGGATCCGCGCGCCCACGGTCACCGGGAGATGCTCCGGCAACACGCGCGTGACGCCGAAGGCGACGAACGCACCCGCCACCGTGACGCCCGCCGCCACGTAGACCCCAAGAGCAATCAGCACGATCATCGCTCGCTGATCCAAGCTCCGCTCGACAGCATCGATCATGGCCCCGGCGAACACAAGCCGACCGTTCGACGCCCCCTGATGTTCGACGCCGGACGGCATTTCGTCCACCTGCGCACAGCAGCCCGGCGTCCGAGGGTCTTGCCCGCACAACCTGAAAGGCGCATTTTGGAATGAATGTAATCCGGAAATTTTACAAGCCGGAATCAGGGAGGCGCACAATGAAAGACGAAGGTCTAGGCCGCCGCGACTTTCTCAAGGGCGCCGTCGTCGGGGGCGCCGCCGCCGCCACCGTCAGTTTGCCGCCGAATGCCGAGGCGCAGCAGGGTGCTTCGCCCGCCGCCGCTCCGGATGCAGCCAGTCCAGGCTACTCGTTCCTGAATCTGGAGGAAGCGGCGTTCGTCGAGGCGCTGGTCGACCACATGGTGCCCGCCGACGATCTCACTCCGAAGGGCACCGATATCGGCATCAACATCTTTATCGACCGCGCGCTCGCCGGCGGCTGGGGTAAGGGCGAGCGCCTTTACATGCAGGGGCCATGGAAGCTCGGCCTCCCGAGCCAGGGCTACCAGTTGCCGCTGACGCCTGCACAGCTCTATCGCGCCGGCATCGAAGCAACCAATGCCCATTGCCGCAAGTCTTATGGCAAACCGTTCGACCGGCTCGATGACAAGCAGCGCGAGGACGTGCTCGTGGCGCTCTCCTCCGGCAAGCTGAGCTTCGACAATGGACTGCCCGCACGTGTGTTCTGGACCACGCTGTACCAGACGGTCATGGAGGGGATGTTCTCCGACCCGATCTATGGCGGCAACCGCAACAAGGCGGGCTGGCGATTGATCGGCTTTCCTGGCGCGATCGCGGTGCATCGGGAGAATGTCGAGAAATATCGCGACAAGAAATTTCCTGCCGATCCCATCAGCATCTCGGACATGAGCTGAGGAGGACGACATGGCAACCAAATTGAAGGAAGTCGACGCCGTCATCGTCGGGCTGGGCTGGACCGGCGGCATCCTCGCGAAGGAACTGGCCGAGGCCGGGTTGAAGGTGGTCGCGCTCGAGCGCGGTGCGATGCGCTCGACCGACAAAGACTATGCGGTACCCAACATCCGTGACGAGTTGCGCTACGTGGTGCGCCACGATCTCATGCAGAACACCGCGCGCGACACGCTCACGGTGCGCAATAACCCGACGCAGGAAGCGCTGCCGATGCGGCGACTTGGTTCGTTTCTGCCCGGCGAGGTCGTCGGCGGCTCGGCCGTGCACTGGAGCGGCCACACCTGGCGCTGGACCGACATGGAGTTCAAGGTCCGCAGCCTCTACGAGGAGCGCTACGGCAAAAGCTTCGTCCCTGCCGACATGACCATCCAGGACTGGGGCATCACCTACGCCGAGCTCGAGCCGTATTACGACAAGTTCGAATATACCGCCGCGGTGTCGGGCAAGGCTGGCAACATCAAGGGGCAGATCCAGCGCGGCGGCAATCCGTACGAAGCACCGCGCGCGCGTGACTATCCGCTGCCGCCGCTCACGCCGATCCTGGCGAGCGAGATGTTCACCAAGGCGGCGGAGAACAATGGCTATCATCCGTTCCCGCGACCGTCGGCGAACGCCTCGCAGGCCTATACCAATCCCGACGGATCGAAATTCGGGCCCTGCCAATATTGCGGGTACTGCCAACGCTTCGGTTGCGAGGCCAACGCGAAGGGCAGCCCGCATATCACGGTGATCCCGATTGCCATGCGCAACCCGAATTTCGAGCTGCGCACGCATTCGTGGGTGACGAAGGTGCTCAAGGATTCCGACGGCAAACGCGTCACCGGCGTGACCTACACCAATGTGCTCAACGGCGAGGAATTCGAGCAACCGGCCGGCATGGTGCTGCTCTGCGCCTACGCCATCAACAACGTGCACCTGATGCTGCTCTCAGGCATTGGCCAGCCCTACGATCCGGTCGCGCAGACCGGCGTGATCGGCAAGAACTACTGCTACCAGACCGGCGCGGGCGCGACGCTGTTCTTCGAAAACCGGCACTTCAACCCCTTCATGAACGCTGGCGGCTCGAACGCCACCATCGATGACTTCAACATCAACTGGGCCTTCGATCGCGGACCGCACGGCTTCGTCGGCGGCTACAACATGGCTGGCGGGTTCAACACCGTGCTGCCCATAGGCTATCGCCCGGTGCCGCGCGGTACGCCACAGTGGGGCAAGGAATGGAAAGCTGCGACCGCGAAATGGTACCAGACCGCGATGAATATCGGCGCCAGCGGCAGCGTCATGGCCAACCGGTACAATTACTATGATCTCGATCCCACCTATCGCAACGCGTTCGGCCAGCCGCTGATGCGCATGACGTTCGACTACAAGGAGAACGAGCACAAGATGGGGCGGCACGCGGCGGCGGCGATCAATGCCATCGCCAAATCGATGAACCCAACCCGGCTGAACGAGGCGACCGCCCGCACCGACCCGTGGACGGTCGTGCCGTATCAGAGCACGCACAACACCGGCGGCACGGTCATGGGCACCAATTCCCGCGACAGCGCCGTGAACAAGTACTTGCAGAGCTGGGATTGCCACAACCTGTTCGTGGTCGGCGCCAACGTTTTCCCCCACAACGCATCCTACAATCCGACCGGGCCGGTGGGCGCCCTCGCCTACTGGATGGCGGAAGCGATCAAGACCCGCTACGTCAGAGCTCCCGGACCACTGGTGCCGGCATGAGCAGTCGTTCGAGACCGGTTGTCCGGCTGTTGTGGCTGGCGGCACTCATCGCCGCCACGACCACTGCGCGAGCTGACGGCGATGCCGCTCGCGGCGAACAACGCTTCGCGGACTGCGTCGCCTGCCATTCGACCGAGCGCAACGTGAACAATGTGGGGCCGAGCCTCCATGGAGTATTCGAGCGCAAAGCCGGCGAACTTCCCGACTTCCGCTATTCGCCGGCGATCAAGCGCAGCGGCATCAGTTGGACGCCGCAAACCCTCGACGTCTTCATCGCCGACCCGCAGAAGATGGTGCCCGCCAACCGCATGCCCTATGCCGGGATGCCGGACGCGGACGCCCGCGCCGATCTGATCGCCTATCTGCTGAAAGCATCGAAGTAGTCCGCGTCGTGGCGGCACGCTCGCTCCGGACGCTGCTGGCATGGTTCGGGCTGCCCGGGCTTGTTCTGGCGGGCTGCCTGACATCTTCCGCGACATCCCTCGCCCAGGCGCCGACCTATCCCGACCGGCCGGTCCGGCTCCTGGTCCCGCTGGCGGCGGCCAGCGCCGTCGATGTCGTCGCGCGGCTCGTGAGCGAGAAGATGAGCGACAGCCTCGGCCAGCGCTTCTATGTGGAGAACCAGCCGGGAGCCGCGGGCCTCCTCGGGATGCGCGCGGGAGCCCGCGCGGCTCCGGACGGCTACACCGTCGTGGTCGCCAATGACAGCGTGATCACGATGCTGCCGAACATGAAGGCCGATGCCGGTTACGATCCGCTCAAGGACTTCCTGCCGGTCACGCAGCTGGTCGGAATTCCGCTGGGGCTGATCGCGCACCCGACGCTGCCGGCTGCGAACGTGAACGAGCTCATCGCGCTTGCACGTCAGAAGCCGGGCGGCATCAACTATGCGTCCGGGGGCATCGGCAGTCCGCAGCACGTCGCCACGGAGCTGTTCGTGCGTGCCGCTGGGATCGAGATGACCCATGTGCCCTATCGCGGGGCGACGGCGGCGGTGAACGAGATCGTCGCCGGACATGTGCCCGTCGGATTCACCGGCATGTCCTCGGTGGTCCCGTTGCTGGCCGACAAGCGCGTGCGCCTCTTGGCGACCAGCACGTCTTCGCGTGCGAGCCAGTTGCCGGACGTTCCCACCGTGGCCGAAACGGTTCCCGGTTTCAGCTTCGTGCCCTGGTGCGCGCTGCTGGTGCCCGCGCACACGCCGCCGGAGATTGTCGCCCGGCTCAACGCCGCCGCCGTCACAGCCCTGAAGGATCCAGCCGTACGGGCACGGCTGGCCGAGCTCGGCTTCGAGGTCATTGGCGGCACGCCGGAGCAACTGGCCGTGGCCATGCGCGCGGAATTCGCCCGCATGGGCGAACTGATCCGCGCTGCCAATATCCGGGAGTAGCCGTACGAATGTTGTAGGCGGCGTTTCCATGGCGCCTCCCTCCGGCGCAAACGGCTATAGTTCCCACCCATCGTTAATCGAAAGCCATCAAGTCCGATGAAGATCGTCATTCCCGATGACTATCAAGATATGGTGGATCTGCTCGCGTGTTTCTCGCTGATCCGCCATCACGACGTCATTCGCTACCGGGAGCCGGCACGCGACCTGGCTGCGTTGGTCGAGCGCCTGCACGATGCCGACGTGGTCGTGTCGATCAGGGAGCGGGTTGAATTTTCGCGCGCGCTGCTGGAACAACTTCCGAAGCTCAAATTGATCGCGCTGGTCGGACGCAATTCGCAGGCGATCGACTTTGCCGCCTGCACCGCGCTCGGCATCCCGGTCACGACCGGCAAGAGCAATTCGCCCCATGCGCCGGCCGAGCTGGCGCTGGCCTTGATCGTGGCGTCACGCCGTAACGTGGCGCTCGAGGCCGAGCGCATGAAACGCGGCGAGTGGCCGTGCACGCTGTCGCATCGCCTGCGCGGGTCGACGCTCGGCATTTTCGGGCTTGGCGCCATCGGACAGTTGGTGGCCGAGGGCGGGCGCGGATTGGGCATGGACATCCTGGTCTGGGGCCAGGAGAACTCGCTCAAGCAGGCCGCCGCCAAGGGATATGCGAGCGCCGCCAGCAAGAGTGTATTGTTCGAACGCTCGGACGTGCTGTCCCTGCATGTACGGCTCACACGGGAGACCCGCGGGATCGTAGCTGCTGACGACCTCGCGCGGATGAAACCCACCGCGCTGATCGTGAACACCGCGCGCGCAGAGATCATCGCACCGGAGGCGCTCCTTGAGGCGTTGCGCAAGGGGCGGCCCGGCTACGCCGCCGTCGACGTCTACGAGCAGGAGCCGATCGTGAACGGCGATCATCCATTCCTGTCGATGCCCAACGTCCTGTGCACGCCGCACCTCGGCTGGGCGGAATGGGACAATTTCGAACTCTATTTCCGCGAGGCGTTCGAGCAGATCGTGGCGTATGAGCGGGGTCTGCCGCTGTGGCTGCGAAATCCAGACGTGCGGATGCGGACCTCGCCCTAACGCATGTACGCACAACCGTGCTCTGCCGACATGGCGTCTAGGCCCGACCGCGGCTAGACTGTCGTCTACTGGGCCGCGGGGGTGCAGACCGGGAGACTTCGATGACACCCACTCGCCTCCTTGCCGCCCTGCTCTTCGCCAGCCCCCTCGTTGCAAGCGTGCCGCATTCGGCCGAGGCCGAGAGCTATCGACCATGGTGCGCGCAGTACTACGGCTTTGGCGGCGGCGGCACCAATTGCGGCTTCATCTCGTATGAGCAGTGCATGATGACGGCGTTCGGCGCCGGGGCCTGGTGCGTACAGAATCCCTGGTATCTGGCGTACGGCGACGGCAGCCAAAAGACTGCCGCCACGGCACCGCGCGCGCGCAGCCGGCAGCGGTAGCCCCCCGCTGCGACCGGCCGGACCGGCGCCGCAAAAGCCGCCTTGACATCGCTTTTCCGCCAAAATCCAGGTGCAGGCTACCTCCTTGAGTCGCGTGCAGAGGTAGCACGCTGGGGGGCGAATTGTCGCCGGGGCTCGGGGGAACAGCTTTGACACGATATCGGTCAGCACTTGTTGCTGCGCTCGCTTGCGCGAGCCTGCTTGCGATCACCCAATATGCAGAGGCCAAGGCCCGTCACGGCGGGGCCAAGAGTTCGTCCTCCGCGACGGCAAAAGCGAGCAAGGCAAAGTCCGCCGCAAAAAAGCCCACTGCCGGAAAGTCCAAGGACGCCAACAAGGGCGGTAAGTCCACCTCGGGCAACGCGACGGCGGTCGCGACACCGACCACCAGCCCCGGCCCGTCGAGCGCTTCCACGACCGTCAAGGTGTGGGCTCCCGGCACCGGCGAGACCGGCACCGGCGAGGCCCAGCCTCCGTCATCGCCGCTGGCACAGGCGCCGGCGCTGCATGCGTCCGAGGCGGATGTCGCGCTGGTCAAGAATGCGATCGAAACCCTCCGCAAGGGCGGCGCCAGCAAGGCGACCGCGGTTGCGGCCGGCATCTCTGATCCGGTAGCGCGCAAGCTGGTCGAATGGATCATCCTGCGCAGCGACCACAACGGCGCCGACAGCGCGCGCTACACCGCCTTCATGACCGCCAATCCGAGTTGGCCCAGCCTGGGCGCGTTCCGTCGCCGTGCCGAGGCGATGCTCTGGGTCGAGAATGCCAAGCCGGCGCGCGTCATGAGCTTCTTCGAGGGCTCGCCGCCGCAATCGGCGATGGGCCGGCTAGTCCTCGCGCGCGCGATGTCTGCGCAGGGCGACGCCGAAGGCGCCAAGGCGCTGGTGCGGGATACATGGCGCAACGATCCGATTCCCGCCGATGTCGAGAAGCAGGTGCTCGAGCGCTACCCCGACCTCTTGAGTCGGGCCGATCACAAGGCTCGCATGGAGAAGAGGCTTGTCGCCGCCGACAAAGACTCCGCGATGCGCGCGGCGAAACGGCTGGGGGGCGCCGATCTCGCCATCGCCCAGTTGCGTCTCGCGCTCGCCAGCAAGGGCGGCGGCAACGCCAAGAAGCTGCTCGGCTCCGTACCGGAGGAGGCGCGCCGGGATCCCGGTTATCTCCTCGCCCGCGTGTACCTCTTGCGCCACGACGAGAAGATCGCCGAAGCCGCGCAGGTGATGCTGTCAGCTCCCACCGATCTCGCACAGGTCCACGACGGCGAGGATTGGTGGGTCGAGCGACGGATAATGGCGCGCAAGCTGCTGGATATCGGGGATGCGCGCTCGGCCTATCGCGCCGTGGCGGAAGCCGCGGAGCCGACCAAGGAAAACTCCCGGGTCGAGCGCCTCTTCATGGCTGGGTGGATCGCGCTGCGGTTCCTCGATGACCCGGCGGCGGCGACGACGCATTTCACCCGCATCCAGGAAGTGAGCTCGCATCCCACGTCGCAGGCGCGCTCCCACTACTGGCTCGGACGCACCGCGGAAGTGCTCAATCGGCGCGATCAGGCGCGCGCCGAGTATCAGGCGGCGGCGAGTTCTTCGGCCGCCTATTACGGACAGCTCGCGCGCGCGCGCCTTGGCCTCGCCGCGCTCGCGCTCGCTCCGCCGCCGGCAAGGCCGGACAAGCGCGCCGAGATCGAACGCCTCGAGCTCGTTCGCGCAGTGGAAATCCTCTACGCGCTCAAGGAGACGGCACTGGTCATCCCGCTGATGGCCGACCTCGGCGGCAAGTTCGACGATGTCGGTGCACTCTCCGCCCTCGGCGAGCTGGCCGAGCAACAGCAGGATGCGCGCGGGATGCTGCACCTGGGCAAGGCGGCGCTGGCCCGTGGCCTGCCGCTCGACTACTACGCGTTTCCGGCGGTCGGGGTGCCGCGCTACTCGCCGATCGGTCCCGGCATCGACAACGCCATGCTGTTCGCGATCATCCGCCAGGAGAGCGCGTTCGATCCGGCCGATTGGTCGCACGCTCAGGCGATGGGCCTGATGCAGGTGACGCCGATCGCCGCCAAGGATACCTGCAAGCGCTTCAGCTGCAGCTACGACGTCAAGCGCCTCAAGAACGATATGCCCTACAATCTCCAGGTCGGCGCCGCCGAGCTCGGCGGCCTCATGCAGGACTATCGCGGCAACTACATCCTGTCGTACGCAGGTTACAATGCCGGGCGCGGCCGCGTGCAGGAATGGATCGCGAAGTTCGGCGATCCGCGCGACCCAAAGGTCGATCCGGTCGACTGGGTCGAGCGCATCCCGTTCATGGAAACCCGCAACTACGTGCAGCGCGTGATGGAGAACACGCAGGTCTATCGGACGCGCTTCGGCGCCGCGCCACTCACGATCGAGACGGACCTGCGTCGGGGAGCCTCATCCGCGGCAGCGCGCTGAACAGTCGGCGAACGTGGAGTCGGCGAGGTGGCAACGGGCCGCCCCGCTGATCTCACCGGCGGCTTTAGGTCGGGGACTTCCGATGACGGTGGGTTTCGCCGCGCTCCGACCCACGCTTCGGGTCGGCGCCTAAAACAGCTCGAAATATTCCCGCTGCTCCCATTCCGTGACCTCGGCGTTGTAGCGCGCGATCTCGGCCTCCTTGATGCGCAGATAATAGTCGATGAAATTCTTGCCGAAGCCTTCGGCGAGGCAGGCGTCGGCGCGCAGCGCGGCGAGCGCCTCCTCAAGGGTCCTCGGCAACAGCGGAGCCGGCGCCTCGTAGGGCGTATCCGCCGACGGGCCGGGATCGAGCATGCGCTGCATGCCGTCGAGGCCGGTCACGATCTGCGAGGCCATGTAGAGGTAGGGATTGGCGGCCGGTTCGCCGACTCGGTTTTCGAGGCGCGTCGCCGGATCGCCGGGACCACCCAGCACGCGGATCATCACCCCACGATTGTCGCGGGCCCAAATGGCGCGGTCCGGCGCCAGCGAGTAGCTGCGATAGCGCTTGTAACCGTTGATGGTCGGCGTGGTGAAGGCCGCCGCGGCGCGCGCATGGGATACGAGGCCGGCGAGGAAGCCGCACCCCGTTCCCGACAGCAGTTCCTTGTCATGGGACATGAACGCGTTGCTGTCGGAGCGCCGATCGCGTAGCGACTGGTGAAGGTGCCAGCCGCTCGACAGCACGTTCGCCACCTTCGGACGCGCCATGAAGCTGGCGTGATAGCCATGCCGCCGGCAGATCTGCTTCACCGCGCTGCGGAACAGCATCATGGTATCGGCCGGTGAAAGTCCGACCTGCGGATGGAAGGTGAATTCGCATTGGC
>Ga0207708_10000857_pt1 | contig 22918 bp, 19 predicted proteins | sample KBSK5101metaG_FD_184340 | JGI IMG/M metagenome (GOLD analysis project Ga0207708, IMG submission 184340) | Corn, switchgrass and miscanthus rhizosphere microbial communities from Kellogg Biological Station, Michigan, USA - KBS K5-10-1 metaG... | ecosystem: Host-associated > Plants > Roots >...
GAATTCATGTCGAAGGCCGGGCTGGTCAAGCCCGAAGTGGACTACCACAAGGCCTACACGCTGGAGTTCGTGAAGCAGGTCAAGGTCATGCCTTAGGAGCCTGTCGGACTTAGGTGTTCGAAAGCGAAACGGTGGCAGAGCGAGGACAGATTTTGACGATTTCGACGCGCATATCGGGAATATGTAAGGAGAAAGCGGCGAAATATGGACCGCTCTGGCGCCGTTGCAGCCGAATCATCCTAAGTCCGACAGGCTCCTAGGGACGCGGCGGTGCTGCAAAAGTCAGAAAGCTACGAGACGCTTCGTAGCCGGTTCAACTGGGCGGTCCCGGATTTTTACAACATAGGCGTCGACATCTGCGATAAATGGTCGGGCGATCCCGGGCGTCTTGCCCTTATTCATGAAAAGCGCGACGGATCCACGAGCCGATATACCTTCGCGGACTTGCGCGGGCTGTCCAACCGGGCCGCGAATCTGTTGGTCAGCCGCGGATTGATCGCAGGCGATCGTGTCGGAATTCTTTTGCCGCAAGAGCCCGAGACGGGGATTGCGCATGTCGCCGCGTACAAGGCGGGCGCGATTGTCGTTCCGTTGTTCACTTTGTTCGGCCTCGATGCGCTGCGCTACCGTCTGAAAGATGCGGGGATCAGGTTCCTGATCACCGATGCGCGCAGCGCCGGCAAGATCGACCAGATCCGGGCCGACTTGCCCGATCTGGAAACCGTGTTCTGCATCGACGGGCCTGCGCAAGGTTGCGAGGACTTTCATGGGGCCCTCGCCTGGATGAGCGAGGAATTTCCGGCGGTAAAAACCCGCGCCGATGATCCTGCGCTGATCATCTACACTTCGGGCACCACCGGCCCGCCCAAAGGCGCGTTGCACGCCCACCGCACTCTGCTGGGCCATCTTCCCGGCGTGGAGATGTCGCATAACTTTCTGGGCGAAGCCGGCGACCTGATGTGGACGCCGGCAGACTGGGCGTGGATCGGCGGCCTCATCGATGTGCTCTTTCCCGCGTGGCATCACGGCATTCCGGTGCTTGCCCATCGATTCGAGAAATTCGAGCCGGAAGCAGCCTTTGCGCTGATGGCAAAGCACAAGGTGCGCAATGTCTTTTTGCCCCCGACCGCGCTGAAAATGATGCGCGGCGTGCCTGATGCGAATTCGCGATGGAAGCTGGACATCAGGTCGCTCGCCAGCGGCGGCGAATCGCTCGGTGCCGAATTGCTGCAATGGGGGCGCGACACGTTCGGACTCACCATCAACGAATTCTACGGCCAGACCGAATGCAACATGGTGCTGTCCTCCTGCGAAGCGCTATTCCCTTCGAAGCCCGGCGCCATCGGCAAGGCTGCGCCCGGACATGAAGTGGAAATCGTCGATGACAATGGGGCCATCGTGCCCGCGGGCGAAATCGGTGCGATTGCGGTGCATCGCCCCGATCCTGTCATGTTCCTTGGCTACTGGAACGATCCCGAGGCAACCAGGGAAAAATTCATCGGTGACTGGCTCATCACCGGCGATACCGGCACGAAGGACGCGCAAGGCTACGTAGCGTTCGTCGGCCGCAACGACGACGTCATTACCAGTGCGGGCTATCGCATCGGGCCGGGACCCATCGAAGACTGCCTGCTGGGCCATCCCGCCGTGCGCATGGCTGCGGTCGTAGGGGCGCCGGATGCGCAGCGCACCGAGATCGTCAAGGCATTCGTTGTACTCGAAACGGGATTCTCGCCGGGAGAAGCGCTCACACGTGAACTGCAGGAACATGTGCGCACGCGACTTGCCGCCCATGAGTATCCCCGGCAGGTGTGTTATGTCGATTCGCTGCCCCTGACCACCACCGGCAAGATCATCCGGCGCGAACTTCGCGAGCGCAGAGATTGAAAAGGCGCCTTGCGGCGCCTTTTATGTTATCGATTCCGTTCAGCGATGGCCGCCGCCGTTCCACTGCCCTCCGCCGCCCCCGGAATTACCGTGGCTGCGCCCTTCGATACCGCGGGATTGCGGCCGTGCAATGCTGTTCTGGGGCATTCTTCCGGAATTCATCTGGGGACGCTCCAAGCTGCGCCCTGAATTGATTGACGCGGGACGTTCGATGCGGCCGGGATTGCCGGCGGGCCGCTCGATGCGGCCGGGGTTGGGGTTGGCCATAGCCGGGCGCTCGACGCGACCGGGCGGAGGATAAAAACTGCGTTGCTGCGGCTGCGCGCGCTGCGCTTGCGCAGGAGCCCTTTCCACGGGGACCCCTGCCACCGGCGGCATGTGCTGGCGCCATTGCGGCGCCGTTGCCTGACGATCCTGCTGCACGTTTTCGCGTGGACGGTACGCGGGCGATGAGGGTCTGTTGTCCATGGATCTGCGCTCGTTACCGACCGCGCGCGGGTCAACGCGCTGCGGCGCGGATTGCACTCGGCCACGATCATCTTGACGCGCCGCCGGCGCGCCGCGCCAAGGCGCCTGCACGGGCGGTGCAGTGTGCAAATCGTGAGGAGCACGGGCCGCAGGTGCATTCACGGCATCGCTGCGAAACTGCGGCGCGCTTCGATCGCGGCGATTGTCGCCAGCCCAGCGTCCACGGCCGTCGGGACGCGCCGCGTTGTCTTGGCGGGGGTGCGGCACACCCATTTGCTCCGGCTGCCGCCGATTGGCGAATGACCGATTGGAGTTTGAGTGAGGGGCATTCCAGGCAACGCTCCTGCGATCCCAGCGATCGTAAATTCGATCCACGCCATGCCATCCCGGACCCGTCGCGCGATGGGCATTGCCGCCGCCTGCGATGATGCTCGCTCGAGGATGAGCAATCGGTCCACGCCACGGTCCCCAGCCCGGACGATAGTACGGAACATAATGATACGGGCGCCATGCCGCGTGATGCCAATACCACGGGTACGGATGCCACCAGCTGTAGCAGAAGCTGAACCCGAAACCCCAGGTAACCGGCGCGCCATACCAGACGCTGCCGATCCAGGGCCGATAAGGCCAGCCGGTGCCATAGACGACGACGTTGTCGCTCGACACATAGGAACCGACATAGCCGGGCGTGTAGCCCACGTAGACCACTTCGGGCGTCGCATCATACACGCGCACGTAAGTCACGTAATAGAGCGGCGAGGTGCGAGGAATCGAATAAATCACCGCGGGCACATAGCTCGTCACCGTCCACGGTCCAAAAGGCGAGGACGCCACAAACCAGACGCCGTTGTCGAGCGCGTAAAAAGATGCTTCGTCTACACGGATCACCGGCACCGGCGAGTTCACTGCGTTCTGCAGAGGCGTGCCTTCGATGGGCTGGAAGACCGGGCTGCCGTCGTAGGCCACTTCCAGATGCGCGGCAGCTCGCGTCACCGTCGCCATTTGCGGCACGGTATTGGCGATCACCGCCTCCCGCGCCTGCGGCGTTCCGGGCACAGCGGCACGCACGCTCTCGGTGGGATGCTGCGCCGGGATCATGGCGAAATCCGCAGGCAAGCCGGTTGCCGCAACGTAACTCCACTGGCCCTGTGCCAAAGAGGGTGTGCGATACCAGCGCCCGGAGATGAGCGCGTAGTGGTTTTGGGTTCTCAGGTCGAGAAACAATTTGTTCGGTGTATTGGTGACGTAGAGCAACTGTGTTTGCTCGATGGGCGCGTATTGCGCCGGGCCATCGGTCTGCAACAGCTCGGTAGGTGTCGTGCTGATGAAAACGGCTACGGTATCCGGCACCCCGCCGGCGTTGCCGGCGTCGCCCTGCAACAGGTCAACCTGATCCTGCTGCGTCGCGAGTTGTCTGGCCTGCTCCAGTTGCGCGGATGGATTTGCCGAAACGGACCAGGGTCCGTCCAGGCGGGCGGCTTCCATCCAGCGATCGGCAACGTACAGAAAATAACGCGCAGTGCCTTTGTCCTGGAGCAGTAATGCACGCGTGTTGGTCACGCGCATGAGCCCGGTGTCCGCTACTGGACGCAGGACCGGATTGCCGTCGATGGGAACCAGCACCGCCGGGCGATCGCTATAGATGATGCGTGGCGGGTCGTTTTTGAGCGGTTGCTGCGCCCCTTGTTGCGCAACCCTGTCGATTTCCATGTCCGACTGCAGGCGGTCCCGGGCGATCTGCCAGGAATGCGCGGCAAGCTGTGGCCGCAACACGGACAGATAGTCTTCCGTCGCGGTCGAAGCGGCCGGAAAATCAGCTTTGCTTACCACGGCATCGCGAACGGTCACCAGGCGGTTGGCCTGGTCGGATTGCGTGCGTGCAGAGAAATAAATCACGCCGAAATTCTGCTGGCCACTGGCCTCGGTGCGCACCGATACCGCGGAGCGTCCCTCCAGCAGGCTGTTTTCCCATTTATCGACCTGCGGCTGGTAGATCAGGAAAGTGCGGCCCTTGTCCGTGATCTCGATGGGCCATGGCGCGGAGGCCAATGGCGAAGACGGGGTGTCTTGCCCGGAAGAAGGATCCACCTGCTGGTATGGCGCATCCGCGCGATCGACCTCTTCGTCCGCTGCCTGCGCGCGGATCGAAGGGAGCGCAAACGACGCGGCCAGAATGACCGGAAGAACCCGGATCGTCGCAAAAACCCTGGAAAGCTTGCTCATTGCCGGCCCTCCTGCATTGTCGCAATGCTACTCCGCCCGAACGGGCGGGCATCACGAAAATCAACGTAGGTGAGACCAGCCCGTTGACCGGGGGTTGCGTAGGATTTTGTCACGCAGAGTAACGCGCCCGCCTGCGTCGCGGAGGGGCGACAGGAAAACGTGAATCAGATGCGTTTGTGCGGGGTGCGCACGTCGGACGCGTCGAGCCTGACGAAACTGAAGCCCTGATCGACAAGCAACTGCAATCCTTGCGCCATGCCTTTGCCGGTATCGGATGCGGGCTTGTTCAGGTGAGCAATGATGATGTCGCCGCCTTGCACCTTCTTCAGGCGCGCGATGATGCCCTTCTGCGAAAGCGTCGCACCATTGTCTGCATTGACCGAGAAACCCGCGACTTTGTAACCCATTTTCTCTATTGCCTTTAGCGCCTCTGGATCGTACTCACCGGTTGCGCCCCGGTACCATTGCGGCGCAATACCGGTTGCCGCCTTCACCGCATCGGCGCCGCCGGAAACCTCCAGCCTGAGTTGCTTCAGGTCGGCGACTCCCGCGAGCCCGTATATCCTGCGGTCGACCCCGAGGATCGCCGGCACATGATTGGCACCGTGGTCCTCGATCTCAAACAGATCGGCGTGCGCCTTCAGGATCGCGAGTGCGTCCGGGTTGCGCCGGATCCAGCGCCGGGTCACGAAAATCGTTGCCTGAATGTGGTGCTCGATCAGAAAGTTGGCCAAATACGCATCGAAGCCGCCACCGCAGGCATCCAGCGTCAACGCGACGACTTTGACGCCTGGAGGCAATACGAGCTCGTGGTGCAATTCCACGGATTGCACATCCGCGGCAAGAGCGAGGGACGGCAACAGGAACAGCAGCGAAAGGAAAGCGGACTTCATGGCAGCTTTAACGTCCGGGAACCCAATACGTTGAGCCTTCATCGCAGTACCCGTAACCACAGATAGAGCCAGGAAATCGCCATCGTGGCCAAAGTCACTGGAATGCCGATCCGGGCATGACGTTTCCAGTCGATGGTCAATCCCCTTCTGTGCGCCGCGTCCACCACGATGATATTGGCGATGCTACCAACGATGAGCAAGTTTCCGGCCAAGGTGCTCGCCAGCGCCAGCAGCGGCCCGGCCAATTCGTGGGTCGCGACCGGCAGCAACAACATGACGGCCGGAACGTTGGACACGATGTTCGACAGGGCGAAACTTGCAACGAAAAGCGGCAAAGGTTCGTGCAAATCCACGCCGAGTGCTGCCATGCGACCGACGAATTGATGGATCAGGCCGGTTTTTTCCAGCCCATGGTTGACGACGAACAACCCGATGAATAGGACCAGCAGTTGCCAGTCCACCAGGCCGAGCATTTTCCTGGAATGAAGACGGCGGCTCATCATCAGCACACCCGCCGCCGTCAGGGCGACAACCTCGCGCGGCACGGGAGCGAAGAGAAACAGTATGAACACCACCGCTGCAACCAAGAGGCCTTTCGCCGTTTGCCATAGATCGACCCGCGGAGCCGGTTCGAGATGCGCGGGAAGCGCATCGGTCGCTGCTTCCTCCGCTGCCAACGCCCAGGCCCTGCGGCTGCTCAGGACAATCACTCCCCACACCACGAACAGTCCCAGCACTACCGGTATCGCCGCTTCCAGCAAATAGCCGGAAAAGGAGAGTTTCAGGCGCTCGCCGATCAGCATGTTCTGCGGATTCCCGATTAGCGTCAGCGCCGACCCAACATTGGCACTGCACGCCAGCGCCAAAAGGAACGGGATGGGATTCAGGCGCCGCGCCAGGCAAACATCGATCAGCACCGGCGCCATGGCGAGACAGACGACATCGTTGCTGAACACCGCCGATAGCGCGGCGACGATGGCGATCAGCGCCGCGAGCAACTTGGGTGGCGACAAAGCAAGATGGCCGGTCTGGTGCGTCACCCAGGTATAGAAGCCGCCCATGCGCAGTTGTGCGGACACGACCATGAAGGCGAACAGCAGGATCAGCGTGGGAACATGGACCGCCTGCCACGCTTCTTCCAGGTTGATCGCCCCGGCTCCGATCAGGGCAATGGCACCGAGCAACGCGATGCCGGTTCGGTCGAGCGACAGAAAAGGCAGCCCGCCGAGGATCATGCCCAGGTAGACCACGCCGAAGATCAGCAGAATCGTGGTTTCCATCTTGTCGCCGTCAGTTTCGAAGCCCGCGGCAGTCTACGTCATCCGAACGGGCTTGCGGGCATCGTCACGCTCGCGCATGCGACAATGCCGCGTTCATTTGAAAAAAGGAGGACGTGTGGGTAATAATCTGGACGCGGCGCAGATCGCGAAGTATCGCAAGGATGGCTACGTTTTCCCCGTACCCGCGCTGACCTCCGGCGAGGCCACCGAGGTGCGCACCGGCATCGAGGATTTCGAGCGCCGCAGCGGACTGGTTGCCGGGCATGTCATCCGCAACAAGGGCCACCTCAAACTCACCCGCCTCTACGACCTGGTCTTCCATTCCAGGGTACTCGACGCCGTGGAATCCATCCTCGGCCCGGACATTCTGTGCTGGGGGTCGAGTCTTTTCGTCAAGGAAGGCAATGATCCCGGTTTCATCGCCTGGCACCAGGATTCGTACTATTGGGGGTTGGAGCCGGACGACGTAGTCTCCGCCTGGATCGCGCTGTATCCCAGCACCGTGGAGAATGGCGCGATGCGCGTCATTCCCGGCAGCCAAACCATGCCTTCGCTGTCGCACCGAAAGTCCGACGCGCAAAGTACGAATATGCTGTTCACGCACGAAGAACTTGCCGACGACGTTGACGAATCCAAAGCGGCGGACATCACGCTCGCGCAAGGAGACATGTCGCTGCACCACATCAAGATTCTGCACGGTTCGCCGCCCAACCGGTCCAGCGGCCGTCGCATGGGCTATGCGATCCGCTATGTCGCGCCCCATGTGAAACAGCGCGGCGACATGAATTCCGCGACCCTGGTGCGTGGCGCGGACCGTTATGGTTATTTTGCAAAGGATCCGGTGCCCGCGCGAGACATGGACCCCGATGTCGTCGCGTTCGTCGATCGCCGTTACGGCGGCACGCCGTTGGGCGCCACGGCCACAATCAGGTGAGTTGATCGACGTCTGACAAGGTGCGGCCGATAATCCTGGCCATGTTAGTGACAATCCGCAAAGTAGCCGCCGGGTGAAACCGCAGGTCCTGCTTCTGATCGTGCTGGGGCTGCTGATCGGCCCCGGCTACTACGCCTTTTGCGAACATGTAAGCGGCCGCTCCGGGCAGAGCTTTGCGCTAACCGAGCGCGGCAATCGCTGGACGCTGCCGGACGGTTCAGTATTGAGGCTGCGCGGGGGACAGGCCTACAAGCCGCTTCCGCTGGAACTCACACCCGAACAAAACAATTACCGGCTGCGCTTCACCTTCAATGTCACGCAGCCCGACTCCAGCGGCGCGACGAATGAGTATCAAGTCAGCCTCATGCAGGGAGACAGCGCTGTGGCCGAGCGCAGCATCAAAGTCAAGGGCCGGGGCAATGTCAGCGTGGCGCTGGAACCGCTTCAGATTTACTATCCCGGCAGCTATCTGCTCGTGCTGGAAGAAGTCGGTACGCCGCCGCTGGCGGTTTCCGGCGTGGGCCTGCAGGTCGATACGGGCGTGGAAAAACCGAAAATGTGGGTCGCATGGAGCGGACTGGTTTTGCTCGTTTTCGGCATCGGCATGGTGTTGCGCGACGTCGTCGCGCAGGCGCGCAAGCGCCGCTGACACGAATAGGGGGAGGGTGAAATCATGTCTTGGCTGATTGCAGGTCTGGCGCTGTTTTTCGGCGTGCATGTGTTCTCGAGCATGCGCTCCGCGCGCGGGCGGCTGATCGCGAAACTTGGCGAAGGTCCCTACAAGGGCTCCTATGCCCTGCTTTCACTGGCCGGTTTCGGATTGATCGTTGCCGGCATGGCCAAGGCGCCCTTCATTGAGCTCTGGGACCCTCCCACATGGGGACGCTATGCCGCGCTCTCGCTCATGCCCGTGGCACTGATATTGATCGCCGCGGCCTACATTCCCGGCAACCTGAAACGGGTCACAGCGCATCCGATGCTATGGGGAATCACGCTGTGGGCGCTGGTGCATCTGCTGGTCAATGGAGACCTCGCGGCTCTATTGCTGTTCGGCACGTTCGGCGTCTATGCGCTTTATGCGATGTGGGTACAGAACCGGCGCGGCATTCGCCCGGGAACTACGCGTCGCGCAATCGCGGGCGATATTGGCGCTTTGGTCACCGGATTGATTGCCTACGTATTGCTGCTGAAATACCACGGGGACCTGTTTGGTGTCGACGTGTGGTACTGACACAAAAATAAAAAGGGGAGTTTGCAATGGCCAGTTCGATTCCGCCGGTGCTGCTGACTTACATCGAGGGACTGAAGTCGCATGACATTGCAAAAATAGCGGACACGATGGCGGAGGAACTCAAGTTCATTTCCGCGACGCGAATCCTGGACAAACAGCCGGCGTTGAAAATGCTGACCGCCCTCTACACCGGGTTTCCGGACTGGACCTACAAATACCGGCAGATCGAGGATCGCGGCCAGGGCAACTATGCAGTCAAATGGGATCAGGGCGGCACGCACACGGGCACCTGGGCAATGCCAGGCATGCAACCGATTGCGCCGACCGGAAAAAGAGTTCGCATTCCCGAACACTACTTTTATTACCGGATCGCAGACGACAAACTCACGATCATTTTTCCCGAGCCTTTTGTCGGCGGGGCGCCGCGTGGAATACTGGAGCAGATCGGTGTCGAATTACCTCCGCTGTAGTCAGACGCACATGGTGGAACGCGGCGCCAGCGGCTTCCCGGGTCGCATCCCCAAAGGGGCCCCTGCTCCGCCACCCCAGCGCGCTACGCCTTGGGTATTCTCGAACAGATCGGCGTGGAACTACCTCCACTTTGAGGTGTACTTCAAGATTACGTCTCATCACGAAGGCACGAACGGCACGAAGGAACACGAAGAAGTGCGAAGAAAAAAATGATCGTTTGGAAAGACTACGGATTGTCGTGTCGCGTTAATTTACCTGTCGATCTCCGCACAGAGCGAAAATGAGAACTTCAATTCCGGTTCTTCGTGTCTTCGCGTCTTTGTGGTGAAAATTAGAAATCAATCCTCACTCCGAGCGCTATGGGCATATTGCTGAATCAAGTCTTGGCTGCAACCCTTCTGTTGATGCCAGCGCCTGCGTTTTTGCAGGACGTGGATGAAACGCGGGCACGGCTCGGTGGCAATCTCAGCAACGATGACGCGGGCAGCACGGCGTATCTGCATCCGCTTGCGACGCTCGATGCGAAACAGGCCGAACTGTTCGCACTCGGCCACAAGATGTTCAACAACCGCTGGGCTTTTTTCTGGTTCGAGAACGCGGAGTTCGGACGCGGGCCGACCTCCAATGCGCAGGCCTGCACAACCTGTCATGCCAACAACGGGCGCGGATTGGCGCCGGCGACGCCGCATGCCGCAACCGCCGGCGAGGCGGGCGCCGTGCGAGACCATCACATCACGGTGCCGTACGAGCCGGCGCCCAATCTCGTGATTCGCCTCAGCGTCAAAGGACAGGATGCGCATGGCGGCCCCTTGCCGCATCCGGACTACGGCGATCAGTTGCAAATCTTCGGCGTGAAAGGCGTGGTTCCTGCGGAGGGCCGCTTCACCGTTGAATGGCATGAACAGACCTCAATCCTGCCCGACGGCGAGTTGTTCCACTTGCGATCTCCGGTCATCACCATCTCGGGACTCGCCTATGCACCCTTGGGCGCGGACGCGATGGTCGGGCCGCGCCTGGCTCCGCCGTTGGTTGGCCTCGGCCTGCTCGAAGCGATACCCGAAGACGCAATTGTCGCCCTGGCCGCGCGCGAACCCGTGGCCGGCATCCACGGCAAGATCAATCGCGTGTGGGACGAGAGCCAGAGGAAAACCGTCCTGGGCCGCTTCGGACTCAAGGCAAACCACGGCAGCGTACGCGAACAAGTCGCGGCCGCGTTTTTCAACGACATCGGCTTGAGCTCGCCGGTATATCCCGATCAGAACTGTCCTCCGGTACAGGCGGCATGCAAGGAGCAAATGGTTGCCGGCAAGCCAGAAATCACCCGGCTGCGCCTCGATGCGACCGAGTTGTATATTCGTGCGCTGACCGTGCCCGTGCGCAGGCAGACCGCCGATGCCCAAGTGAAACGCGGCGAAGAATTATTCGCCGCCGCGCATTGTTCGGTCTGTCATGTGCCGGAATTGAAGACCAGCGACGCCGCCGCCTTGCCACAGCTTGCCCGGCAAGTCATCCACCCCTATACCGATTTGCTGGTGCACGACATGGGCCAGGAGCTGGCCGATGGGCGCCCGGACTACATCGCTGGTGTCGCCGACTGGCGCACGCCGCCACTATGGGGAATCGGGCTATCCGAAGCAGTGAACGGCGCGAATGCATTTCTGCACGACGGGCGCGCGCGCAATTTCTCCGAAGCGATTCTGTGGCATGGTGGCGAAGCGAGCGCCTCGCGCGAAGCATTCAGGAATTTCCCGCGGGAGGATCGCGCCGCGCTGGTCGCTTTCTTGAGTTCCCTTTGATTGTCCAACCCGATGCCTGAAACAACAGGCTCATGCACTGGAGAAAAATATGAAAGCCGTCGTGTTTCCCGGAGATCGCAAACTCGAGTTTCTCGATTTTCCTGATCCGACGCCTGGCCCCGGCGAAGTCGTGCTCGAAATCAAGGCTTCCGGCATGTGCGGCAGCGATCTCAAGTTCTATCGGGCGGTCGGCGGCGCTTCATCGCTGGGCCTTGGCAAAGTCAGCGGCCCCATCATCGCCGGACACGAACCCTGCGGGGTGGTCGCAGCGGTCGGATCAGGCGTCGCGCAGAATCAGGCGCGTGTCGGGATGCGCGTGATGCAGCACCATTATCGCGGCTGCGGCGTCTGCGAACATTGTTCGACCGGGTGGATGCAGCTTTGCGTGGAAGGCGTAAAAGAGGTATATGGCGCCACCGGCCATGGCGCGCATGCGCGCTACATGAAGTGCCCCGCTCGCACCCTGGTGCCGCTGCCAGACGCGTTGTCTTTCGATGCCGGCGCGGCCATTTCCTGCGGCACGGGCACCGCATGGGGCGCGTTGCATCGGCTCGACTTGCAGGGCAATCACACCATCGCGGTTTTCGGTCAGGGTCCTGTTGGCCTGTCGGCCACGTTGCTCGCCGCGCACATGGGCGCCCGAGTGATCGCGTTGGACACCGGCGAAGAACGGCTGGCACGCGCAAAGGAATTCGGTGCCGACGTACTCATCAATCCCCTGAAAACGGAAAACGTGGTGCAGGCGATTCGAGACCTTACCCACGGGCGCGGCGCGGACGCTTCGCTCGATGCGTCTTCCTCACCGCAGGCGAGAGCCCAGGCTGTGCGTTGCGTGCGGACCTGGGGCAAGGCCTGTTTCGTGGGAGAAGGCGACAGCGTCACGCTGGATGTCAGCAGCGATCTGCTGCGCCGGCAAGTCACGCTGATAGGCTCATGGACGTTCTCCACTGTCGGCCAGGCCGACTGCGCCCGTTATATTGCGGATCGCGGCATCGACATCGACCGCCTCTTCACGCACCGCTGGAAACTGGACCAGGCGGTGGAAGCCTACCAACTGTTCGACAAGCAGAGTTCGGGCAAGGGGGTTATTCTGCCGTCGTAAGCGCGTCACGGACATGCCGCGCTCGAGCGGCGAATCGAATCAAGGCGGCCATAACAACTCAAGGGAGGGCGTCATGAAGTTTTCGCGAACTCTGGTCTTTGCCTGCGCATTGGCAGTCGTGTGCGCGAGCGCATCCGCGCAATCCGTAACCAAACTGCGATTCGAATCGACGTTCCCGGCTTCCGGACTGTTGTTCGAAAATGCCAAGTATTTCGCCGAGCGCGTCAAAGCGATGAGCGGCGGGCGCCTGCAGATAGAAATGCTTCCGCCCGGCGCCGTCGTGCCGCCGTTCGAAGTACTGGATGCCGTGCACAAAGGCGTAATTGACGGTGGCCATACGGCGGCGGCGTACTGGCTGGGGAAGAACCGTACCGCGACCCTCTTCGGTCCGGCGCCCGGCGGTCCATTCGGCATGGACATGCTCGACTACATGGGCTGGATCTACGAAGGCGGCGGGATGGAGCTCTATCAGGAGTTCTACCAGAAGGAGTTGCAGCGCAACGTCGTGGTGATCCCGATGACTTCAGTGGCCAACCAGATCCTGGGCTGGTTCAAGAAGCCGGTGAAGAACTGGGAGGATTTGAAAGGCCGCAAATGCCGTGAAACGGGCATCACGGCCGAAGTGTTCGGCAAGTCCGGCATGAACCCGGTGAACGTGCCGGGCGGGGAGATCGTTCCGGCGGGCCAGCGTGGCGTCATCGAATGTGCCGAGTTCGTCGGTCCGGCGGAAGACATGAAGATCGGCTTTCACACCGTGTGGAAGTACGCCTACATGCCGTCGATGCACGAACCCGCCACCGTGCTGGAATTGATGATCAACGGCGACGTGTGGAAGAAGCTGCCTCAGGACCAGCAGGAGATCATCAAGTCGGCGACCATGGAAGCCACGCTGCGCTCGCAGATCGTCTCCAACAAGGCCAACGCCGAGGCGTTGGTGGAACTCAAGCAAAAGCACGGCGTTCACATCGAACGCACGCCGCCGGACATCCTGACAAAAATACTCGAGACCTGGGATCAGATCGCCAAGGAAGAATCGGCCAAGAATCCCTTCTTCAAGAAAGTCTACGATGCACAGCGCGATTTTGCCTCCCGTGTCGTGCCGGCCAGGCGCAGTGTGTATGCCCCGTACGACCTCGGAGCAAATTACTACTGGCCGGAGAAAAAGTGATCGATCGGCGCCACGGCCTTGCCTCCGGTAGCTAATTCGCCTACTCAGTGAGCCCGGCCTCTCCCGGTTATCTGCGGGTCATCCGCGCCCTCGACCGGGTGACGCTCTGGACCGGCCACGCCTTTGCGTTGCTCATCGTACCTTTGGTCTTGGCTAACACGGCCGAAGTGTTCATGCGCTATGTCCTTGGCCGCCCCACCGATTGGGCAATGGAAACGACGGTGATGTCGTATGGATCGTTGTTCATGCTCGGTGCCGCGTACGCGCTGCTTAAGGGAGCACATGTACGCACGGACATGTTCTGGGAGAAATTTTCCGATCGCACGAAAGGTGTGATCGATAGCGTTGCGTATGTCGTGCTGTTTCTGCCCTCCATGGCCGTGCTGTGTTACATGTCGCTGGACGAACTGGCGTACGCATGGTCGATCGGGGAACGCTCCACCCTCACGCCATGGCAGCCCATCCTGTGGCCGTTCCGGGCCGTGGTTCCACTCACCGCCGCGCTGCTGTTCCTGCAGGGAGTATCGGAACTGATGAAGAGCCTGTGGGCTGCGCGGACCGGAAAGCTCCTCGTGCACCACGAGAAGATCGATATCTGAGCCGGTCCGGATCATGAGCGGTCAGGAAATCCTGGGAATTCTCATGCTGGTCGCCATGATCAGCATCATCTTTGTCGGCTTTCCAATCGCGTTCACGCTGCTGTTCATCGCGCTGACCTTCGGCAGCGTCGGACTGGGGGCCGAAATCACTTTCAACCTCGCCTACCTGCAGATCTGGGGCACGATGAAGGACGACATCCTGCCTGCGGTGCCGCTCTTCATTTTCATGGGTTTCATGACCGAGCAGGCAGGCCTGATGGAGCGCCTGTTTCTGGCAATGCGTAACCTGCTGGCGCCATTGCGCGGTTCGCTCTATCTCGCCGTCATCCTGACGGCGACCATCTTTGCCATGGCGACCGGCATCGTCGGCGCGGCAGTGACAGTGCTGGGCATCATGGCCGGCCCGGTCATGGTGCGTTCCGGTTACGACGCAAAATTATCCGCTGGCGCCATTGCAGCCGGAGGAACCCTGGGCATTCTCATTCCACCCAGCGTCATGCTGGTGGTCATGGGTCCTACCATCGGCGTACCGGTAAACCTTCTGTATGCCTCCGCATTCGGTCCCGGTTTTCTGCTCGCGGCGATGTATATCTGCTACTGCCTGATCCGCAGCCACCTGAAACCGGAACTTGGGCCACCGGTCCCGATGGCGGAGCGCGTGACCGACAAAGTCGAACTCCTGCGCGAACTCGTGATCGGCGTGGTACCGCTGACGGCGCTGATCGGATTCACGCTCGGCACCATATTGGCGGGGCTGGCTACGCCCACCGAAGCAGCGTCATGCGGCGCTTTCGGAGCCACCGTGCTGGCCGCCGCGTATCGGAAACTGTCGTTCAAGGCGCTGAAGAGCGCGGCGATCTCCGCCATGATCACATCGAGCATGGTGTTGTTCCTGGCAGTTTCCTCGACGGTTTTCGGAGCGGTATTCACACAGCTCGGCGCGACGGACCTCATCACCGGCGCCATTGCCCACGTGCCCCTTCCGGATATGGGGAAACTGTTGCTGATCATGGCGCTGATCTTCGTGTTGGGCTGGCCTTTCGAGTGGCCGGCCGTGATCCTGGTTTTCCTGCCGATCTTCCTGCCGGTGATGCTGAAACTCAATTTCGGCCTCAGTCCGCAGGAAACGATGATCTGGTTCGGCGCGCTGGTCGCAGTGAATCTGCAGACCGCATTCCTCAGCCCGCCGGTGGCGATGTCCGCCTACTATCTGAAGAACGTCATGCCCCAGTGGAGCCTCGGCACCATTTATCGGGGAATGGGCGAGTTCATGTTCATCCAGATTCTCTGCCTGGCGGCGGTGCTGCTGTGGCCGGAGATTGCGCTGTGGCTGCCGAGGGTAGTTCAGTAATCCATGTCGACCTGATGTCCAGACGTCTGAGTGGACATCCGACCGTCCTCATCCTTTAGCGCCGTGAAGGCTTGCGCAGCGAGGGAACCGCCGTACGATTCGCGACGCCCTCGCGCCCACGGTGAAAAAGCGTGATTTCCTCCGGATCGAAGGCGGCGAACGCTTCTTCCACAAACTTCAGGAACGCGGTGACTTTGGGAGGTGTGCGGGCCGTCTTGCGATACAGCGCGAAAATGGGAAATCCCGGCGGACATGTCCAGTCGGAGAGCACTCTGCGCAACTGCCCTGACGCGATGAGGTAGGGGTCGAAGCACCCCAGACGCATCAGCCCTGCTCCCGCAAGAACCGCGGCAATCAATCCCTCCCTGTCGTAGGTGACAACTCTGGGCGCTACGTTGATGACCTTGCGTTCGGCGCCGCGCTGAAATTCCCATTCGTCGAGCGGCCGGTTCATGCCCACGGCCTTGATCGCCAGACACAGGTGATCTCGCAAGTCGTCGGGTGTCTTGGGCGCCCCTGCCGTTTTGAGGTACTGTGGCGACGCGTACACCGCATGCCGGATCTGCCCGATCTTGCGCGCGATCAAGTTCGTAACAGGCGGGTCGCTGATCCGTATCAATACATCGACCCCTTCCGCATGCATGTCCTTGGGCTGCGACAGGACATGGAATTCGAGGCGCAATTGCGGATGGCGGCGCAGGAAATCCGGCAACAGCGGCATGATTACATTGCGGCTCAGGGGGATGGCGAGGCCGACACGCAACGTGCCGGTCACACGTTCGGGAGTCTTTCGCACGCTGCTCTCGAGTTCGGCCATTTGCCTCAGCAGTTCGCAGCCGCGATGGTAGATCTCCTCGCCCTCCTCGGTCAGTCGCAACTGGCGGGTAGTGCGATGAAACAGCGAGAGCCCGAGTCCTTTCTCCAGGTCGGTTATCGCATGACTTACCGCGGAAGGCGTCAGATCCAAGGATCGTGCGGCCCTGGCAAAGCTTCCCGCATCCGCGGCTCGCACCAGCAACTCGATTCGACGAATTCGATCCATGGCCGCACCCGTGCTGATATTCCGGATGTTGATTATTCATGAAAGAATTTCAACAGTGAAGTGCCGGTCCACATCTCGACCGCGACGCGCCTCCTCCCTACCCTGCCAGCTTTCGGAGGGAATACCATGAAACTCGACATTGCGAAGCTGACTTGCGCCGTTGTCCTGGCCACCACTGTGGCGGCAACATGTTTTGCCCAGCCCTATCCCTCCCATGTCATTCGGCTGATCGCGCCTTCCGCACCCGGAGGCCCGGTTGACGCCAGGGCCCGGTGGATTGCAGAAAAACTTCGCGTCGCTCTGGGTCAGGCGGTCATGGTCGACAACAAGCCGGGCGCTGCAGGCGTCATCGGAACGCTGGCGGCAGTGCAAAGTCCTGCCGACGGCTACACCCTGCTCCTGGTGCATCAAGGCACCATGGCGCTCAATCCACATCTGAACCCGCAGCTGCCCTACGACCCGATGAGGGATCTCGCTCCGATCAGCCGGTTGATCGTCAGTCCAATGTTGCTCGCCGTAAATCCGGATGTTCCTGTCCGCTCGGTCGCGGATCTCATTCGGCTGGCCAAGGAGAATCCCGGAAAACTCAACTATGGATCGCCAGGTATAGGTTCCCCTCCGCACATCGCGGCCGAATTGTTCAAGCGATCGGCGCAAATCGATGTAGTGCACATACCCTATAAGACCGGACCCGCTGCGATGATGGATCTCATCGGTGGCAGATTGACGTACACCTTTGAAAGCCTTGTCAGCCAGTTGCCGCAAGTTCGCGCGGGAACGTTAAGGGGATTGGCGGTTACCAGTGCCAGGCGCCTGGCCTCTCTGCCTGATGTTCCAACTGTCGCCGAATCAGGGCTGCCTGGTTACGAATACTGGGGCTGGATGGGCATCTCGGCGCCTGCCGGCACACCCAAAGAAATCATTTCGAGGTTGAACGCGGAGATGACGAAGATCCTGAGAAGCAAGGAGGCCCACGACTGGTTTGCCGAACAGGGCGGCGAACCTGTTGCCGAGACGCCCGAAGAATTCGCTGCCTACATAAAGGCCGAAAACTCGCGCTGGGGCAAGCTCATCCGGGAAGCAGGCATCAAAGCCGAATGAAGACGCCGGTGCCGATGCTGTCGCAGAACCGAATCAATTTCCTCGAGGACTCTTCAATGAAAAAAACCGAGACCGCCGCCGGGCACTCCGAAGACTGGGGTCGCTACGTGCTGGATAACGCCGCACCCCAAACGCCAGCGAGATTCTCCGCGCTTGCCGAGCTGTACGACGCCACCACGATCATGCATCTGGAGCGCATTGGCGTCGATCAAGGATGGCGTTGCTGGGAGATTGGTGCCGGACCGGGCTCGATTGCGCAATGGCTGGCCAAGCGATGCGGACCGGATGGTTCAGTCCTGGCCACCGATATCGATACTCGATTCCTGGAGCAAGGCGGTCCGGCAAATCTTGTCGTGCGCCGCCACGATATCGTATCGGATCCGCTGCCCGACAATAGCTTCGACCTCATCCACGCTCGCTTGGTGCTGGTGCATTTGCCTGAGAGAGAGAAGGCACTGGATCGAATGGTGGCGGCCCTGAAGCCCGGTGGATGGCTGCTCACCGAGGAATTCGATTCCGTCTCCCAGCTTCCCGCGCCCGAACGTCATCCCTGGGAAGTCACGCTGAAATCAGCCGCGGCAATGCGCCAGGTAATGATAGGACGGGGAGTGAACTCCGGGTTCGGGAGGACGCTTGCCGGACATTTGCGCGCGCACGGACTGGAGGATATCGCGGCGGAGGGGCGCATGCTCATGTGGCACGGCAAGTCTCTCGGCACGCATTTGATGAAAGCGAACCTGGAGCAACTCCGCGAAGCCATCCTTGCGACAGGCGCGGTCACGGCGCTTGAATTCGAAGACGACCTGGCCAGACTGGATCAGGAAGATTTCATGACGCCATCACCCGTCATGTGGAGCGTCGCCGCGCGCCGGCGCAAATATTAATGCTGCCCGTCCAAAACTAAAACCCAACGCAGAGGCGCAGAGAACGCGGAGGAACGCAGAGGAACGGATATAGATGTTCATTGGTAGGCGCCGACCAGTTGCAGCCCGGACGCCCAGATGACAGGTATCATCCATTCACATTCTATCGTTTTCTCTCTGCGACCTCTGCGTTCTCTGCGCCTCTGCGTTGGGTGGAGACTTCAATTCGGAGGGTCGTACTCGGCAAGCAATGCGCGTGCGCTCTCCACCAGCTCCTTGCCATTCAATCCGCGTTTATCCAGCTCCTTGATTCTGTCTTCCACGATGCTTTGGACGCGCCGATGCCGGAGGTCTGCCGCCCGCGCGCTGTCTCCCTCCGCGGGCCCAATCACGCTCGTCCAGGTATCCTGGAGAACCTGGCCGAGCCGCTCGGAAGTTTCGGCTCCGCTGTTGGCGGTGATCACTTTCTTAAGCTCATCCGGCAGGCTCTTGTACGCATCGGCATTCATCGCAAATATGAATACGGTGTTGAGCAATGCAAATTTCAAATCGCCTTCCGGGGGCAGCTGCGGCGTCTCGCCAGATCTGGGTGCCGATACGTGGACGGCCAGCAACCGCACGCCGGCAAATTCCTTTTTTGCCAGATTGTTGGCTTGAACATATTGCCAGAGTGCCCGGTTCGATCCCTTGCCGGTATTGGTCATCAAAGGCAAATTGAACACTTCAAAGGCAGGGAAGCGTTGCGCCTCATTTTCAACAGGCGTCCATACTATGTCCGCGGTCCGATCCTTGACTTGATCGTAGAGATGCAACGGACTCCCGCCCGATTGCGGAACGGCATGGATTTGAATCCTCAGATGCCCGTCCGAATCCTTCTCCAGTTTCTCCTTCCAGGGCAGAAGAAACTGGATATGGAACGGCGAATCTGCGGGCTGGTGGTGATATATGTTTAGCGTGACACCATGTGCGCGCACTTCGGCCGCCTGCGGCACGACAACAAAGAACAATATTGCGATGATTAACCGGGTTAAACGCCTAGACACAATGGCGGCTCTTTCCATTCGATCGCGTTTTACCGCTGGCCCTGAATGGATTGCAGGAAAGTGTAAATGCGCCATTTGACATCGTCGCTGATGGCGTCCTTCCATACGGGCATGCCTTTATCCATGCGTCCACCGTTTACCGTAGTCCAGAATGTTTCGATCGCGCGGTCGCCATAACGGATTTTCAGGCGGCGCAAATCGCGGGGGCGTTCGCCTTGTACCGCATTGGGGCCGTGGCAGTGGGAGCAGTATTGATTGAACAGGCCTGCGCCTTCCGCCACCAGGTCTTCCCGGCCCTCGTAGGGATTTTTCAATGCTTCGGAGGATTCTTGCGCCGCAATACCGCAATCGAAAAAAAGGAAAAACAGGGCAGAGAAAACGAAAAGGTATTTCACGAACATGGTCGGCCTGCAATCGAATGTTTTTCGCGAGTTTAACCCGTAATCTGGAAGATCAAGCTGCACACAAAAAAACGGCGGGAAGTTATCCCGCCGTTTGATCGCGTAAATCGCTTTCCGATTGTCAGCTACCGAGTTCGAACACCGCGAGTATGCCGCCTTCCGGACTGGCATCAATGACGCGCTGGCCGATCTTGCCAAAGAACGAAGGTGGTCCTTTGCTGCGACCGGCCACCACGGCAAGGTACTGCTTTCCGCCAACGGAATAGGTGACCGGGCTTTGAATAATGCCGGTGCCCATTCTGAATTGCCACAGCACGTTCCCGGTCTTGGCGTCCACGGCTTTCAAATCGCCAGCCTGGTTGCCGTAAAAGACCAGTCCACCGGCAGTCGACATGGCTCCGCTGACGAAAGGCAGATCCTCCTTGATGCTCCAGACCTTCTTCTTGGCGACCGGATCCCAGGCCATGAACTCAGCAAGATGGGAGCCGTTTGCACCCGCCATATCGAGATTGAATTCCGATGCCAGATAGAATTTTCCCGGTGAGTACTCTTCTTCCTTGTTGGCAATATCCATGCACATATTGAACGCCGGCAGATAAGTCAGCCCGGTCTGGGAACTATGCGACATGGGCGACCAGTTCTTTCCGCCGATCAGGTTCGGGCAGACGTTGCGCGCCCACTGCCCCTTTCGCGGCCGCTTCTCGTTGTTCGCCGCTTCGACCGGCTTGCCGGTTTGCAGGTCAACGTGGGTGGCCCAGTTGACCGTTACAAACGGATCGGCCGCAATGACTTTGCCGGTCTGTCGGTTCAGCACATAGAAGAAACCATTGCGATCGGCATGCAGCAAAGCCGGTGTCGTTTTCCCGCCGACGTTGATGTCGGTAAGCACCGCCTCATTGATACCGTCGTAATCCCAGACATCGCTGGGCGTCCATTGGTACCCCCAGGCGATCTTGCCGGTATCGGCATCGAAGGCAAGCTGCGAAGCCGTCCAAAGGTTGGTGTACTGTCCGATGTCTGTGGAATCGTTACCGCGAGTTTGCCCGCCCCAGGGACCAGCGTTGCTGGTGGACCAGTAAACCAGGTTCAACTTGGGATCATACGAGCCCACGCCCCATGTCGAACCGGCACCGGTCTTCCATGAGTCGCCCTTCCAGCTGTCGTTGCCGGGCTCGCCATCGCCGGGAATGGTGTAGCTTTTCCACACCAGCTTGCCGGTTTTCTGATCGTGCGCTTCGATGAAGCCGCGGATGCCGTACTCGCCGCCCGCAATCCCGGTTACCACCAGATTCTTGTAGACCAGCGGCGGCGAAGTAATGGCGTGGCCCTTCTTGTAATCCATCACCTCGACATTCCACTTCTCTTCGCCGGTCTTGGCGTCCAGTGCGACCAAGTGCGCGGTCAACGTGCCGAAAAAGACCAAGCCGTCGGCATACGCCACGCCGCGGTTGTCCAGCCCGCAACACACCGTGGCCATATAGTCCGCCGGAAGTTCGGGGTCATGCTTCCATTTGATCTTGCCGGTTCTGGCATCGAGCGCGAAAACATGCTTGGGGCCTGTGGAGCTGGTGACGTACATGGTATCGCCCACAATCAGCGGCGTGCTTTCCTGGGTTTCCAAAGCACCCAATGAATGGATCCACGCCACCTTGAGCTTGTTTACATTGCGCGTGTTGATTTGATCCAGCGTGCTATACCGGGTATTCGCGTAGTCACCGCCATACTTGGTCCACTCGTTACCCGCCTGCGCAAATGCGGGCGTCGCTGCGGTGATCGATGCCAAGCCTATGGCTCCGGCCGCCAGCGCCAGTCTGAAATACTTCATGGCAATTCCCCTCCTCGAAGTAACAGTGCGCCCGCCGCAAGCGCCACGGTTTGTTTTTGTAAATACTGGTTTCGCCGTCGGCAGCGGTCTGCAACGCGATCGATTCGGCAACCAATCGACCGCCGAAACGACTTTTGCGCAACAGCTTCGGCTTCACAAATTGAATACTTCGGGGTTGCCTTTGTCAACAGCGATGCGTGCGCGACGTCCTGCGCCGCTGCTTCAGATGCGGCGCAACAGGATGTCCAACAAAAAGAGCAACAGTCCAAGGGCAGCAAAGTGGCGCCACAATGGTTTGGATACCAGTCCGCCATCTCCGCGGCGCGCAAAAACCTCTTCCATTTGCGGCGCGAATTTGCCCCCGGTTTGTTCGCAAAGGGCCTTGAGCAAATCGCTATTGTGGGACGGATTGCGGTACTCGTCCGAGTAACCGTAAAACAGGCTGCGTGTGCCTGCACGTGCCAGCGCTTGTGGAGTCAGGCCGGGTGTATCCACCAATTCGAATGTGTAGGCCCCGGCAGTCGTGGCGTGGAGCCCGATGCGGGCCTGATACCTTCCCGGCCCGACCTGGCGCAACTGCGACACAGCGGAAGTTCTGTCCGGGGCAATCATGCGCACTTTCGGGGCGATATCGTCTCGATACTTGCCATCCGGGCTCAGCGCCGACACCGATATCACTGCCGTGCGCCCTTCGCGTGAAACGCGCAGCGCCAGTTCCTCGCCGCTATCGCGGTGGATGCTTTCTCGCACCACCTGCGCCCATAACTTGCCGTAGCCAGGCCAGCCGAGCCAATCAAGTGCCCATCGGTTCTTGATGTCGGACAAGAAGGCAATGGTCTTGCCCAGTCCATAGTGGCTTTGAACCAGCAGCGGCTGATGATCCTTCGCTTCGAGCAGAACTTCCGCGAAACGCTTGGGCCGGCTCAGCACGAAACCCTTCAACTCCGGACCGTTTTCGAAATCCACGCCCGCCAATGCCTCGGTCTTCAGCTTGACCACGGGATGGAACGGTTGTTCAACGATGGATTCTCCCAGCAACCGCTTCGCTTCGGTTACGAACAGAGCCGGAATTTCCGTCTCGTGCCCGGCTACCTGGCTTCTGCCATTGCCGGCCAGCGCAAGCTGCTGCATGAGTTCGACATTCGGGTTCTCCCCTATGGCCACGGTCGATAGCGTGATATTCGCAGATGCGAATCGCGATGCCAGCTCTTCGACGCCGCCGGACGACAGGTCCTTGTCA
>Ga0207708_10000860_pt1 | contig 22902 bp, 26 predicted proteins | sample KBSK5101metaG_FD_184340 | JGI IMG/M metagenome (GOLD analysis project Ga0207708, IMG submission 184340) | Corn, switchgrass and miscanthus rhizosphere microbial communities from Kellogg Biological Station, Michigan, USA - KBS K5-10-1 metaG... | ecosystem: Host-associated > Plants > Roots >...
TGAGCGCCGGCTTGCGGGCTGAGCGTGACGCGTTCTTCGACCTCTTCGCGACGAACGACCAGCGCGAAGGGATGCGCGCGTTCCAGGAGAAACGGCCCCCCACATGGACGGGCCGATGACACGACCGATGCCGCACCATGACGAGGCCATGCACCGAGGGAGGATGACCGGCGATGGAGCGTGACCCGAACGAGGGCGGGACCGATGTCGGACGCGACTTCGCGCGTGACCTGGCCGACGAGCCGGTCGCCGCGATCCGCGACGCGCCGCCCGACATCCTCGCGCCGATCGATGAGTCGGCCCCGGTAAGCGGTCACGTCCCGGCGCCCGAACCTTCGGCGTCCCCGGTGGACGCGCCGGAGCATGACTGGAGCCTCGCACGGGGGCTCGTCCGCCCGGCCTTCCGTCCGGTCGGTACGACCGGCCTTCCGCTCGAGACCGTCGACCGGGAGACGCTCGCGCAGCATTCGATGCAGAGCCACTCCCAGCCGCTGCTCGACGAGGGACCGGCGGGTATCCCGGTCGTCTACGCGATGGCGGCCGGTGGGTTCGACATCCTCGTCAACGGCGATCACCTGCTGTCGTGGGGCATCGAACCTGCCGAGCTGCAGTCGGCCGCGGTCGCGAACCTGCGCGAATGGGCCGCCACAGCTCCATGGACCGACGAGACCGAGGGTGATCGGCGACTCATCAGCTCGGATACCGGCGATGGCATGGATGCCGCCCGGATCATCCTTCCCGAGACACTCGACTACCTGCAGCGCGAGCTCAGCCCGCATGGTCGCGTCTTGGTCGGCATCCCGGAGCGACATCTGCTGGCGGCCGCGCCACTTCGACCCGACGATGCCGGTTTTGCCGCGATGTTCAGCGAGTTCGTGATCGAGCAATCCGGCGGCGCTGATGAACCGGTCGATCGACGGCTCTTCGAGATCGTCGACGGCCGTCTCGTCGAGTTCAGCTGACGACCCGCGCGGCGTCCCGGCGGTGACCGACGGGCTCAAGGTCGAGATCGACGGCGCCGTCGCCACGCTCACCCTCGACCGTCCCGAGGCACTCAATGCGCTGACCGTGCCGATGAAGCTCGCCCTTCGAAATGCGCTCGAGTCGCTGGCCGACGACCGGGCGGTCCGTGCGGTCATCCTGACCGGTGCTGGGCGGGCCTTCTGCGCCGGACAGGATCTGGCGGAGCGCGATCAGCCAGATGCCGCGCCGCTGGATGTCGAGTTGCGCGAGCGCTACAACCCGATCATCCGTGCCATCCGATCGATGGGGCAGCCCGTGATCGCGGCCGTCAACGGTGTCGCAGCCGGGGCGGGCGCATCGCTCGCATTCGCGTGCGACCTGCGGATCTGTGCCGAGGAGGCTCGCTTCGTGCTCGCCTTCGGCCGGATCGGGCTGGTCCCCGACAGTGGCGCGACATGGTTCCTCCCGCGGCTCGTCGGCGCTTCGAAGGCCGCGGACCTGGCACTCGCCGGTGACACGCTCGATGCGGGGGAGGCGCTCCGCCTCGGACTGGTGTCGCGGGTCGTTCCGGGCGACCAGCTCCTCATCGAGGCGCGCGCCCTGGCCGACCGACTGGCCGAAGCCGCTCCGATCGCGCTCGCGTTGACGAAGGCGGCACTGCAGCGCTCAGCGTCGCAGACGCTTGACGAGGCGCTCGACGAAGAGGCCAGGGTCCAGGGCATCGCCGGCGCCTCAGCCGACCACGCCGAAGGCCTCGCCGCGTTCAAGGAGAAGCGTCCACCGCGGTTCACCGGCTCCTGACGGTACCGCGGATGAGGCGTAGGCTGGCGTCATGACCGATCCGCTCGCCCTCGATCCGGTCCTCTCGCCGACCGAACGGTCGGGCGGTGCGGCGCCCGCCCGAAAGCACGACGAGGCGTACGACGCGTGGTTCGCGCGGTTCGAGGCGCACGTGATGAATGGGGGCAAGGTCGAGGCCGTCGATCCGATGCCCGATGAGTACCGGACGGCCGTCCTGCGCTTCGTCGAGATGCATGCCAACTCCGAGCTGATGGGGGTTCTCCCCGAGCGCGAGTGGCTGATGCGAGCCCCGACGCTCCGGCGCAAGCTCGCGCTCACCGCGAAGGTCCAGGACGAGGTCGGTCACGCCCAGCTGCTCTACCGAGTGGCGGAGGACCTCGGCAAGCCGCGCGAGACGATGTTCGACGACCTGCTGGCCGGCAAGACGAAGTTCCACAACGTCTTCCACTACCCGACCGTCGGCTGGGCTGACGTCGGGATGATCGCGTGGCTCGTCGATGCTGCCGCGATCGTCGCTCAGCAGGCGCTCCGTGATTCGAGCTACGCCCCGTACGCCCGGACGATGCGCAAGATCTGCTGGGAGGAGTCGGTCCACATCATGCATGGGCGCGACGTCGTCGTGACGATGGTCACGGGGTCGCCGGCGCAACGAGCGGCGATCCAGGACGCGCTCGATCGGTGGTGGGGACCGCTGATGCAGATGCACGGCCCGCGCACGCCGCGTGAGAAGGACATGGATCTGCGCTGGCGGATCAAGGCCAAGTCGTCCGAGGAGCTCCGCCAGGAGTTCCTGACCATCTACGTGCCGCGGATCCGCGAGCTCGGGTTGGTCATCCCCGACCCCGAGCTGCGCTTCGATGACGACGCCGGCGAGTGGCGCTACACCGAGCCTGACTGGAACGAGCTTCGGACTGTCGTCACGAACCACGGGCCGATGTCCGAGCAACGTCTCGAGTTCCGACGACTCGCCCGCGACGAGACCCGCTGGGTTCGAGACACGATCCTGGGCGTGCCGGCCGCGGCATGAGTGGGTTGCCTATGCGGCGGGCGCTGTCGCGAGATCAGCGCAAGGCGCTGACGAGCACGTGAGCGAGCGCACTCTGGTGTGCGTGAACGAGCGAGCGGAGGCAGCAACGCCGCGATGAGCCGCGCAAGCGTCCGCCAGGCGGGGAGCGACGCACCGACGCTGGAGGCGTGGGAAGTGTTCCGCCAGGAGAAGGACGGCGATCCGATGCGTCACGGCGGGAGCGTGATGGCGCCGGATGTCGAGCTGGCCATGCACTACGCCCGCGAGATGTTCGGCCGACGCCAGGAGAGCGTCCGGTTGTGGGTCGTGCGCCGCGGGGACATCCTCGACCTCGAGGATCCCGATCTCCTCCAGCCGCCGCTCGATCGGTCGTTCAAGAAGCCTGGCGGCTACGTGATGCGCGAGAAGCTGGCCGCCGCGCGTGAGGCGGCGGGTCAGGAGAAGCCGAAGGCACGCTCCCGATGATAGCGACGGCGCCCCCGGTCGCTGGCCTCGACGAGCTGCTTCTGGCCATGGCGGACGACGAGTTCGTGATCGGTTTCAGCGACTCGGAATGGACCGGCATCGCCCCCATGCTCGAAGAGGATGTGGCGATGAGCTCGCTATCGCAGGACGAGCTCGGGCACGCGGCGGCGCTGTACGCGCTGCTCGGTGGTGTCACGGGACAGGATCCCGACGCGATCGCGTACGACCGTGAGCCCGGCGCCTACCGCCACGCCCGCCTGCTCGACCAGGGCCGCGGCGACTGGGCGATGACGATCGCCCGCCGCTATCTCTACGAGACCGCGGATTCGGTCCGGCTCGAGGCGCTGGCCGATACGTCGTGGCAGCCGCTCGCCGATCTCGTAGGCAAGCTCCGTCGCGAGGAGCGGTACCACCTGATGCATGTCGGGGCATGGCTCGAGCGGCTGGCCTCGAACGACGGCGAGGCTCGCCACCGCCTCGTCACCGCCCTCGAGACCCTCGGGCCCCACGCCGGGACCGTGTTCACGCCGCTGGAGTCCGAAGGTCCGCTGGTCGAGGCTGGCGTCCTCGCGCGACCGATGGCGGAGCTCGAGAAGGACTGGCGGACCCGCGTCACGGACACCTTCGAGCCGCTCGGCCTCCCGCTCGCACCGGCCACTTCGGATCCGTGGCTCGGGCGGACCGAGCATGGGGAAGCGTTCCGCTGGCTGTGGGGGGAGTTCACCTCGGTACGGCGGAGTGATCCAGCGGCGACGTGGTGATCGACATGGGGGCGTCCGAAGCCGACGTCCGCGCCGTCCTCGCGACCGTCCCCGACCCGGAGATCCCAGTGCTGTCGGTCGTCGATCTCGGGATCGTCCACCGCGTCGCCGTCCGTCCGGACCGGATCGACGTCGCGATCCTTCCGACATTCGTCGGATGCCCCGCCCTCGACGTGATCCGTGCCACCATCGCCGAGCGGCTCGAGGAGCGATTCGGTCGAGATGTCCGGGTCGAGACGACGTTCGAGGTCCCGTGGACCTCCGATCGCATCACGGCAAGCGGCCGCAAGGCCCTTCGCGAGGCGGGGATCGCACCACCCGCCGATCCGTCGGATATGCATTGCCCGTTCTGCGATAGCGCCAACGTCGTGATGGACAGCGCCTTCGGCCCGACCCAATGCCGGTCGCTGTTCTACTGCCGCGGGTGTCGCCAGCCGTTCGAAGCCCTGAAGTCGGTGTGACGAGCGTCGGGATCGTCGGTGCCGGCGTGATGGGAGCGGGCATCGCCCAGGTGGCGCTCGAGGCCGGCTGGGAGGTCGTGCTCAACGACGTCGACCTTGACGCGATCGAACGGGCCACGGGGCGCGTTCGTGACGGGCTCGCGCGCCGGGCGGCACGTCTCGACCTCGACGCCGACTCGATCGATGACTGGGTCGACGGGCGGATGACGCGTCTCCGTCACGCGCATCTCCTCGATGGGCTCGCGACGGAGGCGACGCTCATCGTGGAGGCCGCGGCGGAGGATCTCGAGCTGAAACGAACGGTCTTCCGCGCGCTCGATGCCGAGGCCGGGCCGGATGTGATCCTGGCGACGAACACGAGCGCCCTATCGATCGGCGCGATCGCTCGAGCGGCCACCGCCCATCCGGACCGGGTCATCGGCTTGCATTTCTTCAACCCCGTGCCGCTGATGGCGCTCGTCGAGGTCGTTCCGGGCCATGACACATCCGCGGCCGTCGTCGATCGCGCGGAGACGATCGTCAGCGATTGGGGCAAGACACCGGTCCGGAGCGCCGATCGGCCGGGCTTCATCGTCAATCGCGTGAACCGGCCGTTCACGATCGAGGCCCTCCGCATCCTCGAGGAAGGCGTCGCCAGCGTCGAGGTCATCGACAGCGCGATGCGCGAGGGCGGCTTTCCGATGGGCCCGTTCGAGCTCATGGACCTCGCCGGCCTCGACGTGAACCTCGCTGCGGCCCGCGGTGTATGGAACGGGCTCGGACAGCCGGATCGCCTGCGGCCTTCGCCCGTCCAGGAGCGTCTCGTCGCCGCTGGACGGCTCGGGCGCAAGACCGGCGCTGGGTTCTATCGCTATGACGAGGGTCGTCGCGGCCCTGTCGACCCGGAGTTCGCCGAGGGACCGGCGCGGGAGATGCGCCCCGAACGCGTCCGCGACCGGATCGAGGCTGCCGTCGCCGACGAGGCGCGCCTCGCGATCGACGAACAGGTCGCCTCGCAAGACGATATCCGGCTGGCCCTCCGTCTCGGAGCGAGTTACCCGGATCGAGCGCTCGACGCCTTGTCGGAGCGCTAGGCGTATCCTCGGCCGGGGAGGGTCGTCGAACGCCCAGCAAGGGAGAGCGCGATGCGACACCCGTCCATCACTTTGGGTCTGATCACGATCGCCGCGATCGTCGTCACGGCCTGTAGCGCGACAGCGGCGCCGTCCGCATCGACCGCCGCCCTGCAGTCAGCGAGCGCGGCCCCGTCCGCCAGCTTCGCCCCACCGAGCGGATCGCCGAGTTCGCTGCCGTCGGCTGGAGCCTCTGCAAGCATCGCCCTTCCGAGTTTCGTGCTTCCGAGCACGGACAAGGCGCTTGAGGCGCTCATCCCGGATGAGATGTGCGGTCAGAAGGTGCAGAAGCTCAGCATGTCCGGTTCGGCGTTCGAGCAGGCCGACCCGGAGTTCGTCCAGCTTCTCGCGGCCCTGGGCAAGACACCAGCCGACGTCAGCATGGCGGCCGGTGGCATCCAGAGCGGCGCCAAGTGCTCGGCCGGCATCTTCGAAGTGAAGGGCGCCGACCCGGCACAGTTCAAGCAGGACTTCCTCGACGCCGCGGCAAAGAACGGCGATCACTACACGGAGAAGTCACTCGGCGGGAAGACCGTCCTCGCGGATCCGACGTCCAAGAATGTCCAATACGGGTATTTCAAGGGCGATGCCCTGATCTTCGTGTTGGCTGACAGTGATGCCGACGCCGCCACGGTGATCGCCGCCCTGCCCTGACGCCCAGGCGCTCGGGTCGTCGCCCCTACAATCGGGGGCGATGACCCGAGATCCGAATCGACCGCTTCGCGAGGCCTGGATCGTCGCCGCGGTCCGTACCCCGATCGGCCGCTACGGTGGCGCGCTCGCCGCCGTCCGGCCGGACGACCTTGCCGCGATGGTCATCAAGGCGATCGTCGACCGTACCGGTATCGAGCCTGCGCTCATCGAGGACGTGATCCTCGGCTGCGCCAATCAGGCGGGAGAGGACAACCGCAACGTCGCGCGGATGGCCGCGCTTCTGGCCGGCCTCCCTGTCGAGGTGGCGGGACAGACGGTCAATCGGCTGTGCGGGTCGGGCCTCCAGGCGGTGAATGCGGGCGCCCATGCGATCGCCGTCGGGGACGGGGATGTCTTCCTCGCCGGCGGCGTGGAATCGATGACCCGCGCGCCGTACGTGATGGCCAAACCGGAGAACGCCTGGGACCGCGGCTCGCGCGAGCTCCAGGACACGACGCTCGGCTGGCGCTTCATCAACCCGAAGCTCGCCGAGATGCACTACCCATATTCGATGGGTGAGACGGCCGAGAACGTGGCCGAGCGTTGGAACGTCAGCCGCGAGAGGCAGGACGCCTTCGCGCTCGAGAGCCATCGCCGCTCGGTGGCGGCGATCGAGGCAGGAAGGTTCGCCGACCAGATCGTGCCGGTCGAAGTCCAGGGCCGGAAGGGCGACGTGACCGTCGTGGACCGTGACGAGCATCCGCGCGCCGACACGTCGACCGAGGCGCTCGGCAAGCTCCGACCGGCATTCAAGCGCGACGGCGGTTCCGTCACCGCCGGCAACAGCTCGGGAATCAACGACGGCGCGTCGGCCGTGCTGCTCGTCGAAGCGGGGCGTGCCGGTGCGCTTGGTCTCCAGCCGATGGCACGCGTCGTCTCCACCGCCGTCGCCGGCGTCGATCCCGCGGTGATGGGCGTCGGTCCGGTGCCGGCGACTCGTAAGGCGCTCGAACGTGCGGGGCTGGGCGTCGACGACCTCGACCTCGTCGAGCTCAACGAGGCGTTCGCCTCGCAGTCACTCGTCTGCATCGACGAGCTCGGGCTCGATCCTGCGAAGGTGAACGTCAATGGCGGCGCGATCGCCCTCGGACACCCTCTCGGCATGAGCGGCGGCCGCCTCATCACGATGCTCACCCACGAGCTGCGGCGGACCGGCGGCCGTTATGGGCTCGCGACGATGTGCATCGGCGTGGGGCAGGGGATCGCCACGATCGTCGAACGCATCGACGAATAGCGCGGTATCGCAACACAGCTGTCGTCCCAGGACCATCGGATTTCGGCGGGCACGCTTGTCGAAACCCGTTGCCCTGCGTACGATGTGGTCACTCGCCGCTCCGGTGGCGCTCGAACCCGCGAATCCCCGTCCAAGGAGGACGAACCGACCGATGATCGACCAGCAGCCACAGGTCGTCGCCCTGACCGATGCCGCGGTCACGAAGCTCCGCGAGCTGACGAAGGAAGAGACCAACCCGGATGTCGGGCTGCGGGTATACGTCTACTCCGGCGGGTGCTCAGGCTTCCGCTACGGGATGATGCTCGAGGATGCCCCAACCCCGGAGGACAACGTCCTGGACGCGAGCGGCATCAAGGTGTACGTCGACGGCCAGAGCATCTCGCTCCTGCAGGGCTCGGAGATCGACTACGTCGATACGCTGATGGGCGCCGGTTTCACGGTGAACAACCCGAACGCGGTCGCCGCGTGCGGCTGTGGTTCGAGCTTCCGTACCGCCGATGACGGCGGCGCCCCGAAGGGCTGCGCGCACTGACGGAGACCTGAAGGGCCCACCCGGAAGCCGCCGGTCCGCCGGCGGCTTTTCGATTCCTGGTCGGCGTCGACCCCGGACCGATGGGGCAACAGGCCCGACACCATCGCGCGACGGCCTCCGGTCGGGAACCGGGCTAGACTCGGGCGGCGATGGAGATCCCGCTCTTCCCGCTACATCAGGTCCTCTGCCCGGGGATCGTCCTGCCGCTCCACATCTTCGAGGATCGCTATCAGGCCATGACCCGGCACTGCCTCGACACCGGGCAGCCGTTCGGGGTCGTCCTGATCCGAGACGGGCGCGAGGTCGGGACGAAGGGCGTGGCCACGCTCGCGGGCGTCGGGGCATTCGCGGAGATCCGAGAGGCCGGGCGATATCCTGACGGTCGGTACGACCTGCTCGCCGCGGCGACCGGCCGGTTCGCGATCGATTCCGTCGACGCCCAGAAGGAGCCGTACCTGGTCGCGGACGTGACGCCGCTCGAGGATGAGGTCGGCGACGAGCTCCGCGCCGAGCGACTGGCCGCGAAGGCGATCCGGCGGTTCGTCCGATATCTCGATCTGATGCGAGCGCGCGACGGCGAGTCCTCGGAGGTCCTCGACATCCGCGTCGAGATCGAAGCCACGGTCGGTGAGCCGGATCCGGACGCTGACCCGACGGCGACCGCCGAGACCGAGCTGGCCCCGCATGCCGATCCGCCGACGCGGCAGGACCTCGACATCCCGGACGACCCGACGGTCCTCTCGTACCTCCTGTCCGGGATCGTCCAGGTGGAGCTGCCGCGACGTCAGGCGCTGCTCGAGGCGCAGACCACGGTCGAGCGTCTCGACGGCCTCATCGCGCTGCTCGAGCGGGAAGTCCTACTGCTCGGCCGGCGGCTTCGCTACTTCACCCCCGACCCAGCGACGATCGGCGGGGCCCGGCGCAGCTAGGCCCTATCCCGGGGACGCGGCCCGGGTAGGCTCCCGTGATGGCACGTTCCGGCGTCCTGTTCGTCGTGTTCGCTCTTATCTGCCTTGCCTGTCAACCGGCCAGTCCGGGCCAGGCAGCGGCCTCGCCGTCGGGCGGGCCGGTCGCCGTAGCCTCGGCGACACCGAGCCTGGCGCCTACGGACGAACCGAGCGCCGCGCCGTTGCCGACGGCCGCTCCCGTCCGATTGCTCATCGATACCGATGTCGCTCCCGACGACCTGATCGCGATCTCGTTCCTCGTCAGCGCCCCGAACGTCGAGGTCGCCGCGATCACCGTAGCGGGGACCGGCGAGGTCCATTGCCCGCGCGGGGTCGAGATCGTCCTGGCGCTCCTCGAGCGGCTCGACGCGCCGCAGATCCCGGTGGCGTGCGGGTCGGACAAGCCGACCGCTCTCGACCACGCGTTCCCCGACCTCTTCCGGGGTAACGCGGATTCGGCGGCCGGGCTCGATCTGCCGTCGACCGGTCGCGCCGCGTCGAAGGCCGACGCTCGCGAACTGATCAAGACGACGGCCGCGGCCGGCGACGGGAAGCTGCGGATCCTGACCCTTGGACCGCTGACGAACCTTGCCCAGGCGCTCGCCGACAAGGGGCTGATCGAACGCATCGAGTCCGTCTACGTCATGGGTGGCGCGATCGACGTGCCCGGCAACATCGCTGGATCCCCGGGTGGTCCACAGGACAACACGACGGCGGAGTGGAACGTCTACGTGGATCCGGCTGCACTGGCGTCGGTCCTCGATGCCGGGCTCGCGGTCCGCCTCGTATCCCTGGATGGCACAGACCAGGTGCCCTTGACGAGGACGTTCGCCGGTCGGGTCCAGGACGTCGCTACCGCTGCGCCGCTCTCCGTCCTGGCCGAGCTGTTGGCCAAGAACGATTACATGACGAGCGGGAGCTTCTACCTCTGGGACGCGATCGCCGCCGTCGTCGCGGCCGGCTTTCCGGTCGCCGAGTTCAGCGACGCACATCTGACGGTCGACGTCACCGATGGCACGACGAGCGGCACGACGCGCCGAGCGGATGGGCCGACGAACGCGGCATACACGAGCAAAGCCGATGCCGGCACGATCGAGCAGCTGCTGATCTCGGTGATGAACGCGGGGTAGCTTGACGCCGTAACTACATGTCACATAGATTGTCAATGTGACATTGAATGTGGGCGCCAGCACGATCCGTCGGCGAGGCGCTCGGGCTTCACGCCGCGCGACGCTCAAGGACCTTCTGGACGAGATGACCTCGTGGGGTCCGCGTGAGCGTGCCGGGGCGTTCAAGCACTGGTTGCGCGGCTCCCTCAGCCTCGTCCACCTGCACGTCTTGACCGTGCTCCAGGTGCGCGGGCCGCTGCCGATGTCGAAGCTCGCCGACGAGCTCGATGTGTCGGTCGCGAGCCTGACCGGGATCATCGACCGGATGGAGGCACGCGGCCTCGTGGAGCGTCGCCGCGAGCCGGACGATCGCCGCGTGATCCTCGTCCGTCGGACCGATGCCGGCGACGCCGTCTTCGGTGAGATGGCAGCGGAACGGCGAAAGCACCTCGAGACGCTCTTCGACCGGATGACGGACGAAGAGCTGGAGAGCTTCCTCGTCGGCCTGCGCGCCCTGCGGCGTGTCCGGAGCGAGGCGATGGCCGAGACGCACAGCGAGGAGACGCCGGCATGATCGGTCTGCTCCGAACCTACCTTGCCCCGTACAAGGGGCCGATCGCTATCGCGCTCCTGCTCCTGCTCGTCGGCGCGATCGGCAACCTCTACCTGCCGGACCTCAACGCCGAGATCATCGACAACGGCGTCGTCAAGGGCGACACCGACTACATCCTCCGCGTCGGCGCCCTGATGCTCGTGGTCACGGCGGTCCTCGGCGTCGCCTCGGTCGCGGCCGTGTTCATCGGCGCCCGGGTGGCGATGGGGTTCGGGCGCGACGTCCGTCGCGCGGTCTTCTCCACCGTCGAGACGTTCTCCCAGGTCGAGGTCAACCATTTCGGCGCGCCGTCGCTCATCACTCGCAACACCAACGACGTCCAGCAGGTCCAGACCGTCGTGTTCATGGGCCTCACGGTGATCGTCTCGGCGCCGATCCTCATCGTCGGCGGGATCATCATGGCCGTTCGCACGGACCCGACCCTTTCCGCGCTGCTCATCGTCATCCTGCCGCTGATGGCGCTCGTCATCGGCGTCGTCATGTCCCGCGCCATCCCGATGTTCCGGGCGATGCAGACGAAGATCGACCGGATCAACCAGGTCATGCGCGAGACCCTCGCCGGTGTTCGCGTGATCCGCGCCTTCGTGCGGACGCCGCACGAGGAGAAGCGGTTCGAGACGGCCAGTGCCGACCTCTTCGACACGACCCTCAAGGTCGGCCGGCTGTTCGCTGTGACGATCCCGATCATGACCGCGATCCTCAACCTCTCGACGGTCGCGGTCATGTGGTTCGGTGCCCAGCGAGTCGCCGACGGCGCGATGCAGATCGGCGCCCTCACGGCCTTCTTGCAATACCTGCTGCAGATCATGTTCGCGGTGCTGACCGCGGTCTTCATGTTCATCCTCATCCCGCGCGGTGCCGTGTCTGCCGGTCGCATCAACGAGGTGCTCCAGACCGAGTCGACCATCCACGATCCGGCCGAGGCGGTCCGCCCGACGGACGCCACGCAGCGCGGGGTCGTCGAGTTCCGCAACGTCGAGTTCCGCTACCCGGGTGCCGAGGACCCCGTGCTCCGCGAACTCACCTTCCGGGCTGCCCCGGGCGAGACGACGGCGATCGTCGGCAGCACCGGTTCGGGCAAGTCCACGCTGATCAACCTCATCCCGCGCTTCTACGACGTGACCGGCGGGCAGGTGCTGATCGACGGCGTCGACGTCCGCGAGCAGGACCGCGAGGACCTGTGGCGGCGGATCGCGCTGGTCCCGCAGAAGGCCTTCCTGTTCGGTGGCACGATCCGCAGCAACCTCCGGTTCGGCGACGCCGAAGCGACCGACGAGCAGTTGTGGCGCGCGCTGACGACGGCCCAGGCGCGTGACTTCGTCGCCGAGATGCCCGATGGCCTCGATTCGACGATCGCCCAGGGCGGATCCAACGTCTCCGGCGGGCAGCGCCAGCGATTGGCGATCGCGCGCGCGATCGTTCGCGACGCCGACATCGTCGTCTTCGACGACAGCTTCTCGGCGCTCGACGTCGCGACCGATGCGCGACTACGCGCGGCCCTTGCCGAAGAGCTTCACGAGACGACCGTGATCATCGTCGCTCAGCGGGTCGCGACGATCATGCGGGCCGACCGGATCATCGTCCTCGACAGCGGTCGGATCGTCGGCATCGGCACGCACCGAGAGCTGCTCGAGTCCAACGAGACGTACCAGGAGATCGTCTACTCGCAGCTGTCCGAGTCGGAGGCCGCGGCATGAGCGGGCGACCGGGCGGCGCCGCGCCGGCGCCAGGCGGCGCTCCGGCTGGAGGCGCCCCAGCAAGCGGTCCGGGTCCGGGTCGGCCGGGAGGCGGCCCGCGCGGCGGGATGATGATGGGCATGGGCATGGGCCTGCCCCCGGCCAAGGCCCGTGACTTCGGCGGCTCGCTGCGACGGCTGCTCGGCGGCCTCCGCCCGGAGGCCCCGCTCGTCCTCCTCGTGATCGTGCTGGCCGTGATCAGCGTGACGTTCGCGATCCTCGGCCCGAAGATCCTCGGCGAGGCCACGAACCTCATCTTCGAGGGGGCGATCAGTGCCCAGCTCCCGTCCGGCGTGACGAGCGAGCAGGTCATCGCAGGACTTCGGGCATCAGGTCAGGACCAGCTCGCCAGCATGCTCTCGTCGATGACGCTGACGCCGGGCCAGGGCATCGATTTCGACGCTCTCGCCCGCATCCTGCTCGTGCTCGTCGGTGTCTACCTGCTGAGCTCGCTGTTCGCCTGGATGCAGGCCTACATCATGACCGGCGTCACGCAGCGGACGGTCTTTCGGCTCCGCGCCGACGTCGACGCCAAGCTCGGTCGCCTGCCGCTCAAGACGTTCGACGGGAAGCCGCGCGGTGACTTGCTCAGCCGTGTCACGAACGACATCGACAACATCGGCCAGTCGCTCCAGCAGAGCCTGACGCAGCTCATCACGTCGCTGCTCACGATCGTCGGCGTCCTGATCATGATGTTCACGATCAGCCCGATCCTCGCCGTCGTGTCGCTGCTCGCGGTGCCGGCCTCGTTCGCGGTGACGATCCTCATCATCAGCCGCTCGCAGCGCCAGTTCGTCGCCCAGTGGGCCTCGACCGGTGCGCTCAACGGCCACGTCGAGGAGATGCACACCGGTCACTCGATCGTGAAGGCGTTCGGGCGTCAGCGCGAGGCGATCGAGACGTTCGAGGCCGAGAACGAACGCCTCTACCAGGCCAGTTACAAGGCGCAGTTCATCTCCGGGATCATCCAGCCCGCGATGAACTTCATCGCCAACATCAACTACGTCGCGATCGCGGTGATCGGCGGTCTCCGGGTCGCCAGCGGCCAGATGTCCTTGGGTGATGTCGTCGCGTTCATCCAGTACTCGCGCCAGTTCACCTTCCCGATCATCCAGGTCGCAAGCATCGTCAACGTGCTGCAGTCGGCGGTCGCCTCCGCGGAGCGCGTGTTCGAGCTGCTCGACGAGCCCGAGGAGGTCCCGGATCCCGTCGCCCCGGCCACGCTGCCGCGCGTCGCGGGCGCCGTCGCGTTCCACGACGTGTCGTTCAGCTACGACCCCGAGCGACCGCTCATCGAGCACCTGGACCTCGAGGTCGATGCCGGGCGGACCGTCGCCATCGTCGGCCCGACCGGCGCCGGCAAGACCACCCTCGTCAACCTGCTGATGCGCTTCTACGAGATCGACGCCGGTCGGATCTCGGTCGACGGTGTCGACACCCGCGAGATGACGCGCGATGAGCTTCGCCGGTCCTTCGGGATGGTCCTGCAGGACACGTGGCTGTTCCACGGCACCATCCGCGAGAACATCGCCTACGGACGCCTCGACGCCACCGAGGAGGAGATCATCGCGGCGGCGGAGGCGGCGCACGTCGACCACTTCGTGCGGACGCTGCCCGACGGCTACGACACGGTGATCGACGACGACGCGACCACCGTTTCGGCCGGTGAGAAACAGCTCCTGACGATCGCCCGGGCGTTCCTCGCCGATCGTCCGATCCTGATCCTCGATGAGGCGACGAGCTCGGTCGACACGCGGACCGAGGTCCTGATCCAGCGCGCCATGGGCCGCCTGCGGGCCGGCAAGACCGCCTTCGTCATCGCTCACCGCCTCTCGACCATCCGCGACGCCGACACGATCCTGGTCATGGACCACGGTGCGATCGTCGAGCAGGGCGACCACGCGTCGCTGCTCGCGCGCGGCGGGTTCTACGCCGACCTGTACGAGAGCCAGTTCGCCGAGCCGCTCGCCGAAGCCGTCTAGCCCGCGCTGTCTCCGTCCGACCCGCGGAGCCACGTCAGCACCGCCAGGACCCGCCGATTGTCATCCGGCGTCGGCTCGAGCCCCAGCTTCGAGAAGATCGTGTTGATGTGCCCCTCAAGCGTCTTGGCCCCGATGCCCAGGCGCTCGCAGATCGCTGCATTCGTCCGACCCTCGGCCATGAGCGCAAGGTGTCGTCACGCCCGACCATCGTCACCACCAGGTATGCGGGCGACAAAGCCTGGATGATCGGCCTTCGTCCTTTCGTTCTCCGGGCTTGACACCATGACGGTGTTGGCGATACTACGAAGCACGATATATCGGCTAGCGGAGTAGTTCGCATGACCCGGATCCCGGAGTTCGGCCGGTTCGCTGAACCGGCATTGCTCATCCTCGTCAGCCTGAGCGAAGGGCCGAAGCACGGCTACGCGATCATGACCGACGTGGAGGCCGGCTACGGCCGGCCGATGGGGCCGGGCACCCTGTACGCCGCGCTCGCTCGCCTCGAGGAGCGTGGCTTGATCGAGGCGCTCGAACCGGTCGACCGCCGCCGGCCGTACCGCCTCACGGCGGTCGGCGCGACGGTCCTCGAGGAGCAACTGCAGGATCTGGCCGGGTTCGCCCGGCTCGGTCTCCAGCGGCTCCGGGGATCCGCGGGATGACGCGCATCCTCATCCGTCTCTACCCGGCGGGCTGGCGAGCCCGGTACGGCGATGAGTTCGAGGCGCTGCTCGAGGAGCGGCCCCTCGGCCCGTTCGACGTCGCCGACATCGTCCTGTCCGCGATCGATGCCCGGATCCGGCCGCGTGGCGTGGCCGCTGCGGGCGACCACTCACGAGGTGTCCTCATGACGCTACGCCTTGGAGGCATCGCCGCCATCGTCGGCGGTGCCCTCTGGCTCGTATCGCTCGCAGGAGCGTCGGTGATCCAGGGAGCCGACGGTCAACCGTGGCAGGCCCTGTTCGTGCTGGCACTCGGCGCCCTGCTCGTCGCGATGATCGGTCTCAGTGGCGATCAGGGTCGGGAGCAGCCGGGTCTCGTCTGGGCCGCGGTCGCGATCCCGATCATCGGGGCGGCGATCTCGGCGGTCGGCATGCTCGGCATGGCGATCATCGGCGACGCGCCGTTCCTGTTCGGGGCAAGTCCGTGGGAGGTCTGGGTTCTCGGCACCATCGCCTTGATCATCGGCTCCGGCCTGTTCGCCCTTGCGAGTCTCCGCGGTGGCCGCGTATCGCGCGTGGGCGCGATCCTGCTGATCATCGGTGCGGCGGCCGCGCTGCCGTTGCTGTTCGGGGTCGCCTACTCGAATGGTCCTGGCGATGCCGGAAGTATCATCGCGATCCTCGGCATCTTCGCCTTCGCCGGTGGCTGGGTCTGGCTCGGGATCGGCGCGATCCGTACAGACCGCGCCGCAGGGATCACGTCCCGCGAGGCGATCCCCTGAGGCCCGACCGCATCCGGTAGTCGCTCACGCTCGAGATGGCAACGAAGCCATCGATCGACGTGGCCGCCAGAGGCGTGGGCCTGGGGCTCGTCCTGGCGGCCATCGTCGGCTGCGACGCCCGGAGTGCTACTCGCTGAAGCGCTCTTCCTTCCACGGATCGGCGTCGTTGTTGTAGCCGTAGCGCTCCCAGAAGCCGAGCTGGTCGTGGTCGAGGAACTCGAGACCGCGGATCCACTTGGAGCTTTTCCAGAAGTAGCGCTTCGGGACGAGCAGCCGAAGCGGATAGCCGTGCTCCGCCTCGAGTGGCTGACCGCCGAAGGTGTCGGCGAGAAGCACGTCTTCGTCGTCGAGGACGTCGAGTGGCAGGTTGGCCGTATAACCCTGCTCGGCATGGCTCACGACGTGGGTCGCTGACGGGCGGACCTGCGCGAGCTCAAGGATCTTCTGGATCGGCACGCCTTCCCATGTCGTGTCGAGCTTGGACCAGCGCGTCACGCAGTGGATGTCCGTGTGGACCTCCTTGCGCGGCAGATCCTTGAACTGCTGCCAGGTCAGGGTGAACGGCGCATCGACCTCGCCCCAGACCTTGAAGTCCCACGTGGCGAGGTCGACCCGCGGGACGGAGCCGTAATGAAGGACGGGGAACTTCTCGGTCCGGTATTGGCCGGGCGGGATGCGTTCGGCGGTGGCTGGATCGACGGCGGTGTTGCCGAAGAGGCGTTCGAACATGAGGGCGGGGTCCTTCCTGGATGGGTCCGCAGCTATGGTCGCACACGGTCCGTGACGATCCCGTGACCGCTGGCAGCCGCCGTCGCGGCCCCCTCGAAACGCGCGTTGTGGCAGGACTTGCATGGGGAGACCGTCATGTCAGGCCGAGGCCGCGATATGCGCCGGATCCCGACCTAACGGTCTCCGGGTGAAACTTCTGCCAGAAGACCTGCGAAATGGCGCCATAACAGTCCCCGGGTGAAACTTCTGCCACGGACCCGACCTACCGCCGTCATGACGCAACCTCACCGGTCGCCGCCCCCTCCAGCGTGGCCGGCGACCCGCTACCCTTCGCGCCGTGGCCCAGCCAAGACCCGATCCGCGCATCGTCATCGTCATGCCCGCGTACAACGCCGCGCTGACGCTCGAGCGCACATATGCCGATATCCCGCACGACCGCATCGACCGGATCATCCTCGTCGACGACGTCTCTCACGACGAGACCGTTGACATCGCCCGCAACCTCGGCCTGGAGGTGATCATCCACGCCCAGAACCGGGGCTACGGCGGCAACCAGAAGACCTGTTATGACGCGGCGCTCGAGGCGGGCGCCGACATCGTCGTGATGCTCCATCCCGACTACCAGTACGACGCGACTCGTATCCCCGACCTCGTGGCGCCGATCGCCGCCGGGCGCCGCGACCTGATGCTCGGCAGCCGGTTCCTCGGCGATCCACTCGCGGGCGGCATGCCGACCTGGAAGTACGTCTCGAATCGATTCCTGACGGGCGTCGAGAACATCGCCTTCGGCCTGCGCCTGTCCGAATACCACACGGGTCTGCGGGCCTACAGCCGCCAGCTGCTCGAAACGATCCCGTATCACGCGAACAGCGACGACTTCGTCTTCGACCAGGAGCTGATCGCACAGGTCGTGGCCGCGGGTATGCGTGACCGCATCGGCGAGATCGGCGTCCCGACGCGCTATTTCGAGGAGGCGAGCTCGGTCGGGTTCAAGCGCAGCGTCGTGTATGGCCTCTCGACGTTACGTGTCGTCGCTCGCTACCTCCTCCACCGCTTGCACCTGCGCCCATCGCCGAAGCTCACGGCTCGCCGGTGAGTCGTCGCACGGCGGCTCGCGGGATCCTCGGGATCGCCATCAGCGTCGTCGCCGCCTATCTGCTGTTGCGGTCCGTCGATGTCGGGGCCGCCATCGAGGTGCTTCGGACCGCGAACCTCGCGATCGTCGCCTTGATGGCGGTCGCGGTCGTACTGGATGTGTCGTCTCGAGCCGCACGGTGGCGTGCGCTCCTGGCGCCGATCGCGCGCGTCCGGTACCCGCGTGTCGTCGGGTACACGTTCGTCGGCTACCTCGCGAACAACGTCCTTCCCGCGCGCCTTGGCGAGCTCGTCCGCAGCCACGCGCTCGGGGAAGGGGAGGGCATCAGTCGGACGACGGTCCTCGGCACGGTCGTCGTCGAGCGGATCGTCGATACCGTGATCGTCGTCGGCCTCGCAGCACTCGCCGTGCTCGCGCTGGGTGTCGGCGGCATCGTGTCGACCGCCGTCATCCTCGGAGCCGTGTTCGTCGGTGTCCTCGTCGTCCTTCTCGGGCTCTCGGTCGTCAGCCATCGACTGCCGGGCGCCGAGCGGGCCACCGCCCTGATCGAGCGGGTTCCGCGCCTGCTCGATCTGGCGCGACGACTTCGCGAAGGCCTGGCGGTCGTGGGCAGCCCACGCGCGGTCGCGTTAGCGATCTTCTTCAGCGCCGTCGCGTGGACCTTCTCGATCTCGACGTTCGTCCTTGGCGGAGCGGCCCTCGGCATCACGCTCACGCCGATGCAGGGTGCGCTCCTGTCGAGCGGTGTGGCGCTCGCCACGATCGTCCCATCGGGGCCAGGCTATCTCGGGACATTCGAGCTGACGGCGGTCGGGATCGCGACCCAGTTCGGCATCGACCGCGACTCGGCGTTCGCGATGGCCCTGCTGGTCCACGCCATGATCCTGCTGGTGACCTCCGTAGGTGGCGCGATCTCGGCGCTGCGCCTCGGGGTCGGCCTTTCGACGGGGAGCGACGAGGAGGACGCCGCGACCGCGCCGGACCCGTCGACGTCGGCAGGCTAGAGCCTAGGCGGCTTTCGGCTCCTCGGGATCGATCACCGGCCGGTCATACGGCTCGAACTGCAGGGGCATCCCGGGCAGCCCGGTGACGCGCACGAATTCGAGCGTGTAGCGCTCGTACATCTCATCGAGCACGGAGACCGCGGTCACGTGATCAGGTCGGCCCGCTGCGGCACGCGCTTCGGCGCGCGAGGTCCACATGCAGAACGACAGGCAGGTCCGGTCGGTCGAGAGTGGACCCTTGTAGTAGAAGACGAAGCCGGGCGCGGAGGCGGCTTCGAGGTGCGCTCGCTCGTCCATGTCGGAGAGGCGGGCCTCATCGCAGCCGGCCCGACGCATCGAGCGGAAGACGACCAGATACCACTCGCCGGGGCCCAACTCGGCGGCGACGTCAGACCAGTCGAAGGCCTCGGCGACGGGCAGGTGCGCATACGCCTCGGAGACCGGCGCGAGGACCTCGAATGCGTCCACGTTGCGCAGCATCGACATCGACGGCGCGATTGTCAAATCGCGGGAAGTCCTGATGCCACATCACGATAAGTACTTATACGTCAGTCGTGCGGCGGTGACCCTAACGAGGCCTCGATCTCCGAGGCTGCACGCCGCAACGCACCGCGCGTCCGTGCCTGCCAGCGGCGTCCGGCGCGCTCACCCGGTGCAGCGACGCAGATCGCCGCGACGATGCCGTCCGCGCGCATGATCGGGACGGCAACGGTCGTCACGCCGATGAACGTGTCGCCGGTGTCGGTCGCGAGCGCCTCGCTCGCCACGCGCGCCAGCGCCTGATGGACGGCCGACCCACCCGGGACGTCGGCGAGTGCCGCGTCCTGGACCTCCTCCGGTGCGAACGCGAGCAGGACCTCGCCCACTGCCCCGATATGGAGGGGGCCCGCCTGACCGGGCTCCAAGACGACCCGTAGCGCCTGGGGCGACGCGACCTGCGCCAGACACACCGCGGCGACCCCGATCCGGCGCGAGATGAAGGCGGTCTCCCCGGTGACCTCGGTCAGGTTCCCGAGGACCGGCTCAGCGGCACGGATCAGCTCTTCCGCGGAGACGGCCGGGCCGGCACCGATCACGTGCAACCGCGAGCCGAGGCGATAGCCGGACCCCTGGCGCTCGACGAAGCCGAACTCGGTCAGCGTCCGGAGATAGCGGTAGATCGTCGAGAGCGGGGTATCGAGGAGCGTGCTCAGCTCATCCGCCCGGATCTCGCCGCGGTCGGCGATCGTCAAGAAGACTCGCAACCCGCGCGCGAACGACGTGTCTTCGGTAGCTTCTTCGGGCGGGCGGTCGAGCGCCGTCGTCACGGCTTCCTCCGGCGGTGCGAGCGGTCAGGGTACCGCTTGCCTTCTGATACGGCCGGGATCGCCCGGGGGATGAAGCGACGACCGGGATACGTCGGCGATACTGGCGCCGTGAGGATCGGCGCCATCCGTCTCCAGCGCCTCCGCGTGCCCCTCGATCCGCCCTTCCCGGCGGCGTGGGATCCCGTGCCGCGGACGTCGTTCGCCGTCACGATCGTCCGCGTCGAGACCGACGAAGGGGTCGTCGGCATCGGCTCCGGCGACGCGATGGATGGCTTCGAGGCGTTCGAGCACCTGTTCGTCGGTCAGGATCCGCTGGCCATCGCCCGGCATGTCCGTGCCCTCGAGACGATCGATTTCCACGCCGGTCGGTACTGGCCGCTCGAGGCGGCACTGTGGGATATCGCTGGCCAGGTCGCCGGGTTGCCCGTCGCGACGCTGTTCGGCGGTGCAGTGGATGCGCTCCCCGCGTACGCGTCGTGTGGGATGTTGCTGCCGGCTCCCGAGCGGGCGGAGTCCGCACTTCGACTCCGTGACGAAGGCTTCCGCGCGCTGAAGATCCGGGTCGATCCCCGCCGGCTCGACGAGGGACTCGCCGCGGTGACCGCGACGCGCGCCGCCGTCGGCGATTCGATGGCGATCATGGTCGACCTCAACCAGGGCTGGCGGATGGCCGGTGACACTTCCCCATCGATCGATCTGCAGACAGCCCGGACCATCGCGGCCCGGCTCGCGGACGATGGCGTGCTGTGGATGGAGGAGCCGCTCGCCGGCACGGATCTGCGAGGGTTGGCGGCGTTGCGGGCCGGTTCGCCGGGCGTCCGCATCGCGGGCGGCGAGATGGCGCGGACCTTCCAGGACTCGCTGGCCGCCCTCGACGCCGACGCATTCGACGTCTACCAACCCGACGTCGTCCTCGCCGGCGGGATGCTTCGCGCGCGGACGATCGCCGACGTCGCGCTGGCTCGGAATCGGTGGTTCACGCCGCACACATGGACCAACGGACTGGGGCTGCTCGCCAACCTGCATGTCGTCGCCGGCGTGGGTGGTGGGCCCTTCGTCGAGTTCCCGTACGATCCACCGGGCTGGACGCCCCAACGCCGTGACGCCTTCCTCGCCGAGCCGATCCGTCCGGACGCGGACGGTCTGCTGCGGGTCCCTCAGCGACCCGGTCTAGGCGTGATGCTCGACGAGGTCTCGATCAAGAGGTACGCCGCATGACCGCCAGCTTGGCGCCCGACTGGATCGACCGCGCCGGATCGCTCCAGCCACGGAACGAGGCCTTCATCAACGGGCGATTCGTGCCCGCGGCCTCGGGCGAGACCTACGACGACGTCACAGGGCGCGACGGCAGCGTCATCGCGCAGGTCGCGCAGGGTGGCATCGAGGACATCGATCGCGCGGTCGCGGCGGCACGCGCCTCGTTCGAGGACCGGCGCTGGGCGGACATGTCGCCGGCCAAGCGCAAGATCATCCTGCTGAAGCTTGCCGAGTCGATGCGCGCCAGCCGCGAGGAGCTGGCGCTGCTCGAGTCGCTCGATGTCGGGAAGCCCATCCGCGACACCCTGTCGGTCGACGTCCCGTCCGCAGCCAAGACGATCCAGTGGTACGCCGAGACCATCGACAAGGTCTACGGCGAGGTCGGCCCGACCGGACCGGATGTCCTGTCGCTCGTGACGCGTGAGCCGATCGGCGTGGTGGGTGCGATCGTGCCGTGGAATTACCCGCTCATCGTCACGGCCTGGAAGCTCGGTGCGGCGCTCGCCACGGGTAACTCCGTGGTCCTCAAGCCGGCTTCTGCATCGCCGTTGACGGCGTTGCGGCTTGCCGAGCTGGCGGCCCAGGCCGGCATTCCCGAGGGCGTGCTCAACGTCGTGCCCGGGCCTGGGGCGGTCCTCGGTGAGGCCCTGGCTCGGCATCCTGACGTCGACAAGATCGCGTTCACCGGCTCGACCGAGGTCGGCAAGTCGCTGCTGCGCGCTATCGGCGAGACGGATGTGAAGGCCATTTCGCTGGAGCTCGGGGGGAAGAGCCCGAACGTCGTGCTCGGCGATGTCGCGGATGTGCAGAAGGCCGCCGAGAGCATCGGCTGGGGGATCTTCTACAACAGCGGGCAGACCTGTAACGCCGGCTCGCGGCTCGTGGTCCATCGCTCGGTACGCGAGGAACTCGTCGACCGCATCGCCGAGATGGGTCGCGGCATCCCGCCAGGTGATCCGCTCGACCCAGACACACGGCTCGGCTCGATGGTCGACGCGCGTCAGCTGGACAAGGTGCTCCAGTACGTCGAGCTCGGGCAGCGCGAAGGCGCGCGGGTCGTTGCCGGCGGTGAGCGAGTCCGCACGGATACCGGCGGCTGCTACGTCCCGGCCACGATCCTCGACGGGGTCGACAACGACTGGCGCGTCGCCCGCGAGGAGATCTTCGGCCCGGTACTCACCGTGACCGAATTCGAGGACGAGGCCGACGCCGTGCGTATCGCCAACGACACGCCGTACGGGCTTGCGGCCGGGGTCTGGACGCGCGACATCACCAAGGCCCACCGCCTCGCCCGGTCGCTGCGCGCCGGGACCGTGTTCATCAACACGTTCGATACAGCGGACATCACGGTGCCGTTCGGCGGGTACAAGCAGTCGGGCTTCGGGCGGGACAAGTCGCTCCACGCACTCGAGGGCTACACGCAGCTGAAGACGACGTGGATCGACCTGACATGACGGACCTGGACACGCCGGCGGGCGAGGCCCTCATCGGACGTCGCCGGGCGGGCGGGCGCGCCGCCCACGAGCGATCACGGCTGCCCCAGCAGCGGCCGTTCCGGCAGCCGCAGATGCCGTACGAGACGACGATGAAGATTTCGATGGGCGGCGAGCGCACCGTGCTGGTCGCCCTCTT
>Ga0207708_10000861_pt1 | contig 22880 bp, 19 predicted proteins | sample KBSK5101metaG_FD_184340 | JGI IMG/M metagenome (GOLD analysis project Ga0207708, IMG submission 184340) | Corn, switchgrass and miscanthus rhizosphere microbial communities from Kellogg Biological Station, Michigan, USA - KBS K5-10-1 metaG... | ecosystem: Host-associated > Plants > Roots >...
CCGATCAGCGCGAGCAGCTGGAACAGATCGTCGAGCGCATGATGACCGAGAGCCTCGGCCCGCTGATCTTCTCGCACCTCGTGAAGAAGCCCAAGAACTAGCCGCGGCTCGATAGAACCGAGCGGGTGGAGAATCAGGGGATCGGTTCGACCAGCGGGGGCGGGGCGAGGCGCTGGGCGCGGAAGGAACCGTTGTTGACGGGGAGGATGATCTCCCAGACGACCTTGCCCGCGCGCGTGACCTCGAAGATGCGCGTCGACGCGCTGGCCGATTTGGTGGGCGCGGTGATCAGGATATTGCCGTTGGCGAGGCGATCGGCGTCGCCCCAGTAGGGCGAGTACCAGGTGTTCTTGTACCAGGCGTCGACGGCGAACGTGCCGGGGAACTCCCAGATCGCCTTGGCGGTCTTCTTGGTCTCGTCCACCTGGTACTCGAGGACGCGCGAGTGGTAGTTCGCGCCGCCGCCGCTGAACGAGCCGGAGTAGCCGCCGTTGTCGAAGAGCAGGATGGTGCCGTCGTCGTGAATCTCGGGGTCGTGCGCGTCGCTGAAGCGCGACGCCGGCGGGTCGAAGGTGATGTCGCCCTGGCCGAGGCTGGTCGTGTCGTAGCTTCCGCCCATGCGCCAGAGAATGTTGCCGCTGGCGCGGTCGACCTTGAACAGGCCGACGAACCGGCAGTTGTAATAGAAGAGGTTGGCCGTCTCGTTGATGGTCAGCGCGTTGCCGTGACAGAGCTCCTCGCGCGAGCCGGACGGCGGGATGTGATCGAACAGCTTCCACATCCAGACCACGCTGTTGCTGGGCGTGATCTCCTGCAGCAGCTGGTCGTCGATCTTCGTGCTGCCGTTCGTGATCGACTTGTCGACCTCGATGTTCAGCAGGTAGTTGCCGGCGGTGGTCTTGCCGGCGAAGTGGGTCATCAGGCGGGTGTTGTTCTGGGCGGGGCCCGTCCAGATCACCTTGCCCGAGAGGTCGACGTCGCGCGCGGGTTCGCCGCTGGTCGGCCCGACGAGGACGGTGTTGCCGATGAGATCGGTGGATACGTCGCCGCGCCCGTCCGCGGCGGTCCCGTGGATGTAGTACCAGACCGGTAGGCCGTTCTGATCGTACATGACGGCGTTCGCGGGCCCGCTCCGGGCCGGCATGATGTTCGTCAGCGTCCAGCCGACCTGGCTGTTCGCGAAATCGCTGACGCTCAGCATAGGCACGACGACGCTGGCCGGGAGGTTGCCGGTCGTGAAGCTCCCTTCCGCGCTGCCCGTGCCCTGCGCGTTCGAGGAGATCGCCTTGATCTTGTAGGTCTTCGCGGCGTGCATGCCGATCACCAGCACGCGGTGCGTGGTGACCATCGCGGCGTCCCGGATGCGGAACTGGTAGCTCCCCTCGCCGAAGTCGACCTCGGAGCTGGCCGCCGTCGCCGTCGTCCAGGACACGAAACAGGAGATCGTCATGTTCGGGTTCGGCTCGACGGCGAAGCCCGTGATCGCGAGCGTGCCGGTGCCGCTGCCGCCCGCGCCGGTGGCGCCGCTCGCGCCGCCGGTGCCGGCCATCGCGCTTCCGCCGCGGCCCCCGGGCGCGCCGCTGCCGCCGCCGGCGCCGCCCCGACCGCCGCCGCTTCCGCCCGTGCCGCTGGTGCCGCTCGCGCCGGCCACGCTGCCGCCGCTTCCCGTCGTGCCGCCGTTGCCCGTCGTGCCGGCGCTTCCCGTCGATCCAACGTTGCCGGCGCTGCCCGTCGTGCCGGCGACGCCGCTGCCCGCCGCGCCCGCGCTTCCGCTGGTTCCGGCGCCGCCCGCGCCGGCGCTCCCCGCGGTGGTGGCGCTGTCCGGGGTGGGAAGGCAGCCGGCGTCGAACGCGATCGCGGCGAGCAACGCCGCGACCTTCGAGAGCGCTCTCATCGCGCGCGATGCTAAGCCTCGTTTCCTGCCCGCGCGCCGACTTTTTCCGCGACGCGCGCGATCGGAAAGCAGCTCACGAAATCGTCACGACGCGCGCGCTGAGCCGGAACGACATTTCGCAGATCGGCTCACGAAATCGGCGTCGATCGGCAAACGGTCGAACGTTCGACTTTGCGCCTCGCCTCGGCACATTTTTGAGGCCATCATCGCGGCCGTCGGCATGAATCCTCGCGTCGGTCTCGTCGGTTTGCTTTGCGCGCTCGCGATCGCGGCGTGCTCGAGCGGCGGCGCGGGCGGCGGGACCGGCAGCGGCGCGACAGGCGGCGGCGCCGCGGGCACGACGGGCGTCGCAGGGACCACGGGCGAGGCCGGCACGACGGGCGTCGCGGGGACCACCGGCGTCGCCGGCGCGAGCGCGGGGATCGCGGGCACGACGGGCAGCGCGGGCACCACCGGCAGCGCGGGCACGACGGGCAGCGCGGGCACGACCGGATCGGCCGGGCGCGGCGGCGGCACGGCCGGGACGACGGGCGTCGCGGGCACGACCGGATCCGGCGGACGCGGCGGCGGTACGGCCGGGACGACGGGCGCGGCCGGCTCTGCGGGTTCGCGCGAAGAGGCGATGCCGCTCCTGCTGCGCGTCCGTCAGGAGCACGGCGTGGGCGCGCTGCGCGGCCAGGTCTACGTGATCGCCGGCTACGCGATGAATCCGTCGACCAGCGTCGACATGTACGATCCCGCCACGAAGCTGTGGCGCGACGTCGCGCCCGTCGCCGTCGCCCTGCAGCACCCCAACATCGGCGTGGTGCGCGATCGCCTTTTCGTCGCGGGCTACTACCAGGGGCAGGGGACCGCGTCGCCGCAAGGAAGCGTGTACGCGTACGATGCGGATCGCAATCGCTGGGACACGGTCAGCCCGCTGCCCGCCGGCACCGAACGCGCCGCCGGCTGCGTCGCCATCTTGAACGACAAGCTGTACCTGTTCGGCGGCGCGCGCGGTGCGGGCAACACGGTCGCCGACGCATCCGTCTACGATCCGGTCGCCGACGCGTGGGAGAAGCTTCCGAGCATGCCCGTGCGCAAGGAGCACTGCGCGGCCGGCGCGATCAACGGGAAGATCTACATCGCCGGCGGCCGCACCGACGGGATAGAAGGCTTCGAGCCGACCACGCTGGAGTTCAACCCCGCCAGCCCCGGCTACGCGCAGAAGAAGGCGATCCCCACGCCGCGCGGCGGCTGCGCCTCCGCCGTGGTCGGCAACAAGCTGTATCTCTTCGGCGGCGAAGGAAACGCGAACAGCACCGCGGGCGTGTTCCCGAACGTCGACGCCTACGATCCCGCGACTGACACCTGGCAGGCGCTGCCCAACCTCATGATGCCGCGCCACGGGTTCGGCGCCGCCGTGGTCGACGGCCGCGTCTATTTGCCGGGCGGCGCCTCTCGCCAGGGCGGCGGCGCGGTCGACTACGGCAGCATCTACACCGTTCAGTAGCGGTTCCGAAGTTGGCCGTCAGCCTATGAACATCTCCTCGCCGCCGCGGCGGGGTGGGGCGCCGGCCGCGAAGCGGGCGGGCGACCACGCGGTCAGGAATTCGTGCTTCGGCCCGCCGCTCAGGAAGGCGGCGAAGTGGCGCGCGACGACCGGCGCCATCATGAAGCCGTGGCCGCGGAAGCCGCACACGACGTGGAAGCCGGGCACGTCGGGCAGCTCGCCGACGATGGGATCGCCGTCGGGGCTGATGTCGTAGGGCCCGGCCCACTGGCGCACGACCTTGATGTGACCGAGCAGCGGCATGAGCTCGACCAGCGCGCGCGCCATTGTCGTCGTGAACGCGAGGCGCGAGCCCAGGCGCACCTCGCCGCCGTCGTCCTCGGCGGGCATCGAGATGCCGCCCACCAGCTCGCCGCGCAGCGACTGCGACACGTAGAGGCCGGTCTCGGACACCGTCACCATCGGCTTCAGGAACGGCTTCAACGGCTCGGTCGAGAGGATCTCGTGCCGCTGGGGGCGATTGGGCAGCGACGCGCCGACCAGGCGGGCGACGTCCGGCGACCAGGCGCCCGCCGCGCAGACGACGCGTTGGGCGGTGAATGTCCCCGCCGGCGTCGTGATGCGGAAGCCGCCCGCCTTGCCGGCGCGGCGCTCGATCGCGGTGACCGGCGTCGACGTGTGGATCGCGACGCCCGCCTTCGCCGCCGCGTGCGCGTAGCCCCACAGGAACGGCCACGGGAACACGATGCCGTCGGTCGGGTTGTAGCAGGCGGCCACGAAGCGATCGGCCGCCAACTCGGGGACGAGCGCGGCCGCTTCCTCGGGCGCGATCATCTCCGTGCCCAGGCCGCAGCGGGTCTGCACGCCCACGTTGCGTTCCAGACGCCGCGCCGCCGCCTGCGTGCGGGCGAGGAACAGGTAGCCGCCCCGCCGCATCCAGACGTTGATGCGCATGCGCTTCGCGAAGTGCGCGCAGATGTCCATCGACTCCTGCATGAGGCGCACGTTCATCTCGGTCGACCACTGCTGGCGCACGCCGCCGCCGTTGCGGCCCGATGCGCCCCACGCCAGGTAGTGCCCGTCGACGACGACGATGCGCTTGCCGCCGGGGCCTTTTCGCTCGCTGGCCAGGTTGTGGGCCAGCGCCAGGCCCATCACGCCCGCGCCGATGATGGCGATGTCCGCGTCCTTGATCGTCACCGCGTTCGCTTGGCTCCGCCCGCGCCCGCCAGCACGGCCAGTTCCGTCGGCACCAGCGGCGGCCGTGACGTGAACGGCGCCAGCGCCGTCGGGGCGAGGCGCGCCGCCTCGGCGATCGCGACCACGATGCCGCGCAGGCACTCCTTGCCCTGGCAGGGGCCGGTTCCGAAGCCGGTGTAGCGCTTGACCTCCTCGACGTCCGTGTAGCCGAGCTTCACCGCGTGCTGGACGTCAGCCAGCGTGACGTCCTCGCAGCGGCACAGGATCACCTTCCGCGACATCGACCTCGGAACCCTCAGAGGGTTCCGAACCTCCCGCGATGGTACGCGGCGAGCAAAGCTCGCCGGCTCCCCACGCGCCCGCTCACTTCTTGGCCGGCTTGGGCGGGTCGAACATCTTCTCGTCGATCGGCTCGTCGAAGGTGACGGCGGTGACCCGGTCGACGGTCGTGATCGGGCCGAGCTGCGTGTTGCTCTCGAACGGGATCTTCAAGCCGGAGACCTCGCGCCACTCGCGGATCACGGAGCGAAAAGGCATGTCGCCTTCAGGACCTGCGTGCACTCCCGACTGTGATACTTGAAGGTGCGTCTTGGGGTCGTAGCAGCTGCGGAACGGCGTCCCGATCTTCGGCGTGGCGACCACGCACTCGAGGTTGACGCCGTCCGGTCCCGGCTCGCTCGCGGACTCCAGCTTCACGAACAGCTCGGCGGCGTGCAGGTCCATGTTCCACGACGACGCGATCCGCATCTGCTCGGCCTCGACGCCGTCGAGGTAACGGATGCCGTGCGCCGGATCGTCGGTCCAGGCGACCTTGCCGTTCGTGCCCTCGCGGACCCGCCCGAGGCCAGCCATCTCCATGGTCATCAGCGACTTGTCCGCGCGCGTCTGAAACCGCTCGCCTTTCCCGCCCATCCCCATCCCCTGCAACGTCGTCTCGACCTTGTAGTGGGCCGTCTTGTGCGCATTCCACGCCTCGGCGCCCCCCGTCGCCTTCACCGCGTCGGCGAGGATCTCCTCCGGCGCCCTCACCCTCCCCGGTGTCGTAGACGCTGACGCTGACGCTGACGCTGACGTGGGCGTAGACGTGGACGTGGACGTGGACGTAGACGCCGGCGCCGCTGCCGGAGGCGGTAACGCCGGGCCTGACGCGCACCCGACAACCCCGATCAGGATCACCCAGGATCGCTTCATGGCCGTGAATGCTAGCGACGTTCCGTTTTCAGCGCCACCAGCGCCGCGTCCAGCACCGGATCGCGTCCCCCGCGCAGCGCCGCGCGCGTCTCGACGACCCGCTTGTCGGGCTGCACGCCACGCCCCTCCAGCGCGACGCCCTTGGGCGTCTTGAAGTCGGCGACGACGTACTGCATGACCGCGCCGCCCGGCAGCGCCTCGATCACCGACGGCAGCACCGCGCCCAGCGTCGTGTCGCCCACGACGGTGGCGCGCTTCGCCTCCTGCAGGCCAGCCGCCAGGATCTCGGCCGCCGATGCGCTCCCCTCGTCGGTCAGGATCGCGAGCGGTCCCGTGAACGGCACGGCGCCCATCTCGGGCTTCGCCGTGAAGGTCTGGCTGAAGTCCCGGAAGTGCAACGTCCCCAGCGTCATCGGCCCGCTGACGAACAGCGACGCGATCGGAATCGCCATCGCGCCCTGGCCGCCCGGGTTGCCGCGCAGGTCCAGCACGACCGCCTTCACTTTATGCGCCGCGAAGCGCGCCATCGCCTGCCGGATGTCGTCGAGGATCGGTTGCAGCAGGAACACGTTGAAGCCGATGACGCCGACCGAGCCGACCTCGTACGCCCGCACCTCCGGGTACAGCGGCGGCAGGTGGCCCAGCTTCACGGGCGTGGCGCGCGGCGGATCGCGCACCAGGACGGCGTTCCCCGGGTGATCGCGATCGTCGAGGTAAGCGATCGACACGCGCGTGCCGGGCGGGCCCAGCAGGCGGCGCTGCGCCGCGCGGCGGATCGCGAAGCGCTCCTCGACGGGGCGCAGGGGGCGAGCGGACTCGCGGGGCGCGGTCAGCGGGCGGCCCGCGATCTGTGTGACCACGAAGCCCGCGGCCAGGCCGGCCTTGTCGGCCGCCGATCCGGCGCGGACGCGCGTGATCGTCGGCCGCCCGTCGATCACGCGAACGGTCAGCCCGGGATCACCGGCCATGTCGTCGTCGCCCGCCGAAGCGCCTTGGCGCGGCTCCTCGTCGTCGTCCTCCGCGCCGGGGCCGACGATCAGCATGTGCGACTGGCCGAGCTCGCTGATCATCTGGTTGGCGACGCGGTAGAACGCGGCGTCGGACGGCGCCGCCAGCGCGAGCGGTTCGTACTTCGCGCGCACGGCGTTCCAGTCCACGCCGCCCAGCGTCTTGTCGTAGTGCTTGTCGCGGACGGTCCGCCAGGCGGCGTCCAGGATCGCCCGGCGCCCCTCCGTGCGCGCGTCGGCCCGACTCTCGGGCGTCGCGGGCGCGCCGGCGGCGAACGGGGGCGGCTGGACGGCGTGCGGGGGCTGGACGTCGTCGGGCGCCGTGGCCGTGGCGGGCGGGGGCGCCGCCGGCGCCGCGCAGCCGCTTCCGAGGTGCCCGGTCGCGAGCGCGCCGACCACGACGATCAGCGACAGCGTCGACGCGAGCGCGCGGCCCGCGGCGGCGCCCGCGCGTTCGGCGGCGGCGGTGCCGGCGAAACCGGTGACGTCGCCGCACGCGAACACGCCCGGGACCGCCGTCGCGTGGCGGTCGTCGACGACGGTCGCGAACCCGCCGCGCGCGGCGTCGAACGCAACGGCCGCGCCGTGCTGGCGCGGCAACTCGGACGCGGGCGCCGGTACGGCAGCCACCGCGACCAGATCGGCCGCCACCGTCTTCGCCTTGCCCTTCGCTTTCCCGTCCCTGGGCACGATCTCGATGCCCCGCAACCGCGTGGCGCCCACGGCGGCGACGGCGCTCTGGCGGGCGACGTCGACGCGCTCGACCTCGACACCCGCGGCGGCCAGCGCCTGCTCCAGCGGCGCGGCCGTCGGAGCGCCGTCCAGGATCACGACCCGCGCACCCGGCGGCACCGGCCGGATGCCCCACCGGAACGCCAGCCGGCCGAGCGCGCGCGCCGCGATCACGCCCGGACGGTCGTTGTCGGCGAACGGCAGGTTCTGATCGTACGCGCCGGTGGCGTACAGCGTCCGCTTCGCGGTGACGCGCACCAGCCCCGCCTCTGTCGCGACCGCCAGCAGGCCGGGTCGGCCGTCCGCGCCCGCGTCCTCGGGAAAGAAGCCGATCGCCGTCGCGTTCGGCACGACCCGCGCGCCCGCGGCGCGCGCCTGGGCGGCGAGCTCGCCGGCCCGCGCGCCGCCGCCGGACTCGGCGTGCAGCGAACCGCCGGGCGCCGGCTGCTCGTCGTACACGACGACGCGCGCGCCGGGCGCCGCGCGCGCGATCTCGCGGGCGGCGCCAAGGCCGGCGGGACCGCCGCCGATCACGCACGCGTCGACAAGCTCGTCCGTCGTCACCGTCGCGGGCGCCACGGCCGCCGGCAGCGTGCCCGAGCCTCCCATCTCGTGGACCATCTTCAAGAAGACCGCGTTGCCGGTCCGGCTGCCCGTCATCAACGTGTGGTGATCCATCCCGCGCGGGAACAGCCAGTCGGCGGCCGCGAGCAGGTCGACGTCCGCGCTGGGGAATGCGTTCTGGCGCTCGCACGTCAGCCCCTCCCGCGCCGGCACCATGCACGCGCGCCGGTTGGGGCGGCCGTCGATGCGCATCGTGCACGAGGCGCAGTGGCCGTCGAGACAGAACAGGCCTCGCGGGCGGTGGTACTTGGTCGATCGGCCCAGCGTGCGGATGCCGGCGGCGAACAGCGCGGCGGCGACCGGCTCGCCGGCGAGCGCCCGGACCGGAGCGCCTTCGAAGTCGATGGTCACCGGCTCGCCCGCGGGCGCTGCGCCCGGGAAGTCCCTCAGGGTCTGGTTCACGCGCGACACTCTAACCCAAGGTTTCCGCTCAGGTAGTTTCCCGGCCTCGCCTTACCTTTCGCCGCGGCCGTGGGTCGCCCGTCGACGATGATCTGCTATAGAGGCGCAATGCTCATCCGCGCCAAAGCGCCGGCGGTGGCCTGGATCGTGGCGCTGGCCGCGCTCGCCGCAAGCGCGTGCGGCGGGAAGGGCGCGGACAAGGCGGCCACGCGGCCGCCGCCGCTGGTGTCGGTGGCGCGGGTCGAGGCACGCGATGTTCCGGTCGAGGTGCGGGCGCCGGTGGATCTGCGACCGCTGATTCAAGCCGACGTCGGCTCGAAGACGCTCGGTTATCTGGACGCGGTGCTGGTGGACCGCGGCGACAAGGTGACGCGCGGTCAGCTGCTGGCGCTGGTGCGGCCCAGCGACCTCCCCGATCAGCTGGCGGCCGCGCGCAGCACGTTGGCGCAGGCGCAATCGTCGACGGCGCTGGCGCGCACGAACTACGAGCGCGCCAAGCAGCTGGCCCCCGAGGCGGTCGTGTCGCAGCAGGAGCTGCAGCAGGCCCAGAGCCAGTTCACCAGCGCCGAGGCGGCTCAGCAGGCGGCGCAGGCGCAGATCGCCGCGGTGGCGGTGCGCCTGGGCGAGACGCGCATCGCCTCGCCGCTGACGGGCGTGGTCGTGCAGCGCCGTCTGGACCCCGGGACGCTGGTGGGACCGCCGGGCGGCGGCGCGATCGTCACCGTGGCGCGGGTGGACACGCTGCGCGTGTTCATCACCGTCAACGAGCACGAGCTCTCCGGCGTCGGCGTCGGCAAGAACGCCCACGTCGAGGTGGACGCGCTACCGGGGCGGACGTTCTCGGGCAAGGTGGTGCGGCTGGCGCCGGCGCTGGATCCGGCCACGCGCACGCTGGACGCGGAGGTGCAGCTGGACAACCGCGCGGGCGAGCTTTACCCGGGGATGTACGGGCGCGGCGCGATCGTCATCGAGGTGCACCCGAAGATGCCCGTCGTGCCGGTGACGGCGGTCGTCCTCAGCAACCGGCAAGCGTTCGCCTTCGCCCTCGATCCGGGCGGCGCCGTCGTGCACCGCCGCGCGCTCACGCTGGGCGTCGACGGCGGCGACTGGTTCGAGGTCAAGGCGGGCCTGCACGCAGGCGACGAGGTCGTGGTCGCAGGCGCGGAGGCGCTGTCGGACGGCATGAAGGTCCGGGTCTCGCGCGGGCCTGATCCGTTCGCATCCGCGCCGCCGCCGGCGCACGACGCGGCGTCCGGGGCGCACTGAGGACCGTCGCCGATGTGGCTGACCCGCCTCGCCCTGCGTAACCCGGTCTTCATCCTGATGATGTCTCTGATGACCGTGGTGCTGGGCGTGGTGTCGCTGCGCCGGCTCAGCGTCGATCTGTTCCCGGAGATCAACGTCCCGGTCATCCGGGTGTCGACCTTCTACACGGGCGCGGGCCCGGCCGACATCGAGAAGACGATCACCGAACCGATCGAGCGCGCGGTCAGCGCGTCACCGGGCGTCGACCGGGTCGAGAGCCAGTCGCGCCAGGGGTTCTCGTCGGTCAGCGTCTGGTTCAACTACGGCGTCAACCTGGACAACGCGCAGTTCGAGGTGTCGCAGCGGGTGGCGCAGATCCTGAACACGCTGCCGCCGGGCATCCAGCAGCCGTTCATCATCAAGTTCGACATCACGAACATCCCGGTCGTCACGATCGCCGTCAGCAGCAACGAGCTGGACGAGCGGCAGCTGTACGACCTCGCATACAACACGGTCGAGCCGCAGATCGAGCGCATCAACGGCGTCGCCAGCGCGAACGTCGCGGGCGGCCAGACGCGCGAGCTGGAGGTGAAGGTGAAGCGGGACGCGCTGCGCGCCCGCAACCTCGGCATCCTGGACGTCGTCGACGCCGTCCGCGAGTCCAACCTGCTGCTGCCCAGCGGCCACATCAAGGCGGGCACGCGCGACTACAACGTCTTCTCCAACACGCAGGTCGCGAAGGCGCGCCCGCTCGGCGAGGTGATCGTCAAGAGCGGGACGCCCATCGCGCCCGGCGGGGCCGGCGCCGCGGGGCCGACGGCGGCCGCCGTGCGCGTGCGCGATGTCGCCGAGGTCGAGGACGGGACGGCGGAGCAATCCGAGATCGTGCGCATCAACGGCCAGCGGGGCGTGTATCTGCGCGTGCTCAAGCAGCCGGGCGCCAACACGATCGCGGTCGTCGATACCATCCGCGCGGCGATGCCGAAGCTGCGCGGCGTGCCGCCCAACGTGCAGCTGGCGATCGCGTTCGATCAGTCGCACTACATCCGGTCGGCGGTCAGCGCGCTGGAGCACGAGGCCGCCTGGGGCGGTTTGCTGGCGGTGCTGGTGATCCTGTTCTTCCTGGTCAGCCTGCGCGCGACCGGCATCATCGGGATCGCGATCCCGCTGTCGATCACGGCGACGTTCGTGCTGCTGTACTTCACGGGGCAGACGCTGAACGTGTTCACGCTGGGCGGCCTGGCGCTGGGGGTCGGGCGGCTGGTCGACGATTCGATCGTCGAGCTGGAGAACATCCACCGTCACCTGGGTATGGGCCAGTCGCGGCGGCAAGCCGTCCTGGCCGCGGCGCAGGAGGTGGCGATGCCGATCCTGGTCTCGACGATCACGACGATCGTCGTGTTCCTGCCGGTGCTGTTCCTGACCGGCGTCGCGCGCAACCTCTTCATGCCGCTGGCGCTGACCATCGCCTTCGCGCTGGGAATGAGCTTCTTCGTCTCCCGTACCGTCACGCCGCTGCTGAGCCTGTATGCGCTGAAGGGGCACCTCGGCGAGGCGGAGCGCGGCCTTCCGGGCGCGATCAGCCGGTCGCTGGCGCGTGTCGATCACGCGTACGCGCGCAGCCTGGGCTGGGTCTTGCGCCATCGTCTGTTGACGGTGGCCGGCATCATGGCGGTGTTCGCCGTGTCGCTGTTCCTGAAGGGCTTCATCGGGACGGAGTTCTTCCCCGACAGCGACGAGTCGCAGTTCGCGGTGAACTTCAAGACGCCCATCGGCACGCGCGTCGAGCGGTCGGAGATCGCCGCCAAGCGGATCGAGGACGCCGTTCACGACAAGCTGGTCGCGGGCGGTCATCCGACCACCACCACCGTGATCGCGGACGTTGGCCTGCCGCTGGGCCGGACGGCGGCGTTCTCGCAGAACACCGGGCCGCATTCGGGAAACGTGCAGGTGAACCTGGTGCCGCGGACGCAGCGCGCGCGCTCGGACGTGCAGGCGGCGGAGGCGGTTCGCGCCGCGCTGCGCGACGCGCTGCCGGGGACGCAGATCTACTTCTTCATCGGCGGCATCGTGAAACGCATCCTGAACTTCGGGTCGCCGGCGCCGATCGACGTCGAGATCGTCGGGTACGACATAGAGGCAGGCGCGGCGTACGCGAAGCAGCTCATGGCGCGCCTCCGTCCCCTCGATGACCGGGACGGCAAGCCGTGGCTGACCGATCTGCAGATCACGCGAGAGGAGAACTACCCGGAGCTGAACGTCGTCGTCGATCGCCAGAAGGCCGGTACGCTGGGGATTTCAGAGCAACAGGTGGCGCAGACGGTGCTGACCAGCCTGGTCGGCAACACGCAGTTCTCGCCCATCCCGTTCACCGACGACAAGACCGGCAACGAGTACTACATCAACGTGCGCCTGGACGACGCCTACCGCTCGAAAGTCGGCGACATGTCGGAGCTGTTCATGCGCACCCCGTCGGGCGGGATGGTCCCTCTCGACACGATCGCGCACATCGAACGCGGCACGGGTCCCGTCATCATCAACCGCAAGTACCTGCAGCGGATCATCGACGTCACCGCGAACGTGGCGCCTGGCAAGGACCTGGGCGGGGCCAGCCAGGCCGTCCAGCGCGTGCTTGACGAACTGCCGCCCCCGGAAGGATTCACCGTGCGCCAGGGCGGGCAGGTCGAAGCGCAGGGGCAAGCGTTCAAGGACCTGTCGTTCGCGGCGATCCTGGCGGTGCTGCTGGTCTACATGGTGCTGGCGTCGCAGTTCAAATCGCTGATCGACCCGCTGGTGATCATGTTCAGCGTGCCGCTGGGCGTGACGGGCGTGTTCCTGGTGCTGTACCTGACCGGTACGACGCTGTCCGTGAACAGCTTCATGGGCATCATCATGATGGTCGGGATCGTGGTGTCGAACGGCGTGCTGCTGGTCGATTTCGCGAACGTGCTGCGCTCGCGCGGGAAGCCGCTGATGGAGGCGACGATCGACGCGGGGCGGACACGGCTGCGCCCGATCCTGATGACGACGGTGGCGACGATCGTGGGCCTCATCCCGATGGCGCTGGGGATCGGGGAGGGGAGCGAGACGAACCTGCCGCTGGCGCGCGCGGTCATCGGTGGGCTGGCGGTGTCGACCGTCTTCACGCTGTTCCTGGTGCCTGCGCTGTACACGGTGGCCGAGCGCTTCTCGAAGAGGTCGCACGAGCCGGAGGACGACGGCGGGCCGATGGGTGCGGCGCATGCGTGAGCTGATCGCGGCGCTGCTGCTGGCGGTCGGCGGGGCGGACGGCGGGGCGCCGGGGCCATCGGCGGCGCCGGGACCGGAAAAGGTCACGCTGGCGGACGCGGTTCGACGCGCGCTCGACCACAATCCGTCGGTCGCCATCGCCGCTCAGGAGATCGAACGGGCGGACGCGCTGATCACGCAGGCGCGGGCCGGCTGGCTGCCGATCCTGACGGGCAACGGCCTCTATACCCGTCTGGACCACGACCGCGTCATCACCACGACGACGACGGATATGTCCGGGATGACGATGTCACACACCAATCGCGTCGCTGCGGCGAATCAGGTTTCGGGCAACCTGCAACTCACCGTGCCGATTGTGTCCGCGCCGGCCTGGACAGCCACCGGCCGGGCGAAGAGCGCGAAGCGGACCGCCGAGGCAAGCGCGACGGACGTCCGCCGGCAGGTGGCGCAGGCGACGGCGCGCGCCTTCATCACCGTGGTGGCGCAGCACCGGCTGGTGGCGGCGTCGGAGAGCGCGCGTGACAACGCGAAGGCGCACTTCGACTATGCGCACACCCGGTTGCAAGGCGGCATCGGCCGCGCCATCGACGAGGTGCGCGCCCAGCAGGACCTGGCGACGGTCGACACCCAGCTGCAGGCAAACCTGGCCCGGCTGGCGCTGGCGCGCGAGGCGCTGGGCGTGCTGATGGGCGTGGACGGGCCGATCGACGCCGTCGACGAGGTGCCCCTGCCGGCGCCGCCGTCGATGTCGGACGCCGTCGCGGGCGCACGCACCAACCGGACCGACGTGAAGCTGCTGGACATGCGCGTCGCGTCGGCGAAGCGCGCCGCGGGCGATACCTGGGCCTACTACATGCCTTACCTGGCCGCGGTCGGGACGCCGTTCCTGCAGTATCCGGCGTCTTTCACGCAGCCCGAGCGGGGTTGGCAGGCGCAGCTGGTGCTGACGCTGCCGCTCTACGACGGCGGCATGCGAAACGGCATCGGGCGCGAGCGCGACGCGCTGCTGGCCGAGGCGCGTTCCAACCTGGAGGCGGGCTTGCGCCAGGCGCAGGCGGAGATCCGCATCAACTTCGAGGCCATGATCCGCGCCGACCTGGCGCTGACGTCCGCGCGCGACGCGGCCCGGCTGGCCAAGCGGGCGATGGAGCTGGCGACCATCGCCTACAAGGCCGGCGCGACGACGAACCTCGAGGTCATCGATGCGGCTCGCAGCGCGCGCGATGCCGACACCGCGGCGGCGCAGGCCGAGGACCTGTCGCGGCAGGCGCGGTTGGACCTCCTGGTCGCGAGCGGGCGGTTTCCGTAAATGGCCTCGCCGATTAATCTGGTCGGTAGCCATGGATCCCAAAAACGCGCTGGACGCCCCGGGCCGGGTTAGCTCGCTCAATATCAAAGGGAGCGAATGGGAAACTGTCGCCGCTAGGTTGAGTGACTTCACGAAGCTCGAGAGCCTGCGCATCGAGCGCGCCGCCTTCGACCAGTTCCCGGCCATGATTTACGATTTGTCCGGCCTGCGGAACCTACTTCTGCTGGATGGTCGGATCGGGGAATTCCCGGTTGGGATCTCCAGGATGGAGCGGCTTTGCTGGATCAAGTTGAGCCGAATGGCGATACCGGCGCTGCCACTAGAGCTCGGTAAGTTGCCCGCGCTGCAACTCGTGCAACTGGAGGGCATCCGTTTGCACGCCTTTTCCGTCGAGGAAGGTGACTACGCGGCGTTGGAGCAATTGGAGCTGACAAACTGCGAGCTGTCGTCTCTTCCTGACGAGCTGGGGCGCCTCCCACGACTTCGAGCCCTCACGGTTTCGGGTAACCCCCTGAAACAGATCCCACCCACTCTGGCGACGGCGAAGAAGCTCGAATCCCTCTACGCGGACGGCTGTCGACTGTCGCGTTTCCCAGGCGAGGTTTTCTCGTTGCCTGCGCTGGAGCGAATTGATCTGACAGGGAACGCCTTCCCGAGGGACGAGTACGAAGCCCTCGAACGTCTCGCCAAGAGCCACCCGCAGATCGAGGTCCTGATGCCTCGAAGCAGCGCGAGGAAGTCGGTTCCGGGAGCGGTGGTCTCCGAGGCGCCGCTCGCCCCATCGATCCAGCAAGAGCTGGACCGGCTCGGCGCCAAGGAAGCCCAGTCAGATGAGCGCAGGCGGGAGATGAAAATCGTAGACACAGCGTGGCCTGTTCCCGCGGCGCTCGGAGAGCTGCTGTCGCGCATCCGCTCGCCGCGCAAGATCGTGGCGCCCTTCGACGACCTTGACGACGCCGACGACGATCTCTGCACCTTCGAGCTGGCCTATGGTTCGGGAGCGCTCGACGAGCATGAGTGCATTCACCATCATCCGTATGTGGCCATAGCGATGACCGACACGTACTTCCACGTGGTCGTTCGGCTCGACGACAAGAATTCCGCCGACCCAATCCTCTACGTGATCGACAGCGAGAACTACAAGGCGCACGAAGCCCGTGAGCTCTGGCGTCTCTCGGCCTGGCTAAAGAAGGCGCGCCCGGCCGACGACGACTAGGTCGGTCGTGGCCCGAAGATCGCCGTGCCCACCCGGACGATCGTCGCGCCTTCCTCGACCGCCACCTCGAGATCCTCGGTCATGCCCATGGACAGGTCGCGCAGGTCGACGTTGGGGCGGGCGATCGCCGCTTCGCGGTCGCGCAGCGCGCGCAAGGCCGCGAAGTGGGGGCGGGCGTCGCCGCGCGGGGGGATCAGCATCAGGCCGTGGCAGCGCGCGTGCTTCAGCGCCGCGAAGCGATCGAGCAGAGCGGGGAGATCGGCGGGGGCGAGGCCGCTCTTGCTGGCTTCGCCCGCGACGTTCACCTGCACCAGGCAGGCCTGGGGCGCGCCGCGGGCCTCGATCGCGTCGAGCAGCGCGAGCGAGCCGACCGAATGCAGCAGGGCGACCTTGCCCGCGACGTACTTCACCTTGTTCGCCTGCAGTGGTCCGATGAAATGCCATTCGGGCGGCGTCGGGTCCGCGGCGAGCAAGGCGCTCTTGTCGCGCAGTTCCTGGGCGTAGTTCTCGCCGAAGGCGCGCTGGCCGGCGGCGATCGCGGCGCGCACGTCGTCGGCGGGCATCTTCTTGCTCACGGCCAGCAACCGTACGGATTCAGGCGCACGGCCCGCGGCGCCCGCGGCGGTCGCGATGCGCGCGCGAACTTCGGCCAGGTTGGCCGCGATCTGTTCGGCGCGCGTCACGGGCGCGTCCGGACGCCGAATCCGGCCGGCGGGTAGCCGGGCAGCGCTTCCAGAGCCTGCAGGTCGGCCAGCACTTCGGCCAACGGCAAGCCGATGACGTTCGTGTGCGAGCCCCGCAGTTCGGTCACGAAGACGCCCGCCCGGCCCTGGACGGCGTATCCCCCCGCCTTGCCTTTCCATTCGCCCGACGCCACGTAGGCGTCGACCTCGGCTGGCTGCAACGATCGGAATGACACGGTGGTGGTCACCGCGCGGTCCAGCGTCCGGCCGCCAAAGTTGATTCGATAGGCGGTCGTGACCTCATGGCGCCGCGCTGCGAGCGCGAGCAGCATCCGGCGCGCGTCGGCCTCGTCGCGTGGCTGGCCGAGGATCTGGTCGTCGACGATGACGATCGTGTCGGCAGCCAGTATTGGAATGCCCGGTAGATCCATCCCGCGCGTGGCGGCCACGGCGTCGCACTTGGCGGCCGCGACGCGCCGCACGTAGTCGGCCGGGCGCTCGCCGTCGTGCGGCGTCTCGTCGACGTTGGCCGGCGTGACCTGAAGGTTCAGGCCGAGTTGCTCCAGCAGCTCGCGCCGCCGCGGCGACGCGGACGCCAGAACGAGATCGGGAAACACCCCGTCCGTCATGCGCGCGTGCTTTTACCACGCAACCGCCGCAGCCGGCGGCCGACAACGCCGCCGATGCTCAAGACGATGCGATCCCTGATGGTGATGGGCGCGCTGGCCAGCGCGTGCGTTCCCGAGACCGACCTGACGAACATTCCCGGCGGCACCGACGGGCCGGGCGCCGCCGGCAGCGCGGCGGGCGCGACGCTGGTCGACCCGGTGGCGGGCACGATCGACGTGCCGCTGAACCTCGCCGCCGTGACCGTGAAGTTCCCGGCTTCCGTGAACTGGGGCGCCGAGGGGTTGCGGATCTGCGACGGCGACGGCGGCCCGATCGCCGCGATGCCGCCGGCCGACGCGCCCTGCGACGGCGGCGCCTGCTACCGCGTCGCGCTGGCGGGGCGACTACCGCCCGCGGTCCCGTGCAAGGTCGTCATCGGCGCGGGGGCGACCGACGCGGCCGGCGCGCCCATCGCGGGAGGCGTCGTCGGCATCTTCGAGGCGGCGGCGGAAGCGGACGAGGCGCCGCCCGTGATCGCCGACCTGTCGATCGCGGCGGCGGGGCCGTGCCTGACGGTCAGCTTCTCGACCGATGAGCCGGCCGCAGCGACCATCGTCATCCAGGCCGGCGGTCTGGAGGCGACCAGCCCGGGCGGCGTCGGCCAGACGCGGTTCGACGTCGCGCTGCCGCTGACGTCGCTGCCGCCCGCGAGCGCGGCGACGATCGCCGTGACGGCCACCGATCGCGCGGGCAACGTGGCCACGTCGTCGCCGCTGGCGTTCGAGACGCCGCCGCCGCTGCCGCCCATCGCGATCACCGAGGTGCTCGCGAACGCCGCCGGTCCCGAGCCGGCGCAGGAGTACGTCGAGCTGCGCAACCTGGGCCCGGACGCTGTGTCGCTGTCCGGGCTGCGGCTGGAGGATTCCAAGGGCGGCGACGATCTGCCCGCCGAGACGCTGGCACCCGACGGTTACGCGCTGGTCGTGGCGTCGGGCTACGACGCCGCGCAGGGCCAGGACCCGGCGCCGCGCGCCGGAACGCTGCTGGTGCGCGTCGACGCGCGCCTCGGCGCGGACGGGCTGGCGAACGGCGGCGAGCTGGTGCGCCTCATGAGCGGCGATACGGTCGTGTCGAGCTATGGCGGCTGGGTGAGCGTCTCGGCGGGCAGCTGGTCCGGCAAGGGCGTGCACCGGCTGGTGCAGAGTGCGTGCGATCGGCCGGACGCGTGGAGCCGGGCGCCGCTGGACGCCACACCCGGCGCCGGCCCGCCTTGAACGCGCGCGGTTGTGATAGAAAATAGCGACCATGTCCGGCCATAACCGGTGGTCCAAGATAAAGCACAAGAAGGAAGCTTCGGACTCCAAGAAGTCGAAGCTGTGGACCAAGGTCATCAAGGAGCTGACCATCTCGGCCCGGCTGGGCGGCGGTGACATCAACGGCAATCCGCGCCTGCGCGCCGCCGTCGACAAGGCCCGCACCGTGAACATGCCCAACGACACCATCGACCGGGCGATCAAGAAGGGGACCGGCGATCTCGAGGGGATCACGTACGAGGAGTTCAGCTACGAGGTGTTCGGCCCGGGCGGCACGGCGGTGCTGGTCGAGATCATGACCGACAACCGCAACCGGACCGCCAGCGAGATCCGCAGCGTGATCACGCACCATGGCGGCAACCTGGGCGCGTCCGGGTCGGTCGGCTGGATGTTCAAGAAGCAGGGGCTGGTCGTGTTCGACAAGTCGGCGGTCGACGAGGAGAAGCTGACCGATCAGGCGATCGAGCTGGGCGCGGAGGACATCCGCACCGAGGGCGAGTCGCTGGTCGTCGTGACGGAGCCGAAGGAGTTCGAGCGGATCCGCGACGGCCTGAAGAAGGCCGGGCTGCCCGATCCGGCGCACGCCGAGGTGACGATGGTGCCGCAGAACACCGTGCACCTGACCGGCAAGGAGGCCGTCGGGGCGGTCAAGCTGGTGAACGCGCTGGAAGACAACGACGACGTTCAGAACGTGTACTCGAACATGGACGTCGATGAGAGCGTCCTCGAGAGCATCGGCTGACGAAGCGGCGAACCCATTGCGCATATTGGGCATCGATCCCGGCACGCTCCGCCTCGGTTACGGGGTCATCGAGTGTGCGGGGAACGGCGCCGCGAAGGTCGAATACGTGGAGTGCGGGGTGATATCGGCGCCGGCGCGGCAAGCGCGGTCGGTGCGGCTCGCGGAGATCGGGCGTGGCCTGCGTGAATTGATGGCCGAGCTGCGTCCCGACGCGGTCGCGATGGAGGAGGCGTTTCACGGCGCGAACGTCCAGTCGGCGCTGGCGCTGGGCGAGGCGCGCGGCGTGGCTATATTCGTCGCCGCCGAGCAAGGAATCGCGGTGACGGGTTATCCACCCGCGACGGTGAAGCAGACGGTCGTCGGGCATGGCCGCGCGACCAAGGAACAGATCGGATACCTGGTGCGGGCGCTGCTGGCGATGCGGCGGACGCCCGAGCCGGACGCGGCCGATGCGCTGGCGATCGCGATCTGCCACGCGCGGCGGGCGCCGCGGCGACAGGTCGGAACGGGCGGGCGGCGCGCATGATCGCGTTCCTGCGTGGCCAGCTGCGGGGCGAGGACGACGACGCGATCATCATCGACGTCGGCGGCGTCGGTTACCAGGTGCTGCCCAGCGCCGTGACGAAGGCGTCGCTGCGGCCGGGCGAGGTGCAGATGCACATCCACGCGCACTTCGTCGCGGACGAACCGCTGCGCCTGTACGGATTCTCGACGACGGCGGAGAAGAGCCTGTTCCAGACGCTGCTCAGCGTCCAGGGCGTCGGCCCGCGCGTCGCGCTGGCGATCCTCGCCGGCATCGAGACGGAGGACCTGGTGCGCGCGATCGCGACCAGCGATGTCGGGCGCCTGCGGCAGGTGAAAGGGGTGGGGGGGAAGATCGCGGAGCGGCTGGCGCTGGAGCTGCGCGAGAAGATCCTGACCGTCGGCGCCGGTATGGGCGCGAAGGCCGGAAAAGGGAAGCCGGCGGGCGCGGCCGCACCGCCCGCCAGCGCCCCTGTCGGTCCCCTCGGGGAGGTGTACGGCGCGCTGGTGCTGCTCGGGTACAAGCCTGCGGAGGTCGAACCGCTGCTCGAGAAGTTGGACGAGAACAAGCCGTTCGACGTGAACGTGCGCATGGCGCTGGCCGCGCTGCGGAAGGGCTAGGCGATGGCCCGCAAGAAACACGACGACGAGCAGGACCAGGAGCCGGAGCGCGCGGTTTCGCCCGAGACGGCGGTTGTCGGGACGGAGCGCGACGAGGACGCGGCGCTGCGCCCGCGCAGCTTCGCGGAGTTCGTCGGCCAGCGGAAGATCGCCGACAACATGGCGGTTTACGTGCAGGCGGCGCGCAAGCGCGGCGATGCGCTGGACCACGTGCTGCTGTCCGGGCCGCCCGGCCTGGGCAAGACGACGCTCGCGTACCTGCTGGCGCGCGAGATGGGGACGGAGGTGCGCGTGACGTCGGGGCCGGCGCTGGAGCGCAAGGGCGACCTGGCGGGCTTGCTCACGTCGCTGGGGCGCGGCGACGTGCTGTTCATCGACGAGATCCACCGCCTGCAGCCGGTGATCGAGGAGAGCCTCTACCCGGCCATGGAGGACTTCCGCATCGAGTTGCTGACGGGCACCGGAGCCGGGGCGCGCGCCATCAACCTGCCGATCGAGCGGTTCACGCTGGTGGGCGCGACGACGCGGACCGGGCAACTCGGGTCGCCGCTGCTCGATCGCTTCGGCATCCGCGAGACGTTCGAGTTCTATTCAGCCGAGGAGCTGACCGCGATCGTGAAACGATCGGCGCGGCTGCTCGGAATTGCCATCGAGGACGCGGGCGCCGAGGAGCTGGGGCGGCGCGCGCGCGGCACGCCGCGCGTCGCGAACCGTCTGTTGCGCCGCATCCGCGACTTCGCCGAGGTGCGCGGCGACGGCCGCATCACGCGCGACGGCGCCGAGTTCGCGCTGCAGCGGCTGGAGGTCGACGCCGTCGGCCTGGACGCGGGCGACCGCAAGATCCTGTCGACGATCATCAAGCGCTTCGACGGCGGCCCGGTCGGCATCGAATCGCTCGCGGCGTCGCTGGCCGAGGATCGCGACACGCTGGAGTTCGTGTACGAGCCGTACCTGATCCAGGAAGGCTTTCTGATCCGCACGCCGCGCGGCCGCCAGGTCACCCGCCGCGCCTACGAGCACCTGGGCCTGCCGCCGCCGGCCACGTCATCGCGGCCTCCGCAGGGCTCCCTGTTCTGATCGGCCGCCGTCAGGCGACCGCGCGCGAAGCCTGGCTCAGCGCCTCAACCTCGATGGCGATGTCGACGCGGTCGGAGACCACGACGCCGCCGGCCTCGAGCGCCTGGTTCCAGACCATGCCGAAGTCGCTACGCTGGATGCTCGCCCGCGCGGTGAATCCCGCCCGCCGGTTGCCCCACGGGTCGACGACGAAGCCGCCGAACTGCGTGTCCAGCGCAACCTCGCGCGTGACGCCCCGGATCGTGAGATCGCCGACGATGCGGTAGCCGTCGTTCGCGGCGAGCTCGATCTTCCGGCTGCGGAACGTGAGCGACGAGAACTTGTCGGCGTCGAGGAAGTTCGCCGACCGCAGGTCGCCATCGCGCTGCGCGCTGCCGGTGTCGATGCTGGCCGCGTCGATCGTGACGACGACCGACGACCGCGTGAGGTCAGCCGGGTCGATGGCCAGCTCGGCGCCGAAGCGCCGAAACTGTCCGCGCACCGTCGCGACGACGAGGTGCTTCACTGTGAAATGAATTCCCGAATGGACGTCATCGATCTTCCAGCTGTCGGCGTTCATGTGAGTCTCCTGTCGGTTGTTGAGCTGCACCTCCCGTATGCGCTCGTTCCAGATTGAGAACAATCCGTTAGATCGGGTTACACTGTTCCGAAATGGGAACGGTCGATCTGAACGATCTGGACGTCTTCGTGGCCGTCGTGGAGACCGCGAGCTTCTCGAAGGCGGCGGACCGCCTGGGCCAGCCGAAGTCGTCGGTCAGTCGTGCGATCACGCGCCTGGAAGAGGCGCTCGGCACGCGCATCTTGCACCGCACGACCCGGCAAGTCGCGCCCAGCACGGCGGGCCGCGTGCTGTACGAGAAGGTCCGCGGGGAGATCGCCTCGCTCCGTAACTCGGTCGGCGAGTTGCCCGACGTCGAGGACGAGCCATCCGGCCGTCTGCGCGTCACAGCCTCGCTGAACTTCGAATACTTTCTGGCCGACGTCGTGGCGCGCTTCGTGAGCCGCCATCGCGCCGTCGAGGTCGATCTGCGGCTGACCAACGAGTATGTCGACCTGGTCGCCGAGGGAATCGACATCGGTTTGCGCTTCGCGACGAAGCCGCTCAAAAGCTCGTCCGTCACGATGCGAAAGCTGGGGCCGGGCGCGCTGGAGCTCTACGCGGCGCCGTCGTACCTTGCGCTGCGGGGGATGCCGCGCACGCCTGCGGAGCTGGCACGGCACGACTGGGTCGTCTTCAGCCGCGCGCCGTCGACGCTGCGCTTGACTGGCAACGGGGCACCCGTGCAGGTGGCGACGCCGGGCCGCATCCGCTGCGACGACATGGCGTTCGCGCGCGAGGCGGTCGTGCACGGGTGTGGCCTTGGCTACTTCGAGGCAGGGTTCGCGCGCGACAACGTGGCCGCCGGTCGGCTCGTGCGCGTTCTCCCCGGGTGGAGCGTTCCCGTGTCGCACCTGTACGCCGTCTGGCCGGGTGGGCGAAAACTCCCGCGCAAGGCCGAGGCTTTCCTGAACCTGATGGTCGAGACGTTGAAGGCGCGGCCGATCGCGTGAGCGGCGAGTGGCCGCTCAGCACGCGCTCGACCTCGATCGACGGCTTGTCAGCGGCTCATGAGGCGCGCGACGTCGATCGTCGCATCGAACAGGCTGCGGGCCGGGCCGCGCATGTGAACGGTCGAGTAGTCCTTCTCGACCGTGATGGTCAGCGGTCCGCCGGGAAGATGAACGACGGTGGCTACGCCGGGCGCGAGGCGT
>Ga0207708_10000865_pt1 | contig 22817 bp, 27 predicted proteins | sample KBSK5101metaG_FD_184340 | JGI IMG/M metagenome (GOLD analysis project Ga0207708, IMG submission 184340) | Corn, switchgrass and miscanthus rhizosphere microbial communities from Kellogg Biological Station, Michigan, USA - KBS K5-10-1 metaG... | ecosystem: Host-associated > Plants > Roots >...
CGAGCGTTCGCTTCATCCGCGGGAATCTCATCTGGATCGACTTCATGCGGGGCCGCTGGGACGTGGCGCTCGCTGCAGCCGAGACGTTCATCGCGGAGTGCGAAGCGGGCTCGCCACACACAATGGAGTGGATGGCCCGTTCGGTCCGGGGCTCCGTGTTCAACGGGCGTGGAGCGCAGGATCAGGCGCTCGCAGACCACACGCGGGCGGTCGATCTCTCACGAGACGCGGGCGATTCGAATCAGAACGTCATGGCAGCGTCTCTTTTGGGATCGACGCTCTGCTCGCAGGGCGACTTCGACGACGCCGCCGCCCTCCTCGCGGACTCCATCCCGAGCATCCACCAGTACGGGGCGCACGGGATGCTTACCCTGATCGCCCCGTACGCCAGGACGCTCGGCCTCGCCCGGGAGCTCCGCGTCGCAGTCGAGGCCACATCACACTCGCATGCCTGGGCGCGAGTCATCCTGCGCCAGCTCGACGATGACTTCGTCGAGGCGGCGGAGCTGTTCATGGCGATGGAGAACCCGACGCTCGAGGCGCGGCAGCGACTCTTCGCCGGCGAGCTTCTCGTCGAACAGGGCGCACTTGCCGAGGCCGAGTTGGAGCTGCGCAGAGCGCTCGCGTTCTACGAGCGGGTAGCCGCGACGTACTTCGTGGGCGTTTCTGCCTCTGTGGCGTCGTTGCAACGACGCCGAACGTCCGGGATACCCGCTCGAGCGGGTATCCCGCCCGCCTACAGGTCCAGCTTGTACCCCAGCCCGCGAACGGTGACGAGGTACTTGGGGTCACCGGGGTCGGGCTCGAGCTTGGCGCGGAGGCGCTTGACGTGGACGTCGAGGGTCTTGGTGTCGCCGACGTAGTCGGAGCCCCAGACCCGGTCGATGAGCTGGCCACGCGTGAGCACCCGGCCGGGGTTGCGCAGGAACATCTCGAGCAGCTCGAACTCCTTGAGCGGCAACCGCTGCTCGGAGCCGTCGACGGTGACGACGTGGCGCTCGACGTCCATCCGTACCGGGCCGGCCTCGAGCGTCATCGGCGCGAGGTCGGGCTCGGAGCCCCGACGCAGCACGGCGCGGATCCGGGCGACCAGCTCGCGGGGCGAGTACGGCTTGGTGACGTAGTCGTCGGCACCGAGCTCGAGGCCGACCACCTTGTCCACCTCGTCGTCCTTCGCGCTGACCATGATCACCGGCACGTTCGAGGTCTGCCGGATCTGGCGGCACACCTCGGTGCCGGGCAGGCCGGGCAGCATCAGGTCGAGCAGCACGATGTCGGCGCCCGCCCGGTCGAACTCCGTGAGCGCGGCCGGGCCCGTGTTGGCCACCGCCACCTCGAACCCTTCCTTGCGCAACATGTAGGAGAGGGCGTCGCTGTAGCTCTCCTCGTCCTCGACCACGAGAACTCGGGTCACGGGTGTGCCTCCTCGGGGGTTCCGGCCTTGGCGGGCACGTCCTGCTTGCGTGGCAGCGTGAGCGTGAACGTCGAGCCCTGGCCCTCCACGGACCAGACCCGGACCTCGCCCCCGTGCGAGGCAGCCACATGCTTCACGATCGAGAGCCCGAGGCCGGTGCCACCGGTCGAGCGGTGCCGTGCCGGGTCGACGCGGTAGAAGCGCTCGAAGATCCGGTCGATCTCGCTGGCGGGGATGCCGATGCCCTGGTCGGTCACCGCGATCTCGACCGCCGTCGGCTCGGCCCGGGTCGAGACCACCACGGTCGACCCCTCGGGCGAGTAGCTGACCGCGTTGGAGACCAGGTTGCTCACGGCCAGCGCGATCTGCTCCAGGCTGCCGAGGACCACGAGCTCCTTGTCGCCGTCACGGACGACCTGGATGTTCTTGGTGCAGGCGTCGGTGGAGTTCTCGTCCATCACCCGGTCGAGCAGCCGGTCGAGCGCCACCGATCCGGGCTCCTCGAGCGGGTCGTCGTCCTGCAGCCGCGAGAGCTCGATGATCTGCTGGACCAGTCGGCCGAGCCGCATGCTCTCCATGCTCATCCGGCCCGCGAACCGCTGCACGGCCTCGGGGTCGTCGGCGGCGTCGGTGACCGCCTCGCTGAGCAGCCGGATCGCGCCGACCGGGGTCTTCAGCTCGTGGCTCACGTTGGCGACGAAGTCGCGCCGGATGGCCTCGACCTGGCGCTCGCGGGTGCGGTCCTCGAGCAGCACGAGCACCAGCCGGGCGCCGAGCGGGGTGACGCGCACGGTCAGGTGGCGAGCCGGTACGCCGATCCGGCGCGGGTGGAGCAGCTCTGACTCGCGGATCTGCCCGTCGCGTCGTACCCGACGGACCAGGTCGAGGAGGGTGTCGTCGACGAGTCGCTCGCCGCTGACCACACCCATGCCGTAGACCGGCGCGGTCGCCTTGAGCACGGAGTCGTCCCGGTCGACCACGAGCGCGCTGCTGCGCAGCACGGCGAGGACCGCGGCGACCCCGTCGGGCAGCACCGGCTCCTCGGCCTCCTCGGCGCGCTGCTGCTGGATCTCGCTCACGCGCCACGCCAGCACCACAGCGCCGCCCAGCACGGCGCCGAGCAGCGCGAACAGCACAGCCTGCGTCGCGGGGTCCACGGGCTCGATGGTACGCAGCGGTTCACCGGCCCCTGCGCCTCAGGAGGTGGGTTTCGACACGTCTTCCGGGGCCGTTCACCGCGCGTTCACGCTTCGACCCCAACGCTTCACCCGGCGTGCCTACGGTCACCGCATGCGTGATGCCTATGCCGACCAGCTCGACGGGATCCGGAACGACCTGATCGCGATGTCGCGACTCGTCCGTGCCGCGGTCGCCCGCGCCACCGAGGCCCTCCTCAACGGGGACGCCCTGCTCGCCGAGCGGGTGATCTCCGACGACGCCGCGATCGACCGCACCCGCGAGCAGATCGAGGAGAACAGCTTCGAGCTCCTGTCGCTGCAGAACCCGGTCGCCGGCGACCTCCGGATGCTGATCGCCGCGCTCCGGATGGTCAGCGAGTTCGAGCGTATGGGCGACCTGTCCGTGCACGTCGCGAAGATCGCGCGGCTCCGCGTGCCCGAGGTCGCCGTACCCAAGGAGCTGGAGCCGACGATCTCGCGGATGGCCACGATCGCCGAGGTGATGGTCGGCCGCGTCGAGCACATCATCGCCGACCGCGACGTCGAGGCCGCCCGCGAGCTCGAGGAGGCCGACGAGGAGATGGACCGCCTGCGCCGCTCGTCGTTCCGCGAGCTCCTCGGCGCCGACTGGGCCCACGGCGTCGAGCCCGCCATCGACATCGCCCTGCTCGGTCGCTACTACGAGCGCATCGCCGACCACGCCGTCTCGATCGCCCGCCGGGTGGTCTTCCTGGTCACCGGTGAGACCATCCCGATGCTGGACGCCTGAGGGTTGTGCGGAGGCTTGTCGTGTTGTGCCGGCCCGTGTAACCGCGCAAATGCGAAGTTAGCGGTGTCGAATCTTCGTTTCGTGCCCCCACGACTCCGCATTTGCGGACTTCGCAGTTGAGCGTGCGTAGGCACCTGTGGATGACGAGAGCGAGAATCGGCAAATCCTGACACCGTTCTCGGATGACATCGCCCGCTCCCGAATCTGCGGGGCTCCCGCTGGGGCTGCCGTTCTTGTACGAGGACGCGATCGCCGCGGGCCTTACCCGGGATCAGCTGCGCACCTCGGCCTGGCACCGACTGTTCCGCGGCGTCTACGCCTCCGCGACAATGCCACTCTCCACCGCACTCCGGGCGCGCGGCGCGCTGCTGCTGCACCCGCCGGCCGCGCACGCAAGCCACACAACGGCTGCGGTGCTGTACGGCATCCCGACACCAACTGACCCCGACATCCACGTCACCGTCAAGGACGCGCTGTTCAGGCGCCCGCGGCCAGGGCTGCGTGCGCACGTCCGCGAGGCAGGCAGCGTCTGCCGGGTTCTGGGTGACATCCGTGTGTCCGAGCCGGCGCAGCTGTTCGTCGAGCTCGCGAGCTCGCTGTCGTTCGTCGACGCGGTTGTTGCCGGAGACGCGATGGTGCGGCTTGGGCTGATCACGCTGGCAGAGCTCCGCAGGTACTGCGCCAAGCTGCGCGGGAAGCACTCGCGCACTGCCCGGCGTCTGGTGCGCTACGTGCGTGAGGGCGTCGATTCTGCGATGGAGACCCGGCTCAGGCTTCTCCTCGTGCTCGCTGGGTTGCCCGAGCCCGAGGTCAACCATCTGATCCGTGACGAGTGGGGTGCTGTGATCCGGCGCCTCGACCTCTCGTACCCCACCCTCAAGCTGATCATCGAGTTCGACGGGCGGCATCACATCGAGCGAGAACAACAGTGGGAAGCCGACATCGAGCGCCGCGAGTCACTGGACTCTGACGGCTGGCGCACCCTGGTCGTCACGAGCGCCGGTATCTACCGCCACCCCACCGCGACGGTGGAAAAGGTACGGCGCGCCCTGCAGTCGCGAGGCGTCCGGGTCGGTCAGCTCAGGCAGGGCTACCGGTCACACTTCCCTGGCCGCTGAGGCCCGGGCGTGTAACGCCGCATTTGCGAGGTTGTCGGGCTCGGCGCCGCACCTACGACCCCCACAACTCAGCATTTGCGGGCTTCTGGGCCCACGCAGCGACCCAGCGGAGGGATCCCGCCGCGCTACCGACCCTGGTTCGCGACGGCGGCGGCGGCGGCCTCGGCGGCCTCGGGGTCCAGGTAGCGACCACCGGGCACGACCGGCTGCAGGGCGTCGTCGAGCTCGTACACCAGGGGCATCCCGGTCGGGATGTTCAGGCCCGCGATGTCCGCGTCGCTGATGCCGTCGAGGTGCTTCACGATCGCGCGGAGGCTGTTGCCGTGGGCGGCGACCAGGACGATCCCGTGGGAGCGCAGGTCGGGCACGATCGCGGAGTCCCAGTGGGGGAGCATCCGCGCGATCACGTCCTTGAGGCACTCCGTCGCCGGCATCTCGTCACCGAGGTCGGCGTAGCGGACGTCGCCGGCCTGGGAGAACTCGTCGTCGGCATCGATCGGCGGCGGAGGTACGTCGAAGGAGCGGCGCCAGAGCATGAACTGCTCCTCGCCGTACTGCTCCATGGTCTGCTTCTTGTCCTTGCCCTGCAGGGCACCGTAGTGCCGTTCGTTGAGCCGCCACGAGCGGCGCACCGGGATCCAGTGCCGGTCGGCGACGTCGAGCGCGAGGTGGCAGGTCGTGATCGCGCGGCGGAGCAGCGACGTGTGGACGACATCGGGGAGCAGCCCGGCCTCGACCAGCTGCTCGCCGCCGGCGACGGCCTCGTCGCGGCCCTTGTCGGTCAGGGGTACGTCGACCCAGCCGGTGAAGAGGTTCTTGGCGTTCCACGTGCTTTCGCCGTGCCGGAGCAGGACCAGGGTGGCGGTCATGGCGTCGACGATCCGGACGGCGACGCGGACGGCGACCCGGACGGCGACCCAGACGGTGACGCAGACGGTGACGCCGACGACGAGCCCGATGGCGACGCTGACTTCGCCGGCTTCGGCGTGAGCGAGGCGTAGGGCCCGTCGTCGAGGACGACCGGCACGTTGACGGTGACCGGGTCGGCGTTGGCGAAGGTGAGCCGGATCAGCACGTAGTCGCCGGGCTTCACCGGCGCGCCGGTCACCGGGATACCGCCGACCTGCTCGGACGCAAGGTTGACCAGGCCGCCCGCCGGGATCGTCGGGACGTCGCCGAGCGTGAGCTTCACGCCCTGCCCGTCGACGGCGGTGAGCTTGTCGCTCGTGGTCTGGTTGTTGTTGGACAGCGAGGCGATGAACACCCCGCTCGTGCCCTTCTCAGGGGCCACGATCATTGCGCCGAGCACGTCCACCTCGCCAGAGCGGTCGTTGACGCCGACCGCCGGCTGGTAGACCTCGTCGGTCTGGCTGTCGAGGCCGTTGGTGCACGCGGACATCGCCGGCACCGACACGGCCAGGGCGAGTACGGCGATCCGTCGCCGGAATGTGCTCCTCACGGGCACAACCCTAGGGCACCGGCTCGCTACTGACGCAGCCCCACGGACAGCGCCACCACCACGATCCCGACCGCGGCCAGCACCGTCCACGCGATGGAGATCACCAGCAGCCGCGGCGCACCCACCTTGAGGGCGATCCGCAGCGGCAGGTGGCGCATGCCGGTCTTGTTGTCGGCGACCAGGTCCGGGAGCGAGATCAGGAAGTGCACCCCGACCCCGAGCAGCGCGGCGAGCACGGACAGGGCCGGCGTGGGCGGGCCGCCGTGCACGCCGCCTCCCCACCCGCCGTACGACAAGAACGCCGGCAACAGCCCGAAGCTGATCGCCCAAGGCAGCCACGAGAGCGGCGTACGACGAAGCGCCTTCTCGTACAGGAACCCGGAGACCAGGGTGAGCAGCAGCGCCGCCCCGGCCACGGGGCCGTTCTGCAGGGACAGTGGGATCGCCAGGATCGCCAGACAGGTTGCCGCGAAGGTCGCGTTGCCGGACGGGATCCGGCCCTCGGCGACGGGGTTGCCGCTGGCGCCGGACGCGGCGTCGCGCTCGCGGTCACCGGCGTCGTTGATGATGCCGAGCACCGCCTGCACGACCAGCACGGCGGCGCCGGCGACCAGGCTCTCGCGGAGCGGGCGACCCGAGACCAGGGCCGCGACGCCGATCCCCATGGCCATCAACAGGGTCTGCCGCGGGTGGGTGCAGCCGAGCAGCGCCCGCAGCTGTCCGGATAGCTCCGACGGACCCTTGGGGCGGTCCTTGGAGCCGTCCTTCGGGCGCTCCTTCGAGCCGTCCTTCGGGCTCTCCTTCGGGCCGTCCTTCGGCTGGTCGGGGAGCGGCGCGGGGTCCTTATCGGGCACCGCCTCTTCGCCGGCCGTCACGCCGGCCCCCCGGTCGCCTCCTGCGGCGTGTCTCCCATGCCGCGCAGTATCGTCCACCGCCCGCGAATGCACACCAGATATCGACTTGTCAAGCCCACAAACCGCCTCTGACCTGCGCAAACGCGGTCGGGACTAGTCCGGGGGCGTGTTAGACTGGTCACCTCGAAAGGGGTTATCTGCATATGACTTTCACCGTCGGCGAAACGGTCGTTTATCCGAATCACGGGGCCGCTGTCATCGAAAACATCGAGATGCGCAAGATCAAGGGTGAGGACACGCAGTACCTCGTACTCCGGATCGTCGCCCAGCAGGACCTGGTGGTCCGCGTCCCGGCCTGCAACCTCGACCTGGTCGGGGTTCGTGACGTGGTCGACAAGGAAGGTCTGGACCGCGTCTTCGACGTGCTCCGGGCCGCACATGCCGAGGAGCCGACCAACTGGTCGCGTCGCTACAAGGCGAACCTCGAGAAGCTGCACAGCGGCGACGTGATGAAGGTGGCCGAGGTCGTCCGCGACCTGTGGCGCCGCGAGCGTGACCGCGGGCTGTCGGCCGGCGAGAAGCGGATGCTGGCCAAGGCGCGCCAGATCCTGGTCTCCGAGCTGGCCCTGGCCGAGCACACCAACGAGGACAAGGCCGAGGCGATCCTCGACGAGGTCCTCGCTTCCTGAGTGGCTCACTGAACTACGCTCGAATGCCCCCGGCACCCGCCGGGGGCATTCGCATGCCGCACCCCCGCGAGGACCGATGACGCCCCAGCCGCCTGCCGTGACCGGCGTGCTGTCGCTGCTCGGACACCCCTCGCTCGGGTTCGAGCTGCTGCACGGCGAGCCGCTCTACATCCTCGCGCTGCGGGCACTCGAGGCCGCCCTCGGCGGCGAGCCGCTCGTCGTCGTACGACGCCCCGACGTCGCGCGGGTCGCAGCCGACGTCACGCGCACCGGGCTGGCCGCCCGGGTGGTCGCCGAGGAGGAGTGGTGGGCCGCAGCGGGCACCGAGCGCGCGCTGCTGGTTCACGACGCCCTGTGCCCGCTGGCGTCCACGGAGTTCCTGACGAGCATGGCCGGGCACCCCGGCACCGGCTCGGTGGTCGCCTTCCGGCCGGTCACCGACACCGTGAAGACCGCCGTCGACGGAGCCATCCAGGGCACCATCGACCGCGAGTCGCTCGCTGCCGTCACCTCACCGGTGCTGGCCGCGGCCGCGGCCCTCGACGGCGAGCCGCCGCTCGGCGACTTCGCCCGACTGGTCGGCTGGCTGCGGGAGCGTGGCCCGGTCGAGCTGGTGCTCGCACCCGCGATCGCCCGCCGCGTCGACGACGCCTCAGCGGTCAACCTGCTCGAGAGCATCGACGAGCTCGGCCGCCGGGTGCGACCGGAGTCCTAGCGTCCTTCATCGGAACAGCTCGCGGAACTCCCGCCAGAACTTCCCGGGCTGGCGGAGGACCGCGCCGGGGAGCTGGCGGGCGTAGCCGAGCGGGTCGCGTGCCGCCCGGCGCAGCATCCGTCCGGGCTTGCTGACCATCCGCTGCTCCAGGTCGCGCACGTAGGCCGGCACCAGCGAGCGCTGGGTGAGCACGATGTGGTGCCCGCAGTTGGTGCACCGCGTCGACTCCAGCAGCCGACCGGCGTACCGCAGCTCGTGGTCGGCGACTTCCCCGCAGCTCTCGCAGCGGAGATCGGCGTACTCGACGTCGGTCATCGCCGCCGGGCCGTGGGGAGGACGTCGCGGAGATGGGCGCGGCGGCGGTGCCGCTCACGCCCGCCGGAGAGGTCGTAGTCGGCCTTGGCCAGCAGCCGCTCGGCGAGGAAGAGGTCGTCGGGGAAGGTGATCTTCACGTTCCCGGCGTCGCCGGGCACGCAGCGCACCGGCAGGTCGGTGTAGCGCTCCATGCAGCTCGCGGTGTCCGTGCCCACGAAGCCGTCCGCGGCCGCCTGCCGGTACGCCGCCAGCAACGGCGCAGCGAGGAAGGCCTGCGGGGTCTGCACCGCCACCACCCGGTCTCCCGGCGGGGTCTCGCCGTTGCGTCCGACCAGGTTGCCCTGGTCGCGCACCGGGATCGCCCCGCCGTGCTCGGCGGCCGCCGCGATCACGTCCTCGAACAGCTGGGTGCCGGCCAGCGGGCGGGCGGCATCGTGGATCACCACGACGTCGACCTCGCCGGCGTTGATCGCGGGCTCCAGCGCCTGCAACGCGTGCCACTCCGAGGCGTGCCGGCTGTCGCCGCCCACGACCAGGTCGATCGGCGTCCCGTCCACCTCGCGGGCGAGCGTGGCGCGGACCGCGTCGCGGTCGTCCTCACGGATGACCAGCAGCGTTCGCTCGACGTACGGCAGCAGCCGCGCCCAGCGGATCGACCACGTGAACACGCGACGGCCGGCGAGCGGCAGCAGCACCTTGTTCGTGTGGTGGCCGGTACGCCGGCCCTCGCCCGCGGCGAGCATGACCAGGGCCGCTCGCGGGCGTGCGGGAACGGCGGCTGGACTCGACACGCCGCGAGCGTAGTCTCCTCACCCCGCGAGAGTCGCCCGGAGCTCGGTGAGCGACGGGGCCGGCTTGCCCTCGGCGATGTCCTCCTGGATCCGACGCATCCGCACGATCACCGAGCTCTCGTTGAGCTCCACGTCGTCGTAGGTCAGCGTGTGGTCGGTCGGCACGTCGCGCTTGAGCACCGCACCCGAGAGCACGCCAAGTGGCACCAGGCCGTCGCGGGCGAAGTCCTCGGACGGGTCGATCAGGCCGCGGACCATCGAGCCGCCGATGCCGTCGACCTTCTCCCCGGCCGTGAGCGGCCGCTTGGCCTGGGCGCCGACCTCGGCGGTCCAGTGCTCGGAGGTGAGGCTGGGACGGTGGTCGAGCACCATCTCGTAGACGGTCAGGGGCGCTTCGAGGCTGGCCAGGTGGTAGGGGCGGTAGAGCGCGAAGTACGGTCCGTCGCCCATCTGGAGGTAGGTCATCTCGTGGTGCACGTAGGGGTCCTCGGTGCGGACCACGACGAAGACACCCGGTGCGACCGGCCCGGTGCAGTAGTCCACGACGCCGGCTCGCTCGAGGATCCCCCCGTCCTCCTTGAGGGCGAACGTCTGGTGCAGCGTCGGCACGGTGGACGCGGGCCCGTGCATGCCGCGCTTGCTCACGCCCAGGCCGGTGGTGTTGGCCAGCGACGCCATCTCGATCATGGCCTTCGAGCCGTCGACGAAGCTCGTCAGCATCTTCGGGTTCATCTGCTTGCCGGCGGCACGCTCGGTCAGCGACTCGGGGGTGGCGTACGGGTCGAGCGGGTTGTTCTTGCCCTTGCCCGCGCAGATCACCTCGAAGTTCAGGTCGCGGGCGTAGTCGACCAGGATCTTGGTCTCCACCGGCTCGTCACCGCGGCAGACGGAGTACAGCGCCGTGGACTCCTGGGCCAGCTGCGCCATGTAGCCGCCGACGGTGACGTCGGACTCGACGGTGAGGGTGGCGACGTTGATCCCGGCGGCCAGGCCCTCGACCGCGATCCGGGCGCCGACGTCGGGTACGCCGGTGGCCTCCACCACGATGTCGAGCGGGAGACCGCCGAGGTCGTCGATCGCGGTCAGCGCGACGCTGCCGCCGCGCTCGATCGCCTGGGCCGCCTTGTCCACGTCGTCGGCCGGGTCGGGCGTGATCCCGGCCTGGCCGAGGGCGTCCTCGGCACGCTCCTTCTGTACGTCGAGGACGGCGGAGAGGGTGATCCCCGGCATCCGGAGGAGCTGGGCGGCGAGCCCGGTCCCCATCTGGCCGGCTCCGACCAGGCCGACGCGCAGCGGCTGACCTGTCTCGTCGAGCCGTTGCTGCAGCCTGTCGCGGTAGCTCATGGGTGGTTCTCCTTGGTCTCAGTACGGGGACGGGTGATCCGGAAGGTGTCACCGACCGCCAGCAGCGGGATGTCACCCACCCGGATGCACACGTCGCCGGGAAGCTTGGGTTCGGTTCGGCCGTCTGCCTTGAGGTCGAGATGGCCCAGGTTGAGCAGGTTGTCGCGGACGACGGGCCCCACGGCGAGCACCTCCAGGCCACAGTCGCCCAGATGGATGGTGTCGCCAGGTCGGGGACCGTCGTCCGCCGTGGTCGCCTCGTGCAGCACGGAGATGTCGTGCAGCTCCGGTGGCGAGCCGGCCTTGAAGAAGATGAGCAGGCCATGGCCGAGGAACGCCTCGACCTGGCCGCCCACCTGTGTCACGACGGAGTCGTAGACCACGGTGTCGACGTTCTCCGTCGTGACCCCGGTCATGCCTCTTCCACGTCCTCGGGCTTGACTCCGGAGACGAACAGCTCCTCGGTGATGAACTGCGCCAGCGGTCCGGCCGGGCTGGTGGCGTGGATGTCGACGGTCTTGACCTTCTTCATCGGGTAGACGCCTACCCGCGCCGTACCGCCGCAGTCGATGACCGCGACCGCGAGCTTGTCGAACGGGGCGGAGCTGGAGAAGCCGTCGAACGCCTCGCCACCGGTCAGCTCGGCGATCTTCTGCGCGACCGGGTGGATGCCTCCACCGGTGATCGAGGCCACCAGCGGCCGGTCGTCGGTCGGGGTGATCGTGAGCGGGCCGCCCCAGCCTCCCCGGCCCTTGCTGACCTTCACGGACTTGTAGTCACTCATGTGGTTCTCTTCCTTCTCGATGCGGATGGAGGGTGGGCGGAAGCCCGGGTTCCTGTGTACCGGTCTAGTTGCTGGTCTGATAGAGCCCGAAGCTGGCCGCCCAGGCGATCACCACGGCGATCGGACCCGTGAACATCCGCGAGATCAGCACGGCGGGCACGCCGACCTCGACGGTTTCTGGTTCGGCTTCTCCTAGTGCCAGCCCCACCGGAATGAAGTCGCAGCCGACCTGGGGATCGATCGCATACAGCGCGGGGAGCGCGTACTGCGGCGGGATGTCGCCCTTGCCGATGCGCGTGCCGAGCAGCACGCCGACCACCTGGGCGATGACCGCACCGGGGCCGAGCACCGGGGAGAGGACCGGGATCGAGCAGATGACGCAGATCACGAGCAACCCGATCAGGCTGCTGGCCAGGGGCGCGATCAGGTTCGCGAGCCAGTCACCGAGGCCGGTCTTGTTGATGATGCCGACCAGCACCGAGATGAACGCCATGAACGGCAGGATGTTGCGGATCACGGTGTCGATCGCGTCGCGACCGGCCTGGTAGAGCGTGCCGACGACGCCGCCGACGGCCTTGCCGACCTTGACCAGCAGGTTGTTGAAGCCGTTCATCCTGCCGCCGGGGGCCTTTGTCGTGGTGGTGGTGCTCATGCCGCCGCCTCCTCGGACTCCCGGACCTTGCGCGCCGTCATCCGGGCGGTGATCACCTCGGTGAAGATGCCGCGGATCAGGATCACGACCAGGCCGACCAGCAGGTAGCGGACGGCGAGGTCGCTGACCCCGAGGCCGAGCGTGGTGATGCCGCCGGCGATGCCGAGGTACACGAACAGCTCACCGGCGTTCGCGTGCGGGAAGATGCCGGTGATCGGGTGCACGAAGCTGACCGCCGAGTCGTAGAAGGCCGGTTTGTACTTCTCTGGGAGGAACCGCCCCATCGTGTAGCACATCGGGTTGGTCAGGAAGAACACCGACAGCACCGGCAGCACCATGTAGCGGACCGGGTACCACTGGAGCCCGGGACGGGCCGCGTACTCACCGATCTTGTCGATGCGCTCCGGACCGATCAGCCGGAGCAGCGCGTTGATCGCCGTGAGCAGCACGATCAGCAACGGAAGGATTCCGACGACCAAGGCCTTGAAGAAGTCGCCACCGGCCTGGAACAGCCCGATGAACCACTCCGCCGCGTTGGCGAGGGCCCCGAAGAACCCGGTCGGTTCATCGACCGTCGGGTCGGCGGCATACGACACGATCGTCGCCGCTAGTGAGATGAATGGCATGATTACTCCTGTCGAGTCGGCCTCCGTGAAGGCCAGTCCGTGATGCTTGCCCGGCATCGATGGGTGTCGAGCGAAGCCGCCCGATGTTCCTTGCTTCGCCTGCCGGTCGTGGGCTCCACCCCGCGACCGGCGGACGACGTTGCCTACACCGCCGCCTCCTGCGTGGCAGTTCTCTTCCCCTGCTTGAGCAACGTGGCTGCCTGGCGGGCCGCCTCGCGCTGGGGCTTGGAAAGTCCTTCGATGGAGCGCTCGCCGGCGAGCACGTTGACCCGCAGCCCGCTCAGCCTGGGGACCTCGCGGCCGCGGGCGAAGGTGGTGAAGCCGCTCAGCGAGAGCGCACGGCGGACGATGCCCGACTCGTCGACGGCGATCGCCACGAACGCGCGGCCACCGCGGTAGCGGCGGCCACCGACACCGACACTGATGGTGCCGAACGGTCGCATCGCGCGCACCTGGTGGTTGAACGCCATCGTCTGCCGGTAGGTCGTGTACATCTGGCCGACCCAGCCGATGACGACGGCTGCCAGCAGCCAGAAGATCGGGTCCATGTCAGATACCTCCTGTTGGGCCCGCGGTGCGGGCGTCGCTGAGCAGGCTGCGAGCGAGGGTCTCGTCGCAGACCAGGGAGTCGATGAGGTGGCCCCTGATGGCGCCGAGAACGCCGGGGGACTTGGCGCGGCCGTGCGCGACCCCGACCACGTGCGGGATGGAGACCAGGTCCTCGAGCGCGATGCCGAGGATCCGCTTGTCGACCGCGCCGTGGATCGGGTGGCCGGCCGCGTCGTAGTAGCGGGCGGCGATGTCGCCGACCGGCTCGGCAGACCAGAAGGCCTTGCGCTCCTTGCCGGACAGGTTGAGGGAGGTGAGGATCGCGGATGACGACCCGTGCGACGGGGTGCCGACCCCGACGAACGCGAGGTCGGCGTGGCTGGCCTCGGACAGCGCTGCCCGGATCGACGGCTCGGCGAGGAGCGCGTCGCGGGAGCCTGCGGACTCGAGCGTGGCCGGAGCGTGCAGGAAGCGGTACTCCGCGTTGAGGCGTACGGCGAGCTCCCGCACCAGCTCCTGGCCGCTGATCTCGTTGCTGATCGACGACAGGCCGCCGACCATCTGGACCAGCGAGATCCGGTGGAACTCGTGGTCCGCGGTGGTCGCGTAGACCATCGACTGGAGCGCGTGCCCCCAGGAGAGAGCCACCGTCATCGAGTCCTTGAGGTTGTCCAGCAGCAGCCGGGCGGCCTGGGTGCCGACCTGGTCCTCCATCCGGAGCCCGGCCACCAGCCCGGCGTGCGCGACCCGCACCTCCCGCAGCCCGAACCTGGCGGTCAGCTCGTCCTCGAGCTCACCGACACGACCTGCAGGATCGTTGATCCGGATCTCGACGATCCCCTGCTTCTGCGCCTCGGTGAGCATCCGGGAGACGTTCGACCGGCTGGTGCCCATGCGCGTCGCGATGTCCGCCTGCGACTGCCCCTCGAGGTAGTACAGACGCGCAGCCGCCAGCAGCGTGGCGGGATCGCGTGGCATTGGCATCGTCACCTCTGTGCGCGTCGGTGTTCACAAACGTTCTGGGACATGTATAGGGATGTGACCCCCGTCACGTCAAGGGTTGGCTGGACCGCTTCTTCGGGCCCATGTGGATCATTGGGCCGATCCTTGGGCTGATCCCTGGGTCAGCCGGCTCGCCATCCGGTCCAGCAGCTGGGCCGCGTGGATCCCGTCGGCCACGCGGTGGTCGACGGTGAGTCCGGCCTCCACGGTGAGCGCGGTGCCCACGCCGCCGGGGACGGCGACCGGGCGACGCTTGATCGACCCCAGGCTCAGCACGCTGCCCTGGGGCGGCGTCAGCAGCGCCTGGAAGCGGTCCACGCCGAGCCCGCCGAGGTTGGACAGCGAGCCGTTGGCGATGCCCAGGTAGGAACGGTCCATCCGGCCCTTCTGGACCGCGGCCACCACCTCGCGGATCTCCGCGTCGACGTCGGCGGCGTCGCCCAGGTCGGGCTCGGAGAACGTCGGCACCATCAGCCCCCGGTCGGTGGCCACCGCCAGCGCGATCGAGGGCGGACCCGCCTCGGAGGCACGGTCGTCCTCCCAGCGGCTCAGCAGCTCGGGAACCTCGCGCAGTGACGCGGCGTACGTGCGCAGCAGGACCGTGGTCCAGGACAGGCCGTTGCGGGTCGCGTTGGCGTCGTCGAGGTGCAGCTCGCGCCACACCGTGAACTGCGGGATCGCGGCGCTCGGCGTCATCGTGCGGGCCACGACCGCCCGGATCGCGGCGCGCCGGTCGCTCTGCTTCGCGGCAGGCCTTGTGCTATCCGCTGCCTGCGGTGGAGCGGGAGGAGCAGAAGGGGTGGCCGGCTGGGTGGCCGGCTGGGTGGTTGGCTGGGTGGCTGGCTGGGTGGTTGGCGCCAGGGCCTCGACGTCCGCGACGCGCACCAGACCTTCGGGCCCGGACGGGGTGACCGTGGCCAGGTCGACGCCCAGCTCGCGGGCCAGCCCGCGGGCACGGGGGACGGCGGGGACGATGCCGCTGGGGCGCGGATGCTCGGGCTCGGGCGTTGCCGGCCCCGTGTCGGCCACGGGGTCCGGCTCGGGCACGGGTGCCTCGACCTGCTCGGGTGTCTCCGGGGCCATCAGCAGGTCACCGAAGCTGCCGCCGTCGTCCTCGCCCTCGACCCAGCCGATGGGCTCGCCGACGGCGACCAGGCCCGACTCGACGACGATCTCGACGAGGGTGCCCGAGACCGGGCTCTCGACGTCCATGTCGACCTTGTCGGTCATCACCTCGCAGACGATGTCGCCGTCGTTGATCTCGTCACCGACCTTGACCATCCACGAGGAGACCTCGCCCTCCGTCATGGTCATCGACATCTTGGGCATCCGGATCGCCAGGCGTGTCATTCGGGGTCCCCGATCGATTGCGCCGCGCCCGAGTGCAGCGAGGCCAACGGGGAATCGGGTGGGGTGATCATTCGGACTCCTTGATCAGCGTGAGCGCCGCGTCCACGATGTCGGGGACCTGCGGCACCGAGGCGGTCTCGAGCTGCGGGGCGTACGGAATGGGCGCGTTCAGCCCGCTGAGCCGGCGGATCGGGGCCAGCAGCCGGTAGAGCGTGGGCGACTCGGTGATCCGGGCGGCGATCTCCGCCGTGAACCCGACGTGGCCGGGCGCCTCCTGCACCAGCAGCGCGCGGCCGGTGCGGGCGACGTCCTCGAGGATCGGGGCGTCGTCGAGCGGGCTCAGGGTGCGCGGGTCGAGCACGGAGACGTCGACGCCCTGGTCGGCCAGCACCCCGGCCGCCTCCAGGGAGCGGCCGACCATCACGCCGGTGGCGACGATGGTCAGGTCGGAGCCGGTACGGCGGACCGCGGTCTTGCCGAGCGGCACCCGCACCGCATCCTCGGGCACCGGGCCGGAGGTGCGGTAGAGCAGCTTGTGCTCGAGCACGATCACCGGGTTGGGGTCGTCGATCGCGGACAGCAGCAGTCCCTTGGCGTCCTCGGCGGTCGCGGGCATGACCACCTTCAACCCGGGCACGTGAGCGAACCACGCCTCGAGGCTCTGCGAGTGCTGGGCCGCGGCGCCGGTGCCCGACCCGAGCGGGGCGCGCAGCACCATCGGCACCGTGGCCGCGCCGCCGAGCATGAAGTGGATCTTGGCGGCCTGGTTGACGATCTGGTCCATCGCCTGGTTGGTGAAGTCGGAGAACTGGATCTCCACGATCGGTCGCATGCCGGCGAGCGCGGCGCCGACGGCGGCGCCCACGATGCCGAGCTCGGAGATCGGGGTGTCCCGGATCCGGTCGGCCCCGAAGCGGTGGTAGAGGTCGCCGGAGACGCCGAACGCCCCGCCGTACACCCCGATGTCCTCGCCGAGCATGAAGACCGATTCGTCGGCCTCCATCGCCTGGCCGATCGCCTCCCGGATCGCCTCGGAGTACGTGATCTCGCGTGCTGTCTCAGTCATCGGTGTTCCTCTCAGGCCTGCGCGAAGACGGCGTCGAGCAGGTCGGACGGGTCGGCGTCGGGGGCGGCGTTGGCGGTGCGGACGGCGTTGCGGATCGACTCCATGGCCTCGGTGCGGGCCGCCTGGATCTCCTCGTCCGAGAGCAGGCCGCGCTCGCGGACGACGCCCTCGAACTGCAGGATCGGGTCCTTGTCCCGCCACTCGGAGATCTCCTCGCGGGTGCGGTAGAGGTTCTTGTCGGACTTGCTGTGGCCCTTGTGCCGGTAGGTCACGCTCTCCACGAGCGTCGGACCGTCGCCGGCGCGGGCGCGCTCGACGGCCGCGTGCACCACGTCGTACACGGCCGCGACGTCGTTGCCGTCGACCCCCACGCCCGGGATGCCGTACGCCGAGGCGCGCTCGGCGATGGTGTCCACCGCCATCGACTTCTCGGTGGAGAACGACATGCCGTACTTGTTGTTCTCGCAGATGAAGACGACGGGCAGCTTCCAGATCGCGGCCAGGTTGACCGCCTCGTGGAACGCTCCCTCGTTGGTCGCACCGTCACCGAAGAAGCAGGCGACGACGTGGTCCTCGCCGCGCAGCTGGTAGGCCAGCGCGGCGCCGGCCGCGATCGGGATGCCGCCGCCGACGATGCCGTTGGCGCCGAGGTTGCCGGTGGCGACGTCGGCGATGTGCATCGAGCCACCGCGACCCCGGCAGTAGCCGGTCTCCTTCGCCAGCAGCTCGGCCATCATCCGGGTCAGGTCGGCGCCCTTCCCGATGCAGTGGCCGTGGCCGCGGTGGGTCGAGGTGATCGCGTCGTCGTCGCGCAGCGCCATGCAGGCGCCGGTCGCTGAGGCCTCCTGTCCGATGGACAGGTGCATGGTGCCGTGCATGAGGCCGCGGGCGAACAGGTCGTCCACCGCCTCCTCGAACCGGCGGGTGGTCCACATCGTCAGCAGGGCGTGACGGGCGCCGGCGGCGGTCTCGATCGGGGAGAGTGGCATGTCGCTCCTTACGCACATATGTGCGTGTCTTGATCACGTATGCTCAAACCGTAAGTGATCGGTATCACGCTTGGCAAGGGTTCGACCAGACCGGTTCCCATTCGGGCCAGCGTTTTCACGGCTGTAACACGAGGAAACCGAGGGTCAACACGGCGCGCCTAGCGTGCAACGGGTGAGCGACCCGTCATGGGTGGCCGTCTGCCGCCTCGAGGACCTCGACGTCGAGCGCGGCGTCGCGGTGCTGGTGCACGGGCGCGGGGTCGCGGTCTTCCGCACCGACGACGACGAGGTGCGTGCCGTGAGCAACCGCGACCCCTTCTCCCGCGCCGGCGTGCTGGCGCGGGGGCTCGTGGGCACCCGCGGTGACGTGCTGTTCGTCGCGTCGCCCATGCACCGGCAGGCCTTCGACCTCGCCACCGGGGTGTGCCTGGACGACCCGGCCGTGCGGATCTCGACCTACGAAGCCCGGGTGGTCGACGGGATCGTGGAGATCGGGCCGCGCCGGGTCACCTGACCGAGCTCCCTGGCGCATTCACGGGCGCATTCATTGGCGCATTCAGCGGGCGACGGGTACGACGAGCGCGGTGGCGACCGCCGCGATGCCCTCGCCGCGCCCGGTCAGCCCCAGCCCGTCGGTGGTCGTCCCGGCGACGGAGACGGGTGCGCCGACCGCGTCGCTTAGCACCCGCTCGGCCTCGGCCCGCCGCCTCGCGAGCCGGGGCCGGTTGCCGATCACCTGGATCGCGACGTTGCCGACCTCGAAGCCGACCTCGCGCACCCGTCGTACGGTCTCGGCGAGCAGCGCGGTGCCGGCCGCGTCGGCCCACTCCGGCTCGGCCGTGCCGAAGTTGCTGCCGAGGTCACCTAGCCCCGCGGCGGAGAGCAGCGCGTCGCAGGCGGCGTGCGCGGCGACGTCCGCGTCGGAGTGGCCCTCCAGCCCCCGCGGCTCGTCGGGCCAGTCCAGGCCGGCCAGCCGAAGCGACCTCCGCTCCGTGAGGCGATGGACGTCGGTGCCGATGCCGACCCGCGGCGCCGCGGTGCGACCCGACGCATCTCCAGTGGCGGCCATGAGCGGATCATGCCGTATCCGCGTGACCGCTCAGGTTGCATGCGCGACGATTGTCCGGTGACGGTCGAAGGCCGCTCCGAGCAACCCCCGCGCACCGCACCCGACGGCGACGAAGCCGCCGAGGCGGCCGCGGACGCATCCGCTCACCCAGGACGCGGTCGGCTCTTCGTCGCGGGCGTCCTGACCGGGCTGGCCGGCCTCGCCACCAGCCAGGTCGCCACCGCCCTCCTGGGACAGCAGAACGGACCGCTGGTCGCGGTCGCCGCGGTCATCCGCGACGCGACGCCAGGCTCGATCGCGGTACCGCTGATCCACCTGGTCAAGAGCCTCGACAAGCCGCTCCTCGTGGCTGGCACGACGCTCGGCCTCCTGCTGCTGGCGGGCGTCGCGGGCATGCAGTTCGTCCGTCGTCCCTGGTTGTCCTACCTGATCTTCACCGCCATGGGCGGACTCGGCCTGGTCGCGGTCATGCACCGTGCCGACTCGGGGCCGTACGACGTCGTGCCGCTGCTGGTCGGGTTCGCGACCTGGGTGCTGCTCATCGGCTGGCTGACCGCGCCGCGGGTCACCGCGCCGGGTGACCGTCGCGGGTTCCTGCTGCGGGGCGGCCTGGCGGTGCTCGGCACCGCTGCCGCGGTCGGGCTCGGCGAGGTGCTCGGTCGTGGGCGACGCCGTGTGGAGGACGCCAGGTCGCTGCTGCGGCTGCCGGTCACCAAGGGCACTGTGCCGCGGGGCGCCGACCTCGGCGTCACGGCCTCTCGTCCCTGGCGCACGCCGAACCCGGTCTTCTACCAGATCCACACAGCCATCTCGCTGCCCTCGATCACGCCGGACGAGTGGACGCTCCGCATCCACGGCATGGTCGACCGCGAGCTCACGATCACCTATGACGACCTCGTTCGACGCCGGCTCACGGAAGACTGGGTCACGATCTGCTGCGTCTCGAACGTCGTCGGCGGCAACCTGATCGGCAACGCCTTCTGGTCCGGCGTGCTCGTGCGCGATCTGCTCGAGGAGGCGGGTGTGCAGACCGGCGCAGACGCCGTGCAGCAGACCTCGCAGGACGGCTGGACCTGCGGCACCCCCCTGTCCGCCCTCACCGACCCGTCGCGCAACGCGATGCTGGCCGTCGCGATGAACGGCCAGCCGCTGCCGGTGGAGCACGGCTTTCCGGTGCGGATGGTCGTGCCCGGGCTCTATGGCTACGTCTCCGCGACGAAGTGGCTGGTCGACCTCGAGGTGACGAGGTTCGCGGACTTCACCGCCTACTGGACCGAGCGCGGCTGGGCACCGCAGGGACCGGTCAAGACCGAGTCGCGCATCGACGTACCACGCGACGGTCAGCAGATCCCGCCGGGCAGGAGCCGGTTCGGCGGCTCCGCCTGGGCCCAGCACACGGGCATCGAGAAGGTCGAGGTGCAGCTCGACGGCGGGCCGTGGGAGAAGGCCGAGCTCGGCCGGGTGCCCAACGACGACACCTGGGTGCAGTGGAGCCGCGAGGCGGCGGTCAAGCCGGGCAAGCACACGCTCGTGGTGCGGGCCACGGACCGGAGCGGCGCCACGCAGACCTCGGTGCGGGCCGGCGTGATCCCCGACGGCGCGAGCGGCTGGCACACCGTTGAGTTCGAGGCGCGTGACAGCTGATCCCGGCCGTGACATAGCGTCGGAGGGCATGGACGACTTCTCGCGCCGTTCCGGTGCCGCTCTCGTAGTGGGTGGTTCCGGCGGACTCGGCCGCACGATCGCCCGTCTCCTCGCCGAACGCGGCTCCACGGTCGCCGTCACCTGGCACCAGCGTGAACGGGCCGCCCTCCGCGTGGTCGACGAGGCCGCGGCGACGGGCGTCCGGTCACGCGCCTGGCAGCTGGACGTGACCTCGTCCGCGCACGCGGCCACGGTGGTCGAGGAGGTGGCCGCGCACTTCGGCGGCCTGCACACGCTGGTGTACGCCGCCGGCCCGGAGGTGCCGATTGCGCACCTGAGCCGGATCGACCCGGCGATGCTCGAGGAGCAGGTGAGGGTCGACGTGAGCGGGTTCTTCGCGGTCGCACACCCGGCGCTCCCTCATCTGCGTCGAGCCTCGGGCAGCCTGGTCGCGGTCACCACGGCCGCCACGGCGCGCTATCCGGTCCGCGACGGCCTCTCGTCGGTGCCCAAGGGCGCGATCGAGGCGCTCGTCCGCGCCCTCGCGGTCGAGGAGGGCAAGTACGGCGTCCGCGCCAACAGTGTCGGGCCGGGGATGCTGGCCGACGGCATGGCCGATCGGCTGATCGCGAGCGGTGAGCTCGACCAGCGCGCCCTCGAGGTGGCGCGCTCCAACATCCCCTTGCGGCGCTTCGGCGTGGCCGCCGACGTCGCCGAGGCGGTCTGCTTCCTCGCCTCCGACCGGGCCGGCTTCGTCACCGGCCAGAAGCTCGACATCGACGGCGGCTACACCGTCTGACTGGCCCACCCCTTGATTCCCGTTGGATCCACTCAGTCGAGACAGAACCGGGTCAGGCGGAGAACAGCGTCCACTGCCCCTCGGAGATCACGTCGACGGCGCCGTCGACCACGCTGATGGCGGACTCGTCGTCCATGGCGTACGCCGGACCTGCGATGCCGGCCGCCCACTGTTCAGCCTCGACCATGGAGTTGCCCGGCATCCCCTCGGGAGCCAGGTGCGGACAGATCGAGAAGTCCACGATCCCCAGCGTGGTGTCGTCACCGCTGGGTGGCTTCCAGCCGACGAAGTCCTGCCCGATGCGGGGGGTCATCACCATGCTCCCTGCGCTGAGCCCGACCCAGACGGTCTCGCTCAGCGAAGGCAGGAGATCCACCAGTCCGGACTCCCGCAACCAGTGGCACAGGTACAGGGCATCGCCGCCTGACACCAGCAGGACGTCCGTGTCCCGGACCAAGGGGACCCAGCGCGCCTCGTCGATGCTGGGCAGCGCGGTGAGCTCCAGCACCCCCACGGACTTCCAACCCAGCTCGCACATGGGGTTGCCGGACTCCCCGCTGATGAACCGCCAGACGCCCTCTCCCGGACCGACGTCGGGGTGCCCGTACATCGCGGTGGGGATGCAGAGGGCGCTGGAGTCGGCGATCGGCTTGCCCAGCAGGTCGACCAGCGCGTTCTTGATGCTGGTGTTCGTGACGCCACCGGACGTGAGGAGAAGCTTCACGTGGCCTCCTGTAGATCGGTCGTGTGCCCGGCAGGACAGACTCGGCACCACCGTGAAACTCATCGGGGGTCGGGACCCGAGGTTGTCGTTTCGGTGGGAGGCCGTTCGTGGTGGGGGTAGACCCAACGCAGTCTCCACCTCGAAAGGAACATTGCCATGTCGAAGGTTGTCGCGATCATGTCCATGTCGCTCGACGGCTACGTCGCCGACCCCAACGACGGCGTGGCCGAGGTGTTCGACTGGTACCTCACCTCGGGAGACGTCGAGATCCACACCGGAGGGTCTGCCCCCATGACGTTCCGGGTGTCCGAGCCGAGCGCCGAGCACCTCCGCGTTCTCACGTCCGGACTTGGTGCCGTGCTCACCGGTCGACGCACTTTCGACGTCGCCCAGGGTTGGGGCGGAAACCACGCCTGGGGACCGGCATTCGTGCTCACCCATCAGATCCCCGCGGGGTGGCCACGACCCGACTCGACAGTCCACTTCGTGACCGACGGCATCGAGAGCGCCGTGAGCCAGGCCAAGGCCGCCGCCGCCGGGAAGTCCGTCGGGGTCCACGGCGCGGACACCATCCAGCAGTGCCTGAACGCCGGCCTCCTCGACGAGCTCCAGGTGGACATCGCGGCGGTTCTCCTCGGCTCCGGAGTTCGACTCTTCGACCGTCTCGCCGGGATGCCGGCCGTCCTTGGCGACCCCACGGTGGTCGCAGGCGTCGGCGTGACGCACCTGCGCTACCCGGTACGCAAGGCGTAGCAGCGGCGGCGCAACAGCCTGGCGAGAATGGGGCATTGTCCGCGTTGAGAAGTCGAACCGACCTCAGCTCCGGCTGAAGATGACGCGTCCGTTGGGGATGGTCTTCATCTGGTACTTCGGTGAGTGGGCGTAGGTGTGGTGTCTGGGGCAGAGCAGGCGTCCGT
>Ga0207708_10000867_pt1 | contig 22787 bp, 23 predicted proteins | sample KBSK5101metaG_FD_184340 | JGI IMG/M metagenome (GOLD analysis project Ga0207708, IMG submission 184340) | Corn, switchgrass and miscanthus rhizosphere microbial communities from Kellogg Biological Station, Michigan, USA - KBS K5-10-1 metaG... | ecosystem: Host-associated > Plants > Roots >...
ACACGTCGTCCACACCAGCCTCCGCGAGGAGTGCACTCCGGCTCTCGACGTCGCTCAGGGACGGGGGCGCATGCTCGGGCCGCAGCACCGCCATCGGGTGCGGGTCGAAGGTCACCGCGACCACGCGGTCGACGTCCTGCTCGGCGGCGACGTCGCGGGCTCGCGCGACGACCATGCGGTGGCCGCGGTGCACGCCGTCGAAGTTGCCGATGACCACCACGGTGCGGCCGAGGTCGGCCGGGATGTCGTCGAGCGAGCGCCAGATCCGCACCCGGGAACCCTATCGAGCCCGGGTCAGACGAAGACGGCGACGGGGGCGGCCTGGGGGCCGCGCCGCTCGTACAGCGCGAGGAACCCGCCGTCGGGTGCGAACACCGCGACCGGGCCGTACTCGGCCACCACCAGGTCGAGCCTGCGCCCGACGCGCACGTCGGCGGCCTGCTCCTCCGCCAGGTCGTACGACGGGAAACAGGCGCGCGCGGCCTCCGCGATCGGCACCAGGGCGAACGACTCCGCGAGCTCGTCCAGGGTGTGGGCCGCCTCGAGGGTGAACGGTCCCACCGCGGTCCGGCGAAGCGACGTCAGGTGGCCACCGACACCGAGTGCGGCACCGGCGTCCCTCGCGATCGCGCGGACGTAGGTGCCGCTCGAGCAGCGCACGGACACATCGACGTCGACCGTCCCGGCGCCACGACGGACGTCGGTGACGTCGATGGCGTGCACGGTGACCCGGCGCGCGGCGAGCTCGACCTGCTCCCCCGCCCGCACCCGGTCGTACGCGCGGCGGCCGTCGACCTTGATCGCGGAGACGGCCGACGGCACCTGCTCGATCTCACCGACCTGAACCGCCAGCGCGGCGCGGACCGTGGTCTCGGCGACGTGGTCCGTGGACACCGTCGCCGTGGTCTCGCCCTCGGCGTCGTCGGTGGTGGTCGCGACGCCCAGCCGGATCGTGGCGTCGTACGCCTTCTCGGTGAGCATCAGGTGGCCGAGCAGCCGGGTGGCGCGGTTGACGCCGATCACGAGCACGCCGGTCGCCATCGGGTCGAGGGTGCCGGCGTGGCCGACCTTGCGGGTGCCGGCGAGCCGGCGGACCCGGGCGACCACGTCGTGCGAGGTCATCCCACCGGCCTTGTCGACGACCACCAGGCCGGCCTCGGTGGTCATCGGCTCAGACCTCGTCGGGCTCGTCGTCCTCGACGCGTGGCTTGCGGTACGGGTCGTCGTCTCCGGCGAACGTCGCCCCGGCGGAGGAGGCGCTGACCGCCGCGTCCTGCTCGCGTGCCTTGGCGAGCAGCTCGTCGATGTGGCGCGCGTTCTCGGGCAGCGCGTCCTGGATGAACTCGATCGTCGGCGCGTGCCGCATCCCGAGCTGCTTGGCGACCTCGGACCGGATCAGTCCCTTGGCCGACTCCAGCGCCACCGCAGTGCCGGCGAGGTCGTTCGCCTCGCCGTAGACGGTGTAGAAGACGGACGCCTGCTGCGTGTCGCCCGAGACCCGGACGTCGGTCACCGTGACGAACCCCAGCCGCGGGTCCTTGATCCGGCGCTCCAGCATCTCCGCGACGATCACCTGGATCCGGTCGGCGATCTTGCGGACGCGTGGGTTGCTCATGGTGGTTGTCCTTCGGTGTCACAGGTTTCCCAAGGTATCTAGGTTCTCTGGCGCTTCCAGTGGCATGCATGCCACTGGAAGCGCCAGCTCCCCTAGATACCTTGGGAACTCGACGGTCCCTCAAAAAGGCCTCAGCCCCGCGGGATCTCCTTCATCTCGAACGCCTCGACGACATCGCCTTCCTTGATGTCGTTGTAGCCCCTGATCACCAGACCACACTCGAAGCCCTCGCGGACCTCGGACGCGTCGTCCTTCTCCCGCTTCAGCGAGGACAGGTCGGCGCTCTCCAGGACGACGTTGCCGTCGCGGATCAGCCGGACCTTCGCGTTGCGGCGGATCACGCCTCCGGTGACCATGCAGCCGGCGATGTTGCCGATCTTCGAGCTGCGGAAGATCGCGCGGATCTCCGCCTGCCCCAGGGTCTGCTCCTCGAACTCCGGCTTGAGCATGCCCTTCAGGGCCGCCTCGATCTCCTCGATCGCGTTGTAGATGACCGAGTAGTACCGGATCTCGACGCCCTCGCGCTCGGCCATCTCCGTCACCTTGCCCTGCGGGCGGACGTTGAAGCCGATGATGATCGCGTCGGAGGCGGCGGCCAGGTCGACGTTGGTCTCGGTGATCGCACCGACACCGCGGTCGATGACCCGCAGGTTGACCTCGTCGCCGACGTCGATCTTCGACAGCGAGTCCTCGAGCGCCTCGACTGAGCCGGACACGTCGCCCTTGAGGATCAGGTTGAGCTCCTGGCTCTGGCCCTTCTCCATGGAGGCCATGAAGTCCTCGAGGGTACGGCGCACACGACGCTTGGCCTGCATGGCCGCACGCTCGCGCGCCTCCCGCTTCTCCGCGATCTGGCGAGCCATCCGGTCGTCGTCGACCACGATCAGGTTCTGACCGGCGCCGGGGACGGCGGTGAGGCCGAGCACCATCGCCGGACGCGACGGGGTCGCCTCCTCGATGTTCTCGCCGTGCTCGTCGAGCATCGCCCGGACCCGGCCGTGGGCCGGACCGGCCACGATCGAGTCGCCGACCCGCAGCGTGCCGCGCTGGATCAGCACGGTCGCGACGGGACCGCGGCCCCGGTCGAGGTGCGCCTCGACGACGAGGCCCTGGGCGTCCTGGGTCGGGTTGGCCCGCAGGTCCAGGGAAGCGTCGGCGGTCAGCACGATCGCCTCGAGCAGCTGCTCCAGGTTGGTGCCGGACTTCGCGGAGACGTCGACGAACATCGCGTCGCCGCCGTACTCCTCGGGCACCAGGCCGTACTCGGTGAGCTGGCCGCGCACCTTCGCCGGGTCGGCGTCGGGCTTGTCGATCTTGTTCACCGCGACCACGACCGGCACCCCCGCGGCCGTGGCGTGGTTGAGTGCCTCGACCGTCTGCGGCATCACGCCGTCGTCGGCGGCGACCACGAGGACCGCGATGTCCGACGACTGCGAACCACGGGCACGCATGGCGGTGAACGCCTCGTGACCGGGGGTGTCGATGAACGTGATCCGCCGGTCCTGGCCATCGACCTCCGCGTGCACCTGGTAGGCGCCGATGTGCTGCGTGATGCCACCGGCCTCCTTGTCGACCACGTTGGCCTCGCGCAGCGCGTCGAGGAGCTTGGTCTTGCCGTGGTCGACGTGGCCCATCACGGTCACGACCGGCGGACGTACGACGAGGTCGGAGTCATCGCCCTGGTCCTCGCCGAACTCCAGGTCGAACGACTCCAGCAGCTCGCGGTCCTCGTCCTCGGGGGACACGACCTCGACCACGTAGTTGAGCTCCTCGCCCAGCAGCTCGAGCGTGGCGTCGTTGACCGACTCGGTCGCGGTCACCATCTCGCCGAGGCTGAACAGCATCTGCACCAGCGAGGCGGCGTCGACGCCGATCCGCTCGGCGAAATCGGTCAGCGAGGCTCCCCGCGGCAGGCGCACGGTCTCGCCGTCGCCCTTGCGGACGCGCACGCCACCGATCGTCGGGGCCTGCATCGCCTCGAACTCCTGACGACGTGCCCGCTTCGACTTGCGACCACGGCGCGACGGACCGCCGGGGCGGCCGAACGCACCCTGAGTGCTGCCACGGCCGGTCGGCCGGCCACCGGGACGACCACCACCGCCGGGACGACCACCACCGGGGCCACCACCCATGCCGGGTCCGCCACCGGGACCGCCACCGAAGCCACCGCGGCCGGGTGCCCCGGTACGGGCTCCACCGCCGCCACCTGGACCACCGCGGCCGCCGGGACCGCCAGGGCCACCGGGGCCACCGGGGCCGCCGCGGCCGGGGCCACCGCCCGGACCGCCACCGAACGCGGCCGGGGACTTGGGCATCATCGCCGGGTTGGGGCGCGGCATGCCGGGACGGCCACCGTCGCGGGCGGCCGGGGGCCGCGGCGCGCGCTGGTCACCCTCTGCGCCGGGCGGCGCGGGGGCAGCACTACCGGGACGGGGCGCCGGACGGCGGCCCATGCCCTGGCTGGACGCGAACGGGTTGTTGCCCGGGCGCGGAGCACCCGGACGGCCGGGGCCGCCGGGACGTCCGACCGGACGCGGACCGGGGGTGCCGGACGCGGGCGGCTCCTCGCCAGTGGCGGCCGGGGCCTCGGCTGGTGCGACGGCCGGCTCCACGGCCGCGGCCGCGGGCTCCTCCTGGGCGGTCCGGCGCGGACCGGGACGGGGGCCCGGCGTGGCTCGCGACTCCTCGGGAGCCGCGGTGACCGGCGCGGGGGCCTCGACCGGGGCAGCCGGCGGGGCCTCGGCGGTCGCCGCCGCCGGTGCCTGGGGCGCCTGAGGAGCCTCGGTGGCCGCAGCGGCGGGCGCCTGGGCCTGCGGGGCAGCCTTGGCCGGCGCCTTCGCCGTCGATTTCTGGGCCGCCTTCTTCGCTGCCGCCTGCTCCCTCCTGGCGCTCAGCTCGGCCCCGTGCTTGTCCTCGAACTTCTTGACCACGGGGGGCTCGATGCCGGACGAGGGAGCCTTCACGAACTCCCCGAGGTCGCTCAGCATCGAGATGACGTCCTTGCTCTGGACGCCGTACTTCTTGGCGAGTTCACTGACTCGGACCTTGGCCACGCTGTTTCCTCCAGGTCCGAGCCACTCGCTGAGTGGGACTGCGGACCGCTAGTTGGGTTGCACGCTCATCGCGAAGTTCTCATCGCAGGCTCATGAGCTGATGCTCCAGTTCTCTGTCGGTCGGTCGCTTCACTGGTCGGGCGCCTGATGCTGCGCGACGTACTCCCGGAGCGTCTGCAGGCTCAGTCCCCCGGCGACCCGGAGGGCCCGTGGGAAAGCACGCTTACGTTCGGCGAGTGCGAGGCAGCCGGTCGTGGGATGAAGGTACGCCCCGCGGCCGAGTGCGGTGCCACGCGGATCGGGCACGACGGCCTGGTCTCCCGAGCCGTCCGCGTCCGGTCCTGCGACAACCCGCAGCAACTCACGCCTGATGGCCCGCCCGCGACATCCGACACAGGTCCGGATGACGGCGCGCGTGACCACCGGCCCCACTCTAACGCGTTCCGGGTGCAGACCCCGAACCGGCTGCGTGCGGAAGCCGTCGGATAGTCCCGACCGGATGGCACGTTGAAGCTCGGAAGTTCGTGCTTTCCGGTCGGGACTATCCGGCCGCGCGCGACGATGGCCCCGTGGCCGACCTGTACGACGACTTCGAGGGATCCGAGCTCGACCTCGCGGTGTGGCTCCCGCACTACCTGCCCGCCTGGAGCTCGCGCCGGGCGACCCGGGCGTCCTACCGGGTCGCCGACTCCTGTCTGACCCTGGACATCCCGACCGACCAGGGCACGTGGTGCCCCGGCGACCACGAGCCGCCGCTGCGGGTCTCCGGGCTCCAGACCGGCAGCTTCTCCGGTCCGGCTGGCAGCACGCTCGGGCAGCAGCCGTTCCGGGACGGGCAGGTCGTGCGCGAGGAGCAGCCGCGCTTCGAGGGGCACCTCCAGGCCGGCGGCCACGTCGGGATCCGCTGCCGGATGTCCCTGTCCCCGCGGTCGATGGCCTCGCTGTGGATGGTCGGCTTCGAAGACCGGCCGGACCGCTGCGGCGAGATCTGCGTGGTGGAGGTGTTCGGCAAGGACCTCGAGCCCGGTCGCTCGGCGGAGGTCGGCATGGGCTTCAAGGCGTTCCGCGACCCCGACCTCGCGCAGGACTTCGCGGCACCGCGGCAGCCGGTCGACGTCGCCGACTGGCACAGCTACGCCGTGGACTGGGACGTCGACGAGGCGGTGTTCACACTCGACGGCGCCGAGGTACGACGCTGCCCGCGCCCGCCTGCCTACCCGCTGCAGCTGATGCTGGCCGTGTTCGACTTCCCTGCGTGGAGCAGCGGCGACGACGACCACCTGGTGCCGGCGCTGGTGGTCGACCGGATCAGCGCCCGTCCCTGAGCATCCCCGGGATCCCCGGAGGGGTCAGTCCGCCGGTGCCTCGTCCGAGCGGATGTCGATCCGCCAGCCCGTGAGCCTCGCGGCGAGGCGGGCGTTCTGGCCCTCCTTGCCGATCGCCAGCGAGAGCTGGAAGTCGGGCACGATCACGCGAGCGGCGCGGGCGGCCGCGTCGACCACGATGACCTCGGACACGCGCGCCGGGCTCAGCGCCTGGCCGACGAATGTTGCCGGGTCGTCGGAGTAGTCGACGATGTCGATCTTCTCGCCGTGCAGCTCGTTCATCACGTTGCGGACCCGCTGGCCCATCGGGCCGATGCAGGCACCCTTCGCGTTGACACCGGGCTCGGTCGTGCGCACCGCGATCTTGGTGCGGTGGCCGGCCTCCCGCGCGATCGCGGAGATCTCGACCGTGCCGTCGTGGATCTCGGGGACCTCGAGCGCGAACAGCTTCTTGACCAGGTTGGGATGGGTACGCGAGAGCATCACCTGCGGCCCGCGCATGCCCTTGCGCACGCTGACCACGAGGCACTTGATCCGGGTGCCGTGCGAGTAGTCCTCGCCCGGCACCTGCTCACCCAGCGGAAGCAGTGCCTCCAGCTTGCCGAGGTCGACCATCACGTCGTTGGGATCCCGGCCCTGCTGGATGACGCCTGAGATGACGTCGCCCTCCTTGCCGGAGAACTCCCCGAACCGCAGCTCGTCCTCGGCGTCCCGGAGCCGCTGCAGCATGATCTGCTTCGCGGTCGTGGCGGCGATCCGGCCGAATCCCTCGGGGGTGCTCTCGTACTCGGCAAGGACGTTGCCCTCGTCGTCGGTCTCCGCGGCGAACACCGTCACGTGGCCGGTCTTGCGGTCCAGCTCGACCCGCGCCTGCTCGGTCGCGCCCGGCGTCTTGTGGTACGCCGTCAGGAGGGCCTGCTCGATCGCTTCGACCAGCACCTCGAAGGAGATCTCCTTCTCGCGCTCCAGCATCCGCAGGATGTTCATGTCGATGTCCACGGGAGTCAGCCGTCCTTCCGCTTGAACTCGATCTGGATCCGGGCCCGCTCGACGTCGGCAAGCGGCACCTGCTGCTCCTCGCCGTCGACGAGGAGCGTCGCGGTCACGTCGTCGCTCGCGGCGATGCGGCCGGTCAGGCGCGCCCCGTCGGCGAGACGTACGTCGACCAGCCGGTCGTGGTTGCGCCGCCAGTGGCGCGGGTGGGTGAGCGGCCGGTCGACACCGGGCGACCCGACCTCGAGCGTGTATGGCTGCTCCCCCATCACCTCGGAGTCGTCGAGCACCTTCGACACCTCGCGCGTGGCATCGGCGACGTCGTCCAGGCTGACGCCGCCATCGCGGTCGACGGCGATCCGGAGCACGCGGCGCCGGCCGGCGGAGGAGAGGTCCACATCCTCCAGGTCGAGGCCCGCCGCCGCGAGCGGCTCGACAAGCAGGGAAGCCAGGCGGTCCCGGGTCTGAGCTGCGGTCACGGGATCAACCTCCTGCTGTGATGTTGTGGTCACACCAGCCTAGGCCCCCGGCTCAGACGAAGGCGCTCTCCCCCGTGATTGCGCGGCCCACGATCAGCGTGTTGATCTCGCGGGTGCCCTCGTAGGAGTAGATCGCCTCGGCGTCGGCGACGAAACGTCCGACGTGGTGCTCGAGCAGGATCCCGTTGCCGCCGAGGACCTCGCGGGCCCACCCGACCGTCTCTCGCATCCGCACCGTGCTGTGCGCCTTGCAGAGCGAGGCGTGCTCGTCGCGCAGCACGCCGGCGTCCTGGAGCTGGGAGGCGCGCACGTTCATCGCGGTCGAGGCGGTGACGTTGGCGAGCATCTTGACCAGCAGGTCCTGGACGAGCTGGAACGACGCGATCGGGCGCCCGAACTGCTCGCGTGCCTTGGTGTAGCGCAGGGCGTGCTCGAAGGCGCCGCGCGCGCAGCCGGTGGCCTGCCAGGCCACGCCCATCCGGGTCACCCGCAGCACGTTGGAGGTGTCGCGGAAGCTGTTCGCCCCCTGCAGCCGGTTGTCCTCGGGGACCCGGACGTCGTGGAGGTGGATCTCGGCGTTCTGCACGACCCGCAGGGCGATCTTGTCCTCCTGCTTGTCGAACGCCATGCCGTCGGTGTCCTTCTCGACAACGAAGCCCTTCACCTGGCGGTCGGCCTCGTCGCGCGCCCAGATCACGACCAGGTCGGCGAAGGCGGCGTTGCCGATCCACTTCTTCTCGCCGTTGATCACCCAGCCGTCGCCGTCACGCCGGGCGGTCGTGGACAGGCCGGCCGAGATCGCCGAGCCGACGTCGGGCTCGGTCAGCCCGAACGCGCCGATCAGCTCCATCCGCGCCATCGCCGGTAGCCAGCGCTCGCGCTGCTCGGCGGACCCGCAGAGCATGATCGATCCCATCGCCAGCCCGCCGTGGACGCCCATGAAGGTGCCGATCGACGGGTCCACGCGCGCCAGCTCCATCGCCACCATGCCGTCGACGAGGGCGCCGCGAGCCGGGCAGCCCGGCCCGTCGTACGCCAGGCCGGCGATGCCGAGCTCCGCGATGCCCGGGACCAGGTCGTGGGGGAATGCCGCCCTGGTCCAGTAGCCGTTGATCACCGGCTCGACCTCGCGGGTCATGAACGCCCGGACGTCGCTGACCAGCTCGCGGTCGCGGTCCTCGAGCAGCAGCTCGAAGGCCAGGAAGTCCGAGAACGGGGTGTCCTGCGGGTCGATCGAGTCGGTCACGGCTGGGTCATGGCTGGTGCAGCTCCTCGGTCAGGAAGTCCTCGATCGCGGGGGCGAGCTCACCGGACTCGGTCAGGATGCCGAGGTGTCCGCCGCGGTAGACGCGTAGCCGTGCGTCAGGGATCAGGCGCGCGAGCATGCGGGCGTTGGCCAGCGGGATGATCGGGTCGTCGTCGCCGCCCAGGACCAGGGTCGGCTGCCGCAACAGGGACAGGAACGGCAGGCTGGTCCAGCCGGTCATCGCCGCGAGCTGGTAGTAGTAGCCGCGCTTCGGGCCGACGCGCGTCGTCGCGTGGAGCAGCTCCGCCGCGCGGCGGGGGTCCTCGCGCATCGAGCCGCCGTAGATCTCGCCGGCGATGGACGCGGCGTAGTCCGGGTCGCGGTGCCGCCTCGGCGTCAGCATCCGGGCCAGCACCCGCGGGTGGGCCGGCACCATGAGGCATCCGGTGCCGGTCGCGACCAGCACGACGCGACGGACCCGCCGGGACGACTGCACGGCCAGCTGCTGCGCCAGCCCGCCGCCCCAGGAGAGGCCGAGAACGTCGAACCGCGGGTGACCCAGGTGCGCCATCATGGCCACGGTCCAGGACGACAGCGCCGCGATCGGGTACGGCATCGGGGGCAACGGGCTGCCACCGACCCCGGGCACGTCGAACCGGACCACCCCACGGTCCGGATCGAGCGCGTCCACCAGTGGCTGGAGCGCCTCGAGGCTGGCCCCGATGCCGTTGCAGAGCAGGAGAGGCGGTTCGTCGGCAAGGGCTCCTCTGCCCGGGCGGACCGACACCCGAGCGGAGACCCGGCGCACCGCCACAGTGCGGACCTGCTCCTGCTCAGCGGTCATGGACATAGGTCCCCGGGGCCTCGCACACGGGCTCGAAGGCGGCGGAGCCGAGGCGGCGCGGCTTGTTGCGCTCCGGCCCGGTGCGCTCGTCCAGCCACGCCAGGTAGTCGTCCCACCAGGAGCCCTTCACCTTCGACGCCCCTTCGAGCCACTGCCTCGGGTCGGCGGGGTTGCTGCTCGCCGTCTGGAAGCTCGCCTTCGGGTTGCCCGGAGGGTTGACCATGGCCGCGATGTGCCCGCTGGTGGAGAGCACGAACTTCGTGTCACCGCCGAGAAGCTGCGTGGTCTGGTAGCAGGACTCCCAGGCGCACAGGTGGTCGGCGATGCCGGCGACCACGTAGGTGTCGGTGTCCACCTTCCCGAGGTCCAGGTCGCTGCCCAGCATCCGCGCGCCCCCGGGCCGGGTGAGTCCGTTGCTGATCGCGAGGTCCATGAAGTCGCGATGCATGCCCGCCGTCATCCGCACCGGGTCGGCGTTCCAGTACAGGATGTCGAATGCCTTGGGCGGGTAGCCGAGCAGGTAGTTGTTGACCCAGTAGTTCCAGATCAGGTCGTTGGGCCGCAGCCAGGCGAACACCTCGGCCAGCATCCGGCCGTCGAGGTAGCCCTTGTCCCGCGACGCTCTCGTCGACGCGGCCGCCGCCTTGTGCGACAGCAGCGCGCTCGGCAGCCCGGCCTGCTGCTGGTCGAGCACCGTCACGGCGAGGCTGAAGGCCGCCACCCGGCCGAGGTCACCGGTCGCGGCGAGGTGGGCGAGCACCATGCTCGCGAGCATGCCGCCGGAGCAGATGCCGAGCAGGGCCACCTGGTGCTGCCGCGCGATCTTCTGCGCCGCGTCCATCGCGTCGATGATCGCCTGCCCGTAAGCATCGACGTCCCAGTCGGCGTGCCGGGCGTCGGGGTTGCGCCACGAGATGCAGTAGACCTGCTGGCCACCCTTGACCAGGTGCTCGACCAGGCTGCGCTCCTCGGCGAGGTCGATCACGTAGTACTTGTTGATCGTCGGCGGCACGATCAGCAGCGGTGTCGAGCGGACCTTGGTGGTCTGCGGGGTGTACTGGATGAGCTCGAACATGTCCGTGCGCAGCACCACCGCCCCCGGCGTCACCGCTATGTCCTCGCCGACCGCGAACGCGTCTGGCTCCACCATCGACGGCACCCGCGGCGGCGTCGCGAAGTCGCGGACCAGCCGCCGACCGCCGGCGACCAGGCTGCCTCCGCCGGTGTCGATCACGCGCTTGAGCACCTTCGGGTTGAGCACCGGGTTGTTGCTGGGGGACGACGCCTCGACCAGGTTGTCGACGATGAAGCCCATCCGCTGCCCGTCACCCCAGCCGAGGTCGGCGTCGGCGACGAGTCCCCGCGCCGCCTCCCCGGCGGCCAGGTAGCTCTGCAGGGTGCGTCGGAGGAACGGGTTCCTGGTCCAGCCCTCCTCGGCGGCGAACCGGCGGTCCTTCTCGTCCGCCTCGACCTCGGAGCGCCCGGCGCCGATCCGGGCCAGCTCACCGGCCAGGCCCGCGCCGCGGCGTACGACGCGTCCGGGGTGTCGGGCGAGGCCGGCCGTGAACCGGACCCCGGACATGCCGGGCAGGAACCGCCGAAGCGGGCTGCTGGTGGCGTCGGCGAGCAGCAGGTCGAGCGGAGTGGCGGCGTCGGTGCCGGGCTCCTCCTCGACCTCGTCGCTGCTCATCAGGACGACGCCTCGGTCGCGTGGTCCGGCGCCCCGACCTCACGGCGCAGGATCTTGCCGGTCGGTCCCTTCGGCAGCGCGTCGACGATCCAGATGTGGCGCGGGTACTTGTACGCGGCCAGGCGCTCCTTGGCGAAGTGCTGGAGCTCCTGCTCGTCGACCGACCTGTCCTCCTTGAGCGCCACGGCAGCGCCGACCTCCTCGCCCAGCTCGTCGTGCGGGATGCCGATCACGGCCGCCTCTGCGACCGCCTCGTGCTCGTAGAGGACCTCCTCCACCTCGCGTGGGTAGACGTTGTATCCACCGCGGATGATCAGGTCCTTCTTCCGATCGACGATGAAGTAGTAGCCGTCCTCGTCCTGCTTGGCCATGTCTCCGCTGTGGAACCAGCCGTCCTTGATCGCCTGGGCCGTGTCGTCCTTGCGCTCCCAGTAGCCCTTCATGACGTTCTCGCCCTTGATCGCGATCTCGCCGACGTCGCCAGGCTCGACCTCGTTGCCGTCGTCGTCGACGACCTTCATCTCGACGCCGCGGACCGGGATCCCGATCGAGCCGGGCTTGCGCTCGATGTCGGGCTGGTTGAACGACGCCACCGGCGATGTCTCGGAGAGCCCGTAGCCCTCGAGCACCACGCAGTCGAAGGCCTTCTCGAAGCCCTTCATCACCTCGACCGGCATCGCGGACCCACCCGAGATGCAGGTGCGCAGGCTGGACACGTCGTAGGAGGAGGCCTCCGGCGCGTTGAGCATCCCGGCGTACATCGTCGGCACGCCCTCGAACACCGTGACCTGGTCGCGGCCGATCACCTCGAGCGCCTTCGTCGCGTCGAACCGCGGGACCAGGGTGAGGCACGCGCCCGAACGGACCGACGCATTGAGCCCGCAGGTGAGCCCGAAGCAGTGGAACAGCGGCAGGCAGCCCATCACCACGTCGTTCTCGCTGAGCTCCACCAGGGTCTCCGCGCTGAGCGCGGCATTGGTGGTCATGTTCCGGTGGGTGAGCTCGGCGCCCTTCGGCTGGCCGGTCGTGCCGGACGTGTAGAGCAGCACCATCGTGTCCTCGTCGTCGCGGTCGACGACCTCCTCGACCGGGTCGTGCTCGGAGAGCAGGGAGCCGAACCCCTGCGGCTCGACGGAGATGCACTCGATCCCGACCTCCTCGGCCGCCTTGCTGGCCTCGTCGGCCATCTGGTGCCAGGCGAAGACGATGGATGCGCCGGAGTCCTCGAGGTAGTACTTCACCTCGCGTGCCTTGAGCAGCGGGTTCATCGGCACCACGACCGCCCCCGCCGCAACGGCGCCATAGAACAGCACAGGGAACGCAGGCACGTTCGGGAGCACCAGCCCCACCCGGTCGCCCGGACCCACCTTGCGGTCGGCCAGCAGTGCCGTCACCCGCCGGGAGCCCTCAAGGAGCTCGCGGTAGGTCAGCACCATGTCATCGAGCCGGACGGCCGGACGGTCACCGTGCTCGGCAGAGGTCTCGCTCAGGGCCTGGGCCAGGTTGGTCACGGTCGCCTTCCATGGAGCGTCGTCGTCGACTCGCCTTCGGTCCTTCCTACCCGGTTGTGAGCGTCGACACACGTCGGCGTCCACGCGCGGCCCCCGTCGCCGGGGGAGGTGACTCAATAGGATCGGCGGGTGTCCCCGCGTCCGCTCCCCCGGCTCACCCGGCGCAGCGCCCTGGGCGCGGCCGGTCTGGTGTCGCTGGGAGTCGCTGCGACCGGCTGCGACGACCCGGCGGCGACCCCGTCGGCGCGCGCGACCGTGCGCTCCACCGAGATCACCCACGACGTGGCACTGGCCGTCGACCTGGTCGCCGGCGTGCAGCGCAGCGTGACCCTGACCACCGACGTCGTGCGGCGCTTCCCGCTCCTGCGTCCTTCCCTGCGGCCGCTGCTGGAGACCCAGCGTGCGCACCTGGCGCTGCTCGCGGAGGCGGTCCCCGAGCAGGCGATGCCGTCGCCGTCGGCAAACCGGGTCCCGGCGGCCGCCGACCGCGCGGCCGCGCGGGCACGAGTCCTGCGCTCCACGACGGCGCGCCGCGACGCGTTCAACGCCGCCGCGGTCGAGGCGGAGTCCGGTCAGTTCGCCCGCGTGCTGGCCAGCATGGGAGCGGGACTCGCCCAGCACCTCGCAGTGCTGGAGGGCGCCACGTGACCCCGACCGGCGCGTTGCAGGACGCGCTCGCGGCGGAGCACGCGGCCGTCTACGTCTTCGGGGTGCTCGGCGCCCAGACCTCGGAGGTCGAGCAGAGCACGCTGTTCGACAACCTGCTGACCGCCTACGAGCAGCACCGCTCCGCGCGCGACGAGCTGGTCGCCCGGATCCAGGAGCTGGGCGGGCGACCGGTCGCGGCGGCGCCGGCGTACGAGCTGCCCAACGCGGTGTCGACGCCAACGCAGGTGGTGCGTGCGGCGCTGGTCACCGAACACCGCGTGACACAGACGTACGGCACTCTCGTGGCGCAGACCGTGGGCGACGACCGCTCGTGGGCCGTCGACGCCCTGGGCGCGAGTGCCGTACGTCAGCTGCGTTTCGGGGGAAGGCCCGAGAGCTTCCCCGGCACGCAGGGACTCGCGTAGCAAGGCACACATGGCGGGCAGGCTGTGGTTCCGGGGAGGCCCGAGATCTCCCCGGAACCAGCGGCCTGCTGCGTTCAGCCGCGGTAGGCAGCGAACATCTGGGACATCCGGGCACTCTGCCCGGACGTGAACATGCGGTAGCAGGAGTCGTAGGAGTAGTCCATGTAGTTGCGGATCGGGTCGAGACCGGGCAGCGAGCAGGAGTCACGCCCGACCGGGCACCCGCTCGTGGGGCTGCTCTGCGCCGGGGTGTCCGACACCTCGTCGTTCCTCGTCGTGCAGCCGCCCTGGAACGTGTGGTAGAGCCCGAGCCAGTGCCCGGCCTCGTGCGTGGCGGTCTTGCCGAGGTTGAAGTTCGTCGCCGTGCCGCCCGGCAGCGAGGAGTACTGCACCCGGATGCCGTCGATCTTCGGGTTGCTCGCGTAGTCCCACGGGAACGTCGCGATCCCGAGGTAGTCGAAGTCCACGATCCAGATGTTCAGCGCGTTGGCGCCGCCCTTGCGGGTCTGGGCGCGGTACGTCGTGCTCTGCCGGTCCTTGTGCCAGGTGTCGTTGAAGAACCGGTTGGTGCCGGCCAGCGTGAACGTGAAACCGGTGTTGGCCGCCGCGGTGGACTCGCCGCCGGCGTAGGTGTTGTTGAGCACGGTGATCTGCCGCGTGATCTGGCTCGCGGTCACGTTGCCCTGGCCGCTCTTGCCGGCCATCACGTGCACGTAGACCGGGACCTTGCCCCCGGTCACGGCGGCCGTGCTGCGGCTCAGTCCACGGGCGGCGAGCCGGGTGGTGGTCTCCCGCGTGATGCGGCGCTGCTCGGCAGCACTGATGCCGCGAGTGTCGGGGCCACGTCCGTGGAGGCCGCGGGCGCTGGTGCCGGCGGTCAGGCACGACCCGTCCGCGGCGGGCTCGATCGTGGCGGCCTGGGCGGGCGCTGCGAGGACGGACCCCAGTAGAAGCGCTCCGGCGGAAAGAAGAGCGGCGCTTGCGGCGCGGAGCTGCATCAGGAAAATCCTCCGTGGTGTGGCGGACCGAGCGGGGCTGGTCAGGGTGGGACCAAGGACGATCTTGACCGCATACGGGGGTCCGGCAAACGCACGCGGCGCTGCGCGTCTGTGCAGTGCACGAGCACGCAAGGCCGAGCTCACCCTTGCGGGTGTGACCAGCCGTCCACGATGTCCGGGATGTCCGAAAGTCGGTGGGCAACCGCGTCCGGCCGACCCTCCGCATGGCCGATCTGGCCGCGTGGAATCCTGCTGTGCGGGACGTGGATCGCGCGCATGCCGGCGTTCTGTGCACCCCACACGTCATCGAAGAGACGGTCGCCCACGTAGACGCAGGCGGCTGGGTCGTCGACACCCACGGCCGCCATCGCGGCCCGGAACGCCAGCGGCGACGGCTTGGTCCAGGGGACCTCGCTCGTGTACACGTCGCCGTCCATGAGGTCGAGCACCCCGTCACGGGCGAAGAAGGCCCGGTGCCACTCCCGGGGCCAGAGTGTGTTGGAGAGCACGCCGACCCGGATGCCCCGCTCGCGCAGCGTGCGCCAGACCGGCGCCACCTCCGGGTCGGTGCGCGTGTGCGGCTCCCAGAACTCCTGGTAGGCGTGCAGCAGCGCGGGGTCGTGGTCAAGACCGGCCTCCGCGAACAGCCACGCGAGCGTCGCGCTCTGCTGGTGGTCGCGGGAGCGCCCCCAGGCGGTGTCGGCCGCGGCCCGCAGCAGGGCAGCGTGGTGTGCGGGATCGCCCTCGGCCGCGACCACCGCACGGGCGAGCGCCTCGGCCTCTCCGGTGAAGTCGATGTCGTGCCAGGGGGTCAGCGTCCCGCCCCAGTCGAAGATGACCGCCGCGACCTCCGGCGACCTCCCCGCGACCTCCGGCGACGTCCCCGAGACCGGTGGTCGAGCTTGTCGAGACCCCACCTTCGGCTCAGGCGCGGACGAGGCCGGTGGTCGAGCTTGTCGAGACCCCACCTTCGGCTCAAGCGCGGACGAGACCGGTGGTCGAGCTTGTCGAGACCCCACCTTCGGCTCAAGCGCGGACGAGGCCGGTGGTCGAGCTTGTCGAGACCCCACCTTCGGCTCAGGCGCGGACGAGGCCGGTGATCCTGGCGACCGCCTCCGGCAGCGGGATCTGCTGCCGCTCGTCGGAGCGCCGGTCCTTGACCTCGACATTGCCGTCGACCAGGCCGCGGCCCACCGTGACGATGGTGGGCACGCCGATCAGCTCGGCGTCCTTGAACTTCACGCCGGGGCTGACCTTCGGCCGGTCGTCGTAGAGCACGTCGAGCCCGGCGGCGGACAGCTCGCGCACCAGCTCGGCCGCGGTCGAGAACACCACCTCGTCCTTGCCGGTGGCCACGACGTGCACGTCGGCGGGTGAGATCTCGCGGGGCCAGATCAGGCCCAGCTCGTCGTTGTTGCCCTCCGCGATGGCGGCGACCGCACGCGAGACACCGATGCCGTAGGAGCCCATGGTGACGACGACCAGCTTGCCGTTCTCGTCGAGCACGCGCAGGTCGAGCGCCTCGGCGTACTTGCGCCCGAGCTGGAAGATGTGGCCCATCTCGATGCCGCGCGCGGTGTGGAGTGTGCCGGACTCGCAGTTCGGACAGGGGTCGCCGTCGCGGACCTCGGCAGCCTCGATGGTGCCGTCGGGCGTGAAGTCACGGCCGACCACGAGGTCGAGCACGTGGCTCCCGTCGACGTTGGCGCCGGTCACCCAGACAGTGCCCTCGGAGACCCGGGGATCGACCACGTAACGGATACCGGACGTGCCCTGCTCCCCCAGGGTTCCGGGCCCGATGTAGCCCTTCACGAGGGTCGGGTGCTTGCGCATCTCGGCCTCGTCCATCGCCTCGACCTCGATCGGCTCGAGCTGGCCCTCGAGCCGCTTCTGGTCCACCTCGCGGTCGCCGGGAAGGCCGATCGCGAGTGGTTCGCGGGTGCCGTCGGCGTGCTTCAGCACCACGAGCACGTTCTTGAGCGTGTCGCCGGCCCTCCAGGGTCGGTCCTCGCGGGGGTGCTTCTCGTTCAGGTGCGCGACCAGGGTCTCGATGGTCGGTGTGTCGGGCGTCTGCTCGGCGTGCGCCGGGTGCGCGTCGTGGTACGCGAGAGGTGCCGGCGGGCGCACCTGCACCGCCTCGACGTTGGCGGCGTAGTCGCAGTTGCTGCAACGCACGTAGGTGTCCTCGCCGACCTCAGCCCTGGCCAGGAACTCCTCCGACTTCGAACCGCCCATGGCGCCACTCGTCGCCTTCACGATCACGTAGTCGAAGCCGAGCCGGTCGAACGTGCGGACGTAGGCATCGCGGTGTGCGGCGTACGACGCATCGAGTCCGGCGTCGGTGGTGTCGAAGGAGTAGGAGTCCTTCATGATGAACTCGCGTCCGCGCAGGATGCCGGCACGGGGTCGCGCCTCGTCGCGGTACTTGGTCTGGATCTGGTAGAGCCAGACCGGCAGGTCCTTGTAGGACGAGTACAGGTCCTTGACCGCGAGCGTGAACATCTCCTCGTGGGTCGGCCCGAGCAGGTAGTCGCCGCCCTTGCGGTCCTTCAGCCGGAAGATGCCGTCGCCGTACTCCGTCCAGCGGCCGGAGGCCTCGTAGGGGTCGCGCGGCAGCAGCGCGGGGAACTGGAGCTCCTGGGCGCCGATCGCGTCCATCTCCTCGCGGATGATCGTCTCCACGTTGCGCAGCACGCGCAGGCCAAGCGGCAGCCAGGTGTAGATCCCGGGCGCGGCCCGACGCACGTAGCCCGCCCGCACCAGCAGGCGGTGGCTCGGCACCTCGGCGTCCACGGGATCGTCTCGCAGGGTCCGAACGAACAACGTCGACATCCGAAGGATCATGGCGCAAGGCTAGTCGGGCAGGCGCGTCGGCTCGACGGGGTTTCGTACCGGCACGGGACGGGCGCCTCAGCCTCGAGCCGCCTTCAGCGCGGTGCGGATCATGGGGATCTGCAGCGGCAGCCGTGCCCACGCGATCGCCTTGAACCTGGTGCTGTCGGTCTGCGCGGCGTCGCCGGCCATCTTCAGGTTGGCCGGGTAGACCGCGAGCAGCAGCGCGGCGCTCGCCCAGCCCGCCGGCCTGCGCAGCCGCGGCACCAGCAGTCCCGCGGCGCACAGGATCTCGGCCACGCCGGAGGCGAAGATGACCTCGCGATGGGCCGGCACCAGCTTCGGCATGATCGGCTCGTAGACCTCGGGCCTGCCGAGGTGGATGAAGCCGGAGATGCCGAGAATGGCGGCCAGGCCGACGAGGTCCTTGCTGAGCGGTGCGGTCACGGGCGTGACTCTAGGGGGTGCGCTGGCTCAGGGGCCTCGCCCGGACGGACGAGGCCCCCGGAGCCGGCGCTAGTGGCGGCCTCCCGCCGCCACCGCCGGGGTCAGGTCGTTCACGACCCGGTCGCGGGTCGCCACCGGCTTCAGTCCGAAGCTGTGCTCGATGGTGGCCATGATCGACGTCGTGTCGTAGACCGTGTGGTCGACGCCCGAGTGCTTCAGCGACCGGGAGACGATCAGCGCCGGGATCCGGGTGCCCGGCCCCCAGGCGTCGTGGGCGCCGACCGTGCCGCCCGTGCCCGGCGGGGAGACGTGGTCCCACTGGCCGCCGAACTCGTCGTAGGTGACCACGACAAGGGTGTTGCCGGCGGAGTCCCCCTCGGTGATGTCCCGCAGCAGGTCGACCAGGTGGTCCGACCCGTCCGGCTCGCTCGCATAGCCCGGGTGCTCGTTCTCTGCGCCGTACGGCTTGACGAATGACACCTTGGGAAGCGTCCCGTTACGTGCCGCAGCCCTGAACTCCTCCTCGTCCTTGAGGTGCGCGCGGCCGGGCTTTCCGGGCGCGTAGTCCGCGAAGTAGTTGAACGGCTGGTGGTGGAACTGGAACAGAGCACCAGGCGTGCCCTTCTCCGCGTCGTTCCAGCCACCTGAGTACCAGGCCCAGCTGATCCCCGCCTGGGACATCCGGTCGCCGATGTTCGGGAACGCCGTGTCGTCGATCAGCGGGATCCGGCGACCGGTCTCGTTTCGGGGCGCCTGCCCCGGCTGCACCGTGTTGACAGCGAAGTTGCCGCACGCGGCCGCCTCGTCGTTGTCGCCGGTCGAGCATCGCTCGGTCAGCTCGCCGTCGAAGAACGGCCCGACCGGGTCGTACTGCGGGTAGGTGTCGGGCGTGTTGGTGACCATCCGGTTGGCGTCGAGAAGCGTGTTCCGGGCCGTCGTCGAGGTGGCGGCGGGAGTGCCGACGAGCGGGTCCGTGTCGATGGGAGCACGGGCGGCGATCAGCCACTGGTGGTTGAGGAAGGAGCCCCCGAACGCGCCCTGGAAGAACTTGTCGGCGATCACGTACTTCGGTGCTCCCTTGCTGTGCAGGTAGCGGTAGATCGGCAGGTTCTGGGTCTCGTAGACGCCCTGGGTGAGACCGACCGCGTCCGAGCCGGTGGTGTACCGGTCCTGCTTGCCGCCGTCGAGCTGGTACTGCTCCTGGTAGAAGCGGTGGACGAGGTCGCGGGTGCAGCCGCCTTCCAACGCGCCCGCGGAGTCCTTGAGCACTCCGTTGGGAGCGGACACGCCAGGAGCGGGGCACGTCTTGTCCGTGGGGGCGATGAAGTCGTCGATGTCGAAGATGTCGTTGCGGAAGTGGCTCGCGTCGATGCCGTGGCCCGGGTCCTGGCAGGTGTTTGAGAGCGGGACCGGAGACGCGAGGTTGACGTCGACCTGCTGCAGGCAGGTGAACGGAACGCCGTCCTGCCCGACCTGCGTGCGCTTGGCCGAAGACGCGTCGGCAAGGCCTTCCACGTGCTGACCCCGCACGTCGCCCCAGGTGCCGTAGAGGTTGTCGAAGGAGTGGTTCTCCTCGAAGATCACCACCAGGTGCTTGTACCCGCCGGGAAGACCCTCCGCGTGCCGGTTCTGGTGATGCCCGTGGTGGTGATGCCCGTGGTGGTGATGCCCGTCGTGCGCTTGTGCTGCGACGCCGGCTGGTGCGTAGCCGGCGAGCCCCAGACCCACCACGATCGCCGTGGCGGCTGTCAGGACCCGGTACCTCGCGTGCTGTGGCATGGTCGTCTCCCGGGAGTGCGATTCGGAGTTCATCTCATACCGGGACACAAGCACCAAGTCGAGCGCTGGTCCAGAGCCCGCGTCGAGCGGTCCAGACGGCCTCAGAACATGAGGGTGGAAAAGGTGCCGGTCTGCACGAAGCCGACTCGCGCGTACGCCGCCCGCGCGGGCACGTTGTGCTCGTTCACGTACAACGACACGACCGGTGCGATCTCCCTCAGCGCGATCTGCACTACCGCGGCCATGCCGGCCGCGGCCAGTCCCTCGCCGCGGCGGGAGGGGTCGACATAGACGCCCTGGATCTGGCAGGCGCTGGGCGACGCGCACGCGACCTCGGCCTTGAAGACCACGCGCCCCTGCTCGTAGCGGGCGAAGGACCAGCCCCGGCTCACCAGCTGGTTCACCCGGGCGCGGTAGAGGTCGCGGCCGCCGTCCCACTCCGGGGAGATGCCGACCTCCTCGGTGTACATGTCGACGCACGCCGGGTAGAGCGCGTCGACGTCGGCCTGCTCCGAGCGCCGTACCAGGGGGTCCGGCGCGACCGCCGGCTCGCGGGCCATCTCGAGGTGCGGCTGGTCCCACCGGGCTTCGCGCGGCGTTCCCCAGCGCTCGCCGAGCGATTGCCAAAGCACCCGCACCTGGTCCTGTGGCCCGACGATCGTCGAGCACACCCGTCCGCGGCGGGTCGCGCGGTGGGCAAAGGCGGCCAGGGCCGCGTCGTCGCCCAGGACCGGCACCAGGTTGGCGGCTGCGTGGCACACCGACCGCAGCTCGCCGCCCTCGTAGAAGCCCCACGCCTCTCCCCCGAGCCAGCGGGGGTCGAGCCGGGTCAGCCGGGCGCGGTACTCGACGAAGACGTTGCGCACCGGATCGGTCGCCAGCAGCCCCAGCACGTCGGGCAGGTCGGACGGCCCGAGAACGCGCAGGCCGGGCTGGGTCCTAAGCACAGAGGGAGCCTAGATGACCAACTCCAAGGCGAGCACGCTGCGCCCCGCTCGGATCTGTCCATCCAGCACCGAGGGCGCACGGACCTGACCGACCTCGTCCCATACGGTGGGCCCCATGCACCGCTCCCGCGTCGGACCCCTCCTGGCGCTGGTGCTCGTGCTGCAGCCGCTGGCGGCCTGCGGCACCGACGGGACGACCACCGAGAACGCATCGGGCGCCCAGCAGCGGGTCTCCGAGGCCGACCAGGCGTGCCGCGACCGCTGGCACGACCTCAGCGCGACCGTGGCCACCCAGGCAGCCCGGGGAGGGATGGTGAAGCGGTTCTTCGCGTCACGCTGGGAGTCGTTGGCCGCCGGTGTGGCCTACCACGAGTCGACGGCGACCGCCGACCAGTGCGACGAGGAGATCGACGCACAGAAGGAGGCGATCCGTTCCCAGCGCGTGCTGGTCGACAAGGTGCTCCCCTTCGACATGGAGGACCAGCTTGCGAAGGTGCGGGAGGGCCGCGGGGAGTTCGCGGCCGCGCACCCCCAGGCGAAGGAACCGGCGCAGGTGCGCCAGGCCTACCGCACGCTGGGCACGCTGTACGACGCCGCCGACCAGGCGCTCGCCCCCGCCGTCGTCCAGCTGGCCAACACGGACCCGACCGAGAGCACGACGATCACCCGGCGGATGCGCGACCTGGCCCTGCTCGCGCAGACGAGTGACGTCTGGCAGGTCTGCAAGTCGGCCCTGCGCACCATCCACGCCTACGAGCACCTCCAGCAGGACGGCAAGAAGTCCGGCTGACCTGTCGGCGCCTCGTGGTCTGCTGAGGGCATGGAGCACTCACTGTTGGCCGGGGCCGTTGCGCTGGTCGCCGGGGCCACCCGCGGATGCGGTCGCGCGATCGCCGTCGAGCTCGGGCGGGCCGGCGCCCACGTCTACGCGACCGGGCGCAGCAGTCGCGTCGGCGGGCCCTCGGAGATGGACCGTGGCGAGACCATCGAGGAGACCGGCGACCTGGTCGCGGCGGCCGGCGGCACCGCCACGGCGGTCCCCGTCGACCACGAGGACCACGAGGCCGTGGCCGCACTGATGGCGCGGATCGAGGCCGACCACGGGCGGCTCGACGTGCTCGTCAACGACATCTTCGGCGGCGACCGCTACCTCGAGTGGGGCAAGCCGATCTGGGAGCACGACCTCCCGGGCGGCCTGCGCATGCTCCGGATGGGCATCGACACCCACCTGGTGACGATCGCCCACGCCGTGCCGCTGATGCTGCGCTCCGGCGGCCGGCTCCTGGTGGAGGTGACCGACGGACCGAGCGACGTCAACGCGGAGATCCGCCCCGGTGTGGGCTTCTACTACGACTTCGTCAAGGGCGGCATCGACCGCCTGGTTCGGGCGCTGGGGCTCGACCTGGCCGACACGGCCGTCACGCCGGTGGGGGTCACGCCCGGATGGCTGCGGTCCGAGGCGATGCTCGACAACTTCGGTGTCACCGAGGAGACCTGGCGCGACGCGATCGAGCGCGTGCCCGGCTTCGCGATCTCGGAGACGCCGACGTACCTCGCCCGCGGCATCGCCGCACTGGCGGCCGACCCGCAGCTCACGGATGTCGCGGGCCGGGTGCTGACCGCGCGGGACCTGTCCGACCGCTACGGCACCACCGACGTCGACGGGTCACGGCCCGACGCGTGGGGCTACATCCGCGACCACGGGTTCGGCGACAAGCGCGCCGACCTGATCCGGGACTACCGCTGAGCCGGCCTCACGACACGCTGACCTGCGCTCCGGCCCCCTCCTCGGACTCCATCCCCTCGGCGATCCGCATCGCCTCCTCGATCAGGGTCTCCACGATCTGCGACTCGGGCACGGTCTTGATCACCTCGCCCTTGACGAAGATCTGACCCTTGCCGTTGCCGGAGGCCACGCCGAGGTCGGCCTCGCGGGCCTCACCCGGGCCGTTCAC
>Ga0207708_10000870_pt1 | contig 22714 bp, 17 predicted proteins | sample KBSK5101metaG_FD_184340 | JGI IMG/M metagenome (GOLD analysis project Ga0207708, IMG submission 184340) | Corn, switchgrass and miscanthus rhizosphere microbial communities from Kellogg Biological Station, Michigan, USA - KBS K5-10-1 metaG... | ecosystem: Host-associated > Plants > Roots >...
GGCCATGTCGTCGTCGTGCAGCTCGGAGATGTCCTTCTTGAGCATCTCGAGCTTCCGCTTCGCCGCGTCGATCTGCTGGGAGAGCCTCTGCTTCAGTTCTTCGGCCGCGCCACCCATGCGAACCCTCCTCCCCTTTACGTACAAGGTGGAGGCGCGTTCCGGGCTCTGCCCTTAGGGCGATCTCTTATTGGCGCTTGAGGCGGCCCATTGATCAGTTGAAGTACGGCGTCAGCGCGCGCTCGGCGCGGGCGAGGATGTCTTCGACGAAGGCCGGCGGCCTGGATCTCGTAACGCGGTCGTTGCTCGACGCTCAGGAGTGGCCCGGATCGTCGAGGCGCCGTCGCGGACGCATATCTTCGATATGGGAAAGGGCGGGTGGTTTCTGGGGACTTGCCTGTTCGCCGTCAGTTGTTCGAGCGGCGGCGGCGAGCAGACGGGTGCCACAGGCGTGGGCGGCGCGGTGGCCGCGCCGACCGGGATTGGCGGCGCGCCGTCGCAGGCCACGGATACGAACCCCGCCAACCCGAACGTGACGAACACGCCGCCCGCTTCGCCGAACGGGCCCACCGTGACGATCCCGCCGGGCGGACCGGGCGCGGGCGGGACCACGGGCGCGGGGACGGGCGGCGCGGCGGGCGCCAGCTCGACCGGTGCCGCGGGCGATACTGGGACGACGGGCGCCGCGGGCGCTATCGGATCGGCGGGGACGACGGGCGCTGCAGGCGTGAACGGTGCGACCGGCGCCGCGGGCGACACGGGTGTCGCCGGCACGACGGGCGCCGCCGGCACCGGCGGCACGCAACCGCCGCCGCGCAACTGGCCCACCGTGGACTGCGTCGGTGGCCCGTGCGCGGCCCCGAACGTCTGCGTGAACCTCGACTTCCTGTTCGTCGCCTGCGTCGCGTGCGGCGGCAACGATCAGGTGTGCTGTCCGCCGTACGAACTCGTCGATCCGTTCCTGGGGACGTGCGATGCGGGCCTCGTCTGCGCGCACAACCCGAACTTCCAGTCGGACCCTCCCACGGATGTCGTGCAGAACGTCTGCCAGATCCCGGGCATGCCGCCGGCGGCTGACGGCGGGCTGAACCACCAGCGCCTCATGCTGTCTCAGTGATCGCCCGGCGCGGCGCTGACTACTCGAACGCCGGGACCGTCCAGTCGATCCACTTCGCCTTGTCGATCGTCGCGTTGCTGCCCGAGAAGGCGGTCTTCGCGATGCTCCAGGCGTGCGTGTCGGTGGCGGTCTGGTCGAGGAGGAACTTCTTGATGAAGGCGGTGACGTAGGGCGCCTCGGCGCTGTTGGGCACGCAGTGCGTGTGGCCGCTGTTGGAGAAGCCGATGTTGTCGGTCACGCCGAGCGCCTGGTAGATCAGCTGCGCGGCCGCCACGTCGGTCGCGGCGCTGTTGACGCCCAGCCACTGGTAGTCGGTGTTCTCCAGGACCATCAGGCCGCGCGGGGCGACCATGCCCATCAGCTGGTGGTGATCGAACGGCAGCTTGTTCACGTTCGCCGACGTCCCGAACTGCTGCAGCGCGGTTCCGAACCACGGCTGCTCGCCGTAGGCGCTGTCCAGTGTCTGGACCTTGTGGTTGGTCATCGTGCCGCCGAAGCTGGCATCCTCGGCGTAGGACACGCGCCAAGACGCGGCGCCGCCCGATCCGGATTCCTGCGGGATGGTCAGCACGATGCGCTCGTCGAACGCGCCGACCATCAGCGCGCCCTTGCCGTTGCGCGAGCAGCCGGTGATGCCGATGCGCTTCGGATCGATCTTCGCGTCGGGCGTGACCTCGAGCGCGTCGATCACGCGGCTGACGCCCCAGGCCCACGCCATCAGCGCGCCCACCGATTTGTCTCCGTTCACGTCGTAGAAGAAACCCGTTCCGCGGCTGCCGCTCTGGTTGCCCATCTTGTTCGTGTCGAAGTTGATCTGCGCGACGCCCAGGCTGTCGAGCGATCCGGACACGGGGATCGACATTCCATCCAGGCCGATGATCGCGGGGAACGGACCGTCGCCGGCGGGCAGGGTAATGCTGACCGTGAATGACTTGCCCAGGACGTTCACGGTCAGCGTCTTGCCGGAGACCGTCGCGGTTACCGCGCCCGGATCCTTCGGGTTCTTCTGGCCGGCTTCGTAGCCCTGGATCTGCGCGCTGATCTCGGCGCGCCGGCACTGCCATTCGCCGCGCGAGCCGATGCGGGTACCGGCGATCGTCATGAACGGATCGGGGAGCTTGTCGTTCGATGTCAGCGCCGAGAACGCGGGCAGCGCGGGGATCGTGCAGTCGGTGCCGCAGTCTTCCTTGCCGCAGCCGGTGGGTGCGGCGCCGGCGCCGCCGGTTCCGGCCCCGCCTGTCGTGCCGGCCTGGCCGCCGGAACCCGCCACCGCGCTGCCGCCGGCGCCGCCGCGGCCGCCGCGGGATCCCCCGGCGCCGGCGAAGCCCCACCGCCCGGCCTCGCCGGTCATTCCGCCGGGGTCCGCCCCGCCACAGCCGAGCACGCCGAACGCGGCGATCGCCAGGCCGAATCGGAGCGAAGCGCTCGACGCGGATCTCATGCCCTTCATTCCCGGCCGCACGGTGTCGCGACCGCGCGGCGCCTCTCAAATTTGGCGCCAGCGACGCATTTCATGCGGCCGTCTGCGCACTTACGGAAATTCACGGACGCGGGCTGCATACAGATTCCCGCGTTGCGGCAAGGTGATCACACCGCTGGCGCCAGCGGCGCCCCGACCCGTCGCGTTCAGCTCTGAGCGGCGCGCGATTCGTCGGCGGCGCTGTCGCAGAGATCCTCGAGAGACGCGAGCAGCCGGTTGACGTCGTGCTGGAAGGCGACCTCGCTCTTGATGTCGCCGTTCGTCAGGACGCGACGGGCCTGGCGGACGCTCAAGATCTGGATGTTCTCTTCGTCCATGGCTGTACGCGGTTTGAGCAATGCACATGCCACGGCTGCTCACCCGCCGCAGCCGCGGGACCGCGCCGTCACTGCTGTCAGGAACTCGACGCGGCCATCCCGACGCCCGCCCGTGGCGGTCCGGCCACACACCCGCGCCCTGTAAGCCCACGGCCGGTCCGGCGTTCTACGCGTGGAGGAAACGCCATGCACCGGTTCACGCGCTTCGTGATGTTGGTTGTTTTGCTCGCCTCGTCCTGCACCAAGAACATGCTGCGTTCGCCCGCGCCCGCGGCGAGCGCGGTTCCGATCGTGAACGCCTCGGCGCCTCGCCTTCCTGGACTCGACGACCAGGCCATGACGCCGGCGGTGCGCCGCCAGATCATCCGCAACGCCGACCTCAGCGTGGAAGCGGATGATCCCGGGCGAGCACGCAATCAAGCGATCGCCGTCGCCGAGCGAATCGGCGGCTTCGCGCAGAGCACCGACACCGTCAGCGCGGACCACGAGCTGGAACGGTCCGAGCTGCGCGTGAACCTCCTGCTGCGCGTCCCCTCGAACAGGTTCGAGCCGGCGCTGGGAGAGCTGCGCGCCCTCGGGCGCGGCGTCGGCCGTGAACAGGTGACGGGCCAGGACGTGACCGAGGAGTTCATCGACCTCGAGGCGCGCATCCGGACGCAGCGCGCGCTGGAGGCACAGCTGCTCGAGATCTTGAAGACGACGACGGCGGTCAGCGAGATGATGGAGGTTCACAAGCGCCTGGCGGACGTGCGCGGCGAGATCGAAAAGATGGAGGGCCGCCACCGGTACCTCGACGACCGGGCCTCGCTTTCGACGATCCGGCTGGAGATTTCCGGGCCCGCGTCGGGCCGCGGCCACGGCTTCGGGGATAGCGTGCGCCGCGCGAAGGACGACGTGGTGGCGATCGCGTCGGGGATCGTGACAGGGGCGATTCGCCTGACCGGGTTCTTGCTGCCGGTCCTGGTGATGATCGGCCTGCCCGGCTACGCCATCAGACACGCGATCCGCCGGCGCCGTGCGTTGAACGGTCGTATCCCACCCCCAATCGAGCGATGACTTTCGGATCCGGGCGGGCGTAAAATCATGGCGTGCGGTTGCTGAAGGACATTCGGGAGATGCCGCGCTGGGAGAAGGCGGCGCTCACCGCGGCGGTGGTCGTGATGGCGGCGTGGGCGGTCGGGAGGGAAGTGCGCTCCCGGCCCGGGACCATCGTCGTGAACGTCGTTCCGGCCGATGCCACCGTGTTGATCGACAACGTCAGGGTGGGCAACAACGGTTCGGTGACGGCCGAGCGGCTCCCCGGCGTTTACACGTTGTCGATCACGCGCGACGGGTATGCGCGCGAGGATCGGCAGATCGAGGTCAATCGCGGTCACACGCTCACGCTGAACGCGAAGCTGGAGCCTTCACCCGATACCGGCTTTGAGCTGACCAGCGATCCGCCGGGCGCGCTGGTGTGGCTCGACGACGAGCCCGTCCGGGAGGCATCGGGCAATCAGGCGCGGACGAACTTCCGCGCGAGCCGGATCGCGCCCGGGCATCACGTGATCGAGCTGCACGGCGTCGGTCGGTTCAAGGCGTGGAAGCAGGACGTGGAGATCGAGGCGGGATCGATCCGCAAGATCCACGCGACGCTGATTCCCGTCCCGATCGAGCGACCAGTCGTGGAGGTACCTGGGCTGGTGCGGCTGGACCCATTCACGACCGAGTAGCGCGCTCCACGAGGTCGGCCGCGGTGATGGCCGGCAGTGGGCGCCAGGGCGCGCCGCGGTCGACGAGGCGTTTGGTCCGCACGTCGATCGGCAGGTTCGCCTCGATCGGGTAGTAACGGTTGTGGCGGGCGATGAGGTCGTTGAGCAGCGCGAGCTCCGCCGTGAACTCGGCGGATGACGTCGCGTCCACCGGCGCCGCGGCCGAGGCGATCTTGCCGATCAGCCGCTCCTCGAGATCCTCGATGCGGCGCCGCCGGCGAATGTAGCCGGGCGCCCCCTGCGCGTACGCCCGCAGCCGGTCCTCCAGCGAGAGCGTGAAGTTGCGGGGCGGCGCGACCGTATCGATCACGGGCTGCGGCTTTTTCGGATCCATGTCCGGGACGAAGCCTAGCAAAGCGCGGAGGTGTAATTTTTTGCGGTCGGGCGCGGACCGGGGTCAACTCTCCGCATGGCACATGCACGCCTGAAGGAACTACCTACGACTTCCGGAAACGACGCGGGGCTCCGCGGCCGGCTTGAGCAGTTCGGCCTGGCGACCCTGCTGACGTTCTTCGACCTCGAGCGGCGCGCCGGCCAGATCCTCGTCGTCACCCCCGACCGGGTGGGCCGCGTCTGGCTGCACAACGGACGCGTTCTCGCCGCGCGCATCGAGGGTTCGCGCCGCGTGAACCGCGCGGCGATCTACGAGATGCTGACGTGGGACACCGGCCGCTTCACCTTCACGCAGGAAAATCTGGCCGGCGCCCTCGACGAGATCGGCGCGCCGACCACGCTGCTGCTGGTCGAAGCCGCCCGCCGCGCCGACGAAGCCGCCTCGCCCGCCTGATCGCGGCGCCGTCAGCCGTCAGCCGTCAGCTCACTTGGCGCGCGTGGAAGGCGATCATCTTCTCCGCGATGAACGCCGCGTGGTCCTCGGTCGCGAAGTGTCCGCTGTCCAGGCGGTGCATCTCGGCGCGCGGTAGATCGCCCAGGTAAGCCTCGCCGCCCGCGCGGGTGAAGAAGATGTCGTCCTGTCCCCAGAAGATGATCGTCCGGGGCTGGCGCTTCTTCAGGAAGTCCTGCCAGTCGGCGTAGCGCGCGACGTTGGTGCGGTAGTCGTAGAACAGGTCCAGCTGGATGCGTCGCTGGTTCGGGCGGGCGATCAACGCCGCGTCCATGTTCCAGGTGTCCGGGCTGATGAGCTCGGGCTGCTTGTGACCGTGCAGGTAGATCTGCTTGATGGTCGCCGGATCCATGAACGCCTCCAGCTGCTTCTCCACCTCCGGCGTGCGCCCCTTCCAGTAGGCGTGGCGCAGGCCGTCCCAGGCGGCGGTGAACCCGACCTCGTACGCGTTGCTGTTCTGGACGATGAGCCAGTCCACCTGGTCGGGATGGCGGGTCAGGATGCGGAACCCGACCGGCCCGCCGTAGTCCTGCATGTAGAGGCCGAAGCGCGTGAATCCGACGCGGGCCAGGAACGCCTCGGTGATCTCGGACAGGCGGTCGAACGTGTAGGGGAACTCGCGCGGATCGGGCGTGGCCGAGTTTCCGAAGCCCGGATAGTCGGGCGCGACGACGTGAAAGCGCTTGGCCAGCAACGGGATCAGGTTCCGGTACTGGTGCGACGACGCGGGATAGCCGTGCAGCAGCACCAGCTTGGGCGCGCGCGCGTCGCCATCCTCGCGGTAGAAAATTTCCAGGCCCTCGACGGTGACGGTGTTGAACCTCATGACGATCTCCTTTCGAGGTCCAAGCTGGCCCCGGATCGCCATCGGAACAATTGACGATATCGGAGTACACTGTTCCACGAGAAGGAACAATGGACCGGACCGAGGAATGGCGCGCCTTCGTGTCCGTCGCGGGCCGGCGCAGCTTCGTCGACGCGGCCCGCGCGCTCCGGCGCTCGCCGCAGGCGATCACCCGCGCGATCGCCGCGCTGGAGCAGAGGCTCGGTACGCGGTTGCTCAATCGCACGACCCGATCCGTCTCCGTGACCGGCGACGGCGAGCGCTACCTCGAGCGCGGCCGCCGCGTGCTCGCCGAGCTGGACGCGCTCGAGTCGGCGCCGGACGCCAGCGCGCCGCTGGCTGGGCGGCTGTCAATCACCGCGCCCGTGCTGTTCGGCCAGCTGCACGTGGCGCCGCTGGTGGGCGCGTTCCTGGACCAGCATCGTGACGTCGAGGCCCGGCTGCTGCTTGTCGATCGGGTCGTGTCGCTGGCCGAGGAGGGCATCGACCTGGCCGTCCGCATCGGCGCGCTCCCCGATTCGTCGCTGCGCGCGCGCCAGGTCGGGCATGTGCGCTGGGTGGTGTGTGCCAGCCCCGCTTATCTGTCGCGCGCCGGCCTGCCGCGCACGCCCGAGGCGCTGGCGCGTCACGCGTGCGTCACCTTCGATGCCGGTAGCCCCGTGACCGATCACTGGACGTTCCCGCGCCGGAACGGACACGAGCGCAGCGTCGCCGTGCGCCCGCGTCTGATCGTGAACACGGCGCAGGCCGGCATCGATGCGGCGATCGCGGGACTGGGGATCGTTCGTGCGCTGTCGTATCAGGTGGAGCGGCCGGTCGCCGAGAAGAAGCTGCGTCTGATCCTGGAGGCGTTCGCGCCGCCGTTCGTGCCGATCAACGTCGTGCAATTGCCGGGCGTGTCCAACCGCCTGGCCGTGGCGTTCGTGGACTTCGCCGCGGCGCGCCTGCGCACGCGGATGTGAAAGAAACCGGCCGCGCGTCGTTCCTCGGCTGGTGCCGGTGGCGCCATGAGAAGATACGGCGACCACATGATCACCAGACTCTCGGCGTTGCTGGCGGTGATCGCGTTGTTGTCGTCCGGGTGTTCCAGCGGCGGGGACAACGGTGGTCACGGCGGCGCAGCGGGCGGCGGGACCGCGGGCAACGGTGCACGTGGCGGCTCGGGCGGTGGTGCCGGCAGCGCAGGGACGACGGGCGGGGGCGGGCGCGGCGGTGGCGGCAGCGCGGGAACAGGCGCGGGCGGGACGACGGGCCTGGGCGGACGCGGCGGCGGCGCGGGGACGGGCGGAACCGGCGGTATCTCGTCGACGGGCAGCGGGCTGGTGGATCTGGTCGACGGCTCCGCGGGGATGACGATCGCCGTCGACGCGGCCGGCGCTATCCACGTCGCCACCGCGACGCTGGTGCAGGGGACGTACAGCGTCGCGTATGGGCGCTGTGCCGGCCAGTGCGATCGCGGGGCGTCGTGGACGTTCGTCGTGCTGCCGCTGGAGAGCGACACGTCGCACGTTCCGACGGTCGCGCTGACGTCGAACGGTCGGCCGCGCATCGCGTACGCGTCGGACCTGGGCGCGGCGCCCGGCTACCACTACCTGGAATGCGATGCCGGCTGCGAGCAGCCGGCGAACTGGCACGACGTGCGCTTGACGATGGGCGATCCGGGCGCGAGCCCCGCGCCCCGTCCGTCGCTGCCGTTCGCGGTTTCACCGGGCGGCGCCGCCGCGTTCGCATACGACGACGGCTTCGGAATGTACGCGTGGACCTGCAAGGCGAGCTGCGCGGTCGGGACATCGTGGACGCGCGTGACGCTCGCCGACGTTTACATCTACGCGGAGTCGATCGCGTTCGCCTCCGATTCCAGCCTGCAGGTCGTTGCGCGGCACGCGGTCCGCGACACCGAGGGGCTGCTCTGGCTGGACTGCAACGGCGACTGCGCCGTCGCCGCGAACTGGACCGGCCTCGACAACGTCGTGACCACGCAGGGCATGCTGCAGGCCGTGCTCGCGCGGACCAGCCAGGGCGGAACGCGCATCCTGTTCTACGGCGACAATCCCGGCACGTCAGCGCCCGACAAGGTGTTCGGCTGGCTCGCGTGCGATTCGAACTGCCGGACGGCTTCGAACTGGACGCTGCCGCTGCAGCTGGGAATCCCGGCCAACTTCGCCAGCGTGGGATTCAACATGGTGCTGGACGCGGGCGGGCGGCCCGCCGTCGCCATCCTGGCCGACACGGCGTCGTCGTTCGCGCGCTGCACGGGTGACTGCACCGGCGCGGCGGGGGTGTGGACGCTGACGGCGTCTGTCAGCGTGTCCAACCTGAACGCCGGGTTCGCGCCGGCGGTTCCCGCCAGCTGCACGTCCGCGTCGTGGGGCATGTACGCCGGTCCGTCGGTGGCGCTCGATTCGGCCAGCCGGCCGATCATGGCCCTGACCGCCAACGCGAAGGGATTCGGCGGCGCGTGCGGCACCGGCAGCGCCGCCACGATGACCGACAGCTTCCTGGCGTTGCCGTAGGCCGGCGGCCGAAAATCGGCCGGGCGTCCGGAATTCGGACACCGGGGCGGCGTTCGTATCGGGGTGAACGGGGGACGTCTCACCCGACTGGCTGCCGTCGCTGCCTCGCTGGCGGGGGCGTGCGCGCCCGGCGACGACGCCGCGGTGACCGTGGCCCGCCAGCTGGAGGGACCGGCGGTCGTCGTGAACGAGTGCATGTCCGGGTCCAGCGGCTGGCTCGAGCTGGCGAACACCGGCGCGACGGCCGTCGATCTGGTGAACGATCCCGCCAGCTGCTGGTACGTCGACGACGGCGCCGGCGGCGGCGCGCCGCGGGCGATCACCGACGCGATCGTCAACCATCCCGAGGGCTCCACCACCTGCGGCGCGGCAGGCCGTGGCGTGACCTGCGCGGTCGTCGCGCCCGGCGAGCACGTCTGGGTGAAGTTCGCGTACATCAACTCGGTGACGGCGGATGCGTGTCGCTTGCTCGCCGCGCCGCGCAGCGGGGCGGCGTGCGGGACGCCGGCCGACGTCGGCGCGGGCGGGCCGACGGCGTCGTCCGCGGCGGGCCAGTGCTTCGGCCGGCAGCCCGATCTGGGGCCGTGGTCGGCGACGGCGATCGACTGCACGCAAGGGGCGACCAACCCGTGTGGTCCGGGCGGCTGCCCGGCGCCCACGCCGGATGCGGGATCGGATGCGGGCAGCGCGACCGACGCGGGCGGAGCGATCGACGCGGGCGCGGCGGTCGACGCGGGCGCTGCCGCCGACGCGGGCGCGACAGTCGACGCGGGGGCCGCGACTGACGCCGCCACCCACGCCGACGTCGGCGTCGATGCGGGGCTGCCCGGTGGGCCGCCCGTCATCGTCCGCGGCGGCCGGCCCGATCGCCTCCTGCTTTCGGGGACGGTGGTGACGCCGGACGTTTCGTTCGAGGGCGAGGTGCTGATCGCCGGCGACGTGATTGCGTGCGTCGCGCCGTCGTGCGCGGCCGATCCGGCCGCTGCCGACGCGACCGTGGTCGCCACGAACGGGATCATCTTCCCGGGGTTGATCGACACGCACAACCACATCCTGTTCGACATCTTCGACGAGACGGACTGGTCGCCGTCGAAGCTGTACACGAACCACAATCAGTGGCCGAACGAAGCGCGCTACAAGGCGATGGTCGACACCAAACAGTACCTGAACGGCGAAGCGGGCTCGCCGGTCTCGATCGGCTGCGAGATGGACAAGTACGGCGAGCTCAAGGCGTTGATGGCCGGCACGACGTCGGTGGTCGGGTCCGCGAACCCCGCCAACCGCACCTGCTACGGCTCGCTCGCGCGCACGATCGATCAAAGCGCAAACGGGTTGCCGGACGACAAGGTACAGGCGTCGACGATCTTCCCGAGCACGTCGGCCGCCGATTCGGTGTGCGAGAACCTCGCCGACGGATCGACCGACGCGTACGTCATCCACATCGGCGAGGGTGTCGACGCGACCGCGCGTGGCGAGTGGACCAAGCTCGGCACGGTGACCAGCACGGACGGCTGCCTTTACGGCGCGCACACCACGATCGTTCATGGCACCGCGCTGGGCGACCCGGAGCTGACCGCCGTCGCCGCTCACGGCATCAGCCTGATCTGGTCGCCGCGCTCGAACGTCTTCCTTTACGGCGGCGGGACGGATCTGACCAAGACCGCGAACATCCCGCTCGCGCTCGCGAAGGGGATCAACGTCGCGCTCGCGCCCGACTGGTCGATCGGCGGCAGCCAGAATCTGCTCGACGAGCTGCGCTTCGCGGACCGCGTCGACAACGCCGTGTGGGGCGACGCGATCACGCCGCGCGCGCTGGTGCAGATGGCGACGACGCACGCCGCGCGGGCGCTCGGCCTGGGCGGCGTGCTGGGCGCGCTCGCGCCGGGGATGAAGGCCGACGTTATGGTCGTGGGCGGGGATCGCGCCCACCCGTACGACGCGCTGCTGGCCGCGACGCCCGCCGAGGTCCGACTGGTGAGCGTCGACGGGCGCGTGCTGTACGGCGACGCCGTGCTGGGCGCTCTCGGCCCCACCAGCCCGGGGTGCGAGCCGCTCGACATCTGCGGCGCGTCCAAGTTCGTGTGCGTGGCCGCGCCCGGCGGAACCGCCGCCAACAAGCTGGGCCAGACGCTGGGCCAGGTGACGGCGACGATCGCCACCGAGCTGCAGCGCTACGACGATCTGGATCTCAGCGCCTGGAACTTCTCGCCGCCGGCCCCGCTGGTCCGCTGCGGTCTCTAGCGAACTGCTGATCGCCGTCGCCGGCGCAGCAGCACCGTCGACACCGCGCCGAACACGGCCAGCCCGAACAGCGACCCGCGGCTCGACGTAGCGTCGATCGCGCAGGCGCAGCCGCCCACTCCGCTTTCCCCGGGTCCGGTGCCGCCGGTGCCCGTCGCGCCGGCGCCCGCGGTGCCGGTCGCGCTCGCGCCGCCGTTGCCCGCCGGCGAGGCGTCGCCCGCGGCTCCCGTCGTCGAGACGCCGGTTCCTGCGGTCCCCGTCGTCGAGATGCCGGTTCCGCCCGTTCCCGGGCCGACCATGCCGGTTCCGCCGGCGCCCCCGGCAGATGCGCCGCCGGTCCCGACGGTGCCCGCCGTGCCGCTGGTTCCACCGCGACCGCCGGCGCCCGTCGTTCCCGCCGCGCCGCTCGTGCCTCCGGCGCCGCCGCGTCCACCCGCGCCGGCGCTGCTGCCGCCCGCGCCGGTCGTTCCGGCGCCGCCGCTCGCGCCGCCGGTGCCGGTCGTCGTCGCCGCGCCGTATTCGTACGCGCCGAGATCGGGCGCGCTGCCGACGAACGAAAGGCCGACGTCCGTTCCCTTGTCGATCATCTTGCTGCCCATCGCCAGCTTCAGGAAGTCGACCTTCGGCATGCTGCCGTCTGGCGCGCGTGGCCCGAGCGCGCCCGACGACTCGATGCTCATGCCCATCGCCTGCCCGCTCGTGGGGGCGCTGGGATCCGACACGCTCGCGAAATCGGCGTTCGCCGGCGTGAGGTTGAGGTCCCACGAATTGAACATCGTGTCGACGCCCGTCATGTTGCTGTTCCGGTTCGGGAATCCAATGTTGTTGCGCATGATGTGAGCGAGCGCGCCCGTCAGCGTGATCGTCACGTCCGGCATGTCGGCTGGGCTCGCCAGCATGTTGTACTGCGTGCCGTTCTGAAACGACGTGTTGTTGTACCAGGTGTTCCCGCCCGTCGAATGGTTGGCGTAGAAGCCCGACGCCTTGTTCTTCCAGGCGACGTTGCCCTGCACCAGATGGCGCACGCCGGTCTTGCTGCTGCCCATCTTGAAGCCGTTGCCGTTGCCGTCGGCCGGGTTGGTGGTGCCGTAGTTCGCGTACCCATTGCCCATCGCCCACGAATACTCGACGGTGACCGAGACCTCGTGGTTGATCAGATCGTAGCCGTCGTCCGAGTTCCACCACGCGCGGCAGCCGCGGATGGTCGTGCGGTTGCCCGTCATCTGGTAGTGGACGCCGAAGCCGTCGGCGTTCTGCCCCATGCCCTGATTCGAATTCGGATCGTAGTTGTCGTGCGCGTCGCTGTTCAGAATCAGGTGGCCGCCGGTGCCGGCGTTGATGAATATCCCGGTGCCGCTGTTGTGGTGCAGGTTCAGCGATTCGAAGATGTCATCGTGGGCGCTGTTCACCGAGATGCCGTTGTTCGAGAACATGTTCATCGGCACGTTGGCGACCTCGAGGCCCTTGATGTGAATCCAGCTCCCGCTGACGTTGAAGCCGTTCGTGTAGCCGCTGGTCGAGATCGTCAGGCCCGAGAAGTCGAACACCGGGACCTCGCCCGGGTAGGCCCAGTACTTGATGCGGTTTGCGTCCGACGTGCCGCTCTTGTTGAAGTTCACGCCCGCGGCGCTGCTGGCCGGCGTCGTGATCTTGTAGGTCCCGCCACGAATCCAGACGGTGTCACCCGCGGCCGCGGTGTTGATCCCCTTCTGCAGCGTGGCGAACGGCGCCGCCATCGTGCCCGCGGCCGAGTCGCTGCCCGTGGGCGCCACGTAGTACTCGGCGGCGCGGGCGTTCCGGGCCGCGGCCCAGGTGGTCAGTACGACAAGCGAAACCGATAGTTGAAGGCGCATTCGACGTCCCCCGACATTCAATGTCGGGGGGCGCCCGTTCCCATCACTGAATCGGCGGCGGGGGCGGCGGTGGCGGGGGAGGCGGCGCCGGGGGCGGCGGGGGAACGGGGACCGGCGGCGTTCCCGGCGGGACCGGCGGCGGGACGGCGGTGGGCGGCGGCGGCGTGCTCGGCAGGCCGGGCGGCGGCACGGGCGGCGGCACGGGGACGTCGTCGTCGGGCAGCACGCAGGCGGACAGATCGAAGAACAGGAACTCGAGCGCCTTCGCCTGCGGCGACATCTCGTTCGTCTTGCAGCCGCTGGGGAACGGCTTTCCCGGATCCGAGTCGTCGCCGCCGGTGGTGACGCCGCCGACGCTGATCGACTTCTGGATGTGGATGTCGGTGAACACGACCTTTCCGCACTGCATGTCTTCCGGCGTGCCGACGGGCGTGTTGAAGCTGAGGTACTGCGAAGAACGCGGCGACGAGTAGTACATCCACTCGGTCGTGGGCGGATTGACGGTGTTGACGGAGTGCTCGGAGCCGCTCACCGGGAGCTGCCCGAGCGTCGGGCTGGCGTTCACAGCCGCGGTGTTCAGCCACTGCGCCAGCGCCATCCCCTTGGGGAAGCCCTGGTTGACCGTCAAGTTGACGTCGTTCAGTGGATCCATGTTGCTGAAGGGCCCCGTCGCCGTGGCGAGATCGCCCGGGCGCTTCTGCAGCCAGTAGAAGTGGAGGTGGCTGACGAACAAGCGGCCGCCGCCGTTCACGTAGTTGGCGACGTTGTCGATGCTCGCCTGCGGCTTCATGTCGCTGTACTTGCTGGTGCTACCCTCGCAGGACAGCACCGTCACGTCGTACGACCTCAGCTTCGTCGCGTTCGACCACAGCGCCGTCGCGGGCGCGAACGCGCCGCCGGCCGAGAAGCTGTTCGTGCCGCCGCCGCCCGCGTAGAGGTGCACGCGGCCGTTGCCGCCGTCGGTGGTGAATTCCGTGTCGGCGATGCCGATGCGGCGGAGCAGACACTCGAGCGCGTCGGCGGCGCCGGTCGTCACGGCGATCTTCGGGATGTGGCCCTCGGACTGCGTGCGCGGCAGGCGCGTCTGATCGGCGCTGGCGATCGGGTTGTCGACGCAGGCCGTGACGGTGGGGACGGTGATCTGCCGGCGCCACTTGCCGACCTGGATCACCAGCGGGATGTTGCTCCCGGCGGGAACGCCCTTCAGCGAGAAGCGTCCGTTCACGTCGGTCAGCGCGGTGGCGATCGGCTTGCCCGACAGCGCGACGTTGCAGCGATCGCACGAGACGCCCTCGGGAACCGGATCCAGCGCCGCGTTCGGGACGTAGACGACGACGTTGTACAGCGGCAGCTTGCCCGCCGGATCGCGGACGGTTCCGCTGATCGACGTCGTCGCGGTGCCGGTGCACTTCGGCACGTTGCAGGCGATGCCGGTGCAGCCGCCCGTCGTCATGCTCGGGCAGACGTTGGGGACGCCCATGCCGCCGCCGGGAGGCGCGGCGCCGCAGGTGCCCATCGGGCAGGTCATGGGGCAGGTCAGCGTGCCGCCGCAGCCGTCGCCGATCGTCCCGCAGTACTGGCCGCCGCCCGTCGGATTGCAGGTGATCTTCTTGCAGTTGGGATCGCCGCACACGTTGGCGACGCCCTGGCCGCCGCACGTCGCGGGCGCCGTGCAAGCGCCGCAGTCGATCGATCCGCCGCAGCCGTCGCCGATGGTGCCGCAGTAGCGCGAGACGCCGGCGTTGCACGTCAGCGGGACGCAGCCGGGCGTGCGGCAGATGTTCGACGTGCAGACCTGCGTGCCGGTGCAGCCGCCGCAGTCCAGCGTGCGCCCGCAGCCGTCGCCGATGCTGCCGCAGTAACGCGCGCCGCCCGCCGCCATGCAGGTTCCGGCCGTGCAGTTGGTCGGCGCGCAGGTGTTCGCGACGCCCGCGCCGCCGCAGGTCGAGCCCGCCGGACAATCGCCGCACGTCAGCGTGCCGCCGCAGCCGTCGCCGATGGTGCCGCAGTACTGGCCGGTGGCCGTCTTGCACGTCAGCGGCGTGCAGCCCGCGCCCGGCACGCAGACGCCCTTGTTGCAGACCAGGCTGGAATCGCACATGCCGCAGTCCATGGCGCGGCCGCAGCCGTTGCCGACGGAGCCGCAGTAGTTCCCGGTCATGGTCTGACAAGCGAGCGGCATGCAGCTGGCGCCGCCGACGCAGACGTTTCCTTCGCAGACCTGATCGGCCGGACAGGTGCCGCAGTCGATCATCCCGAAGCAGCCGTTGCCGATGACGCCGCAGTAGCGCCCGTTGGGCGGATCGCATGTCACCGAGGGCGTGCAGGTGCCGCCGTCGGTGGGGATCGAAAGATCGGGCGTGGGCGGCTTTGTATCGGTGACGACGGGCGCGTCGGTGCCGCCGCCGCTGCCGCCGGTCGACGCCTTGTCAACGCCGCCGTCGGGCTGCTGGGAAGACGAGGGCGTGACGCCCGCGCAGCCTCCAGCGGCGAGAGCCAGCACCAAGAACGTCCGGACGAGGGGCCTCCGGCAATAGGACATGCTCCGCTCCTTGAGGGGGAGGTGTCCTGCCGGCGTCGCGAAGGCTCTCCCAGGGGAAGCTATCTAGATGAAGGGGACGGTCGCGGTGGCGGGGCGGGGGCTAACCACCCGGAGTGGCACGCAATTTCAGCGAAGGGTGGGCTGGCGTTCGCGCCGGGTCCGGCGGCGGTAGCTCCACGGTCCAGCGGGCCCACGGCTGGTCGAATTCGCGCGGTAGGTCGATGCCCCACGCCGCTTCCTCCAGGCAGCGCGACAGGACCGGGTCGGTGCCGGTGACGAAGACGGCCGGGACGTCGACGACCTCGGCGATGGTGGTCTCGAGGACCACGCGCGACGCGCGCCGCTCGCGCCCGCACTCCCGCCACGCCCGCGCCAGCTCGTTCTCGAGAAATTTCTGGCGGTCGATGCGCACGGGTTCGGGCAGTCCCCGGACGTTCGCGTAGCCCGGGATCACGTCCGGCGTGGCAGCGCGCCGGCTTTCGAGGCCTTCGGTCGAAGGCCGCACTCCGGGTTCGATCGCCAGGTAGCTGGTCACCGGCGAGACGGCGCGCCCGCGCCGCGCCAGCACCATCATCTCGGGCTCCGTCAGGTCGTCCAGCAAGTTGGACCCGAACACCAGCGCCGCCCACAGCCTCGCCTCGCCGGCTTCCGGGAACAGTCGGTGCTTCACGCGCGTGCCCCAGAGCTTGCCTTCGATCTCCGCCCACGGCGTCGCCCGGCGGTCGATCGCGAACCGCTCGATCGCTTCGCCTTCGGGCAGCTCGAACGTCCTGGCGTCGTCGATCGGATCGTCGTTCAGTCCCGGCGCCCTGACCCGGACGTAGCGCAGGCGCTTGGGCCGCGCCCACTCCTCGTAGATCGTCTTCATCTCGGCATTCGCCGCCGGGTCCACGGTCGCCGTCGCGCGCCAGACCACGCCCCCGGTCCGCTCGACGACATCCGACCAGGGGGCGTCGTCGTCGTTCTCGTCGGGATCCAGGCCCGGCTGCCCCGCGTGGGTCACGCCGAGATGGACGATCGCGCCGCTGCGCAGCCGCAGGTCGGACGGCCGCAACGCCGTCCGCGTGCGCAGGTCGGTGACGACCAGGATGCGGCGGGGCGCCGTGGCAGGCGCTTCCGCCTCGAGGATCGCGTCGGCGCGGGCCAGCGCCGCGTCGATCTGGCTGCCGTTGCGGCTCGCGAAGCTCAGGTCGACGAGGTCGGCCGTCGCGCTGGCCACGCCCCGGAAGCCGGAATACACGCGGTGGATCTTGCGATCGAACACCAGCGCGGCGACGTGTCCGTCCCGCTGATGCGACAGCGCGGCGGCAAGGGCGGCGAGCCCGGCGCGGCGATCGTCCGCGGCGAACGAACGGGATCCGTCGACGACGACCACCACCCAGGCGCCGCGCGGAACGACGGACAGCTGCGGCGGCGCGTCGAACCGGTAATGGGTCAGCACGCGCCCGAGGCCGAAGCCCACGACGCCGAGGCGGCCGTCAATCTTGCCGACGGGCGCGGCGCTGGGCAGGACGATCTCGGTGTCGCCGAGGACGTCGGCGACGTCGGATCGCGCCGCGACGGCGCGCGCGTAACTTTCGTCCGCCAGCGCCTGCTCGATCCACGGGCCGTTGTCGACCTTCGGCTTCACGACACGGCCGGCCGGGGCGGCGATGCCGTCGACCAGCACCTGACTGCCCGGCACGCCCGAACGAACGATCAGCTCGGGGATCATCGCGCGCGGCAGCTTCAGCACGTCGCGCCCGTGGCTGTACTCCGTCGGAAGCTCCAGCGTGTACTCGATGGTCTTCTTCTCGCGCGGGGGAACCGGGAACACCTGCAGCGCCAGGTGACGCTGCGTTCGCCACGAGAGCAGCGCGGGGTCCTTCGGGTAATAGCCGCCGATGCCGGTCAGCTCGTGGTAGCGGCGCGCCGCCTCTTCCGCTTCCAGCAGGTCGCCGCGAAACCACGTCGGCCGTCCGTCGGTGACGCCCAGCGTGCGCAACGCGACGGCGACCGCCGACTCCGGAACGTCGATGCCGAACGTGACCTGATCGTGCCGAGGGCCCAGGTTCTCGACAGTGCGGCGGACGACGATGGTCGCGTGGCCGTGTTCGATCGTGACCTCGGCGCGAAGCCGCCGTTCAAAGACCTTGTCGCTGCGAAGGCCGCTCACATCGTCCGTGAGGGCGATGCCGGGCGGAAGCATCGCCGCGAGAAACGCGAATGTCGCCAGGGCGCGCGCGGTGGGCATGCCTGGGGGACACCGCGCGGCGCCGGAGGTTCCCGACGCAGTCGTTACATGCCGTCGCAGTCTGCGATGAAGTCCGGCCACGGCAGCGGTACGACGCGGACCTTCTGCTTTCCCTGCGGTCGGGTGGTGAACACACGGATCTCGTCGCCGACGACGGTGAGCTGGCGCTTGCCGCCCTTGTCGTCCTTCTCGAGCACGCGGCGCATCAGCGGCGTTCCGTCGGCGACCCAGTAGACGGTCAGCTCGACGCTGGCGTGGATCCACATGCAGTCCGACGTGACGATGCGGACCAGAACCGCGAGGCGGTCGCTGGCCTCGTTGTACGCCATCGCGAGCACCCTGCGTTCGTCGTCGGTATCCTTTACCCAGGGCGTCTTCAGATCGCGGAGGTGCGCACCGTCCAGCGCCTGGTAGATGCGCACGAACTTCCGTGCGCAGCTCGGCCGGTCCGAGCCTCCATGACAGATCCCCGCGATTGCGACCTGCTCGCCATCCGGCGAGACGACGGCGGTGGTGAGCGTCGCGGGTTCGTGGCCCGGCGCGCTTGGCGGCGGATACCCCGGCAGGTCGAACCGGTCCCCGTTCGCGTTGATCTCGACAGCGTCTTCTCGGACGGACACCAGCTTGATCGGGATGGCCCTGGCGGGCTGGCAGTATGGCGGCGGAGGAGCGGGCGGCGGAGCGACCGCGGTCGGCGGGGCCGCCGGCGCAGGACAATCCTCCTTTGCCGCGTAGTCGATCCACAGTCGCCACGCGATCCACAACCCGAAACCCGCCGCCGCGACGGTCAGCAGCCAGCTCCCGATCGCCAGCACCACGCGCCCGAGCCTTCGCGGGCTTCTGCGGCCCGGCAGTTCCACGGATGGCATGTTGCCGCGGTCACGCAGCATTCCGGGTGCCAACCCGAAGGCCCGGATCTCCGCGGCGCGCACCGCGCGCGCGCGCCGCATTCGACGATTCGAGCTCCGCTATACGCAGATCAGTTCGGTTACGGAATCGCCTTGACCAGCGGCGGGGTGATACGGTTGGCGCGGTAAACGCCGTAGTCGGGCGGGAAGCGGAACTCCCACACCACCTTCTTGTCGGTCTTCGTCACCTCGAAGACGCGGCTCTCGACGGTGGGGCTGCGGATCCCGCCCGCGACCAGGTAGTTGTTGTTCGCCAGCCGGTGCACGCTGCCCCAGAACGGCGTGTACCAGTTGCTCGTGTACCAGGCGTCGGGCACCGTCGCCCCCATCGGGAACTCCCAGACCAGCGTGGCCGTCTTGGCGGTCTCGTTGATCATGTACTCGACCGCGCGGGAACGGAGCTGCGTCGTGCTGCCGCCGGCGCCGCCGCTGTAGCCCCCGTTGTCGAAGAAGCAGATGGTGCCGTCGTCGTGAATCTCCGGGTCGTGCGTGTCGCTGAACGCCGAGTTCGTCGGGCTGAAGGTGAGGTCGCTGGTGGGAACGGCGGGGATGGACGAGCCCTTCGGGCTCCCCGTCAGCAGCCATTGCCGCGCGGGGGTCGGGTCGTGGGTGGCCTTCAGCAAGCCGGCCCAGCGGCAGTTGGCGTAGATGACGTTCTTGGCGATGTCGACGGTGGCGGCGTTAGCGTGGCACCAGTCGCCCGACGCGCCCGACGGCGGCGTCACGAGCTTGGCGTAGTCGAGGCTCCACACGATCTGGTTGCTGGGGCTCACCTCGCGGAAGATCGGATCCTGACGGCTGCCCGTCATGATGTATTCGATCAGCATGTAGTTGCCGTTCGACAGCTTCGAGGCGTGGTGCGTGAAGTTCTTGCCGTTGGCCGAGCACACCGAGGCCGGGCACTGCCAGAGCGTGTTGCCGGCGAAGTCGACCTCGATGGGCAGCGCGCCGGTGGTCAGGTTCGCGTTCCACGACGGGCCGATCAGCACGCCCTTGTCGGTCAGCTGCGTCGACACCGCGCCGCCGATGTCCGGCATCGTCCCGTCGACGTAGTACCAGACCGGCAGGCCGCCGCTGTCGTACATGACGGCGTAGGGCGGAAAGTCCGAACGCGCGCGCGTGTCGCCCTGGCCCTTCTGGACGTTCATCAAGGTCCAGCCCGGTTGCACCTTGGCGGTGTCGTTGATCATCACCTTGCCGTTCGGGATCTGCGCCGGCAACGTGCCGGTCATGAACGTGCCTTCGGCGCTCGCCGACGCGGTGCCGGCGGTGGAGATCGCCTTGACCTGGTACATCTGCTGCGCGTGCATGCCAATCACCAGCACCTTGTGCGCGGTGACCGACGCCGCGTCGGTGATCTCCCACTGATAACCGCTTTGACCGAACTGCACGGTGGAGTTCGCGGCCATGTTGGTCGTCCAGCTGACGAAGCAGGAGATCACGCTGTTCGGATTCGGATCGATCTTGAGGCCGGTGATCGAGAGCGGGCCGTTACCCGAGCCGCCCGATCCCGTGGTGCCGCTGGCGCCCGCCGATCCGGTGACGCCACCCGATCCGGTGACGCCGCCTCGGCCGGCGGAGCCGGTGACGCCGGCCGATCCCGTCGTGCCCGCCGATCCGGTTGCGGTCGAGCCGCCCGTGCCGGCGGAGCCGGTGACGCCGCTCGTGCCAGCGGATCCGGTGGTCCCCGCGACCGCGCCGTTGCCCGCACCGCCGCTGGTACCACTGGCGCCGGTTCCGCCGCTGGTGCCGGCCGCGCCCGATGATGTGCCGCCGTTGTCGGCGGGCGTGCACGCGATCAACGCGCCGACGCAAGCGAAAGCAAAGAAGCGAAAGTTGAAGCTTCGAACATTAGCCATCGTGAAATTTCCCCCCAAAAAACGCCGCCACAGTAGCGCGCCTGGATCGCGCGCGAGACCAAATTGCGCACGACGGTTGTTTATGAAGGCGGATCACGAGACTCGAAAACCGGCTCACGATTTTGAGCGCAACGTTTCGGCGACGGTAATGGGTCGGATCAAATCGGGATCCTCATCGAACTATTTGCGCGGCGCGCCGCTGCGCGGCGCGTGCTCGAGTTCCGTCCGGTGGGTATCGGACAATCCGGACGATCCGTTCTGGCTCGACCGAACAGATTGTCAGGACCGGCTGGACAGCATCGGCGAGCCCCACGCCGGCGTGACCGGTCGATCCCGCTTCACTTCGGGAAGCGCGACCGGGCGTCGCCGCATCCGCGCGATCAGCAGGCGGACGGCGACATGGCCGACGAACAGGGGCCCCGCCAGCAGCGCCACGAGCGCGGGCCAGAGCAGCCAGAACAGGGGATTTTCAACCTTGGTTTCGCTCTTCACGGTGACCTCCTTGTCGGTCGCGGAGGCGTCATCGCAAGAGTCGGGCCACCGCCCCGTCAAAAACTGAGCTTCCGGGCGATCGCCGAATCACTTCGACATCGCCCCCATGCGGAATGCAGCTCTGTTCGGGATGTTCGTCGCCGCGGTTTCGCTGGGCGGCGGCGGTTGTACCAAGCGGCCGGTGCCTGAAAAGGGCACCGGGACGATAGACGGCGGCGGTGCGGGCGGAGCCGGGGGCGCCGGAGGGCAGGGGACGGGCACCGGTGGCGCCGGCGGCAGTTCGACCGCCGCGTGCGCCGCCTCTGATCCTCGGCTGGTGCTCGCCGACCAGCGCATCATGCGGTTGACGGCGGATGAGGTCGTCAACACGGTTCGATTTCTGATCGACGACACCGAGGCCACGGCGCTGGTCAAAGGCGGGTTCATCGACGCCGGCAACGACAGCCGACGGCGCTTCCCGCCCTTCGAAGCGGACAACATCGACGACGTCCGTTTCCCCGGGCTCGACAACGTCGCGAATCACGTCGCGAGCTACGTCCAGGACAACTTCGCGAGGGTCACGGGCTGCTCGAACGCCAGCGACGCCTGCGCGACCGCGTACCTCGAAAAGCTGGCGGCGCGCGCGTACCGCCGCCAGCTCACGCCGGAGGAGAGCGCGCGCTTCACCGCGTTCTACGCGAAGCTGCGCAGCCCGCAAACCGTCAGGGGCTACCTGGTCACGTTCAGCATTCAGGAGGCGACCAGCTACGCCGTCTACGCGCTGCTGAGCTCGCCGCAGATGCTGTGGCGGTGGGAGATCGGCGATCCTTCCATGGCGGCGACCGCGCCCGCCGGCATCCCGTTGACCGAACAGGAGCTGGCGTCGCAGCTGGCGTTCTTCCTGACCGACCAGCCGCCCGACGACACGCTGCGGATGGCGGCGGACGCCGGCACGCTGCGCGCGAACCTGGGCGCGCAGGTGGACAGGCTGCTCGCGTTGCCGTCGGCGCGAAACTGGTTGCGCGCGGTCATCGAGACGTACCTGAGGCTCAACCAGGTGCCCGACGTGTCCGTCGATCCGAACGACTTTCCGATCTTCACGCCCGCGCTCGCGTCCGACATGGAGGTCGAGGCGCGCATGTTCCTCGACAACACGCTGTGGAACGAGAACCTGACCGATCTCTTGCAGTCGCACACGGCGTTCCTCAACACGACCCTCGCCACCCAGATCTACGGCGTTACGGCGCCGGCAGGCGCGACGGCGACCAACTTCGTCCGCACGACGCTGCCGGCGGACCAGCGGTCCGGTGTGCTGACAAACGCCGGGCTGCTCACGTCGCGGCCCCTCGCGCCCTCGGACAGTCTGCTGTTGAACCGCGGGTTGTACATCGCCTCGACGCTGCTGTGCGCGTCGTTGCCGAGTGAGACCCAGCCCCGGCCGTTCGATTCGATGTTCAACGACAAGACCGGGCAGGAACAGGTCGCGGATCGCGGCCCCGATACCGCCTGCTACAGCTGCCACGTGCAGTTCGATCCGTACGGCCTCGCGATGGAGAACTACGACGGCGTTGGACGCTTCAGGACCGTCGACGACCAGGGCCGGCCCATCGACGCGCACACCACGCTGCCTGGATTGATGGGCGGCGGCGTGAAGAACGGGGTGGAGCTGGCGGCGCGCCTCGCGGCGAGCCCCGCGTTCACGAACTGCATGGCGCGCACCGTGCTGCAGTACGCGATGCTGGAT
>Ga0207708_10000872_pt1 | contig 22695 bp, 22 predicted proteins | sample KBSK5101metaG_FD_184340 | JGI IMG/M metagenome (GOLD analysis project Ga0207708, IMG submission 184340) | Corn, switchgrass and miscanthus rhizosphere microbial communities from Kellogg Biological Station, Michigan, USA - KBS K5-10-1 metaG... | ecosystem: Host-associated > Plants > Roots >...
CCGGGTTCCCACGCCGGCGTCGGTGAAGAGCTCGAGCAGCAGCGAGTGCGGCACGCGGCCATCCACGATGTGGGCGTACCGGACGCCGCCGGTGATGGCGTCCACACAGGCGGCGAGCTTGGGCCGCATCCCACCCGCGACCTCGTCGAGGGCGAGGACGACCTCGTCCGCCGTGGCCTCGCCCACCAGCGTGTCGGGATCGTCGACCTCGCGCAACCAGCCCTCGACGTCGGTGAGGAAGATGACCTTGTAGGCGCGCAGGGCCCGCGCCACCGCGCCCGCCGCCTCGTCGGCGTTGATGTTGTACGAGTTGCCCTCGCGGTCGGCGCCCACCGAGGCGATGACCGGGATGTAGTCGCTGGCCACGTGCTTGAGCACGTCCACGTCGATGCGCTCGATGCGGCCGACGAAGCCGATGTCCTCGCCCCCGGGCGCCGCCTGGCGCCCCACGCGGAACAGCAGCCCGTCGTCGCCGCACAGCCCGACCGCGGGCTGCCCGTGGCGCCCGAGGCGCAGCACGATGTCCTTGTTGACCTTGCCCACCAGCACCATCTTGGCCACCTCCACCGTCTCGGCGTCGGACACGCGCAGCCCGCCGACGAACTCGACCGGCATGTGCAGCCGCTGCATCAGCCGCGTGACCTCGGGCCCGCCGCCGTGGACGACGACCGGGTTGAGCCCGACGTACTTGAGGAGGACCACGTCGCGTGCGAACTCCTCGCGCAGGGCGGGGTCGTGCATGGCCGCGCCGCCGTACTTGATCACCACGGTGCGCCCGTGGAACTCGCGGATGTAGGGCAGCGCCTCGAGCAGGGTGGCGACGTCGCGCATCACGTCGTGTACTCCGCGTTCAGGGTCACGTAGGCGTGGCCGAGGTCGGAGAAGAACACCTCGGTGTCGGCGCCCTCGCCCGGCAGGCCGACCTCGTAGGCGACCTCGCTGCCGGCGACGCGCTGCTCGAGGTCGGCCACGTCGTGGTCGACCGGGGCGCCGCCCGACAGCACGGGCACGCCCTCGATCGCGATGTCCAGCGGCAGCGGCGCGGTGCCCGGCAGGGCCATGCCCACCGCCTGGGCGATCCGGCCCCAGTTGGGGTCGCCGCCGTTCAGCGCGGTCTTGACCAGCGGGGAGTCGGCAACGGCACGGGCGGCGGCTTCGACGTGCAGGTGCTGGCCGCCGCGCACGACGATCCGCCCCACCCGGCCGGCGCCCTCGCCGTCGCGCACGCACAGGATCGCCACCTGGCGCAGCAGCGCGTCCAGGGCCTCGCCCAGGCGCAGCTCGTCCTCGGTCTCGGGCTCGACCCGCACGCCGCTGGCGCCCGAGGCCATGAGCACCACGGTGTCGTTGGTCGAGAGCTGGCCGTCGACGCTGATGCGCTCGAACGAGCGGGCGCAGGTCGCGCCCAGGAGCAGGTCGCAGGTCGCGGCGTCCAGGGCGGCGTCGGTCTGCACGAAGCACAGCAGGGTGGCGAAGTGGGGCGAGATCATGCCCGCGCCCTTGGCCTGGGCCGAGAGCCGCACCGGCCCGCCGCCCAGCTCCACCTGCAGCGCCGCGCGCTTCTCGATCACGTCGGTGGTCGAGATCCCCTCGGTGAAGGCGGCGTCGCCGCCGTCGGAGAGCTCGGCGTGCACGTCGGGCAGCGCGCGCACGATCGCGTCGGCGTCGAGCGGCACCCCGATCACGCCGGTCGAGCACACGGCCACGCGCTCGGCCGCAACCCCGCCGGCCACCGCCGCCGCGCCCTGCATCTTCGTGGCCGCGTCGAGCCCGCGGCGCCCGGTGGCCGCGTTGGCGTTGCCGGAGTTGGCCACCACCGCCCGCAGGCCCTCGAGCCGGCAGCGCTCCTGCGTGAGCAGCACGGGCGCGGCGAGCACGCCCGACCGGGTGAAGCGCGCGGCGCTGGTGGCATCGACGCGGTCGCACACGAGCAGGCCGACGTCGGGCTTGCCGCTGGGCTTGATCCCGGCCCGGCCCGAAGCGGCGCGGAAGCCCCGGGGCAGGCCGCCCGGGAGCTCGGCCACGTGGTCGGGCCGGTCGATCCAGCGCGAGTCGAAGAAGCTCACGTGATCCCCTCCCCCTCCCCCAGCCCGAGCATGAGGTTGAGGTTCTGCACCGCCTGGGACGCCGCGCCCTTCCACAGGTTGTCGATCGCGCCGAACACGATGAGCTTGCCCGTGCGCGGATCCTCGTGCACGGAGATGCGGCAGATGTTCGTGTCGCGCACGTCGCGCACGCCCGGCGGCCGGTCGGTGAGCTCGACGAAGCGCTCGCCCACGTAGGCGTCGGCGTACAGGCCGGCGAGCTCGTCCTGGTCGGTCGGGCGCGCCGGGGTCACGTAGCAGGACACGAGCTCGCCCTGGTCGAGCGGCAGCAGGTGCGGCGTGAACGTCGCGGTCACCGGCGCGCCGAGCAGCGCGAGCTCCTGGTCGATCTCGGCCACGTGGCGGTGCAGCGGCACGCCGTAGGCGTTGACGTTCTCGTCCGCGGTGACGAAGTGGACCTTGTCCGAGGGCGCGCGCCCGGCGCCCGAGACACCCGACTTGGCGTCGACGACGACGTCGGCGATGAGGCCGGCGCGGGCCAGCGGCGCCAGCGCCAGCAGCGTCGCGGTCGGGTAGCACCCGGGGTTGGCCACGAGGTCGGCGTCGGCGACCTCGTCGCGGTAGAGCTCGGTGAGGCCGTAGACGGCGTCGTCGACGAGCTCGGGCGCCTCGTGGTCGCCGTACCAGCGCGCGTACTCGTCGGGGTCGCGGAGGCGGAAGTCCGCGCTGAGATCGACGATCCTTGCTCCGCGGGCCCGGAGGGCCGCGACCACGCCCGACGACGCCCCGTGCGGGTAGGCGACGATCGCCGCGTCCACGGCGCCGTGGCGCTGCACGTCGAGCTCCTCGAGCTCCAACGGCACGCGGTGGCGCGGGTAGAGGTCGTCCAGGCGCCCCTTCCCGCTTCGCGAGGTCACGGCCACGAGGTCGATCGACGGGTGCCGCCACAGCAGCGACGCGGCCAGCGCCCCGGTGTAGCCCGTGGCTCCGATGACGGCGGCGCTAGGCACGCAGCTCGCCCCCCAGCGACCGCAGCCGCTCGGTCAGCGCCGCCACCTCGCGATCGACCTCTTCGTCGGTCAGCGTGCGGTCGGGCGCCCGGAAGGAGACGTGCACGGCCAGCGACTTGGCGTCCTCGTCGACCTGGGGCCCGCGGTAGACGTCGAAGACGCCGACGTGCTCGGCCAGCGGGGACGCGCGCAGCACGTCGAGCACCGCGGCGGCGGGCACGGATTCGGGCACGACGATGGCCAGGTCGCGGTGCACGGCCGGGAACGAGGTCACGTCCTCGTAGGCCGGCGGGCCGGGCACGACCGCGAACAGCGCCTCGAGGTCGACCTCGAAGGCGGCGGCGCCGGGGAGCTCCCACTCCGCGGCCACGGCGGGATGGAGCTCGCCGATCCAGCCCACCGGCTGCGCGCCGGCGGACACGCGGGCGGCGCGCGCCGGGTTGAGGAACGGCTGGTCGTCGGCGGGGGCGAAGGCCAGCGGCACCCGCAGCGCCGCCGCCACGGCCTCGAGCACGCCCTTGGCGGCGTAGAAGTCGGCCGGCGGCGGCTCGGGGTCGCGCCACGTCGCCGGCCGCGCCGCGCCCACGAGCACGGCGGCGGCCGTGAGCCGCTCGGTCGGCAGCGTGGCGGCATGGGCGCGCTCGGCGTCGGCGCGGCGCTGCGCGTCGGAGGGCAGCGGGCCGTGGCCGCGGGCGGTGGCCTCGGCCGGCGACGCCGGCTGCTGCTCGTCGACGTAGACCGCCCCGAGCTCGAACAGGCGCACATCGCCGGCGCCGCGGGCGACGTTGTTGCGCGCGCTGTCCAGCAGCGAGCCCAGCAGCGTCGGGCGCAGGGCCGACTGCGCCGAGGAGAGCGGGTTGGCCAGCGTGACCAGCCGGCGCCGCGGGTCGTCGGGCGCGAGCCGCAGCCGGTCGGGCAACTCGGGGGAGCCGAAGCTCCAGCCGGCGATCTCGAAGAGCCCGCGCGCGGCCAGCGCGTCCTCGACGGCGCGGCGGCGCCGCTGGTCGGGGCGCAGCACGCCGTAGGCGCCGCGCCGGGCCGGCAGGGTGGCGGGCAGGCGCTCGAGGCCGTCCACGCGCGCGACCTCCTCGACCAAGTCGATCTCGCGGGTCACGTCGAGGCGGCGCCAGTGCGGGACCGTGACCGCGAACGGCACCTCGCCGTCCACGCCCGAGACGCCGAACCCGAGCGCCTCGAGGATCTCCGCGCAGCGCTCAGCTGGGATGTCGATGCCCAGCAGGGCCGCCACGCGGGCCGGCCGCAGCGTGAGCCGGGCCGGGTCCGGGCCGGGGCCGCCGACGTCGATCGTGCCCGGCGCGAGCGTCGCGCCGACCACATGCTCCATCAGGATCGAGGCCATCACCTGGGCCTCCAGCGCCGCCTCGGGCGGCAGGCCCTTCTCGAACCGCGACGAGGCTTCGCTGCGCACGCCGAGCTTGCGCGAGGTGCGCTGGATGTTGGGGCCGTTCCAGCTCGCCACCTCCATGAGCACGCGGGTCGTGGTCTCGGAGACCTCCGAGCGCGAGCCGCCCATGATCCCGGCCAGCGAGGTCGGGCCGTCGTCGTCGAGGATGACCACCATCGGCGGCTCGAGCTCGCGGACGGCGCCGTCGAGCAGCTCGATGCGCTCGCCCTCGTGCGCCGGGCGCACGACCAGCCGGTGCCCCGCCACCCGGTCGAGGTCGAACGCGTGCAACGGGTGGCCGGTCAGCAGCATCACGAAGTTCGTGATGTCGACGACGTTGTTGATCGGGCGCTGGCCGGCGGCCATCAGCCGCGCCTTCAGCCACGGCGGCGACGGGCCGATGCGCACGTCGTCGTACACGCGCGCGGTGAAGCGCGGGCACAGCTCGTCGTCCTCGACGACGACCTCGGCGCCCTGCACCGGCCCGGGCGAGCCGGGGTCGCTGCTCCACGGCGGGATGGCGAGCGGCGCGCCGGTGATGGCGTGGACTTCGCGCGCGAGGCCGTAGACGCCCAGGCAGTCGGGCCGGTTGGGCGTGATCTCGAGCTCGATGACGTCGGTCGCGATCGGCAGCGCGTCGACCAGCGGCTGGCCGGGCTCGAGGTCGTCGTCGAGCACGAGGATGCCGGCGTGGTCGGTGCCGATGCCGAGCTCGTCCTCGGCCAGGATCATCCCCTGGGACTCGATCCCGCGCAGCTTGGCCGCGCCGAGCTCGCTCCCGTCCGGCATGACCGCGCCCGGCCTGGCCACCGCGACCGTCTGCCCCGCGGCCACGTTGGGGGCGCCGCACACGATCTGGGCCGGGTCGCCGTCGCCGACGTCCACGCGGCACACGCTCAGCCGGTCGGCGTTGGGGTGCTTGTCGGCCTCGACCACGCGGCCGACGACGAAGCGATGCAGCGCCCCGACGCCGTGGTGCTCGATCCAGCCCACCTCGGTCCCCGAGAGATCCAAACGGTCCGCCAGCTCCTCGGTCGTGAGCGGCGGGTCGCAGTAGTCGCGCAGCCAGAACAGCGGCAGCCTCATCCGAACTGCTCCAGCATCCGCACGTCGTTGTCGTAGAGCAGGCGCAGGTCGGGGACGCCGTGCTTGAGCATGGCGATGCGCTCGATGCCCATGCCGAAGGCAAAGCCGCTGACCCGCTCGGGGTCGTAGCCCTGCTCGCGCACGTACTCGAACACGTTGGGGTCGACCAGGCCCGACCCGAGGATCTCCACCCAGCGCGAGCCCTTGCACACCGGGCAGCGGCTGCCGTCGGGCATGTAGCCGTCGGTGCAGTTGAAGCAGGAGACGTCGACCTCCGCGCTGGGCTCGGTGAAGGGGAAGAAGTGCGGGCGCAGGCGCACCTCGCGGTCCTCGCCGAACATCGCCCGGGCGAAGGACAGCAGCGTGCCCTTGAGGTCGGCCAGGGTGATGTCCTCGTCCACGGCCAGGCCCTCGACCTGGTTGAACTGCGGCGTGTGGGTGGCGTCGTTGTCGGGCCGGTAGACGCGGCCGGGCACGACGACGTACAGCGGCGGCGGCTGCAGCTCCATCGAGCGCACCTGCATGGGCGAGGTGTGCACGCGCAGGAGCTGGGCGTCGGGCTCGAGCAGCGCGTCGGGATCGGAGACGTAGAAGGTGTCCGACGGCTGGCGCGCCGGGTGCTGCGGGTTGTGGTTGAGGGCGTCGAAGTTGTAGTAGACGAGCTCGACCTCGGGACCCTCGGCGACGGTGAACCCGAGCCCGAGGAAGATGTCCTCGATCTCGCGCCTGGTGGCGGTGATCAGGTTCAGGCGCCCCGGCGCCAGCGGCGGGTCGCCGGGCAGCGTCACGTCGATGGCGTCGGCGGCGAGGCGGGCGTCGAGCTCGCCGGCCTCCAGGGCCGCCGTCCGCTCTTCGATCGCGGCCTCGATGGCCTGGCGCGCCTGGTTGCCGGCCTTGCCCACGGCGCCGCGCTGGTCGGGCGGCAGGTCGCGCACGCCGCGCAGGAGCTGGGGCAGCTCGGCCTTGCGGCCCAGGTACCGCACCCGGACCTCCTCGAGCGCAGCGCTGTCGGCCGCGTCGCCGACCTCCCGCGCCGCCGCCGCGCGGATCTCCTCGATGCGGTCGACGGCGCTCATTGGCGCGGCATCCTAAGCTCGTACAGCGCGATCGTCGCGGCCATGGCGGCGTTCAGCGACTCGGTGGCGATGGGAATGTTGGCGACGCGGTCGCACGCTGCCACCACGCGCTCGGGCAGGCCCTCCCGCTCGGCGCCGACGAGCACCGACACGTCGCCAGCGGGCGCGAGGGCCCGCAGCGGCTCGCCCTGGTGCGCCACCAGCGCGACCCGCTCGCCCGGCAGCTCGGACGGGTCCTGCACCCGCGCGACCGGGACGGCGAAGATCGCGCCCATGCTCGCCCGCACCGCCTTGGGCCCGTACGGGTCGGCGCAGCCGGGTCCGAGCGCCACGCCGGCCGCGCCGAAGGCGGCCGCGCTGCGCAGCACCGTGCCCACGTTGCCCGGGTCGGCGATCCCCCACAGGGCCACGCACAGCGGCCCGGCGGGCGCCGCGTAGCGCTGCGCGTAGACCGCGAGCGTCCGCGTGCCCGACCCCAGCGCGCTGACCGCCCGCAGCGCCTCGGGCGCGACCTCCGTGCCGGGCAGGCCGCTGCCGGCGGCGCAGTAGCGCTCGAGCGCCGACCAGCCCGCCGCGTCGGCGGCGGCCAGCAGGTCCTCGCCCTCGGCCACGAACCGCCCCTCGCGCTCCCGCGTCCGCCGCCGGGCGAGCTTGCGGATCTCCTTCAGATGGGGGTTGTGGGGGCTGGTGATGGTCATCAAAAAAGGCGCCCTTCTTGCGAAGCGGCGCCCGGTTCGAGGCTTCTACGTCGGTCGGTCTGAAGCTCAGCCGGCCGACGCCTCGCGGGCGCGCTCAGCAAAGCGTCGGAAGGTCTCACGGTCGCGGACGGCGATATCGGCCAGCATCTTGCGGTCGACCTCGATGCCGGACTGCTTCAGGCCATGCATGAAGGTCGCGTAGGTGAGCCCGTGCTCGCGGGCGGCAGCGTTGATGCGCGTGATCCACAGCCGGCGGAAGTCCCGCTTGCGGTTGCGGCGATCCCGGTAGGCGTACTGGTCGGCCTTGAGCAGGGCCTCCTTGGCCCGCTTGTAGCCCGAGTGGGCCTCGCCCCGGTAGCCCTTCGTCAGGGCCAGGGTGGCGCGGCGCTTCTTGCGCGCGTGGACGGAGCGCTTGACCCGGGTCACTTGGAGACCTTTCCACCCAGGAGCTTGCGCACGGTGTCGCGGTCGTGGTCGGAGATCCACGCCGGCTTGCGGTGCTGCCGCTTCCGCTTGGGCGCCTTCTTCTCGAGGATGTGGGTCGAGAACGAGTGCCGGCCCCGCAGCTTGCCGCTCGCGGTCTTGCGGAAGCGCTTCTTCGCGCCCGAGTGCGTCTTCATCTTGGGCATCGCGACGGCCCAGTAAAGCAGACGGATTCTCAGGCCTTGGCGGGCGCGAGCATCATCGTCATGTTGCGCCCGTCCTGGGTCGGGCGCTGCTCGATGATGGCGAGGTCGCCGAGCTCGTCGGCGAGCCGGTTGAGGATCATCTCGCCCCGTTCGGGGTGGGTGACCTCGCGCCCGCGGAACATGATCGTGACCTTGACCTTGTCGCGGTGCTTGAGGAAGCGCTCGACGTGGTTCTTCTTGGTGTCGTAGTCGTGCTCCGCGATCTTGGGCCGGAACTTGATCTCGCGCACCGTGATGTTCTGCTGGTGCTTGCGGGCGGCCTTCTGCTTCTGCTCCTGCTCGTACTTGTACTTCGAGTAGTCGAGGACGCGGCAGACGGGCGGGCGCGCGTCGGGGGCCACCTCGACCAGGTCGAGGTCGCGTTGGCGCGCGTAGTCGAGCGCCTCGTCGCGCGAGATGACGCCCTGCTGCTGGCCGTTCTCGTCGATCAGCCGCACCTCGGGCACACGGATGCGCTCGTTGATGCGCGTGAGATCCCGCTCGGGCGGGCGCCGGTCGAACCGCTTCGGAACCGGCACTTAGGAAGCCTGCGTACGCGTCAAGCGGTGCGCCGCGGAATCTCTGTCTCAGGAATCAACGGGCGCGAGTATAGCTTTCGGTGAAGAGGCGATCGGCAAAAGCGTCGATGCTCGCCGTCCCCTCGTCGCCGACCCGGTGACGCCGGACCGAGACCTCGTCGGCCTCGGCCTCGCGATCGCCGACCACGAGCAGGTAGGGGATCTTGCGCAGTTCGGCGTCGCGCACCTTGCGCCCGACCTTCTCGTCGCGCTCGTCGACATCCACCCGCAGCCCCTTCTCGAGCAGGCGCGAGCGCACCGAGACCGCGTAGGCGTTGTGGCGCGCGGCGATGGGCAGCACGATCGCCTGTACCGGCGCCAGCCACACCGGAAAGTCGCCCGCGTAGTGCTCGATCAGGATGCCGATGAAGCGCTCGTAGGAGCCCAGCATCGCCCGATGGATCATCACCGGCCGGTGGGGCTCGTCGTCGGCGCCGGTGTACTGGAGCTCGAAGCGCTCCGGCATCAGGTAGTCGAGCTGGACCGTGCCGAGCTGCCACGAGCGCCCGATCGAGTCGGTCATGTGCACGTCGATCTTCGGGCCGTAGAACGTGCCCTCGCCCTCGCCGATCTCGAACTCGAGCCCCTGGCGGCGCATGGCGTTGGCCAAGGCGGTCTCGGCGTGGTCCCAGGACGCGTCCGAGCCCAGGCGCTGCTCGGGCCGGGTCGACAGCTCGAGCCGCGGCTGCAGGTCGAAATGCTCGTAGAGCCGGAAGCCGAGGTCGAGGCAGCCCAGGACCTCCTCCTCGATCTGCTCCTCGCTGCAGAAGATGTGGGCGTCGTCCTGGGTGAACGCGCGCACGCGCAGGAGCCCGTGCAGCACGCCCGAGGCCTCGTGGCGGTGCACGAGCCCGGCCTCGGAGTAGCGCACCGGGAGGTCGCGGTAGGAGTGCCGGTCGGCCTTGTAGATCTGGATGTGGTTCGGGCAGTTCATCGGCTTGAGCCCGAACTGGCGGCCGTCGATCTCGACGAAGTACATGTTGTCGCGGTACTTGTCCCAGTGGCCCGACTGGCGCCAGAGGTTCGCGTCGGTGATGACCGGCGTCTTGACCTCCTCGTAGCCCCGGCGCGCGTTCTCCTCCCGCACCAGGCGCAGGAGCTCGTTGAACAGCACCATCCCGTTGGGCAGCCAGTAGGGCGCCCCGGGCGAGATGTCGCTGAGCATGAACAGCCCGAGCTCCTTGCCGAGCTTGCGGTGGTCGCGCGCGCGTGCCTCCTCGAGGCGCTCCAGGAAGGCGTCGAGGTCGGCCTGGCTCAGGAACGCGGTGCCGTAGATCCGCGTGAGCATCTGGTTGTCGGCCTTGCCGCGCCAGTAGGCGCCGGCGACGGACTGGAGCTTGAAGGCCTTGATGCGCTTGGTCGACGGCGAGTGCGGGCCCGCGCATAAATCGGAGAATGGCCCGTTGGTATAGACGGACACGGTTTCGGTGCCCTCGTCGCGGACCAGGTCCTCGATGAGCTGCACCTTGTAGTCCTGGCCCTCGCTGCGAAAGCGCTCGATCGCCGCGTCGACAGGGAGCTCGGAGCGCACGAACGGCTCGTTGGCGGCGATGTGCTCGCGCATCTTGTCCTCGATGCGCGCGAAGTCGTCCTCCGAGATCGACGTGCCCTCGGGGAACTCGAAGTCGTAGTAGAAGCCGTCCTCGATGGGCGGTCCGATGGAGATCTTCACGCCCGGATAGAGCTCCATGACCGCGGTGGCGAGGACGTGGGCGGCGTCGTGGCGGATGAGCCAGAGCGCGTCGGGGTCGCTGTCGCGGGCGGTGACGATCTGCAGCTGGTCGCCCTCGTGCAACGGCATCGCGAGGTCGTGCAGGCCGTCGCCGACCACGCGCACGCCGAGCGCGGCCTTGGCCAGACCGGGGCCGATCGCGGCAGCGGCGTCGGCCCCGGATGCGCCGTCGGGGAGGTCGAGGGTGGAGCCGTCGGGGAGGCGGACCTGCACCTCCCCGATGCTAGATCAGTACGGGCTGGGGCTCGGCGTCGGCGCGGGTGCGGGGCTCTGGCCCGGCGTGCCGGTCACCTTCGACCCGCTCCCCATGAGCAGCGACCAGATGCCGCCGAACGCGTTGATGCCCTGGCCGTTGACGTCGCCCGCCGCCTGGTCGGCGATGAACCCGTACAGCGGGTGCCCGGCGTAGGTCACCTGGGTCTTGCCGTCCGAGCGCTTGACCGTGCCGAGCTTCGAGGACGACACGCCGCTCCCGGCCTTGGGCTTGCCGCTCGTCGTCAGCGGCGGCCAGTTCTGGGCGCAGGCGCCCGAGCAGGAGCTCTTGCCGTGGCGGTCCTTGCCGAACATGTAGAGCGACTTGCCGTGCTGGTTGACGAGCACGGTGCCGGCAGCGGTGGACGCGGTCTTGACCGTCGCCGTGGCCCCGAACGCGGTGCCGGGGACGAGCAGCACGGGCAGGAGCAGGGCGAGTAAGGGCAGCAGAAGTCGGCGCATGGCGGGGTGTACGCGCGCGAGTGCCAGCCGGTTCGGTGTGACCGGGATCACACAGCGTCGTGCGCACCCTCCCCACACTGCGCGACCCGAAACGACCGGCCTCATGCGCGCCGGCGCACCCGCGTCAGCGCGATCGCCGATCGGAGGTACCCGAAGTGCTTACGAGACGGACCGCCGTCGCCGCGGCCGGAGCGGCGCTGGCGACGGTCCCGGCCGCGGTCGCCGCGGCCAGCGACAACGCCGAGCCGGTGCCCCAGACCGATGGCGGACGCCCCGCGGCGTCGGCGCTCGCCCACCGCAGCCTGGCCAACGTCATGCGCGACGGCGCCCGTCAGCAGCGCGGGCAGCGCGCCCACCGCACGCTGGTGACACGCAACGTGCGCCTGGCCCACAAGCTCGCGCGCGCGCGTGAGCACAAGCTGCCCCACGGCCGCACCGAGCGCGTGCGCGACTACACGCGCCCGCGCCTGCGCGCGGAGAACCGCGAGCTCAGCGCCAAGCTGCACCGCATCGCCGGCGCCACCAGCAGCACGGGCGGCAGCGCCTCGCCCCAGCTCCAGGGCATCGCGGCCTGCGAGTCGGGCGGCGACCCGCACTCGATCGGCGGCGGCGGCGCGTTCCGCGGCAAGTACCAGTTCACCTACGGCACGTGGGCCTCGGTCGGCGGCTCCGGCGATCCCGCCGCGGCCCCCGAGGCCGAGCAGGACAAGCGGGCGCAGATGCTGCTCGACAAGTCCGGCTCGTCGCCCTGGCCGGTCTGCGGCCAGTAGCGCCGTCGGGCCGAGGGGGCCGGTTGCGTAGATTGCCCGGGGTGGACGTCGACGGGCTTCGTGCCGCCTTCCCGGTCTGTGCCTCGCGCGCGTATCTGAACGCGGGCACCGACGGCCCCATCGCCAGCCAGGCCGTCGCGGCGGCCCGCGCCGAGCTCGACGACGAGCTCGCCTCGGGCCGGGTCCGCGAGCACTTCGAGCGCCGCATGGAGCTGCGCAAGGAGCTGCGCGACCGCTACGCCGCCCGGCTGGGCACCAAGAGCGAGGACGTCGCCATCACCTCGTCGACGTCGGAGGGCATCGCCCGCACCATCAACGGGCTGGACCTCCGCGCGGGCGACGTGATCCTCACCTCGACCGACGAGCACCCCGGTCTGCTCGGGCCGCTGGCCAGCGCGCGCGACCGGCACGGCGTGGAGCTGGAGCTCGCGGCCTGGGACGACCTCCCCGACGCAGTGCGCGCGGAGACGGCGCTGGTGGCCTGCTCGCACATCAACTGGGTCGACGGGCGCGTGGTGCCCGAGCGGCTGGCGACCCGCTGCGCCGAGCGCGGTGTGCCGCTGTTGCTCGACGGCGCCCAGGGCGTCGGCGCGGTCGCGGTCGACGTCGAGGCGCTGGGCTGCTCGGTGTACTCCGGCTCGGGACAGAAGTGGCTGTGCGGCCCCGATGGCGCCGGGATGCTGTGGGTGGCCCCCGCGATGCGCGACGCGGTCGCCGTCACCGACCCGGGCTGGAGCGCGATGGCCGACCCGCACGACCCGCTCTCGGGCAAGCTGCAGCCGGACGGGCGCCGCTACGACGGGCCGTCGCTGTCACGCGAGGCCACGGCGTTCGCGATCGCGGCCCACGACGTGCTCGCCGAGGTCGGGTTCGACGCCGTGCACGAGCGTGCGCGAGCGCTGGCGGCAACGTTCGCGCAGGCGCTGGTCGACTCCGGCCGCGATGTCATGCCCCGCGGCGAGACCACGCTCGTGTCCTGGCGCTTCGACGGCGACAGCGAGGCCGAGCGCAACCGCCTGCACGGCGAGGGCGTGGTGATCCGCGACCTGCCCGGGCGCGGGATCCTGCGCGCCTCGGTGGGGGCGTGGAACGACGAGTCCGACCTCCAGCGGCTGCTCGAGGTTCTCGCGTAACACCGCCCGCGCTCGACGCTTGAGAGAGCGTCATGCACAAACACATTCTCGCCCTTCTCCTCGCCGCCGCCGGTGTCATCGGCGCCGAGCGCGCCGCCGACGCCGCGACCCTGTACGTCAACCAGTCCGACCCGGACGCCTACGACACGATCGTCTTCCCGTCCTTTGTCGAGAATCCGTGCTTGGACCCGAACGTGCCCTGCCGCACGATCGTCCACGCCGAGGACCGGGCCGACGACGCGCCCGCCAACACCGTCGTCGTGCTCCCCGATCCCGGCGGCGGCACCGACGTCTACGACGGCCCGATCGAGGTGGGCGACGGCGCGACGCGCGTGGACCTCGTCGGCGCCGGCCGGGGCGACGGTGGCACGCGGATCCAGGCCGCCGCCGGCCAGGTCGTGCGCCTGGTCGGGGGCTCCCACGCCAGCGATCTTGCCGCCTCGCTGACCGGGGCCAGCGGCATCGCGCTCGTGGGCGTGGGCGACTCGCTGGCCGAGCGGATCGCCGCCGACGCGCCGGCCGGGCAGGCGCTCGCGATCTTCGGTACCGCCCGCAACGTCCTCGTCAGCGCGAAGTACGGCGGCGCCGTCTCCGGGACACTGAGCCGCACGACGGTGACCGCGAGCGACGTCGGCCTCGACCTCAGCGCCGACGTTCCGGCGGCGGCCCGGCTGCTCGACACCGCGATCCTCGCCTCGGGATCGGCGTCGATCGGCCTGCGCGTGCAGTCCACGGGCACCGGCCAGGCGGGCGACGTGCGCCACGTCACCGTGTCGGGATTCGACCGGGCCGCGTCGGTGGAGGGCACCGCGCTGCCGGCCAAGCTCCGGGCCGCCAACAGCGTGTTCGCGGCGCCCGACACGGGAGTCGGCCTCGCGCTCGTGGGCACGAAGGGCAGCGCCGAGCTCGAACGTAGCGCTGCCCGGACCCAGGCCTTCCTGGGCGGCGCGGTCCAGGCGCAAGTCGCGAACGTCGAGGGACTCGAGTTCGAGCCCGGCCTCGACGCCGGCGGGCACCTGACGGCGGGCTCGGCGCTGATCGACCGCGGGACGGCGGGAGGCGTGCTCGCGGGGGCGGCCGAGGACAGCGTCGACGTCGACGGGCAGGCGCGGCTGCAGGGAGACGCGGTCGACGTCGGCGCGGACGAGGTCGTGCCGGGCAGCAAGGGCGGCGGCGGCGGAGACGGGGGTGGTGGCGGTGGCGGTGGTGGTGCCGCGGCGGGCGCCGTCGCCGGGGTCGCCGCGCCGGACGTCGCTCCGGTGCTCAGCCGACTCAAGCTCACGCCCCGACGGCTGCGAGAGGGTGCGCGCACGACGGTGGGGTTCTCGCTGTCGGAGCCCGCCCAGCTCGCGATCACGGTCGCCAAGCGGCTGACCGTTCGCCGGCGGGCCCACGCCACCAAGCGGCGCCGGCGGCTGGTGCCGCTGCCCGGGACACAGACCGTCGACGCCGCAGCGGGCGCGGGATCGGTCCGCCTCGCACGCAGGCTGCGGCACGGTTCCTACGCCGTGACCGCGATCGCCATCGACGCAGGCGGCAACCGGTCCGCGCCGGTGACGGCAAGCCTGCGGGTGTTGGCGAAGCGGACCTCAGGGCGGCGGGCGCGCTAGCGCCGCGCTACCACAATCAGCTGGCGGCCCTCGTGGCCGTGCGGCTCCTCGCGAACGTACTCGCCCTCGATGCGCAGCGGCGCGACGAGGCGGTGGATGTCCTCGATCTCGAACGTGTGCGGCTCGGCCGGCGTGGCCACGCTCTCGACGTCGACGTTGAGGATCAGCGTGCCGCCGGGGCGCAGCAGGCGCTTGACCTCGCGCAGCACCGCGGCGGGGTCGGCGACGTGGTCGAGCGAGTTGCGGGCGACGACGACGTCGATGCTGGCGTCGAGCAGCGGGATCGCCTCGGCGCCCACGGCCAGGTACGCCACGTCCCCGTCCAGCAGCAGGCCAGCCGCGGCCAGGCGGGGGGCCAGCGGCTCGATCGCGATCGCCGTCTTGGCCCCGCAGGCCTCCGGGAAGCCGACCGGGCCGGGGCCGATCTCGGCCACCACCTTGCCGGCGAAGAACTCGGGGTCGTCGATCTCGGCCTCGTCGAGGATGCGGCGCACCTGCGCGCGCGCCTCCTGCCAGCGGCGGCCCTCGTAGTCCTGCGCGACCGCGTGCTCCCCGAGCAGCTCGAGCCCGCCGGGGGCGAACAGCTTGCCGTCGCGGATGTGGGCGTCCCAGGTGTCGGTCCAGAAGGCGAGCTCGACGTCGGGGTCGCCGCCGCCCCCGCCGCGGCGGGAGTTGTGCAGGGGCAGGTGGGCGAGGAAGCTCAGCGGCACGGCCCGCGAACCGTAGTGGTCGGACACCGCCGGGCCCGATTCCTTCCCGTCGGATGACCGACGCGAGGGACGCCGCCGACGCGACGAAAGCGGCGCGTTTGCAGGCATACCTTCGTTGGCGTCAGCCAACCCCCACACCGCAAGGAGTCCCTCCATGCACCGCCGCACCCTCAGGTCGTTCGCCGCCCTCGCCACCGTCGCCCTCGCGATCGGCGGCGCCGGCAGCATGGCCTCCGCCGCCTCCGCCGCCAAGGCCCACACGCCGCCCAGGACCACGGCCGTGAACAGCACGACCCTCGGCGCCCGGGGCGTGTCCCGGGTGGTCAGGGGCTCGGCGCCCGGCAAGGGCCCGGAGCTGAACACCCTGTGCCAGCAGTACGCCGGGCTCATCGACGAGGCCCTTGACGGCCAGGAGCGCGACACCGTCGCCAACGACATGGACGGTGCGCACCAGTGGCTTCAGCTCGCTGGCGAGATCGCCGCCGGCGGCAAGTCCCAGGGCTGCCAGTTCGCGTTCAGCGCCTGAGCCCCGCCCCTCCTCCCGACGCGAAGGGCCCCCGTTCCTCCCCGGGGGCCCTTCGTCGTAGTCCTGCGGCTTGCGGTCCGACGCGCGGCGTTGCCCTTTGTCAGAGGCCTGTCTGCGCCTCGAGCCTGCCGGAGTCGACCGCGTTCTTCAGCGCTCGGTAGTCGCGGTCGTTCTGGTCGGCGTAGGCCTTGGAGAACTCGACGAGCGCACGGTCGAAGCTGGTGCCGTTGCCCAGGTAGGCGGCGATGGCGATGCGGTCGCCGCTGCGGGCGTGGGCGCGGGCCAGCGTCCACCCGCACAGCTTGCCGTACGCGGCCATGCCCTCCGGCACCATCTGCTCGATCTCCGCGGAGCCCTTCCAGTCCTTGAGCTGCCGACCGTAGAAGTCGCGTTGTTGGTCGTCGAGCCCGGAGTCGACGTGCACCCAGCCGAGGAAGATGTCGCTGGTCGCCTGCATCAACCGCTGCCCGACGACCACGCGCTGGCCGTGGTTGGAGAACTCGCTCGGGCCGAGGGACTCCTCGAGCACCGAGGCCTCGGCCTCTTTCATCTGCAGGAACAGCGGGTCCTGGCCGTCGCGGCCGAGCAGCAGCGCGATCCACGCGCGCGTGCCGACGCTGCCGACCCCGACCACCTTGCGGGCAAAGTCCGTCAACCGGAACTCCTCGAGCAGCACCCGCCGGTCGTACTCGAGCGACCCACGGTACGAGCGCAGCAGGTCGCGGAGCTCGTTGAAGGTGTCTTCGCGTTCGCCCTCTGCGAGCTTGTCGATCGGCACGATCAGCGGCGACTGGTCGATGATCCGTGGCTGGCCGTCGACGACCTCCGTGAGCTTCGAGAACGCCGCCATGCTGTCCTTCGTGCGGGCCTTAGCGAGCGACTTCTTGGTTCGCTTGACCTCCTTGGGCTTGAACTGCGAGCCGAACTCCGCCAGCGCTTTCTCGGTGTCGAGGTGGGCGTACCACACGTCGAGGTTCTTCATCCCCGCGAAATCCGCCATCGCCGTGCGGTACTCGCCGACCGTGTCGAGCACGATCCGGTCCTGCTCCTTGGCGCGATAACCGTTGTCGCGCGCTGCGATCAACATGCTCACGGCCAAGCGCTTGACGTCCCACTCCCACGGACCCGGCAGCGTCTCATCGAAGTCGTTGACGTCGAACACCAGCCGTCGCTCCGGCGAGGCGAACACGCCGAAGTTCGACAGGTGGGCATCCCCGCAGCACTGCACCATCAACCCCGACCGCGGCGTCGCGCCGAGATCGTGGGCCATGATCTTGGCCGCCCCGCGGTAGAACGTGAACGGCGAGACCAGCATGCGCCCGTACCGCAGCGGGACCAACTCGGGCACGCGCGTCTTGGCCTGGCTTTCGAGCAAGTCGACCGGATCGGATCGCGTCGACTGCGACTCGAACACCGCATGACTCGCTCGGGGTACCTCGCTTCGGGCGGCCTTGCCACGCGCGATGCGCTCTGCCACCGACAGGTGCGGCACCGCTGCGGCGGGTTCCGACTTCCCCGCCGCGCCGGCATCCTCGTCCTGGGCCGCCTTGGTCGTCGTCGCCATCGCCTCGCCTTCCGCTCTTTTGGTGTGACCCGTGCTGGCGGCGCCCTGTTTGCCGACCAGTGCGAAGGGAGTGGCACGCGTGCACGGCCTTGCTCGCCGCGGCCTTTGACCGGTCTGCGCGGTCGCCGTCAGATGCTGGCGCCGGAGAGCGCATTTCCTGACGTCGTCCGACCACTGCTCCCCGACGTCGCGACCATACCAGGGCCGCTGAGCCGCACCATGAAGGCGCCGCGCAAGAGAGCGTCAGGCTTGCTCCTCGTCAGGCGCCCCAGCAGGGTTGGCGGCGCGTGCGCGCGGACGCCAAACGCTGACGAGCCTGGCGACGAGCGTGACGAGAAAGATCTGACCGACCAGCATCTCGAACACGGCCAGGACCTGGCCGATGTCGCCGGCGGGCACGAGATTGCCGTAGCCGGTCGTCGTCAGCGTCGTGTAGCTGAAGAACAGATAGTCCCGCGCCTGAGCGTGAGCGACACCGGTGAAGACCGCGCCGCTCTTGAAGCGCCCGAGGGCGAGGAAGAGGTATCCGAAGAGCAGGCCAAGCAGCGTGAAGACGCTGAGCGCTCCGAGGAGGGTGCGGGTATCGACGACGCTGGAGGACAGGACGCGGCGCAGGATGGTGACCGAGGCGGCGCCGAGCAGAAGCGCGTCGATGACGAACGCGACGCCCAGCAGCCCATCAGAGGAGACGGGCTTCGCGACGGCCGCCGCGACGACTGCCAGCAGCACAAGCCCGATCGCAAGCCGCACCCGCCCGGGCCGCGTCCCCGAGCTCGTGAGCGCGATGATCGCTGTCAGGCCGGCGACCGCGATCGCCACCACCCTGCCACCCCATCCTTCCGGGGGGAGCGTCATCGTCACCACGAACGTCGTGAGGATCAGGACGAGAACGAGCCCGTAGGCGTCGCTTATCCGCTCGACGAGCTCGAGCGGCGTCTCCCTTTTCGGCCTGCGAGCGAACCGGCGCTTGCGCGCGGCATCTGAACCGTCGTCGGCCACACCGTGACGGTTCGCGCTCGTGCCGGGCCTTCCTGCCCGCCCCACGGCACGGGCTTCGGCGATGGGCGATGCTGGGCTCGAACCACCGACAGGGGTTGGCCGGAGTTGATTTTGGCTTGCTAGTCCCGCGGGCGCCGCATCGACGACATCCGGCTCGTCTCGGGGGTCTCGACGCCGAGGACGTCGAGGATCGGCAAGCAAGCAGTAGTCCAACCGCCTAACGACGGAGATCCAAACCAGCGTGCACCATGAAGATCGGGCCTCCTTTGGCGCTCGCTCCTTGCAGATGACACGCCGGAGCGTGCCACCCGCAGGAGGCCCTCCTCACGACATTCAGTAGCCGCTGCTGCAGCCCGTGGCGGCGCACCGCTTGGTCACGGCGTTGCCGGCGGGTGAGACGGCGAACCAGGGTGCGCCGAACGCCGTCACCGCCTGCCCGTTGGTGGCGTTGGCTGTGTTGTCGCCGACGAACAGGTAAAGCGGATGGCCGTTGTAGGTCACCTGCGGCGCCCCGTCGGAGCGCTTGATGGTGTCGAGCAGCGAGGCCTTTGCGCCGCCGCCGACGGCGGGAGTGCCGGTCGCGCGGACCGGCGGCCAGTTGTGGGCGCACGCGCCGGAGCACGCGCTCGAGGGGCCGGTGTCCTTCTTGAACAGGTAGACGGTGCGGTGTGTCTGCGCATCCATCAGGACATCGCCCACGCCCGTGGTTCCGACGCTGATCGTCGTCGTCGGTGCGCCCGACTGCGCTTGACTCGAGCTGCCGCCGCCCCCGCCACAGCCGGCCAGAGCCGCGGCGGTCAGGGCCACGGCCACCGGACCGAGGAGCGTGAGGGCTCGGCGGTGGGACAGCATTGTGTGATCACGAATCACCATGTACTCCTTTGGTGGCTGAGACAGCATTGATTCTTACGATGCTCTTCTGGCACCGGCGTCGCGTCCGGAGAAACCCTGGTCACTTGCACGGGCCTCTCAAGCGTGATCAGCGAAAGGAAGCCTCATGGCCAAGCGGACGGTCATTGTCGTTCACGGTGCTTTCGTGACGAGAGATCGGCCCGGGATGTGGCGGCGTGGGATCGTCGCCAGCATGCTCCTCGGAGCCGCGTCCGGCCTCCGGTCCCAGCTCGGCGTGGCGGCCGTCGTGGCGCGCGCTGACTCCTCCCTGCCTCAGATACTCCGGCGCCCGCTGACCAGACGGCTTTTGATGGTGGCCGCGGCCGGCGAGCTCATCGCCGACAAGTTGCCGGCTACGCCGAGCAGGCTCGCGCCGCCTGGGATCGCCAGCCGACTTCTCCTCGGGGCGCTGGCCGCCGGCCTCTTTGCCGAAACCCAGCGAGCACCGTGGCGCCCGGCGGCCGCCATCGGGGCCACGAGCGCTGCCCTCGCGGCCAAGCTCGGCCATGACCTACGAGCACGACTGGCCCGCCATGCGCCGGACCCGGCCGTCGCCGTCGTCGAGGACGCCGTGGCGGTCGGGCTCGCCGCGGCCGGCGTCTCACTCTGAGTCCCGCCCCGTTCTCACCCACAAGGCCGTTCAGCTTGCCGCGAGCTACGGTGGGCCGCAGGGGTCATCGGCGCGCGGCTAGCGCTCGTCGACGACGCGCACGGCCGCTCGGGGCTCTCGCAGCGCTGACGCGAAACGTCTCGAAATCGCCGGCTTTAGGGGCCCGGGCAGGCGGCGGAGGTCAGGTCGGCGGGGCCGGTCCCGCCGGTGAGCAGCACGACGCGTTCCTGGCCGCAGGCGTGCTGGACCACCGCCGCGGCGGTGCCGTCGTCGTCGAGCGCCCGGATCGAGCCCGGGTCGACGGTGGCGAGTACCTCGCTGGACCCGTCGAGCGCCCAGCGGGTGACGTGGTTGGGCGTCTGCGTGGTGTCCACCGCGAGCACACGGTCAGCGGCGATGGCCACCCCGATCGTGGAGACGCAAGGCGCGAGGGTAGTCGCTCGCGTGTGCGGGGCCGTCCACTCAAGGACGCCCTCCCCTTGCTGGCACGCAGGGGTGCCTACGGCGAAGGCCAGCTTGCCGTCGGCCTGCACGTCGTAGCGATCCGAGTTGGCCACGACGCGACTGGGGCGGGTCGCCTCACGCAGCGGCGCGAGGACGAGGGGCTCGGCATCATCGGCATAGGACGTGTAGGCGACCCAGCCGCCGGCCGCTACCGGGTCCAGCACGAGTTGGCGCGTGATGCGGGTGGTGTTCTTCCTCCGCAGGTCGTAGGCCACGACCTTGCCGATCGGCGTGCGATCGCGGCACTGCACGTACACGACGCGGTCCCCGACCACCGACACGGTGCCGCCGCACGCCAGGGGCACCGCCGCACGCCCGCTGCCGTCGAGCCGCGCAGCCGTGCCTCCCTTAGGCGGGCCGGGGCCCGTATCGACCATCGTCGCGACCCAGCGGCGGCTCGCCGCCAGCGACCAGGTGGGGAGCTCCTCGCTGTCGGGATTCGGGTCGGCGGCGATGCGGCGCAGGGAGCCGGTAAAGGGAACGAGCGGCGCGGAGCCAGCCCGGGCGCCGACGCGCCGGGCGCCGTCCACGGCCGTGTAGACGACCGCGCCGTGGGCGACGGCGACGGAGTCGACGGGGGACAGGCTTGGGCTGGCGTCTGTCGCGACGATGCTCGCGGCCCCCTCGGCCACAGCTGGAGCCGCGGCCGCCAACGCCCACACCGACAGGAACCCGGCCGTCGCCGCCACCATCCCGACGGCGCGACCACGCTCACTTGCCCACGCCAATCCGGCCATCCGTGCCCTAAACAACATCCCGACCTCTTCCCAAGCTAGTGGCCCTCCCGGCCGCCTTGAGAGGGGCAGCAGCGTACCCCCAGCCGCAGCGGCGGCGCAACCGGGGACGTGGGAGCTCGCCGTATCGACACTGTCGCCAACGCGACCCCCAGCGTGTCGCGTGGGCGACAGAAACGCAGGCCGCGGCGATCAAGGCTATGCGGTGTCAACGATCCCTGGGAGGGAACACATGATTCGCCGCACCGCCCGCCGCATCGCCGTGAGCGCCGCCGCCGCGCTCGCCCTGACCGCCGCCGCCCAGGCCGCCCCGGCCTCGGCCGACCCCAACTTCGGAGCCGGCAACCTGCCGCCGATGGAGATCACGGAGGGTGGGTCGCTGGACTACTCGGTATCGCTGCCCCCGTGCCCGAACGGGTACACCTGCCAGCTGGCGACCTACCTCAGCAGCGGCACCGCGCTCGGCGGCTCGGACTTCGTCCAGCCGCGCTCCGCACTTACCAAGTGGTATTACCGCGGGCAGCAAGACGGCCCGATGATCCAGGTCCAGCCGATCCAGACCCTCGACGACCGGCAGGTCGAGCCCGACGAGGCCCTATGGATGAACGCGCGCGTCGACCAGTTCAAGTCGGACTGCCCGAACCCCGAGCGGAGCCCGACCTGCTGGCCGCCCGAGTCCTCGTGGCGCTGGTCGGGCATCGTCACCATCAAGGACAACGACAGGCGCATCGGCCAGCGGCGAGTGACCACTCGCACCTCAGTCAGCCACCGCCGCGCCGTGACCGACGTCCAGCACCTGAAGACGACGGTCACGCTGCCCGCGCAGCCCTGACCCGCGCACGCTGCGCGCCGCGGCCTGCCGGTCAGAGCAGGCTTCCGCGCGGCGGCAGGATCCACAGCGGGGCCGCCAGCGCCGCCACCACGCCGTGATCGCGATCGGCGACGGTGGCGGCGCTCTGCGCGTCCATGAGCCCGGTCGCCATCTTGTGCTGTCGCTGGCGATCTGCTTCGCCCCGGCGGGCGTACACGAGCCACCGAGCGCGCCGACCTCAGCCAACCAACGATCCTTCGCCGCCTCGGCGGAAGCCGACATGGGCCACCGCCAGCCCTAAGGCGTCGACGACACCAACAAATTGATGCCTCGCCATGGCCCCCGGCGCCCAAACTCCGCTCTAGCCGGGCGAATTCTGCGATGGGCGATGCTGGGCTCGAACCAGCGACCTCCGCCTTGTCGAGGCGGCGCTCTCCCAGCTGAGCTAATCGCCCGGGCGCGGGCCTAGGCTACCAACGGCGCCGCTAGCCTTGCGGTGGCTCGCGGCGACGTGGCGGAGTGGTTACGCAGCGGCCTGCAAAGCCGTCTACACCGGTTCGATTCCGGTCGTCGCCTTCGCCGAATTCCTTGCTACTACGAGGAAATCGCGGTTCCCGGCTCTGCTCGCCCCGCCCGTTTGTGTCCCGAGCGTGTCCCGAGAGGCTCCCCGTCAAGCGTGGTCCAGCGACGGTCGGCTCGGGTCAGGTTGCCGATCACGACATGCGAATGCAGCTGCGCGTCACCGGCACGGCTGACCCGATGGACGTACTTGACCCCGACGAACCCCTCCCCACCAGCCGCCTCGCCCCGCCCGCCCCGCG
>Ga0207708_10000874_pt1 | contig 22683 bp, 23 predicted proteins | sample KBSK5101metaG_FD_184340 | JGI IMG/M metagenome (GOLD analysis project Ga0207708, IMG submission 184340) | Corn, switchgrass and miscanthus rhizosphere microbial communities from Kellogg Biological Station, Michigan, USA - KBS K5-10-1 metaG... | ecosystem: Host-associated > Plants > Roots >...
CTGGAATCGTCGGCCGGAACGGGCCACTTCTACACGACGACGAAGAACAAGAAGAACATGCCCGACAAGATGGAGATCATGAAATTCGATCCCGTCGCCCGCAAGCACGTGAAGTACAAGGAAACGAAGCTGAAGTAACAACGCTTCAGCCTCGGCTCGAAAAAAAGCCCGCGAATTCCGCGGGCTTTTTGTTTCCGGAGGGTGTCGGCTACGCGTAACGCTTCAGTTGCAGCGAGAACTGGGCGAGCGGCGGAATGCCGGACGCTTCGGCGCGATGGCACCAGTCCTGCAACCGCGCGAGCAGCTGCTCGGACGATTCCGTCGAGCGTCCCCACAGCGATGCCAGCTCCTGGCGCATGTGATAGATCTGCTGCAGCACCGTGCTGCGGTCGAGCGTCTGCGCAAGGCGCGCGCGCTCGGTCTCGGGCAGCACGTTTTCGTCGGAGGCAAGCCAGCGCTTGATGCGACGCAGGCTCGGCAGATCCACGTGGGCGTGACGCTCGCGCAGCGACGCGATCTCCGTCGCGCAGGCCACCTTCAGCGACTTGGCGTAGCTCGTCGCGACGGCGTAGCGGTGCGTGATGATCGCCTGCAGCGTCGCGAGATCGGGCGCGGCCTTGGCACGGTCGAACCGCACCCGCGGTGCGACCTTGCGCACGGTGGCAAGGCGCATCGACTCCAGGATGCGGATGTACATCCAGCCGATGTCGAACTCGTACCAGCGCGACGACAGCTTCGCCGACGTCCCGTACGCGTGGTGATTGTTGTGCAACTCTTCGCCGCCGATCAGGATGCCCCACGGCACGATGTTCATCGATGCGTCGGCGCACGCGAAATTGCGATAGCCCCAGTAGTGGCCGATGCCGTTGATGATGCCGGCGGCGGTGATCGGGATCCACAGCATCTGCACGGCCCAGATCGTTGCGCCGATCGGCCCGAACAGGGCCAGGTCGATGATGAGCATCAGCGCCACACCCTGCCACGAGAACGGCGTGTAGACGTTGCGCTCGATCCAGTCGCTCGGCGTGCCGTGGCCGTACTTGTCCAACGTTTCCTGGATCTTCGATTCCTCACGGTAGAGCTCCGCGCCGCGCAGCAGCACCGTCCTGATCCCGCGGGTCTGCGGGCTGTGAGGATCATCCGGCGTCTCGACCTTCGCGTGGTGCTTGCGGTGGATGGCAACCCACTCCTTCGTCACCATACCGGTCGTCATCCACAGCCAGAAGCGGAAAAAGTGCGACGCGACCGGATGCAGGTCGAGCCCGCGGTGGGCCTGGCTGCGATGCAGGAAAATGGTGACCGAGGCGATCGTGATGTGGGTCAGCACCAGCGCGACGACGACATAGCCCCACCACGGCAGCGGCGTGAGCCCATGGGCGGCGAGGGCGAGAAAATCCGGAGTCATTGATTATCCAGTTGAAATCGACGTTTTTCACCTGCGGCAGCCCCAAGGCCGGCCGCGAGGATCGGACGCATTGTACGCGAGGGGGGGTTTCCGCGATATGACGAATTGACGGGCCCAAAACCCTGGTCTTATGACGACGGCGTCAGCTCGCCATAAGATGGGGCCCGGCGCCCCGGGGCGCAAGCCGGTTCAGGCGGGCTTGCCGGGGGCTGGCGTCGCGGTGGTCCGGTCCGAAAGCGCGGCGCCGGCGATGGCCAACGGGCCGATGACGCGGACGTCGCGTTGCGGGGAGGGGATTGCGACCCCGTTATCGGCGAATTGCTTCAGTACGGCGCGATACAGCGTGCTTCGCAGGTTGCCCTGGATGTGCGGGTCACCGACCCACACGCCGAGCTCGAGCGTGATGCCGTTGTCGCCCAGAGCCTGCAGCGCCGCGGCAGGCGCGCGGGCCTCCCGCAGCACCCGGGGATCGGCGAGCGCGATGCTTTCGAGCAACTTCAGCGCCTTGTCGACGTCGGTGCCGTAGGCGACCTGCACCGTCAGCACCATGCGGACCTCGCTGGAGGTGTACGTATGGTTCAGCACCGTCGTCGTGACGAGTGTCTCGTTCGGGACGATCACCTCGATGCCGTCGCCGCTGCGCACGACGACATAGCGCGACGACACCTTCGTGACGACGCCCATCCTGTTGTCGACGGTGATGAGGTCACCGAGGCGTATCGACCGGTCGAGCAGGATGACGAACCCGGCGATGTAGTTCGACGCCAGCTTCTGCAAGCCCAGGCCGATGCCGACGCCGAGCGCGCCGCCGAATACCGTCAGCAGCGTGAGGTCGAAGCCGATCTGCTGCAGCGCGATCAGGATGCCGACGACGATCAGCACGGCGCTGATTGCCTTCGACAGCACGACGCGCAGGTTCGCGTCGAGCTGCGTTGCGAGCGCGAGACGGTGCTCGATCAGCCCGGAAATCCACAGCGTCACCACCACGGTGGCGAGCACGACGACGATGCCCGTGAAGATCGTCAGCACCGATATCTGCGACTTGCCCAACGGGATGACGACCGCGTCGAGTGCTACGGCCATCTCGGGCAGCACACCGAGGAAGTAGAGAATCGCCAGCCCCCAGATCGTCGTTCCGATCGCGACTTCTGACGCGGGCAGCCACGCCTGCGACGGGAACACCCGGCGCAACCCGTAGACAAGAATGCGGATGATCGCGAGTGCGATCAGGATCGGAGTCGCGATGTTGAGGAAGAACGTCGCGCCGGCATAGCGGCGCCACGCGAACGATGCGACGTACGTGAGCGCGACGGCGAACAGCGGAAACGCGATGCGCACGACGCTGCGCGGCACGTGCGCGTAGACGTTGCGCCGCTCACGCACTTTGTCGAGGCGGCGATCGATCGCCCACGCCAGCAGCACGCATAGCAGCGTCACGAGCAGCTCGAGCCAGCCGCGCGTCGATGCAAGCGCGGCTTGCAGGTGGCCGAAGTCGATGGGTCTCATCGGGCGAGCGTCGTCATGGGTTGCGTTCGAGAACCGCCGCGAAAAAGCCGTCGCAGCCGTGCAGGTGCGGCAACAGGCGGAGCCTCGGGCCTGTGTCGAGCGCCACCCCGGCCTGCGCCAGCAGCGGTGCCACATCACGCTCCGCGAACGCCGCCGGATGCGTGCGGAGGAACGCGTCGACGATCGCGTCGTTCTCTTCTGGAAGCACACTGCACGTCGCGTACACGACGCGACCACCGGGCTTCACGAGCATCGACGCGGCGTCGAGAATCCGTGTCTGCTTCGCGGTGAGCTCGGCGAGATCCTGCGGCGTCTGCCGCCACTTGAGATCGGGGTTGCGGCGCAGCGTGCCGAAGCCGGTGCAGGGCGCGTCGACGAGCACGCGGTCGATCTTGCCGGCGAGCCGCTTGACCTTCGCGTCGCGCTCGTGCGCGATCACCTGCGGATGCACGTTCGACAATCCCGAGCGCGCGAGCCGCGGCGTCATGTTCTGCAATCGTCGCGCGGCAACGTCGAATGCGTACAGCCGGCCCTGCGAGCGCATCATGGCCCCGAGCAAGAGCGTCTTGCCGCCGGCGCCCGCACAGAAGTCGACGACCATGTCGTTGCGCCGAGGTGCGACCAGCACGCCGATCAGCTGGCTGCCTTCGTCCTGCACTTCCAGCCGCCCGTCGACGACCCACGGATGCGCCGCCATCGACGGCCGCCCGTCGATGCGAATGCCGTTCGGCGCGTAGGGCGTCGCGACGACCGCGAGGCCTTCGGCTGCGAGCGCCGCCAGTGCCTCGTCGCGCGATGCTTTCATCACGTTGGCGCGCAGGTCGAGCGGCGCCGGCACCTGCCACGAGCGTGCGATCGCCGCGCGCGCATCGTCGCCGTACACGTCGCCGAGTCGATCCCACAGCCAGTCCGGTACGTCGGCGGCAACGGCCGGCGGCAGTGTTTCGTGCAGGCGCGACTTGAACGCGGCAAGCCATTCGGCGTCGCTGGTGTTGATGGCAGGCGTGAGCTCGCGCACCGAGAAGTCGAAGTCGCGCACGGCGACGGCGAGGGCCAGGTGGCGCGGCAGCGTGCTCTGGGCAAGCGCTTCGAGCGAGCGCTTGCGCCGCAGGTACGCGAACGCGCCGTCGGCGACCAGCGCACGATCGCGGGCGCCCATCTCGCCGTGAGCGCGAAAGAATGCATAAAGCGCCGCATCGGCGGGGACGTCGAGTTGCGCGACGCGCTCGATCGCGCCGGCGAGCATCGCAAGCTGATTGCGGCGCAGTGTCATTGGCCGCGCAGGTCCCGCAGGGGCAATGCGGGCATCCCGCTGTTCGGCATATTGAAAGTGCTGTCGTCCACGGTACGCGGTGCGGACTCGGCTGTGCTCGTCGATGTTTCGTCGTCACGCGACGGATCGGACGTAAGGCCGTAAGCCGCGCCTTCGTCGGCGCGAATCGAGTCGAGCAGCACTTCCAACGTGCCGCGCGACGTGCGCGTGACGCGCATCTTGATCGGTATGTAGTGCATCGACGGCGCAAGCCAGAACCACGCTTCCGTCTTGCCGTCATCGCTGCGCTGGTGCCAGCGCTGCGTGACGATGTCGCCGCGCCGCCACGCGATCGTTTCCTCCTCCTGCAGCTTCAGCGTGTAACGACCGACCTTGCGCGTCGTGGCGATGCCGAACGTCTGGTCGGCCGTGCCGGGCGGCGCGAAATACGGTTGCCACAGGATCGTCAGCGGGTCGTACGTCGGCGGCTCGAGATGCGCGCGCTCGCCATCGTGCAGCACGACGTTGCCGGCGTCCCAGTCGAAGAACGCAACTTCCCGCTTGTCGGCGCTCCCGCGCTCGATCGCGAATTCGTAGGGACGCAAGCCGTCGGGCGTGATGCGGCCGTGGCTTTCGACCTTGCCAGTGCCGCGCACGATCAACGCCGCGAGTCCGCGCGCCTGGCCCACGGTCGCGATCCGGTAGCGATCGCCATCGTGCTCGAACCGGTACGTGGCGTCGCCGATCTGGAAGCCCTGCGTGCCGAGGAAGACCTTGTAGGCAAGATCCACGCGCGGCGGCAGCGTGACGGTCGGTGGCGGCGGCGCTTCGGTGGGCGCTGCCGCGTTTGCGACGGCGGGAGGTGCGTCGGATGCGGCGTCGGCGCGATCCGTTGTCTTTTGCGCGTCGGTTGCCGGCGTCGTTGCTTCGACCGTCGGTGCGCTTGCGTCCGGCGTTGCGATGGTTGGCACGCGCGGGCGCGGCTTCGGCCGTTTCCGCTCGACGGAGGGTTGCGCAGGTGCCGATTCCACTTGAGGCACGGGCGGCGGCGGCATTTCGGTCAGCGTCGCCGTCAACACGGTGCCTTCGCGCTCCGCGGTCGTGTCCACCGGCCAGAACGTCCATGCGACGTGCACGAGCACCGACACGGCGAGCGCTGCCAGCAGGCCCTTGCGTATCGGGCGTGCGGACAACTGGGCATTGATGGAAGCTAACGGCGCCTTCGATCGATGTGCCATCGAAAGAATGACCGGCGGCGGCGCACGGAGTTCGAGCGACATCATCGTTGCGCGTCGCGAATGCGCGCGCGTCCGGCGTGGAGCGTCAGCCGCCCGTCGCAGAACCAGCCGACGACCTCGGGAAGCAGCCGGTGCTCGGCTTCGAGCACGCGCGCCGCGAGCGTGTCGGCGTCGTCGCCGGGCATTACCGGCACCTCGGCCTGCGCAACGACCGGCCCGCCGTCGACGTCGGGTGTCACGAAATGGACGGTGCACCCGTGGCGCGTGCCGTGATCCTCCAGCACGCGGCGATGCGTCTGCGTTCCCGGATACGCGGGCAACAGCGACGGATGGATGTTCAGCATCCGGCCTTCGTAGCGATGGACGAACGCGGCACCGAGGATGCGCATGAATCCGGCGAGAACGACCAGGTCCGGTTCGCCGCGATCGATCGCGTCGGCGAGCGCCGCGTCGAAGGACTCGCGCGACGGATAGGCGCTATGATCGACGACGGTCGTCGCAATGCCGCGCGCGCTCGCGTACTCGAGTCCGCCGGCGTTGGGTCGATTGCTGATCACGTGCGTCACCGCTCCTTCGATGCGGCCCTCCGTTGCGGCGTCGATCACCGCAGCCATGTTCGAGCCGCGGCCGGAGATCAGGATCGTGATGCGTGCGAGCGCCATGTGCGGGGCAGGGCTCGCGGCGGCCGCGAAGCGACCGTCAGCGGACGATCGCGTGTGGCGCGCCGTCGGGCCGCGCAACGATTTCGCCGATGTCGAACGCCTTTTCGCCCGCGCGTTGCAGCGCGGCGATGGCCGGCGCGACGTCGCTGGCGCCGACCGCCAGCACCATGCCGATACCGCAGTTGAAGACACGATGCATCTCGTCGTCCGCGACGTGGCCCTGCGTCTGCAGCCAGTCGAATACCGCGGGGCGCGGCCACAGCGACCGGTCCATCACCGCCTGCACCGACTCCGGCAGCATCCGCGGCACGTTGAGCGTGAGCCCGCCGCCGGTGATGTGCGCCATGCCCTTGATGTGCAGCGTCTTCGCCAGCGCGAGCACGGGCTTTACATAGATGCGCGTCGGCGTCAGCAGCACGTCGCCGAGTGTCGCCGATGTGCTTGCGTCGAAGGGCTGGTACAGATCGGCCTCGGCGACGTCGACGATCCGGCGAATCAGCGAGAAGCCGTTCGAGTGCGGGCCGCTCGACGCGATGCCGACGAGGCGGTCGCCGGCCGCAATGTCGTGTCCGTCGACGATCGCATCCTTCTCGACGACGCCGACCGCAAACCCGGCGAGATCGTAGCTGCCCGCCGGGAACGTTCCGGGATGCTCGGCGGTCTCGCCGCCGATCAGCGCGCAGCCGGCGAGTTCGCAGCCGTGCGCGATGCCTTTGATGACCTCGGCCGCCACGTCGACGTCGAGCTTCTCGCAGACGAAATAATCGAGGAAGAACAGCGGCTCGGCGCCTTGCACGAGCACGTCGTTGACACTCATCGCGACGAGGTCGATGCCGATCGTGTCGTGGCGAGCAAGGCGCAGCGCCAGGTCCAGCTTCGTGCCGACCCCGTCGGTGCCGGCGACGAGCACCGGCTCGCGGAAGCGCTTGCCGATCTCGATCAGAGCGCCGAAGCCGCCGATGCCGGCCAGCACCTCCGGGCGCAGCGTCCGCTTCGCGAACGGCTTGATCCGTTCGACGAGCGCATCGCCGGCGTGGATGTCGACGCCGGACTCGCGATAGGAAAGGGGCGCAGGAGACGAACGGAGGGACACGATGAGGTAAAGTGCAGCGTTTTTTGAGTCCGCGATTCTACTCTTACGTGAACGCATCCCCGCCGCCCGTCGACCGCGAACTCGATCCGATCGAAGGGGAGGCGCTCGCGTCGGTCGCGGCACCGGTGCGCCGCCGGCATCCGCTGGCGCCGAAGCATTATCTGTGGGTCGTCGGCGCGGCGCTCGTCATCTTCTTCGCGCTGCGCTGGCTGGGCTCGGCGCTGACGCCGTTCCTGATCGGCGCCATACTTGCCTATCTCGGCACGCCGGTCGTCAACCGCCTGCAGACGCGCGGCGTTCCGCGCGCCGTGTCGACGCTGCTCGTGATCCTGTTCATCGGGTTTCTCTTGTCCGCGCTGTTCTTCGTGCTGATCCCGCTCGTGCAAAGCGAGGTCGTGACGATCACGCGGCGCGTGCCGGATCTGTTCGCGCAATTCACGGCGCGCGTCGCGCCGATCCTGGAGGAGAAGTTCGGCGTGACGCTCGCGCTCGACTTCGACTCGCTCCGCGATTTCGTCACGGAAAATGCGCAGGAGGCGCGCGACCTGTCGGTGAAGCTGCTGTCGGGTGTGAAGACCGGCGGCAGGATCGTGCTGACGGTGCTCGTGAACCTGGCGCTGATTCCCGTCGTGATGTTCTATCTGCTGCGCGACTGGAACATGTTGCTCGAGCGGCTCGACGAGCTCGTGCCGCTGCGGTGGCGGCCGAAGGTGCGCACCGTGGCGCTCGAGGTCGACGGTGTGCTCGCCGAGTTCCTGCACGGCCAGTTGCTGGTGATGCTGGCGCTCGCGATCTATTACGTGATCGGCCTTTCGATCGTGCGACTCGACCACGCGCTCGCGATCGGCATCCTGACGGGCGTGCTCGTCTTCATCCCGTACGTCGGCTTCGGGCTCGGGTTCATGCTCGGCATGCTCGCCGCGTTGTTGGAATGGCACGGGTGGCCCGGCTTCCTCGCGGTGCTCGCGATCTACGGCATCGGCCAGTTGCTGGAAAACTACGTGCTCGTGCCGCTGCTTGTCGGCGACCGCATCGGGTTGCATCCCCTTGCCGTCATCTTCGCGCTGCTGGCGTTCGGCGAGGTGTTCGGATTCGCGGGCGTGCTGATGGCACTGCCGGTATCCGCGATGCTGCTCGTGGGTTTGCGGCACTTGCGCAAGGCGTACGTTGCCTCACCCGTCTATCAGGAAGACTGACTTCTCGAAATTGGCTGCGCGGCCTCGCCCGATTTTGAGTTTTACGTCGAGTTACCTCTGACCGTGACCCAGCAGTTCGTTCTCGACCTCGCGCGGCCAGAACCGCCGTCCTTCGACAACTTTGTCACCGGCGCCAACGCCGAGCCGATGGCGGCGCTGGCGGCGCTCGCCGCTGGAACGTCGCCGGAAACCGGAATCCTGCTGTGGGGCGCGCCGGGGGCGGGCAAGTCCCACCTGTTGCGCGCGACGGCGCAACGGGCGGCCACCGCACGTCCCGTTGTCGAATGCGCGACGCTCCGTGACGTCGGCCCCGACGTGCCGCCGTCTGCGCTCGTCATCGTCGATGCGATCGACTCGGCTGACGCGCTCGCGCAGGGACGGCTGTTCACGCTCCTCAACGAGCTGCCGGGACGCGGCGGCCAATGGCTGGCAGCAGCGTCGGCGCCGCCCGCGTCGCTGCCGTTGCGCGACGACCTGCGCACCCGTGTGGCGCTCGGTCTGGTGTTCGAGATCGTGCCGCTGTCCGACACCGACAAGTCCGTGGCGCTGGCGGCCTATGCCCGCGAGCGTGGTTTCCGGCTTTCCGACGATGTCATCGCGTACCTGCTCGCGCACGGCCGCCGCGACATGCCGACGCTCGTGGCGACGCTAGCGGCCCTCGACCGGCATTCGCTCGCCACGCAGCGTGCGATAACCGTGCCGCTGCTGCGGGACTGGTTGCAGCGGGAACTTGGATTGGCACGTTGATGCGGACGCCCGTGTCGCCGCCGGGCGACGATGCGGCGCGGTAAGCCTTTGAACCGCCGTGCGTTTCGCGGCGTCACCCTGATCGAGCCGCTGTCAACCCGCGTGCCATTTGCGGCGTTAATGGGCTCGACGCGGTATTCAAGCGTCGTTTTCTCAGGTTTTCGGGTTTCTGCAAGGAGGAACGTCGCCCATGAAGAAGTTGCTGATCGCCCTGGCCGCATGCGTGGTTGCTTCGGCTGCCTCGGCACAGGTCGTCACCGCACCGCCAGCATCGGGGAAACCCGCCGCTGGCGCCCCGCAAGCCGCTCCCGCCGACGCTGGCGCTGCGGCCAAGCAACAGGACACGACCAAGTCCACCACGAAGAAAAGCAAGAAAGCCAAGAAATCCACCGTAAAGCTGGGCGTCAAGACCAGCGCGGTGAAATAAGTCCCTTGGATCTAACCTCCCTTCTCATCTGACTACAGGAATGCACATGAACAAGCTGCTTGCCACGATGATCGCCGGCGTGTTTGCCGCCTCGACGACCATCGCTTTTGCCCAGACCGCCGCTCCCGCCACCCCGGCGACTCCGGCCGCCCCTGCGGCGCCCGCGATGAAGGCGGACGACGCGATGAAGCACGACACGACGAAGCACGACACGACGAAGAAGTCTAAGACGACGATGACGAAGGAAGAAAAGGCCGCAGCGAAGGCCGCGAAGAAGAAGAACTTCGCCGAAAGTCAAAAGTCGATGCAGAAGGCTTCGGCGTCGTCGCACTCGGCATTGGGCGCCAACCCCCCGCCGGTCGCGAAGCCGCCGAAGTCGAAGGCCGACGCCGCTCCGGCGATGGCCGCAGCGCCGGCGACCCCGGCGGCGCCCGCCGCTCCGGCGATGGCCGCTGCGCCGGCGACCCCCACCGCGCCGGCCACCGGTGCGATGAAGTCGGATACGACTGCGCCGAAGAAGTAACAGGCGTTCCCGTTCCAAGAAAGGCAGGGCGCGACGCCCTGCCTTTTTCATTTCAGCGCTGGCCCGCGAATTGCAGCGGCTATGATTCGTTCCTGGAAAGCCGCGCCGCTGCGGTCGCCATCGCCATGAATTCCGCCCACACGCTCGCGCAGCTTCAGCCCCGTCCGTACGTCAACAAGGTCGTTCGTCCCGCGGTGACTGTCGCCACGATCGTCGAGCGCGACGGCCGGTTCCTGCTGATCGAGGAGGAGACGCGCTACGGCCTGCGGCTCAACCAGCCGGCGGGCCATGTCGAGGCCGGCGAATCGATCGTCACCGCCGCTGCGCGCGAGACGCTCGAAGAGGCGGCGTGGCGCGTCGATCCGACCGCGCTCGTCGGCGTGTACCAATGGGAGTCGCCGGACAGCGGCATGGCGTTCGTGCGCTTCACGTTTGCGGCAAATCCACGGCGCCACGAGCCGAACCGCCCGCTCGACACCGGCATTGTTCGCGCGCTCTGGCTGTCCTACGACGACATCGCCGCGCGGCGCGACCTGCATCGCAACCCGCTCGTGCTGCAGTCGCTCGACGACTATCGCGCCGGCACGCGCTGGCCGCTCGGAGTGATCGCGAACCTCTGATGGCTCGCCGGGAACGCGTCGTCGTCGGCATGTCCGGTGGCGTCGACTCGTCGGTCGCTGCGTGGCTGCTGAAAGCGCAGGGGTATGACGTCGTCGGTCTCTTCATGAAGAACTGGGAGGACGACGACACCGACGAATACTGCACGTCGCGCGAGGATCTCGTCGATGCAGCGGCCGTGGCCGACGTCATCGGCATCGAGCTCGAAGCGGTGAATTTCGCCGCCGAGTATCGCGAGCGCGTGTTCGCGCATTTCCTCCACGATTACGCCGCCGGTCGCACGCCCAACCCCGACGTGCTGTGCAACAGCGAAATCAAGTTCCGCGCCTTCCTCGATCACGCGGTCTCGCTGGGCGCCGATCGGATCGCGACCGGCCATTACGCGCGCGTGCGGCGGGCGAGTGGCACGGATCGCACCGAGCTCGTCAAGGCCGTCGACCGCTCGAAGGACCAGACTTACTTCCTGCATCGGCTGACGCAGGCGCAGCTCGCACCCGTCGTCTTTCCGCTGGGCGAGATGATGAAGCGCGACGTGCGCGCACTCGCGCAGCGTGAGCGCATCCCGACGTATGCGAAACGCGATTCGACAGGCATCTGTTTCATCGGCGAGCGGCCGTTTCGCGATTTCCTCGCGCGCTACCTCCCGCGAACACCGGGTGCGATCGTCACTGCGGAGGGCGCGCCGGTCGGCAGGCACGACGGGCTCGCCTATTACACGATGGGCCAGCGGCAGGGCCTTGGGATCGGCGGCACGCGCGAAGGCCTTGCCGCGCCGTGGTTCGTCGCGGGCAAGGACATGGCGCGCAACGAACTGATTGCCGTGCAGGGGCACGATCATCCGTTGCTGTACCGGCGCGACGTGCGCGCCGGCGACCTGCACTGGATCGCCGGCGAGGCTCCCGGTTTACCGGCGCGGTTCGGAGCCAAGACGCGCTACCGGATGCCGGATGCGCCCTGCAGCGTGTCGGCTACCGGCGATGGCGCCGCCGATGCACGCTTCGACGTGCCGCAGTGGGCGCCGACACCCGGGCAGTATCTCGTCTTCTACGACGGCGACGTCTGTCTTGGCGGCGGCGTCATCGATGTGCCGCCAAAGAAACCGTCGGACGAGACGAGTGAGCGGACGGCGGCGTCGAGCCAGCCGAGATCCTCGAGGCAGTCGAGGATCGTGTAGCGGCGTCGGATGAGTCGCGCCCGACGATAGTCCGCAGCGAGTTTGTCGATCGGGATCCCGAGATCGGACGGACGCGAGGCGGCGCCGCACGCGGCAAGCCAGCGCATCATCGTCGCGGGCGGCACCAGCGTCGATGCGAGCCGCATGCGCAGCGCGGGCCACTTCGCGCGGAGCGCGCCGACGCGGGTGGCGCGCTGCCCGATTCGCGCGAGCTTGACGTTCATTTCGCTGCGGGCGCTGTCGACGAGCGACGGCTCCGCAAACGATCCCGCGAGCTCGGCATCGACGCGCCGACGATCGGCGTCCGGCGCGGCCGTCGCCTTCGCGATGTCCTGCGCCAGCAGCCACTCGTACATTGCCAGCATCGCGACGGTCGCAACGCCGACACACGCGCCGTGCGCCGCGGGTTCGTCGGCAACGGTCAGCCGCTCCATTTCCCACACGTGCGAGATCTGGTGCTCGCTGCCGCTTGCCGGCCGTGACGTCCCGTGCGCCTGCATTGCGAACCCCGAGATCAGGAGGCCGTCGACTAAGCCACGCAACGCGTCGATATCGCGCGCGCCGAGACGCTCGAAGCCGGCGAGCCAGCCGCCGATGTGGTCCTGGACGAGCGCAAACGCGCGCGGGTCGATCGGGTCCTCGCCGAGCGCGTCGGCGAGGATCCAGTCCGCGCCGGCGACGATCTTGCCCGACAGATCACCATAGCCCCACGCGGCCATCCGCGCCGGTGCGTCGGCGATCACGTCGAGGTCGGCGACGATCGCAAGCGGCGGCGCGCAAGGCAGCGTGCGCTTGAAGCCGATGTCGAGCAGCGCAGCGCCCGACGCCGCGTAGCCGTCCATCGACGCCGCCGTTGCAACGCAGACGTAGGGGGTGCCGGCGACCTCCGCCGCATATTTGGTCAGGTCGCTGATGACGCCGGCGCCCACGGCAATCGGCAGCGCACGGGTGGCCGCGAGACACTCGGCGATGCTGCGCGCGGTCTCCACGCGCGGCTTCACGCGCGGCGCCTCGTCGAGGACGATCGGTTCCTCCGTGGCGATGCCGGCGGCCCGCAGCACAGCGAGCGTTCGCACGCCTGCCGCATCGAGTGTGTGGGAATCGACGATCAACTGGCAGGCGCGTGCGGGAGCGAGCGCCGCGAGCAGTTGCGGCAGGCGGGCGATCGCATCGCGGTCGACGACGACCGCGCGCGTGACCGATGCATGCTCGACCGCCCGCTGCACCGCGTCTCGCGCGTCGGCCGGTTGCCGCGCGACGCGCTCGCCCGTCAAGGCCGCGACGCCTGCATCGAGGGCGCGTCAGACACCGGCGAGGCAGTGCAGCAGCGCATCGTGGATGAGACCGTTCGATACGATCCGCTCGATGTCGTCGTCCGTTGCATCGCGACCGTCGAGCCGCGTGACCCGACCGCCCGCAGCGCGCACCAGTGGCATCGCGGCTGCGTGCGAAACGGCATCGGCCTTCAACGACACGAACGCATCGAGTTGCCCGTCCGCGACGAGCGTCATCTCCAGACCGCCCGACACGATGATGCGCACGCCGCGGACCTTGCCACCGAGTCTGCGCACCGCGTCCGACGTTCGCGCAACTTCGGCGTCAGTGAAATGCGAAGTCAGCACGATCGAGACGACCGCGTCGGCGAGCGCATCCCGGCCGGATACGCGCGCCGTGCGGCCGTTCACCGTGGCCACACTCCCTTCGGCGTAGCGGGCGATCACCTGCGCCGCCGGCGCGTGCGTAACGCCCACGCGCGTGACGCCATCCTCCTGATAGGCGAGCGTCACCGAAAACCACGGCAGGCCCGCAGCGTAGTTGACCGTTCCATCGAGCGGGTCGACGATCCAGCGCTCGCCGCCGTCAGGGCCGCTTGCGCCGGCCTCTTCTGACAGGATGGCCGCGCCGGGCGTCAGCGCGCGGATGCCGCGCATCACGCTCGCCTCCGATGCAAGGTCCGCCTCCGTGACGACGTCGCGCAGCGACTTGCGGCTCACGTTGAGCGCGCCGCGCTGCATCGCCGTCAGCGTGCTTGCGGCATCGGCGGCGATCGCCTCGGCGCCCGCGAGAATGGAAGCGTAACGGTCGGTGGTCATGCCTGCCCCGGATAGTCGGCGGGCAGCTCGAAGTCGTGAATCGGGCCGAAATCACCGATCGGCACGACATGGCTGACGATGCCGCTTCCGCTGCCGTACGTATGCAGTGCGATGCCCGGTGGCTCGAGAATCCATCGCGTGGGCTCGCCGTCGCGCAGGTCGAGCGCCACCTGGTGCGCGGTGCTCGGTGCGACGAAGCCGATCGTGCCCGCGAAGCGCGTGACGATCGGCCGGTGATAGTGGCCCGCGACGATCCGCTCGATTTCCGGATGACGTGAAACCAGCGGGGCGAACGTCGGCGCGGTTCGACACATCATCGGGTCCATCGCCGGCACGCCGGTGCGAAACGGCGGGTGGTGCATGAACACGATCGTCGGGCTGCCATTGCCTTTCGCCAGTGCTTCCGCAAGCCACGCTTCGCGTGCGGCGCAGACGATCCCGCCGTGCTCCCCGGCAATCACCGTGTCGAGTGCGATGAGCCGCACCGGATAATCGTCGATGACGTACTGCAGGAAATCGGCATGCTGGTGCAGATACCGATGGCGATCGCCGAGGCATTCGCGCATCACGTCGCGCCGGTCGTGGTTGCCGGGGATCACGAACGTGGGCATCGGCAGCGACGCAAGCATTGCGTCGATCTCGCGGTATTCGGCGGGAAGACCGCAATCGGCGAGATCGCCGGTCGCGAGCACGCAATCGGGTGCCGGATCGAGTGCTGCGATGGCCGCGACGGCCCGCCGCAGCATCGCGTTCGTGTCGATGCCGCCATACGCCATGACGCCCCGCGGGCGTACGTGGAAATCGGTGATCTGGGCGATGATCATCGGCGTATCCGGTGCGGGCAGCAGTCGTCTGCCGCCCGCACCGAAGCTCGTCACTTCATCAGCGCCGCCGTTTCCTTCTGCAGCCGCTCGAACCCGGCCTTCGGCTCGATCTCGCCACGCATGACGCCGGTGATGATCTCGCGTTGCGCGCGCCACGTGCGCACCGAGTTGCCGCCGGGGTAGCCTTGCCACGGCACCGAACGGTCCATCTGCAGCGCGACGGTCTTGAAGTTCGGGTTCTTGTCGTAGAACGGGCCGAGAAAGTCGGGTCCCGTCGCCCGCAGGTTCGTCGGCAGGTAGCCTGTCGTCTCGACGACGATCTTCTGCGCTTCCGGTCCCGTTACGTACTTCAGGAACTCCCACGCTGCCTTCTGCTTCTTCGGGTCGCGCGTCGTGATGATCGCCGCATTGCCGCCGGTAGGCAGGCCGCCCTTCGCCTTGTTGTCGATCGGAAAGATCGCCGTGCGCAGCGTGAACTTGTCGCCGATCAGGTCCGTCACCTGGCGCAGCCGCGCCGGCGTGTCGAAGAAGATGCCGATCTTGCCGGCGATGAATTGCTGCCGCGATTGATCCCAGTCGATCAGCGGCATGCCGCCCTCGGTGACGAAGCGGCGGAATGTCTGCAACGTCTTCACACCGACGTCGGGCCCGCCGAGCGGTATCGCGTCGCCGTCGACGACGGTTGCACCGGCCTGCGTGATCATCGCGTGGTAGAGCCACACATCGGGCCAGTCATGGACGTTGTACGCGATGCCCGCGACATCGGGTCCGGCGGTTTTGATCTTTGCGGCGAGCGCCATGATGCCTTCCCAGTTGTCGGGCATCTTGTCCGGATCGCCGCCGGCCTTTTTCACGAGATCGACGTTGTAGTACATGATGGGCGTCGACGCGTTGAACGGCAGCCCGTAGAGCTTGCCGTCGACCTTGCCGAGCGCGACGATCTTCTCCGAGTAGTTCTTGTCGCGAAATTCCTTGCTCTCCGCGGCGAGCAGCGGTCCGAGGTCGACGACCTGGTTCCGCTGCGCGAGCGTGCGGCCGAGCTCGGAGAGCAGATGGAAGCCCGAGTAGTAGACGTCGGGCAGCTGGTTGGTCACCGCCTGCCGCATCATCGTCTGATGCCCGTCGTCGTAGGTGGGCGCCGGTGCACGGAACTCGATCTTGATGTCGGGATGCAGTTTCATGAATTCCGCGGCGATGGGCTCGTGGAATTTGGCAAATGCAGGGAACGCGTACAAGACGTCGAGCGTCACCGGCTGCGCGCGGGCCGCCGATACGGCGACCGTGCCTGCGAGCGCGGCCAGGCCCAGCAAAAGCTTCAGTTTCCTCATCGTTCTCTCCTTGGTGGGTACGTCACGGTCACGCTCACTTGATACCCGTCATCGTGATGCCGTCGATGAAGCGGCGGCGTGCGATCAGAAAGGCGATGACCAGCGGCGCCGTCAGCACCGTTGCCGCGGCGGTCAGTGCGCCGTAGTTCGAGCCGGTCTCGGCGTCGGCGAAGAACATCATGCCGAGCGGTGGCGTCGCGAGATTGGTGTCCGAGATGACGATCAGCGGCCAGTACAGGTCGTTCCAGTGCGCGACGATCGAGAACACGGCGAAGGCCGCGATCGCGGGCCATGCGCTCGGCACGACGATCACCCAGACGATCTCGAACTCGCTCATGCCGTCGAGGCGCGCCGCGTGGATGATCTCGTCGGGATAGCTTTTGAAGAACTGGCGGAACAGAAAGATCGCGAACACCGACAGAAAGAACGGCATCATGATCGCGAAGTACGTGTTCAGGAGGCCGAGCTCGGCCAGCCCCATATAAAGCGGCAGCGCCGGCACCTGGATCGGGATGCACAGGCCCATCAACACCAGCGCCAGCAGCGCGGCGCGTCCGGGAAACCGCAGCTTGGCGAGCGCGTAGGCGCACGGGACGGCGACCAGCACCTGCACGAGCAGGATTCCCGCGCAGACGATGACGCCGTTCAGCGCGAAGCGTAAGAGCGGCACCTTGCTGAGCGCGCGGCCGTAGTTCTCGACGGCGCTGAAATGCTTCGGCCACAGGCTGAAATCGACGGCGAAGATCTCCGACGGCGACTTGATCGACGTGATCAGCATCCACACGAACGGCAGCAGGATGAAGATCGCGCCGGCGATCAGGATCCCGTGCACGACGACGAGCGACAGTGCGCGACGCGCGAGCGCGCCCGCCGGCGTGGTGTGCCGGACGGCGGGCAGGGGCAGCGCGGAGGCGGGTGCTGCCATCAGTAGTGAACCCGTCGTTCGAGTACGAACGTCTGCAGGATCGAGAACAGCAGCACGAACGCGAGGAAGATCAGCGTCAGCGCCGCCGCATAGCCCATGTGGAAGTATTGGTAGCCCTCGAGATAGATCGCGTACAGCAACACTTCCGACGAGCCCATCGGTCCGCCGCGCGTCATCACCGCGACGGTATCGAACACCTTGAACGCGGTGATCGACGTCGTCACGATGACGAACATCGTCGTCGGACCGAGCAACGGCCACGTGATCGTCACGAAGCGGTCGATGCCGCTGCGGCAGCCATCGATCTCGGCGGCCTCGTAGAGATCGCGCGGGATCGCCGACAGGCCGGCCAGGAACAGCACCATGTTGAAGCCGACGAGCTGCCAGATGCCGATCGCGGCCAGTGTCGGCAGCACGTACGCCGGCTCGCTCAGAAACGGAATCGCGTCGAAGCCCATTGCGCGCAACACGCCGTTCACCGGGCCGAGGCGCGGATGGAGGATGAATTGCCACACGGTCGCCATCGCGATCAGCGTCGACGTGACCGGCAGGAAATAGATGACCTCGTAGAACGATCGCGTTCGCTTGCGCTTGTGCAGCAGCACGGCAACGAGGAGCCCGAGGCCGACTGCGCCGGGCAGCACGATCGCGACGTAGACGAACGTATTGGCGAGCGAGCGCCGGAAGACGGGATCGCCGAGCGCCTTGCGGAAGTTGTCGAGGCCGAGGAAGTGTGATTCGAGCGCGCCGAGCTTGAAGTCCGTGAAGCTCAAGTACAGCAGCACCAGCAGCGGAACGACATTCGTCAGCAACAGCAGCAGGAACGCGGGGAACGCGAAGCCGATGCCCGCCACTCGCTCGATCATCCGCTGGCGGTCCGGGTGCGGTGCCTGCGCGACGTACGGAATGGCCGCGGCGCTCGTCATGTGAGTGCGCGGGCGCGCGACTGCGCAATCGTTGCGAAGGGCGGTGCGTTGTCGTCGTTCATGCGCTCGCCGTCGGCATCGAACACGTGGCACGCAGCAGGCGCGAATTGCAACGCGAGCTCGCTGCCGTCACACGCGAACGCTTCGAGCGGGGCCGCGACCGCGCACGTGACGCTGCCATGTGCCGGTGCAGCGAGATCGACGTGCAGGATGTGGCCTGCGCCGAGATTCTCGCTGCGGCGCAGCCGGCCGGCGAGCACATGCATGCCGGGTCGTGCAGTCCCGGCCGGCGCGGGTGTCAACGACTCGGGACGGATGCCGAGCGTCAATGCCGATCCAGGGGAGCGGCCAGCGCGAACGGATACCTGCTGACCGAACAGCTCGACGAGGCCGTCGGTGTTTGCCTTGGCGGGCAGCAGGTTGATCGCCGGCGTGCCGATGAACTGCGCGACCCTGACGTTGGCCGGCCGCGCGTAGAGGTCGCCCGGCCGCCCGAGCTGCAGGATCTCGCCGTTGTCCATCATCGCGACGCGATCGGACATCGTCATCGCCTCGACCTGGTCGTGCGTCACGTAAACGAATGTCGTTCCGATGCGCGCGTGCAGTTCCGCGAGCTCGCTGCGCATGTGCACGCGCAGCTTCGCGTCGAGATTGGACAGCGGCTCGTCCATCAGGAACGCCGCGGGCTGGCGCACCATCGCGCGGCCGAGCGCCACCCGCTGTCGCTGGCCGCCCGACAGCTGCGACGGCCGGCGGTCGAGCAGGCCGTCGATCTGCAGCTGCTTCGCCACCGCATGCACTTCGTCGGCGATACCGGCCATCACCTTGCGCCGACGCGGCGACAGCAGGCGCAGCAGCGGCAGCCGCTCGGCGAGCCGAAGCCGTGACATCACGAGGGGCAACGCGATATTGGCGAACACCTTCATGTGCGGATACAACGCGTAGCTCTGGAACACCATCGCCACGTGCCGCTCGTGCGGCCGCAGGTGGTCGACGGGTACCCCGCCGATCAGCACCGAGCCGGTCGACTGGGGCTCCAGGCCCGCGATGATGCGGATGAGCGTCGACTTGCCGCAGCCGGATGCGCCGACGAGCGTCAGGAATTCACCGTCGGCAACGTCAAGGCTGATGTCGCGGAGCACGGGAACGCCCGCGAACGATTTGCCGATCGACTGGAGTGTGACGCTGGCCACTTCGTTATCGTTGCTGCGACGCCGGCACTTCGCGACGCACGGCATGCGGATAGACATCGGCCAGCACGTCGTCGATCCATAGCGTCGCAAGTCCCGGGACTTCGCCGAAGCGGACGGAAACGCTTCTGTCGTCGAAGTCGTAGATGACCGCGCCGAGCCACTTCTCGCCCGGCATGTCGGGCTGGTTCTCCGGGCCGACCAGAAAACCCGACGAGGGGGCCCAGACATAACGGCAGCCATCGAACGTTGCGTCGTGCCAGCGGTGCAGGTGGCCGGAGGCGACGATGGCAACATCGTGACTGCGTACGAGATCGAGTAGTGGCGCGCGCTGCGCCGGCTTCACCGACCAATAGCCGGTATCGGGCTCGTCGGGCGCATCGAGAAACAGGGGCCGGTGCGTGAACCACGCGATCCTGCGCCCGTCGGCCGACGCATGCGCCAATTGCAGCCACTCGAACTGGCGTCGCTCGTCGTCGGTATCGCTGCCGAACAGCATCGAGTCGATGCCGATCAGGCGCCACTGTCCGACGTCGTGCAGCCACCAGTCGGGTCCGATGTTGCGCCGCCAGCGGTCGAGGCGCGTGGCGTCGACAGGTTGGCGTTCGTGGTGCGCTTCGCCGACGTCGTGATTCCCGGGCACGGCGAGCACGGTGCCGGGCAACGATCGCAACAACTCGCCGCAGAGGCGCATGTCGTCGTCGACGTCGGCGCCGTCGACGGTCAGGTCGCCGGTGTGGATCGTCACGTCGGCATCCTGTCGCGCGATCCAGTCGGCGAGCGGCGCCCAGTTCGCGAGAAACTGGCGCTTGGCGGCGCCAAGATGCGTGTCGGAGATCTGCAGTACGCGCACGTTTGAGGTCACCTGCGGTTCATCGATTTGCGACGAGTGCGGCGGCGTGCGCTGGCGAACGGACAAGCAGCCACCGGCGCGGGATCGGGATCATAATATATGGATGTTTCGCGCGCGTGACAAATGTATTCGCCCATTCGTCGGCGCACGATTGTGCTCGTCGCCAGGGCTGCCGCGGGGAAATGAGCGAGGGATGGCCGACGCGTGAAGCAGCTGATCGTGTTCGATTTCGACGGCGTGATCGCCGACAGCGAGATCCTCGCCAACACGGTGCTCGCGGAATTCGTCACCGAGCTCGGCGTATCGATGACGGTCGAGGATGCGCTGCGGACGTTCATGGGCAAGCGGCTCGCCGACGTGCTCGCGTCCATCGGAACCACGATCGGCCGTCCGCTCGGCGCCGAAGCCGTCGAGGAATTCCAGCGACGCACGCTGGCAAGGTTCCGGACGCATCTTCGCGAAGTGTCCGGGGTGCGGGGCTACCTGCAGTCCGTCGCGCATGTCGACTGCTGCATCGCTTCGGCGTCGTCGCCCGACAGACTCGCTGTGTGCCTCGACGTGCTCGGGCTGGCCGCCCGTTTCGGCACACACGTTTACAGCGCGTCGATGGTCCCTCGCGGCAAGCCCCATCCCGATCTCTTCCTGCATGCGGCCGCGCAGTTCGGCGTTACACCTGAAACGGCGATTGTCATCGAGGACAGCCCGCACGGCGTTCGCGCGGGCGTAGCGGCGGGGATGACGACGATCGGCTTCCTCGGCGCTTCGCATATCCGATCGGGACACGACGCGCGGCTCGTCGACGCGGGTGCGCATCACATCGCGCGCACGTATGACGACGTCGCCGAGATCACGGCCCGGCTCATGCGCTGACGCCGGCATTGGCCGCCGCGTCAACGCTTACCCAGCGCAAGCGTTACCGCTGCGCGCGCCGTCGACTCGTCGGTGACGAACACCGAGCCATAACCACCGCGCAATACGGCGGCAAGCGCCTGTACCTTGTGGCGGCCACCGGCGGCGAAGACGACGGTGGGCACGCGCGATAGCTCGGCCAGCGGCAGCGCGATCGCGCGTCGATTCAGCGCATGGTCGATCGGCACGCCGTTGGCATCGATGAACTGCCCGATGATGTCGCAGACGGCGCCCGCTGCGCGCAACTCCCGGATGCCGACGTCTTCGGGCAGCCCGTAACGGACGAGCATCGAGCGCTTCGTCACGTCGCCGACCGAAAGCACGGCGAGCTCGTCGGTCTCGATGCGCCGGAACGCGTCGCGGAAAATGTCCTGCGCGATGATCGTGTCGCGCGATTGCGGACTGCCCGCGTAGATCGGTGCGGCGAGATACTGGCACTGCGAGTTGAGCCTCCGCGCGAGCTCGCTGACGATGTCGAACGTGTTGATCTCGAGGCCGCGCGTCAGTCCGCCCATCATCGAGTTCACGCACAGTTCCGGGTAGCGGCCGGCGCGCACGTGCCGGTTCATCTCGCGCAGCGTTCGGCCCCAGCCGATGCCGAAGCCGCGAATCCGGTGGCTTTCGAGGTAATGCGAGACGAAGTTCGCGGTTGCGCGGCCCAGGATCACCGGCACCTGCTCCTCGTCTTCCGGCGTCGGGACGACGACGGCGTCCTTCAGCTTGAAGTCACGGATGAGCTGCTGCTCGACCTCCACACAGCTCGCGAGCTCCGAGTTGAGGGTGATGCCGACGAGGCCGTTGCGGCGAGCGTCGACGAGGATGCGGTTGATCCGCAGGCGCGTGGTGCCGAGCCGGCGCGCGATGTCGGCCTGCGTGAGACCTTCCATGTAGTACAGCCAGGCCGCCCGAACTTCGAGCTGCTTCTCGGCGATCAGCATGCCGGGTGCTGCGAGCGGGCGGATGCGCTCGACCGGAACGCGTCGGCGCAGGGATGGGAGGTCTGGATCGTCGTCACGCGGCGATACTAGTCCGCGTGCATTGCAGAAGCAAGCCGGCGTTTACATTTGTATCGGGGGGCCGGCCAAGGAGACGCTTAGCGACGCGCGGTGCCGCAAGGCCCGCCTGGAGGTCAACGCACCGCTACGCGCGGCGAGCGCTCGTTCGAGGCCAGCCGGCGCGTCAGAACGGGATGTCGTCGTCGAAGTCGTCGACGTTCTTTTTCGCGCCGCCGCCCTTGGGTGCCGATGCGCCGCCGCCGCCTTCTCGCCGGGCGCCGCCGCTCGCAGTACCGCCGCCGCCGCCACTGCTGAATTCGGCATCGCCGCCGGCGCTGTCACGCCCGCCGCCGATCAGTTGCATCCGGTCGGCGACGATCTCGGTCGAATACTTCTCGACGCCGTCCTTGTCCGTGTATTTGCGGGTCTGCAGCCGGCCCTCGATGTAGACCGAGCGCCCTTTTTTCAGGTACTCACCGGCTACTTCGGCCTGGCGGCCAAACAGCACGACGCGGTGCCATTCGGTGCGCTCCTGCTTCTCGCCGCTCTTGTCCTTCCACTGCTCGCTCGTCGCGATGTTCAAGTTCGTCACCGCATCGCCGCCCGTCGTGTAACGCGTCTCAGGGTCGCGGCCGAGATTGCCGAGCAGGATCACCTTGTTGACCGAAGCCATGTCTTAATCCTCGAATAGCCGATTGGGAATTGATCGCGCGCGAAGCATCCCCATCTATCGGAGTCGTGCCAGGCCGAGCATGATCCGATCGCGGGCACAAATGGGTTAGAGCGGACTCGCGAATCG
>Ga0207708_10000878_pt1 | contig 22588 bp, 24 predicted proteins | sample KBSK5101metaG_FD_184340 | JGI IMG/M metagenome (GOLD analysis project Ga0207708, IMG submission 184340) | Corn, switchgrass and miscanthus rhizosphere microbial communities from Kellogg Biological Station, Michigan, USA - KBS K5-10-1 metaG... | ecosystem: Host-associated > Plants > Roots >...
CGCCCGCGGCGCGAACTCGGACAGCTTGCCCGTGATGCGGTCGTCGAAGCGGGCGCCGATCGCGACGATCAGGTCCGCCTCGTCCATCGCGTAGTTCGCCGCGCGGGTGCCGTGCATCCCGAGCATGCCGAGCCACTGGGCGTGCGGGGCCGGGAAGGCGCCGAGGCCCATCAGCGTGCAGGTGACCGGGAAGCGGTCGGAGAGCGCGAGCTCGGTCAGCGCCGCGGAGGCGCCGGCGCTGATCACGCCGCCGCCCGCGTAGAGCACGGGCCGGCGGGCGTTGGCCAGCGCCTTGGCGGCCAGGCGGATCTGCTTCGAGTTGCCCTCGGTGGTCGGCTGGTAGCCGGGCAGGCGGACGTCGCCGACCGGCTCGTAGTCGATCTCCGCGCGCGTGAGGTCGACGGGCAGGTCGATCAGCACGGGGCCCGGGCGGCCGGTGCGGGCGATGTGGAACGCCTCGTGCACGACCCGCGGGATCTCCGCCGGGTGCTGGATCATGAAGGAGTGCTTGACGATCGGCATGGTGATGCCGAACGTGTCCGCCTCCTGGAAGCCGTCCGTGCCGAGCAGGTCCGTGCGCACCTGGCCCGTGAAGGCCACGAGCGGGACGGAGTCCATCATCGCGTCGGTCAGCGGCGTGACGATGTTGGTGGCCCCGGGACCCGAGGTCGCGAACACGACGCCGACCTTGCCGGACGCCTTGGCATAGCCCTCGGCGGCGTGGCCGCCGCCGGCCTCGTGACGGACGAGGATGTGGCGGATGCCCGCGTCGACGAAGGCGTCGTAGGTGGGGAGGTTCGCGCCGCCGGGGTACCCGAATACGACGTCGACACCCTCCGCCTTAAGGCATTCCATGACCGCGTCGACTGCTCGCATCATCAGCGCTCCCTCCTTTCCAGGGACGTGAAGAAACCCGCGGTTTCGCGGGTTCTCAGCAGTCTAACGGCGCAGAGCGGCGGCGGACTCGGGCTCGATCGCCACCTCGGGGAACTCGAGCTCGGCGCCGCAGCGGGTGCAGACCGCGTCGTGGAGCTTGACGATGCGCCCGCAGCGGGGGCACTGGCGGCGCAGCTCGTCGCGGTCGTTGCGGTACAGCAGCGCCGCGAGCAGGCCCGCGACCGGCACGAGCGCCGAGATCAGGAACCACAGGAAGAACGAGGAGCCCTTGACCTTGCCGATGATCCCGCCGGACAGGCCGAAGAAGAAGCAGATGACGAGATAGGCCACGCGGGGTGCGTCAGACGCGCTTGAGCGCCCACAGCGCCGCGACGATCAGCGCGGCGATGACGGCGGCCCAGAAGATCGCCATGACGACCCCGGCGACGATGCCGAAGACGATCTTCAGCGCGATGACGGCGACCGCGAGCAGGATGATCCAGGCGACGACCCGGCGGGCCAGCGTCCCGAAGGCTGAGGGCTCGGAGTGCTCCATGTCAGAAATGCTATCCGCCGCCCTCAATGTCCGCTAACGGCCCGGGGGTATGAAGGCCCGCCGCCCCGGAGGAGGAGGGCGGGGCGGCGGGCCGTTTGATGTCTCGATCGATGGGAGTCAGTCGTAGGTGCGCTTGAGATGCTCGAAGCGCTGCTCGCCGCGGACGTCGCGCGGCTCGAGGCGCAGGCGCGCGAGCCGGTAGCGGCGGACGAGCTCGTCGCCGCGGCCGGCGGCCGGCACGAGCACGAGCCGGCTGGCCACGGGCGGGTCGCCGGTCGTGTGACTGGGACGAAGCTGGCCGGAGGGGAGCGCGGTGGAGGTCATGGCAAGCATGATCGGGCCGTGGGGGCACATCATCGATGGCCCGTTGTCCAACTTTTCACGGACGAGGCTCCGCCCTCGTGGAACCGGGGGTCAGCGGGCGGCGCGCCGCGCGGCGTCGAGCGCGGGGCGCATCGCGGGCTCCAGGCGGCGGCGCACCCGCCATGTGGCCCCGCTGAAGGCGAGGTTGGCCACCGTGGCGAAGCCCGTCTCGTCCTCGCGCAACGCCAGCAGCAGGTGCGCGGTGCGGTCGGCGGACGGCAGCGACGGATCGTCGACGCGCACGCACCAGCAGTGCACGCGGCGGCCGCCCGGGCGCACGAGCAGCGCGCCCGCCTCCCCCACGAGCCAGACGCCGAGGCCGCCGCGCTCCAGCACCAGGCCGGTGCGGGCGTGCAGCTCGCGCGCGTCGTGGCCGACGAGGTCGCCGAGCAGGCCGAGCGCGGTCGCCTCCGCCGCCTCGCCGCGCCGCCGGCGCGGGCGCACGACCTTCGCGCCGCGGTTGGCGTGCAGCTCGGGGATCGCCCAGCCGTGCACGAGCGACAGCGCGGCGACCGGCGCCAGCCACGGCTCGACGCCGACCAGGATCCCCGCCGTGACCACGAACGGGACGCTGTAGGCCGCGGTGCTCAGGGTCCACAGGCGCTCGCGGGCGCGCAGGGCGCGCGCGTCGACGGGCCGCCGCCAGGCGACGGCGGCGCGCTCGGGGAGCGCGCCGGTGCTCACCCGCCCGCGATCGGGCGGCGCAGGATCACGAGGCCGGCGTCGGCGGGCAGCGCCGTGACCTGGCGCGCCTGCCCCTCCCCCTCGCTCACCACGGCGTAGTAGCCGGCCTCGAGCTGCTCCGAGAACGCGCGCGCGGCGGCCGCGAACGCGGCGTCGTCGGCGGCGCTCCACTCGGCGAGCGTCGTGTGGCCGGTGCGGTCCATCCGTACGAGACGTGCCATGACCTGAGTCTGTCAGAGAAGATCCGGCCGGGATCTCTGACAGGCTCACGCTTACGCCGCTCTGCCGGCCGCGGCCCAGGCCGCGAGCGCCTCCGCGCCGAGCGGCGGGCTGATCGCGAAGCCCTGGGCGAGATGGCAGCCGAGCGCCCGCAGCTCGCGCAGCGACTGCTCGCTCTCGACGCCCTCCGCCACGACCTCCATCCCGAGGTGGCGCGCGAGGTCGATGGTCGAGCGCACGATCGCGCGGTCGCTGGCCTCCGCGTCCATCTCCATCACGAACGAGCGGTCGATCTTGATCGCCGACACCGGCAGCTCCTTGAGGTAGGCCAGCGAGGAGAAGCCCGTGCCGAAGTCGTCGACCGAGAGCCGGATCCCGAGGTCGGTCAGCTCCTCGAGCACCGCGAGCGAGCGCGCGGCGTCCTCCATGCCGACGGTCTCGGTGATCTCGAGCTCGAGCGCGCCGCGGCGGCCGTCGAGGATGGCGGCCAGCTCGCCCGGGAGCTCCGGCGTGATCGAGCGCACCGACAGGTTGACCGCCACGCGCAGGTCGAGCCCGGCCGCGCGCCAGCGCTCGGCCTGCTCGAGCGCCTCGCGCACGACCCACATCGTCAGCGCGCGGATCACGCCCGTCTGCTCGGCGGGCTCGATGAAGTCCTCGGGCGAGAGCGGCCCCCGCTCGGGATGCGGCCAGCGCACGAGCGCCTCGACCGCCGCCAGCCGGCCGCCGTCGAGCTCGACCTGCGGCTGGAAGACGAGCTCGAGCTCGCCCGCGGCGATCGCGCGGCTGAGCTCGGACACGAGCGTGAGCCGCTCCACGCCGTGCTCGTCGAAGTCCTCGGAGTAGACGACGACCTCGTGGCGGCCGGTCTTCGCATGTCCGAGCGCGACGTCGGCGTGGCGCAGCAGCTCGTCGAAGGCGGTCCCGTGGTCGGGGTGGCAGGCGACGCCCGCGTTCGCGCCGGCGTCGAGCTCGACGCCGCGGATGACGACCGGCGCCTCGAGCGCGGCGACCACCCGCCGCGCCGCGGCGACGCAGCCCTCGACGCCGTCGACGCGCCCGAGCACGAGCGCGAACTCGTCGCCGCCGAGGCGGGCGGCGACGTCGCGCGGACCCGCGGCCGCGTCCAGCCGTCGTGCGACCTCGATCAGCACGAGGTCGCCCCGCCGGTGCCCGAGCGTCTCGTTGATCTCCCTGAAGCGCGTCAGGCCGATCATCACCACGCCGACCTGCTCGCCGTGGCGCTGCGCGCGCTGGAGCGCGCGCTCGAGCACGCGCGCGACGTCCTCGCGGTTGGAGAGGCCGGTGACGCGGTCGTGGCGCGCCTCGTGCTCGTTGATCACCGCCTGGCGGCTGCCGAGCTGGATCGCGACGAGCGGGATCCCGATCAGCGGCAGCAGCCACAGGCTGTAGTCGGCGGCGACGAGGATCCCGGGCACGAGCGCCACGAGCACGACCGTCCACCAGGCGTTGAGCAGCAGGTCGCCGCGCATCATCAGCCACGGGCTGGTCCCGCGCGCGAGCGCCGGCGGCGTGCTCGCGAGCGCCGCGTTGGCCGCCAGGAAGACGGCCGCGGTCGCGACGAGCGCGGGCACGTACTGCAGCTCGAGGTACTGCAGACCGTTCTCGTCGGGCAGCTCGCCGGTGAGCGCGATCAGCAGCCCGCCGGCGACGGTCCAGCAGATCGCGTACTGGGCGACGTTGAAGACGAGCCGCTCGAGCGGGCGGCGGCGGACCGCCTCGGCGATCGCCAGCGCGAGCGCATGGACGATCACGACCGCCGCGACGCCGTCGGTGAGCAGCAGCGCGAACGCGAACGTGGTCGAGAACGAGACCTCCCCGTCGCCGTCGGGGATCTCGACCGGGAACAGCTCGGCGACCAGGATCGCCGCGGCGAGCAGCAGCATCAACCCGTCGGCGTCCTCGACGACGCCGGCGCCGCCGGTGATCGCGAACACGATCAGCAGCGCCAGGCCGACGGCGGAGACGATCGCGACGAAGGGGCGGTGGGACGAAGCGGTCACGTAGTGAGGGATCTCACCACTTCTTCGGCGCGCCGAGCATCAGGGCACGCACGAAGCGATGGAAGCCGGTCTTCATTTCCACCTCCCCGCGTGTCCTGGTGCTGACCATGGGCATGCACCCGTGATCGACCCCTGCACGCGAGGGCTTGAACGGCTTCTAAAGCTCCAGTTGCTGGCGGATCAGGCGATTGACCTCGCCGCCGTCGGCGCGGCCCTTCGTGGCCTTCATGATCGGGCCGATCAGCGCGCCCGTCGCCTTGGCGTTGCCGCCCTTGATGCGCTCGACGACGTCCGGGTGCTCGGCGATCACCTGGGCGACGATGCCGGCCAGCTCGCCGTCGTCGGCCATCGCGCCGAGCCCCTCGCGCTCGATGATGGCGGCGGGGTCGCCGCCCTCCTTGGCGAGGATCTCGAGCACCTTGCGGGCGTTGCCGGCCGTCGTCTTGCGCTCCTCGACCAGGCGCGCGAGCCCGGCGACCGCCTGTGCGGACACCGGCGTCGCCAGCGGGTCGTCGCCATCGACGCGGCCGCGCAGCTCCATCACGAGGTTCGCGACCGGCCGCGCGGGCAGCGGGGCGGCGGCCGTCGCGGCCTCCTCGAAGAAGTCGCCCCAATCGGGCTCGAAGGCGAACAGCCGCGCGGTGTCCTGCTGGATGTCCCAGTCGGCGGCGTAGCGCTCCGCGCGCGCGGCCGGCAGCTCGGGCAGCGCGGCCCGCGCCTCGGCGCGCATCTCCTCGGTCGGCACGACCGGCACGAGGTCGGGCTCGGGGAAGTAGCGGTAGTCGTGCGCCTCCTCCTTGGAGCGCAGCGTGTTGAGCTTCCCGCTGGTCGGGTCGAAGTGCAGCGTCTCCTGCTGCACGCGGCCGCCGCCCTCCCGCAGCGCGACCTGGCGCTTGACCTCCGCGTTGATGCCCTGCATCAGGAAGCGGAACGAGTTCATGTTCTTGAGCTCGGTCTTGGTGTTGAGCTGCGTCTCGCCCTTGCGGCGCACGGACACGTTGGCGTCGGCGCGCAGCGAGCCCTCCTCCATGTTCACGTCGCTGACGCCGAGCTGGCGCAGCGTCACGCGCAGGAGGTTCAGCCAGTCGCGCGCCTCCTCGGCGGAGTGGATGTCCGGCTCCGTGACGATCTCCGCGAGCGGCGTGCCGCCGCGGTTGTAGTCGACGATGCTCGCCTCCGAGCCGTGGATGCGGCCCGACTCGCCGAGGTGCACGAGCTTGGCGGCGTCCTCCTCGAGGTGGATCCGGTTCAGCCGCACGTCGCCCAGGTGGCCGCCCGCGCACAGGGGCGTGTCGTACTGGGAGATCTGGTAGTTCTTGGCCTGGTCGGGATAGAAGTAGTTCTTGCGCGCGAAGATCGAGCGCGGGGCGATCTCGCAGCCGAACGCCTCCCCCATCAGCAGCCCGTAGTGGATCGCGCGGGCGTTGACCACCGGCAGCGAGCCGGGCAGGCCGAGGCAGACCGGGCAGGTGCGCGTGTTGGGCTCCTCGCCGAAGCTCAGCTCGCAGCCGCAGAACATCTTCGTGTTCGTCTTGAGCTGGACGTGGATCTCGAGCCCGATCACGGGCTCCCAGTCGCTGAGGCTCATGCCTTCCTCGCCTTCGAGCCGTCGAAGCCGATCGCCTTCTCGAGCGCGTGCGCGGCGTCGAGGATGCGGTTCTCGCTGAACGCCGGGCCGGACAGCTGGAAGCCGGTCGGCAGGCCGTCCGCGAGCCCGTTCGGGATCGAGATGGCCGGGATCCCGGCCAGGCTCATCGGGACCGCGCAGAAGTCGTTGAGGTACATCGCGAGCGGGTCCTCGAGCTTGGCGCCGAGCTCGAAGGCGACCGTCGGGCTGGTCGGGGTCGCGATGAAGTCGAACGACTCCCAGGCGGCCCGGAAGTCCTCCGAGATGCGCGTGCGGACCTTCTGCGCGCGGCCGTAGTAGGCGTCGTAGTAGCCGGAGGAGAGCGCGTAGGTGCCGATCATGATGCGGCGCTTGACCTCGGCGCCGAAGCCGGCCTCGCGGGTCTCGGTGTACATCGAGAGCAGATCGGCGCCGTCCTCGCGCAGGCCGTAGCGGACGCCGTCGTAGCGCGCGAGGTTCGAGGACGCCTCGGCCGGGGCGAGGATGTAGTAGGCGGCGAGCGCGTGCGGGGCGTGCGGGAGCCGGGTCGGCTCGACCGTGGCGCCGAGCTCGCGCGCGACGTCGAGCGTCGCCTCGAAGGCCTTCAGCACGCCGGGCTCGATGCCCTCTCCCGTCAGCTCCTCGGGCACGCCGATGCGGATCCCGTCGAGGTCGGTCGCGGACGGCAGCGCGATCGGCCCGGGCAGGCGGATCGAGGTCGAGTCGCGCGGGTCCTCGCCGACCATGACGCCGAGCAGCAGGGCGGCGTCGGTCACGTCGCGGGTGAACGGGCCCGCCTGGTCGAGCGAGGAGGCGAAGGCGATCATCCCGTAGCGCGAGACCGCGCCGTAGGTCGGCTTCATCCCGACGATCCCGCACAGCGCCGCGGGCTGGCGGATCGAGCCGCCGGTGTCGGTCCCGATCGACCACGGCGCCGTGCCGGCGGCGACGGCCGCGGCCGAGCCGCCCGAGGAGCCGCCGGGCACGCGCCCGGTGTCCCACGGGTTCAGCGTCGGCCCGTAGGCGGAGTGCTCCGTCGAGGAGCCCATCGCGAACTCGTCCTGGTTGGTCTTGCCCAGCAGCGTGGCGCCGGCGCCGGTCAGGCGCTCGACGGCGGTCGCCGAGTAGGGCGGGCGGTAGCGCTCGAGGATCTTCGAGCCGGCCTGGCTCGGGATGCCCTCGGTGGCGAAGAGGTCCTTGACGGCGACGGGCACGCCGGCCAGCGGCGAGCTGCGGTCGAACTCCGGCGGCTCGGCGCCCGCGACCCACGTGTAGGCGTTGAGCTCGTCGGCCACGGCGCGCTCGCGGTAGGCGCTCCAGAGCGCGTCGGGCTCGATCTCGCCGCGGCGGATCGCGTCCGCGGCCTGGGCCGCCGTCAGCTCGAGCAGCTCGCTCATGCGCCGCCCCCGGCGCCCGGGCTGGGGACGCGGAAGCCGCCCTGGGCGGGGTCGGGCGCGGCGGCCAGAGCCTCGGCCTGCGACAGCGAGGGCGTGGGCTCGTCGGCGCGCAGCGCGTTCTCGACGGCGACGACATGCGAGGTCGGCTCGACGTCCTCGAGGTCGCCGAGCTCCTCGATCGTCTCGACCCAGTCGAACACCTTCGACAGCTCATCCGAGAAGCGGCCCACCTCGTCCTCGGTCAGCTCGAGGCGCGCGAGGCGGGCGACGTGGAGGACCTGGTCGCGGCTGAGGCTCATGGGCCTGATCTTAGGAGCGCGCGGGGGTCGGGCGGCGCTCGGGCACCGGCGGCACCGGGTCCGCGGGCCGCGGGCGCTCGTCGCTGAGCGACAGCCAGGCCCCGAAGAACACGCCGGCGCAGGCGACCAGGCCGATCCAGGCCCCGATGCTGACGCCGATCGCCTCGTTCGGGCCGGGCTGGTTGAGGATCCGGTAGAGCACGAGCAGCGTCCCGGCCAGCGCGAGCGTGGTCGTGATCACGCCGAGCGCCACCGGCAGCGCGGGCCCGCGCCCGACGACCTGGCTGACCGCGAGCGCGATCCCGAGCAGCGCGACGAGCGCGACGAGCAGGTCGACGACGCCGAACGCGGCCCAGGCCGTGAGCCCGTCGTCGCGGCCGGCCACCGAGTACCAGTTGAGGAAGGTCGAGACGAGCAGCAGCACGCCGGCCACGCCGGCCACCACCTCGCCGGTCCGGACGCGCCTCATGCCGCCTGCGCCTTCGCCGCCAGCAGCGTGTTGCGCAGCAGCATCGCGATCGTCATCGGGCCGACGCCGCCGGGGACCGGCGTGATCAGGCGCGCGCGCTCGGCGGCCGCCGCGTAGGCGACGTCGCCGACCAGGCCGGCGTCGGTCCGGTTGATGCCGACGTCGATGACCGTCGCGCCCTCCTTGACCCAGTCGCCCTGGACGAACTCCGGGCGGCCGACCGCGGCGACGAGCACGTCCGCGCGGCGGCAGACCGCGGCGAGGTCGCGCGTGCGCGAGTGGCAGGTGGTGACGGTCGCGTTGGCCGCGAGCAGCAGCGCCGAGATCGGCTTGCCGACGAGGTCGGAGCGGCCGACGACGACGGCCTCGGCGCCCTCGAGCTCGACGTCGTGGCGGCGCAGCATCTCCATCACGCCGGCGGGCGTGCAGGGGCGCAGGCCGGGGCGGCCCTTGGCCAGCAGCCCGGCCGAGATCGGCGTGAGCCCGTCGACGTCCTTGGCCGGGTCGATCAGCTCGGTCAGCGCGGAGCCGTCGACCTGCGGCGGCGTCGGGAGCTGGAGCAGGATGCCCGAGACGGCCGGGTCGTCGTTGAGGCGCGACAGCAGCCGGCTGACCTCCTCGTGGGCCGCGTCGTGCGGGAGCCGGTGGTCGAAGCCCTCGATGCCGGCCTCGGCGGAGGCCTTCTGCTTGCCGCCGACGTAGACCGCCGACGCCGGGTCGTCGCCGACCAGCACGGTCGCCAGACCGGGCTTCGGGTTGCCCTGCGCGACCCACGCCTCGACGTCCGCGCGGACCTCCGCGCGGACCGCCTGCGCGATCGCCTTGCCGTCGATGTTCTCGGCCGCCATTGCGGCGGGCAAGGCTATCGACCCCGCCGGAGCGCCAGCGCGGTCACCGCCCCGATCCCCGCAAGGAGCAGGAAAGGCACGTGGTCGTCGGTCGCGTCGGCCAGCCGCGCGCTGCCCGCCGCGCCGGCGGTCTGGCCGAGCGCCCACGCGACGTTGACGAACGCGAACGCGATCGCCTGCTCGATCCCGTGGCGCTCGGCGCCGTCGGACATCGTCGCGATCGCGGGCGACCACAGGATCCCGATCGCGGGCGCGGCGAGCACGATCAGCACGGCGAGCTGCCAGGCGGCGTCGGGCCACGGCAGCAGCACCATCACGACCGCGGAGGCGGCCAGGCCGACGATCGCCGGCGCGCGGCGCCCGCGCTTGTCGGAGATCCGGCCCGCGACCGGGGCGACGACCGCCTCGAGCGCGGAGGCGGCGAGGAAGCAGCCCGCGATCGCGGCCGTGCCGGCGCCGAGCGCGTCCAGCCGCAGCGGGCCGAGCACGTTGAGCGTGCCGAACATCAGTCCGGGGATGATCATCAGCCAGATGCCCAGCTGCACGCTGCGGTCGCGCACGGTCTCGATCAGCGCGCCGAGCCGCGGCGGCGGCGACGGGAGCCGCGCGGGCGTGCGCGACGCCCAGATCATCAGCCCGACGGCGACGACGCCGACGCTCGAGAACACGGCCTCGGGCCCGAGCTCGGCGGCCAGCGCGCCCAGCACCGGCCCGAACAGCGAGCCCACGATCGCCACCCCCATCGCGGAGCCGATCAGCTCGCCGCGGCGCTCGCGCGGCGACTCGCCGATCAGCCACCCGAGCGCGCCCGCCCAGGTCATCGCGCCGGCGACGCCCTGCACGAAGCGCGCGGTGTCGAGCACGACGAGGCTCTCCCCGAACGCGAACACGACGCTCGTGACGGCCATGAGCGCGAGGCCGACGAGCGTCGTCGGGCGCACGCCCGCGCGGGCGGCGAGCCAGCCGCCGGGGAGCGCCCCGAGGAAGGTGCCGGCCGGGTACGCGGCGGCGAGCACGCCCGCCTGCGACTTGGTGATGTCCAGCTGCTCGACGTAGGTCGGCAGCAGCGGCGTGATCGCGGCGTAGAAGACCGTGTCGACGAAGACGACGGCGGAGGCGAGCAGCAGCAGGCGGCGCATGCGCCGCGTGATCCTAGGGTCTCAGGAGCGGCGCGCCAGGCGGGTCACCGCGACGCAGGCGAGCGCGACGGAGACCACGGCGAAGATCGGCGGGCCGATCGGCAGGTCGAACTCGATCGAGCCGACCCCCCAGGCGACGACGAACCAGAACGCGAGGCCGCAGTAGAGGAGGAACCCGATGCCTGCGACCTTGCGCACGCGTGCTTCCTTCGCCGTGGCGGCGGGCGACCCTCCCGTCACCAGAGCGTTGCACGGAAGCCTGCAGCGACCTCCGCCTCGTGCGCGAGCAGGATCCGCTTGCGCTCCAGCCCGCCGCCGTAGCCGACGAGCGTCCCGTCGGCGCCGATCACGCGGTGGCAGGGCACGACGATCGAGATCGGGTTGCGGCCGTTGGCCATCCCGACCGCGCGCACCTTGCGCGGGTCGCCGAGCTCCAGCGCGAGCTCGCCGTACGTCGTCGTCTCGCCGTACGGGATCGCGACGAGGCGTTCCCAGACGCGGCGCTGGAAGTCCGTCCCGGCGGCGTCGAGTGCGAGCTCGAACTCCGTGCGCTCGCCGGCGAAGTACTCGCGCAGCTGGCGGGCGGGCTCGGCCAGCGCGGCCGGGTCGTGCTCCCAGGCTCCTTCGACGTCGAAGGGCGACATGTACAGGCGCGTGAGCGCGCCGCCCTCGGCGGTGAGCAGCAGCTCCCCGATCGGGCTGTCGATGGTGTCGTAGGCGGTCATGCGAGGCTCCAGAGGTGCTGGACGGCGTAGGAGCGCCAGGGCCTCCAGGCCTCGGCGCGGCGGATCAGCTGGGCGGGGTCGGCGATGCGCGCGAAGCCGCGGCGGACGCCGAGGTCGGTCTCGAGCAGGACGTCGCGGTCGCCGCAGCGCATCGCGACGTAGTCGGCGCTCCACGGGCCGATCCCCTTGAGCGCGAGGAAAGCGTCGCGGTCGCGCGGGTCGAGCCCGTCCGCGAAGGCGGCGGCCATCCCGGTCAGCGCGCGGCCGCGGGCGCGCGGCATCGGCAGCTCCTCGGGGTCGACGGCCGCCAGCGCCCGCGGGGCGGGGAACAGGTGGGTGACCGCGCCGGCGGGCTCGGGCAGCGGCTCGCCGAGGCGCTCGGTGAGCCGGCCCGCCTGCGTGCGCGCGGCGGCGACGCTGACCTGCTGGCCGAGCACCGCGCGGACGGCGATCTCGGCCGGGTCGACGCAGCCCGGCACGCGCCGGCCGGGCGCGCCGTGGACGAGCTCGCGCAGGAGCGGGTCGGCGGCGAGCGCGCCGTCGACGGCCGCCGGGTCGGCGTCAGCGTCGAGCAGCGCCGCCGCCAGCCGCGCCGCCTCGGGCTCGTCGCGCGGGTCGCCGCGCTCCAGCGCCCAGCGCGGGGACTCCCCCAGCTCCAGCGCGAGCACGCCCGGCCCGTGCGCCAGCGCCACGCTGCGGCGGTAGACCGTCCCGTCGACCGCCTCCACCCCGGGCACCGCCCGCGCGGCGAAGAACGCCAGCAGCGAGGGCGCGTGGATCGGGGCCTGGCAGTCGACGTCCTGCATCACCACCATTGAACGCCTCCGGCCGGAGGGATGTGAGGCGGGTCCCCTAGCGCTTGCGGATCGGCGCGTAGTCGGCCATCAGCTTGCGCCCGCGGCCGTCGCCGGCGAAGCGCACGACGACGATCCCGCCGGGCTCCGTGCTGAGCACGACGCCCTCGCCGAGCGAGGCGTGGATCACGTCGTCGCCGGTGCGGAAGACCGCGCCCGCCGAGTCGCTGCCGCCGGTGGCCTCCGCGGACGCCGCGGCGGCGCCCGACCAGGTGGCGATCCGGCCCGTCGGCAGCCCGGCGCGCTCGCGCGCGGGCTGGTCGGTCAGCTCGCGCGGGATCTCGTCGATGAAGCGCGAGCGGGTGCCGAAGGACTGGGCGCCGCCGAACGAGTTGCGGCGGCGGGCGTAGGTGAGCGTGAGGTCGCGCATGGCGCGGGTGATGCCGACGTAGGCGAGCCGGCGCTCCTCCTCCAGGGCGCCCTCGTCGAGCGCGCGCGAGTGCGGGAAGACGCCGTCCTCCATCCCGATCATGAACACGATCGGGTACTCGAGCCCCTTCGCGTTGTGCATCGTCATCAGGGTCACGAGGCCCTCGTCGTCCTGGCGGCCGTCGGCGTCGGCGAGCAGCGCGATCTGCTGCAGGAACTCGCCGAGCGAGCCGCCCTCCTCGGCGGTCGCGTCGTACTCGCGGGCGACGCGCACGAGCTCCTCGAGGTTCTCGATCCGGCCCTGCGCCTCGATCGTGCGCTCGGCCTCCAGCGCGTCGGTGTAGCCGGTCTCGGTCAGCACCTCGCTGAGCACGTCGCCGGCGGGCGCGCCGCCCTCGACGCGCTCGCGCAGCCGCTCCATCGTGCTCATGAAGCGGCCGAGCGCCTTCTGCGCCGCCGTGCCGAGCCCGGGCACGCTGCCCGGCTCCGCGGCCGCGTCCCAGACCGGGATCCCCATCGTGTCGGCGTGGCTGAGCACGCGCGACAGCGACGTCTGCCCGAGCCCGCGCCGCGGCGAGTTGGCGATCCGCGTGAACGCGTTCGCGTCCTGCGGGTTCACGAGGAACGTCAGGTAGGACACGAGGTCGCGGATCTCCGCGCGCTCGTAGAACTTCGTGCCGCCGATCACCTGGTAGCCGATCTGCGCCCGCACGAGCATGTCCTCGAGCACCCGCGACTGCGCGTTGGTCCGGTAGAAGACGGCGATCTCGGCCCGGCTGACGCCCTCGTCGACCATCCGCTCGACCTCGGCCGTCACGAACCGCGCCTCGGCGTGCTCGTCGGCCAGCTCGCGGATCCGGATCGGGTCGCCCTCGCCGATGTCGGTCCACAGCGCCTTGTCCATCCGCCCGCGGTTGTTGACCACGACCGCGTTGGCCGCCGACAGGATCGTCTGGGTCGAGCGGTAGTTCTGCTCGAGCTTCACGACTTCCGCCTCGGGGAACGTGTCCTGGAAGTCCAGGATGTTCCGGATGTCGGCTCCACGGAACGCATAGACCGACTGATCGTCATCGCCGACCACCGCGAGATTGCGGTGTTCTGAGGACAGCAGCTGGAGCCAGCGGTACTGGGCGTGGTTGGTGTCCTGGTACTCGTCGACCATCACGTAGCGGAACGCCTGCGTGTAGCGGTCGCGGACCTCCTGGAAGAGCTCGAGCAGGTTGACCGCGCGCACGAGCAGGTCGTCGAAGTCCATCGCGTTCATGCGGTGCAGCTCGCGCTCGTAGTGCTCGTAGACGTCCGCGACGGTCTGCTCGAAGTAGGAGCCGACCAGCTGGCGGTAGTCGTCGGCGGAGCGGAGCTTGTTCTTGGCGTCGGAGATCTGCGACTGCATCGCGCGCGGGGTGAAGCGCTTGACGTCGACGTCGAGGTCGTCGAGGCACTTCTTGATCAGCCGCCGCGAGTCGGCCGCGTCGTAGATCGTGAACTGGCGCGTGTAGCCGAGCCGGTGGGCGTCGGCGCGCAGCATCCGCACGCAGGCCGAGTGGAAGGTCATCACCCACATCGCGCGGGTGGCGCGGCCGACCAGCAGCTCGACGCGCTCGCGCATCTCCTGGGCGGCCTTGTTGGTGAAGGTGATCGCGAGGATCTCGTCCGCGCGGGCCTGGCCCGTGCGCAGCAGGTACGCGATCCGGTGCGTGAGCACGCGGGTCTTGCCCGAGCCGGCGCCCGCGAGGATCAGCAGCGGGCCCTCGCCGTGCACGACCGCCTCGCGCTGCGGCTCGTTGAGGCCCTCGAGGAGCTGGTCTGTGGAGGCGCTCGAAGGCATCCCCTCTCACGGTACTCCCCGCTCCGGAGGGCTCTGCCAGCATGCGCGCCATGCCGCTGACCGACGAGATCCGGGCCGCCTGCGCGGCCGTCGCGGGGCGCGCCCGGCGCGTGCGGATCCGCGAGGACGCGGTCGAGGCCTACGCCGCCACGCTGCCGGCGCAGTCACCGCCCGCGCCCGACCTCGCCCCCGGTGAGCCCGACGAGCGCCGCGCGGCCTTCCAGATCACGCTGAACGCGATCAACTTCGGCTCGGGCTGGTTCCCGACGCTGCGCAAGCGGCCGGGCATGAGCGGCTTCCGCACGGTCGAGGCGGGCCTGCGCGCCCGCGGCCCCTGGAGTGCGGAGGAGCTGGTCGCGATCGGCCGCGACGAGGTCGCCGCCGCGCTCGGCCAGGACCCCGGGCACGAGCTGATGGGCCTGTTCGAGACCGCGCTGCGCGAGCTCGGCGTCAAGGTCCGCGACGGGCACGGCAGCTCGTTCCTTGCGCTGGCGCACTCGGCCGGCTCCGTCGAGGCGCTTGCGACCGAGCTCGCGTCCTGGCCGACGTGGGCCGACGTCTCGCCCTACGAGGAGCTCCGGGTCCCGTTCTTCAAGCGCGCCCAGATCGCCGCCGCCGACCTCGCGCTGTCCGGCCTGGCGCCCGGCGACGACCTGCATCGCCTGACGCTGTTCGCCGACAACCTCGTCCCGCACGTGCTGCGCCTCGACGGCGTGCTCGAGTTCGACGACGCCCTCGTCGCCCGCATCGACGCCGAGGAGCTGATCGAGCACGACTCGCCCGAGGAGGTCGAGATCCGCGCCTGCGCGCTGCACGCCGTCGAGCTGCTCGTCGCCGCCCACCCCGAACCGACGACCGCGACCGCCGTCGACAACCACCTCTGGCACCGCGGCGCCGGGCCGCGCTACAAGGCCCGCCCCCGCCACCGTGCCCGCACGACCGCCTACTAGGCGCGGGCGCGTTGCAGTCGGCGCCGGCGAACGTCAACGGCGGCAAGGTGCGGTGGTGAGGGAGCCGGCCGCGCCTGGTTCGCTCCATCGCGCCGCAGTTCTGAAACGAGTGGAGCGAAAGCGTCGGTGACCGACGGTTTCCCTCCAGTCGATGTCATCGGGGAATCGACTGTGCGGAAACCGTGGCCCTACCGGCGGTTTCCGCACAGTCGATTCGCGGGCGCCGCCGAGTGGACGGAAACCGGCGCCGCGGGCGGCACCTTCACCCACCCCACCCAGCCGCAGTTGAAGTTCGAGTCGCCGCGCCGCTAGGCCGGCGCGTGGGCGAACGGCAGCGTCATCGCCTGCACCTTCGAGGGCTCGATCAGGAACACCACGCCGGTGCGCATCGGGAACGGGTTGCCCGTGTACTTGACGGCCAGGCGGTCGATGATCTCCAGCGCCGCCTCGCCCTCCACCGTCTCCACGACCTGCCCGCGGATCTGGGCCATCCGGTAGGGCTGGTCGTGGTCGGTGATCGAGAACGCGACGCGCGGGTCGCGGGCGAGGTTGCGGGCCTTGCGGGAGGCGGGCTGCGTGAAGAACACGACGCGGTCGCCCTCCATGCCGGTCCAGACCGGGACGGAGTGCGGGGCGCCGCTCGGCAGCACCGTGGCGAGGTGGGCGTAGTTGGGGCCCTCGAAGAGCGCCCGGACGTCGTCGGGAAGCGCGGTCACCGCACCATCGTCCCAGCGAGGGGGCGATCGGTCCAGATCCGCTCAACACGCGCGAGCACCCGCCGATCACCCGACTGGTGGATCTCGTCCCGTCACCGTTCGCGCGCCTGCTTCCGTCCGCGGAGCACGTCGGCGTGCGCCGTCGCCGGCTCGCCGCGGCGGTCGCGGCGGTGATGCTGCTCGGGCTCGCCGCGCACCTCGTCTACGCCGTGATCGGCGCCGGCACGTCCGGGCTCGCCGACCTGCTCGTCAACAAGGTCGCCCGCCAGCTGACGATGGTGTGCGCAGCGATCCTGTGCGCGCTGAGCGTCCGAGGCGGCGACCCGGACCACCGCTCCTGGCGGGCGCTCGCGATCGGTCTCGGCGTGTACGTGGCCGGCCAGATCTACTGGGATCTGATCCTCGTCCATCAGGAGGACCCGCCGATCCCCTCGCTCGCCGACGCCGGCTGGCTCGCCTTCTACCCCTTCGCCTACCTGTGCCTGGGCCTGCACGTTCGGCGCACCGTCCGCGGCGTGCCGGCGAGCATGTGGCTCGACGGCCTCGTCGGCGTGCTCGCCGTCGCGGCGCTGGGCATCGCGACGGTGGTGGCGCCGATCGTGGCGGGCATCGGCGGCAGCAGGATCGAGCTGATCGTCAACGCGGCCTATCCGATCGCCGACGTGCTGCTGCTGGCGCTCGTGATCGCCTTCCTCGGACTGGCGGGCGGCGGCCGCGGCAAGGCCTGGACGCTGCTCGGCGCCGGCTTCGCGCTGTTCGCGGCGGCCGACACGGGCTACCTGTACCTGCTGGCCGGCGGCGTCGCCGTGTCGGGCCCGGCGCTGAAGTCGGTCTATCTGCTCGGGGTCGCCACGATCGCGCTCGCGCCCTGGCAGCGCCCGGTGACCGTGCGGCGCCGCCGCTACGCCGACTGGCGTCTGCTCGCGCTCCCGTTCGCCTCCTGCACCGGCGCGATCGGCCTGCTGCTGCTGGCTTCCCTGCGGCACGTGGACGCGGTCGCCGCGTGCTTCGCGGCCGCGGCGCTGGTCGTCGCGATGGTCCGCACGTCGGTCAGCGTCCACGAGCTGCGCCGGTTCGCCGAGACCCGCCGCCAGGCGAGCACCGACGAGCTGACGGGCCTGCCCAACCGCCGCTGGTTCGACCGTGAGCTGCGGCGCGCGATCGACCATGCCCGCGTCGCCGGCGACGAGCTCGCGCTGCTCGTGATCGACCTCGACCACTTCAAGGAGCTCAACGACACGCTCGGCCACCACGCCGGCGACCGCGTGCTCGCCCAGCTCGGCCCGCGCATCCGCACCGCGCTGCGCTCGGGCGACCAGGTCGCGCGCCTCGGCGGCGACGAGTTCGCGGTCGTGCTGCCCGGCGAGGGCGCCGCAGAGGGCGCCGGGGAGCGGATCGCCGCCGCGCTCTCGGAGCGCTTCAGCGTCGAGGGGATCGACCTGCAGATCGCCGCCAGCATCGGCGTCGCGCTGTTCCCGCACCACGGCGACGATGCCGAGACGCTGCTCCAGCGCGCCGACGTCGCGATGTACCAGGCCAAGGCGCGCCGCTCGGGCACCGAGTTCTACGCGCGCGAGCGCGACCTGCACACCCGCGAGCGCCTGCAGCTGATCGGCGAGCTGCGCGACGCGGTCGCCCAGGACGTGCTGACCCTGCACTTCCAGCCCAAGCTCGACCTCGGCCGCAACCGCATCAACGGCGTCGAGGCGCTCGTGCGCTGGCCGCACCCGACCCGCGGCATGGTCCCGCCCGACGAGTTCATCCCGCTCGCGGAGCAGACGGGCGTGATCGGCCCGCTGACCGAGCTCGTCATCCGCAAGGCGCTGCGCCAGTCGGCCGAGTGGAACGCGCGCGGGGTCGTGCTGTCGATGGCGGTCAACGTGTCGGCCACCAACCTGCTCGAGCACGGCTGGACCGACGGCGTGCTGGCCGCGCTCGACGAGCACGGCGTGCGCCCCGACCGCTTCATCGTGGAGATCACCGAGGACGTCCTGATGACCGACCCGGACCGCTCGCTGACGGCGCTCGCCGCGCTCTCGGCGGCCGGCGTGCGCGTCTCGCTCGACGACTTCGGGACCGGCTACTCCTCGCTGTCCTACCTCAAGCGGCTGCCGGTCGACGAGCTCAAGATCGACCGCTCCTTCGTCTTCGAGATGGGCACCGACCAGGCCGACGCGGCGATCGTGCAGACCGCGATCGACCTCGGGCGCCGGCTCGGCATCAACGTCGCCGCCGAGGGCGTCGAGGACGCCGCCACGCTGCGCCGGCTGACCGACTTCGGCGCCGGCATCGCGCAGGGGTTCCACATCGCGCGGCCGATGCCGGCCGGCGAGCTCGAGGCCTGGCTGGCGGCGGGCGGGTTCGTGGTCTCGCTAGGAGACGACGAAGACGTCGAGCGTGCGCGGCCCGTGGACGCCCTCCACGCGGTCCAGCTCGATGTCGCTGGTGGCGGAGGGGCCTGAGACCAGCGTGACCGGGCGGCCGTCGGCGGCCGCCTCGGCGAGCAGCGCGACGGCGTCGGGGACGCCCGCGACGATCCGCGCGGCCTCGACCACGCACGCGTGGTAGTCCGGCACCAGCGTGATCGCGCGGCGGCCCGAGCGCGCGCCGGCGTCGAGCACGATCGTGCCGGTCTCGGCGATCGCCAGCGCGCAGCCCGTCAGCACGCCGTCGAAGCCGTCGAGCTCGGCGGCCGACATCGGCGGCTCATCGGCGACCAGCTCCAGGCCCTCGAGTCCGGCCGGGCCGCCCGGGGGCGTCACGAGCCGCTTCACACCGCGCTCGGCGCAGGCCGCCGCGACGGCGGCCGGCAGCTCGTCCGCGCCGACGCGCCGCACGGTCGCGCGGTAGTCGGCGCAGCGCTCGCAGAACAGCTCGACGACGTCGCCGCCGGACGGCGCCGGCTCGCCCGCGCCGAGGTAGTCGCGCGGCACCTCGGGCACGGCGACCCCGCCGCCGAGCGCGTTCCGGACGCGCTGCAGGACCTCAGCCCGCGCGTCGCTCACTCCACCACTCCCGGAACGTCGACTCGGGCACCTCGGGCAGCTCGCGCATCGTGCTCCAGCCCGGCACGGGGACCTTGCCGAGCGGGCCGCGGCCGAGCTTGGACAGCCGCTGGGCGCGCTCGTAGCCGCCGCGCGAGCCGAACGTCTTGGCGGCGGCCCGCATCGCCAGCGCCTCGGGCGAGTAACTCGACTTCTCCTCCCGCACGACCCGCGCGCGAAGGTGCACGAGCACGGACGGGATGTCGATCTTGACCGGGCACGCCTCGAAGCACGCGCCGCACAGCGACGAGGCCCACGGCAGCGTCGGCGCCTGGTCCAGGCCGCGCAGCTGCGGCGTGAGGATCGCGCCGATCGGCCCCGGGTAGACGGACTCGTAGGCCTGCCCGCCCGCGCGCTCGTAGACGGGGCACACGTTCAGGCACGCCGAGCAGCGGATGCAGTGCAGCGCCTGGCGCCCGACCTCGTCGGCGAGCACCCGCGTGCGGCCGTTGTCGAGCAGCACGAGATGGAACTCCTGCGGGCCGTCGCCATCGCGGACGCCGGTCCAGAGCGAGGTGTACGGGTTCATGCGCTCGGCGGTCGAGGAGCGCGGCAGCAGCTGCAGGAAGACCTCGAGGTCGCGCCACTCCGGCAGCACCTTCTCGATCCCCATCACGCTGATCAGCGTCTCGGGCAGCGTCGTGCACATGCGCCCGTTGCCCTCGGACTCGACGACGCAGATCGTGCCGGTCTCGGCGATCCCGAAGTTCGCGCCCGACACCGCCACCGGGACCGTCAGGAACTTGTCGCGCAGGTGCTTGCGGGCCGCCTCGGCGATCGCGGTCGCCTCCCAGCCGAGGTCCTGGCCCTCGGCGATCGTGCGCTCGAACAGGGTCTTGATCTCGGACCGGTTCCAGTGGATCGCCGGCACGAGGATGTGCGACTGCTTGTCGCCGGCGAGCTGGATGATCAGCTCCGCCAGGTCGGTCTCGATCGCCTCGATCCCGCGCGCGTGCAGGCCCTCGTTGAGGTCGATCTCGTCCGTGGCCAGCGATTTGACCTTGATCACCTCGCGCGCGCCCTTGGACTGCGCGATGCGCGCCACGATCGCGGTCGCCTCCGCCCCGTCGCGCGCCCAGTGCACGGTGCCGCCGGCGCGCGTGACCGCCGCCTCGAGGCGCTCGAGCTGCTCGGGCAGCGTCGCCATCGCGCGCGCCTTGATCGCGGCGCCGGCGTCGCGCAGCTGCTCCCAGTCGGGGAGCTCCTGGATCGTCCGCAGCCGCTTGGCGCGGATCGTCTGCGTCGCCTTGCCGAGGTTGCGGCGCAGCTGGGAGTCCTGGAGCGACTCGCGGGCCGCGGCCGGAAAGCCCTTCATGTCGCCGCCAGGATTTCGGCGAGGTGCATCGCGCGCACGCCGGTCCGCTGCTTGCGCAGCGCGCCACCGATGTGCATCAGGCAGGAGTTGTCGGCGGCCGTGCAGACCTCCGCGCGCGTGTCGAGGATGCGCCGCAGCTTGTCCGAGAGCATCGCCATCGAGGTGTCGGCGTTCTTGACCGCGAACGTGCCGCCGAAGCCGCAGCACTCCTGCGGCTCCTCGAGGTCGACGAGCTCGAGCCCCTGCACGGCCTCCAGCAGCCGCTTCGGCCGGTCGCCGAGCTTCAAGAGCCGCAGCGAGTGGCAGGTCGGGTGCAGCGTCACCCGGTGCGGGAACGTCGCGCCCACGTCGACCACGCCGAGGCGGTCGACGAGGAACTCGGTCAGCTCGAACACGCGGTCCGCGACCGCCGGGCAGTGGTCGCGCACCATCCCGACGCACGACGCCGACGGCGAGACGACCGCCTCGTAGGGGTCGAACACGCGCTCGAAGCGGCGCGCGAGGGCGAGCCCGTCGTCGGCGTAGCCCGTGTTGAAGTGCATCTGCCCGCAGCAGGTCTGCTCCTCGGGGAAGGCGACCTCGTGCCCGAGCCGCTCCAGCAGCGTGACCACCGCGCGCCCCGTGTCCGGGAACAGCGTGTCGTTGAAGCACGTGATGAAGAGCGCGACCCGCACCGCTCCAGCGAGCCTACGCGGCCCGGCGCTCAGATGCGTCGCAGCAGCTCGGCCTTCTTGGCGGCGAACTCGTCCTCGGTGAGGACGCCCGCGTCGCGCAGGTCGCCGAGCTTGTGCAGCAGGTCGACGGTCTCGGGCGGCGGTGTCGCCGGGGCCGCCGCGCCGGCGGCGCGCGCCCCCACCTCCGCGGTGGCCGGCTGGGCGGCGGTGACGAGCTCGAGCACGGCGGCCAGGTGGCCCGGCTCGAGCTCGTCGAGGCCCGTGAACTCCTCGGGGAGGATCTCGCCCGGCGCCATGACGCGCGCCTCCTCGTCGCTCGCGATCAGCACGCGCGACGGGGTGACCGCCGCGACGGCGGCGGTTCCGGCCGCGAGCGCGAGCAGCGGCTCGCCCGCCGCGGCCGTGTCGGCCAGGCGGCGCAGCGAGGCGCGCGCCGGCTCGAGGATCTCGCCCGGCAGGTCGCGCAGCATCGCGCCCGCCACCTCCGGCGGCCACTCGGCCAGCCACGCATACGGCTGCGCGGGCGGGCTGGCGAGGTGTGCGCGGGCCTGGGCGAGCCGGTCGCGGGCGTGCGCGAGCTCGGTCTGCTCGACCAGCGCCTGCGGGCCGAGCCGGTCGGCGAGGTCCTCCACGCACTGGTCCAGCCGCGCGCGGTCGGCGTGACGCTCGCCGGCGTCGCGGTCGGCGGCCGCCAGCGCGCCCGCGAGGCCGAGGCAGGCCGCAGCGTGCGCCTCGGCAGCCGCCGTGAAGCGCCGCAGGCGCGAGCGGGCGCGGCCCTGGGCCAGCGGCACCGAGGCGTCGATCCGCTTGGCCGCCGCCGCGGCGGCCGCGGCGGGCCCGTCCCCGGGCGCGACGACGACGCGGCCGACCCAGCCGTCGCCGTGCACGCGCAGCTCGCCCTCGGCCACCTCCGCGCGCACCGCCGGCTTGAGCGGATGGCGAACGCGGTCGACCTCGACCCACGTCTCGGCGAGCCGCAGCGCCCGCATCGGCCGCTCCACGGGCTGCTCGAGCGTGGCCGCGGCGGTCTGCGCGGCGGCCTTGACCTCGCGCGTGCGGGCCATCCGCTCCTTCTCGCGCCGCCCGCCCGCCAGCGCGAGCGCGCGACGGTGCTCGGAGAGCGCGGCGTCGAGGGCGTGCAGAGCCGCCCGCACCCCGACCCCCACACGTTCGGACTGGCTCATCGGCGGGCAACCCTACCCGCAGTCCGGGCGGGTACGCCCCGGCGTTGGCGGGTAAGACGGCCCCGGGGTGGGGTAGTTCTCCGTGCAAGGGACTCCAAGGGGGGAAGTCTGTGTACAAGCAGGTTCTGGATCCGGTCGGCGACTCGCTGTTCTACAGCTCGCTGTTCGCGCTGATCCCGATCGTCACGCTCTTCGTGCTGCTGGGAGGGCTGCGGCTCGCGGCCCACATCGCAGCGCTCGTCGCACTCGGCCTGTCGATCCTCATCGCCATCATCGTCTACGGGGTGCCCGTGGACCAGACGCTGCTCTCGGCTTCAGAGGGCGCAGCGTTCGGCATCTTCCCGATCATGTGGATCGTCTGGACGGCGATCTGGATCTACAACATGACGGAGGCGACCGGGCACTTCGCGGTGCTCAGACGGGCCTTCAGCGGGATCTCGAACGACCAG
>Ga0207708_10000880_pt1 | contig 22549 bp, 21 predicted proteins | sample KBSK5101metaG_FD_184340 | JGI IMG/M metagenome (GOLD analysis project Ga0207708, IMG submission 184340) | Corn, switchgrass and miscanthus rhizosphere microbial communities from Kellogg Biological Station, Michigan, USA - KBS K5-10-1 metaG... | ecosystem: Host-associated > Plants > Roots >...
TCACCAGCCCGCCGCTGCCGATCAAGGATCGGACCATCGCCGGCATCGCCGGCGGCGAGTTCGGCATCCGCGGCTTCATCGACGCCTACGACGCGGCGACCGGCAAGCGGCTCTGGCGCGTGTCGACCATCCCCGGCCCGGGTGAATTCGGCCACGACAGCTGGAAAGGCGAGTCGTGGCAGCGCGGCTGCGGCGCGACCTGGCTGCCCGGCTCCTACGATGCCGATCTCGATCTCGTGTACTGGGCGGTTGGCAATCCGTGTCCGCTCTACAACGGCGCGGTGCGCGAGGGCGACAACCTGTTCACCAGCTCCGTGCTCGCGCTCGATCCGGCAACCGGCCAGCGGCGCTGGCACTATCAGTTCACGCCGCACGACACGCACGACTGGGACTCGAACCAGGACATGATGCTGGTCGATCGTCCGTTCAAGGGACAGCCGCGCAAGCTGCTGATGCACGCCGATCGCAACGGCCACTTCTACGTGCTCGATCGCACCAACGGGTCGTTCCTGTCGGGGACGCCGTTCATCCGCCAGACGTGGAACACTGGCTTCGACGCGAAAGGCCGGCCGATTCCGAGGGCCGGCTCCGACGCCAGCGAAGAAGGCGCCGTGGTCGCGCCGACCATCGGCGGCGCCACCAACTTCCAGGCGCCGTCGTACAGCCCGATCACCGGCTGGTTCTATCTCGCGTTCCAGCAGGCGACGCAGCGCTACTTCAGCCTGACGCAGACCTTCGAGGTGGGCCGCCAGTATCCCGGCGGTCGCGGCGCACAGACCGCCGACCGGAGTTCGGCGGGCATCAAGGCGATCGATCCCGAGGACGGCAAGACGATGTGGGAGTTCCCGCTGTTCCAGGGATCGCTGACCGCGGGCGTGCTGGCGACGGCGGGCGGTGTGGTCTTCGCCGCCAGCCGCGAGGGACACTTGATCGCGCTCGACGCCGCGAAGGGCACATTCCTCTGGCGATTCCAGACCGGCGCGGCGATTGAGGCCTCGCCGATCAGTTATGCCGTCGGCGGCAAGCAATTCGTGGCCGTCTCGTCGGGCAACGCCGTGTACAGTTTCGCGCTGCCGGAGTAGACGGATGAAGACGCTCACCCTGACACTGCTGGCCGCGCTGTTCGTCGCCTCACCGGCGGCGGCGCAGTATTCGGCGCGCCGCAGCGGCACGCGCATCGAGCTCGAGGACGCGGCGAACCAGGTGGTGGTGTCGATCGAGCCGGGCGCGGGGAACAAGACGCAATCGATGACGGTGAAGGGGCACAACGTGCTCGCGGCGCAGGGCATTCCCTTCATGGCGCCGTGGGCGAACCGCCTCGACGAGCAGGCGTTCTACGCCAACGGCCGCAAGTACGCGTTCAACATGGAGCTGGGGAACATCAGGGGCGCGCATCCGATTCACGGGTTCCTCGGCAGCGCCAGCCAGTGGGAAGTCGTCGAAGCGAAATCCGACGCCTCGTCGGCGTGGGTGACGAGCCGGCTGGAGTTCTACCGCCAGCCGGCGTGGATGGCGCAGTTCCCATTCGCGCACACCATCGAGATCACGCACCGGCTGACGCAAGGCGCGCTCGAGATTGCGGCGTCGGTTCACAATCTCAGCGTCGATCCGATGCCGGTCGCCATCGGCTTTCATCCGTATTTCACCCTGACCGACGCGCCGCGCGACGACTGGCGGATCGCGATCGGCGCGCGCACCGAGTGGGTGCTGTCCGACGACAAGATCCCGACCGGCGAGATCCGCCCGATCGAGCAGCGCTTTCCCGACCCGCGCGCGGCGAAGCTCGGCGAGCACGATCTCGATCACGTGTTCGGCGATCTCGTCCGCGATCAGGCTGGCCGCGCCGTCATGTCCGTGACCGGCACGCGTGAGAAGCTGGAAGTCGTGTACGGTCCGAACTACCGCGCCTCGGTGGTCTATGCCCCGAAGGGGCGGGAGTTCATCTGCTTCGAGCCGATGGCCGGCATCACCAATGCGCTCAACCTCGCGCAGCGCGGCGTCTACAAAGAGGTGCAGTACGTGCAGCCGGGCCAGACCTGGCGTGAGAGTTTCTGGATTCGTCCCGCCGGCTTCTAGGAGACATGATGGGTGCGACCGTTCGAACCGCCGCGGTGATTGCCGCGTTGACACTTCTGTCGCCGCAGCCGGGTGCGCAGGCGCCGTCTGGCGCGACGACGATCGTCGGTGCCGAGGTGGCCGACGGCACCGGCGCGCCGCTGCGCCGCGCCAACGTCCGCTTCTCGGGCGACCGCATCGTTTCCGTCGGCACCGCGAAGCCCCAGTCGGCCGACACCGTCGTCGACGGCGCCGGCCTCGTCGTCTCTCCCGGCTTCATCGATATTCACAACCACTCGGAGCAGGGCCTGGCGACCGATCCGTCGGCTGCCTCGCAGATCGCGCAGGGCATCACCACGCTCCTCGTCGGCCCCGATGGCGGATCGCCCTGGCCGATCGGCGATTACCTGGCGGAACGCGGGCGCAGCCCGGCGACGGTGAACGTCGGCGCGTTCGTTGGCCACGCGACGGTGCGGCGGCAGGTGATGGGCGACGATTTCAAGCGCCCGGCGCGCCCCGACGAAGTCGCCAGGATGGCGACGCTGGTCGATCAGGCGATGCGCGAGGGCGCATTCGGATTGTCGAGCGGCCTCGAGTACGAGGTGGGCGGCTATGCCGAGACCAGCGAGATCGTCGAGCTGGCGAAGGTGGCGGCGCGCCACGGCGGCATCTACATGTCACACATCCGTGACGAAGCCGACAAGAGCTTCGAGGCGCTGCGCGAGGCGGTGGCGATTGGCGAGCGGGCGCACATCCCGGTGCAGATCTCGCACATCAAGCTGGGCACCGTCGGCGTCTGGCACCAGGCGAAGTCGGCGATCGCGCTGATCGAATCGGCGCAGGAGCGCGGCGTCGACGTCACCGCCGACGAGTACCCGTACAACGCGTGGAGCTCGACGATCACCGTCCTCGTCCCCGACAAGCGGTACGACTATCCGCCGAGCGTCGAGAAGGCGCTCGCCGATGTCGGCGGCGCTGCCAATGTCCTGATCGTCCGCCACGCGGCGCATCCCGACTACGAGTTCCGCACGCTCGACGCGGTGGCGAAGGACAACAAGATGTCGCCCGTCGAGCAGTTCATCCAGATCGTCAAGGACGGCGGCGCCGGCGTCGTCTGCACCTCGATGGTCGACGACGACATGCGCGCGTTCTATCAGCGGAAGTGGGTGATGGTCGGCAGCGACGGCGGCATCGGCGTGCGCCATCCGCGCGGCGCCGGCACCTTCCCGCGCGTGCTCGGCAAGTACGTCCGCGAGGAGCGGTGGCTGACGCTGCCCGAGGCGATCCGGAAGATGACCAGCGCGCCGGCCGATCGGCTGAAGCTCGCCGGCCGCGGGCGCATCGCCGCGGGCGCGATTGCCGATCTGGTGCTGTTGAACCCGAAGACGGTCATCGATCGCTCGACGTTCAGCGACCCCGGCATTCTGCCGACCGGGATCGAAAAAGTGTTCGTCGGTGGACAGCTGGTGTGGGACGCGGGCAAAGCCCAGGACACGAGGCCGGGAAAAGTGTTGAGCCGGAAGAACGGCGCGGCGGGAGGCTGAGCCCCCCGCCGATCGTGTCGGCGTCGCGGCTCAGTGTTTGGTGGCCTGCGGAATCTTCAGCACCTGGCCCGGCTTGATCTTGTCCGGGTCCTTCAGCTGATCCTTGTTGGCATTGAAGATGTCCATGTAGGCATTCGCGTCACCGAGGTGTTCCTTGGCGATCTTGCTGAGCGTGTCGCCCGACTTCACCGTGTAGGTGTTGCCGGCCCCTCCGGCGGCCGCACTCGCGCCAGCGCCGGTCGCCTTGATGTCGGCGACGATCTCGGTCTTCCAGTCGGGGATCGTCTTGATTGCGTCCCAAATCTTGTTGGCTTCTTCCTGTGTCTGGGTCGTGCCCTTGAAGTAGAGCTTCCCGTCACGTTCTTCCGCCGCCCCCTGCATTCTGAGATCTTTCGCCGTCTGGATCGCATAGTTGTACTTATCGCGTAGTCCCATGTCTCCTCCTTATCGTGCGAGGAGTGAGCAACGCCGCTGCCATCGCCGCCGCGTTGATGAGGTCCACTAGCGTTCGTCGGTGGCGGCCAGCGGCGGCACCGGCGTTTCTGGCGTAATTGGCGGTTTCCGCTTGTGGAACTCGGTCGCCTGCTCGAAGGCGCGGGCGAGCGCGAGCACTTTCGCCTCCGCGAAGCGCGGCCCGGCGATCATCAGCCCGACCGGCAATCCCGCCGAGGTGAAGCCGCACGGCACCGAGACGCAGGGAATCCCGTAGGTGTTGAACGCGCCGGTGTTTTCGAGCTCGGGATTGCGCGGCACGTCGGTCTCTTCGCGCTTGATCGAGGCGTCGACCGTGCGCGGCGTGCGGCGCCGCGTCGGCAGCACCACCACGTCGACGTCCCGGAACGCATCGTCGATCGTCCGGCGCAGCAGCTCGAGCCGCCAGTGCGACCGGATGTATTCGCCCGTCTTGGCATTGGCGCCGTTCTGCAGCGAACGCCGCGTCGGAATCATGTAGCGGCCCGGCATCCGGCCGACGATCTCCTCGTGATACGCGTAGGTTTCGGCGCCGACGGCAATGTCGCGCGTCGGCGGCAGCGTGACGTCCCTCATCCCGCGCGTCAGCTTGCCGATCACCCGCAGCGCCTCGTCGACGATGCGGGCGACGTCGGCGTCGAGGAGATCGAAAAAGGGCGCGCGTGCAATGCCGACGCGAAAGCCGTCCACCGGCTGCTTCATCGCCGCGACGTAGTCCTCGTTCGCATGCTGGACGCTGGCGATGTCGAGCCGATCGTAGCCGGCGAGCACCGTGAGCATCATCGCCGCGTCGGTGACCGTGCGCGTGATCGGCCCGCAGTGATCGAGCGAGACGACCAGCGGCACGATGCCGCGGATTGACACCAGGCCGTAGGTCGGCTTCAGGCCGACGACGCTGCAGTAGGACGCGGGTGTGCGGATGGAGCCGCCGGTGTCGGTGCCGAGCGCGCCGTAGCAGAGATCAGTGGCGACCGCGGCCGCCGATCCGCCGGACGATCCGCCCGGGTTGCGCTCGAGCGCCCACGGATTGCGCACCGGCCCGTAGTAGCTGGTCGCCGAGGTGCCGCCGAACGCGAACTCGTGCAGGTTCGCCTTGCCGACGACGATCGCGCCGGCGGCCGCGAGCCGGCGCGCGACTTCGGCGTCCTCCTCCGGCACGCGCTCGTCGTAGACCGCGCTGGCGGCGGTGGTCCGCACGCCGGCGGTATCGATGTTGTCCTTGAGCGCGATCGGGATGCCGTGCAGCGGGCCGCGCAGGCGGCCGGCGCGCTGCTCGGCGTCGAGCGTCTTCGCCTGCGCCAGCGCGGCGTCGCGGGTGACGGTGATGAAGGCGTTGATCTTCGGGTTGTAGACGTCGATGCGCGCGAGGCACGCCTGGACCAGCTCGGTCGCCGATACCTTGCCCGCCTTGATCCGCGCCGACGCCTCCTCGAGGGTGATCGCGGCGAGCGCATCGGAGGCGCCAGTGGACGCCGTTTTCGCGCCAGATGTCTGCGCCGCCTGCCGGGCCATGCTGGCCGCGGCGGCATGCCCGGAGTGAATGCCGAATGCGGCCGCGCCGGCCAGGGTCGCCGTGAAATCCCGCCGCGAGATTGTGCTCATGGGCGGTAACGATATGCGCTTTTTCCGCGCGACGGAAGGTGTCGCTCGGATGCCCCGCGGCCGGCGCCGAAGGCTATCGTTCGAAGGCGGCGCGCAGCAGCGCAATCGCGCGAGGCGCCTCCGACGGCAGGTCTTTCGACGCGGCTTCAACGCTGATGCGGCGGTTGTAGGCGATGGCGCGAAGGTTGGCGAAGAAGGGCGCGTAATCGTATTCGTCCCACGCCAGCGGAAAGACCCGGCCCTGTGGGTTGGCCATGTGCAGGTGGCGGATGTGCTCGCGCGCGCGGAGCACGATGGCCGGGTCCTCCCCTTCGCTGGCGAGATGATAGAAATCGATCATCAGCTGGAAGTTGGGGTGGTTGACGGCCGTGACCAGGTCGAGCCCGTCGGCCGCGGAGTTGATGATGTTCGTCTCCTGGCGGCGCAGCGGTTCGATCGCGATCGTGATGTCGTGGTTCCGCGCCTCGGCTGCGGCGCGGCGGCTGAAATCGACGAGCTGCTCGAACGCTGCATCTCTCGCAAACCCGTCGGGCACGCGCCGTGCGCCGCCGCTGCCGAAGACGACGAGCCCGATGCCGATCCGGGCGAGGCGTTCGAACGCCTTGCGCACGTATCGCGTTTGCTCATCCCGATCGACGGCGGGCCCGGTGACTTTCAGTGTGGCCGGGAGGAACAGGTTGGCGACTGGAGCCTGAAGCCCGACCTCGCGGATATGCGCGAGCGCCGACTCGAAGTCAGCGTCGGACAGCGCGGTGATTTCCGAGGTGGACAGCTCGACGTAGTCGAAGCCCGCCGCTTTGGCGCCGTCGATCCCTTTCAGCCCGGTGCAGAAGCCAACTTGAACCCGCTGATTCTGCCCCGACAACGAGGCGAGGGCCACGATGAGGAAGAGCGCCAACGGCGCCGCCGGGCTGCGTGCCATCGCGCGGCCATTCTACGCGAGGCGCGGCCGGCAGCGCGGAGCGATTGCCACGCCGGCGGGGTCGCTGCTAGATTGAACGCTTCTGGAGAGAGGAATCGCTATGGCCTACACGTATCACGAGCTCAAAGGCAAAACGATCCAGGAGCTGCGCGACATCGCCAAGGGCGTCGAGCAGCACGACGCGGTGCAGGGCTACTCGCAGATGAACAAGGAACACCTGCTGCCGGCGTTGTGCAAGGCGCTCGGCGTGCCGATCCACGAGCACCACGACGTGGTGGGGATCGACAAGCCGGCGATCAAGGCGAAGATGCGCGAGTTGAGGAAGAAGCGCGCCGAGGCGGTCGAGAAAGGCGATCACACGCTGCTGAAGAGCGTGCGTCGCCAGATCCACGGCCTGAACCGCCAGATCCGCAGCCACGTCGCCCGTTCGTAGACGGGCGCAAGTTCGAAGTTCGAAGTTCGAAGTACGAAGTGAGGGCAACTTCAGCTTACTTCTGACTTCGAACTTCAAACTTTCGCGACGGGCTGTTCTGTCCAGCAGCCCGTCACCTGGGACCGATGCTGCGCAGGAACACGATGACCGTCCAGATCTCGGTGTCGGTCATCTGTTCCGCGTAGCTCTCCATGTCGGCCGAGGTGCCGTCGTGGATCACGGAGAAGATCTCACCGTCGCTCGACCCGAAGTCCCACGTCGCATCCGTCAGATCCGCCGGCTGCCCACCGGCGCCCGCGCCGCCGCCGTCGCCTTTGCCGAGCGGACCGTGACAGCGGACGCATAACCGCGAGTAGAGCCGCTTGCCGGCGGCAATCGAATCGGGCGTCGAGGCAACCGGATTCGTCAGCTTCCGCGCCTCCGGATTCCCACCGCGCCGCGGCGCCGTCGGCGGAACCTTCACTTGACCGAGCGCGCCGTACGAAGCGCTGCAAATCAGGAGAGCGGAAAACGCGGCAACCTTGCGTGTCATGGACTTATTCGGCGGAGAAGCCGAACTGTTCGATCAAATATTCCGGATAGCTCGCCTGGAGCAGCAGAAACAGCTGGTTGACGAGATTGAGCCCGCGCTGCACCGCGTACGCGTGATGCGGTCCGCGCACCTGCAGCGAGAGCGTGAGGTGGCCGCCGCGCACGGCACACGCCGCCCGCATCCGCCGCGCGTCGAGCCGCCGGTGCGCCGGCACCGCGCTGCCGGCATGGTCGTCGACGACCGCTTTCAGATCGGAAACCAGCGCGCGGTTCGCGCCCACGCCGGGCAGCAGATCTTTGAACACCAGCGCGCCGGTCCTGGGCTCGAAGCTGAGCGACATCGGCCGGCGCGTGATCCAGGTGAACGAGAAGTTCTGGCGGCCGCCGCGCCCGGCGGAGATGCTCAGCCCCCGAAACACGCCGCGGTCGGCATAGCGTTGAAGAGCGGATGCGACGCCGTTCGCCGCGCGTCCCCGGGTCCGCTCCATCAGTGGTAGTACGACATCACGCCCGGCTCGATCTTCCCGAGCTGACCGGGCGGGAACTTCTCGCGATCCCAGAATTCCTTCTTGCCCTGGCAGTTCACGACCGACGGGCGGCTCTCCTTGACCGCGATGTCGTAGGCGCGCTGCAGCGCCGGCTTGAATTCCGACGGCCTGGTCACGTACTCGCCGTGCCCGCCGAGCGCCTCGGCGACCTTGTCGTAGCGCAGGTTCTCCTGGAAGAGATGAATCGGCAGCGCCCACGGCTCCCGCGACGCCTGCGTCCACGTCCCCCACGCGTTGTTGTTGTAGACGATGACGATGGCCGGCAGCTTGTGCTTGGCCATCGTGTCGATCTCCATCAGCGTGTAGCCGATGCCGGCATCGCCGGTGACGCAGATGATCGGGTGTCCTTTGTAGGCTGCCTGCACGCCAGCGCCGAGCTGCACGCCGGCGGCGACGCCAACCGCGTACGCCACGTCCGGACCGATCGCGCCGTACTGATAGGCGCCGTTCATGATCTGGCCCGGCCGGTAGCTGCGCAGCGCCCGCCGCGTGTAGCGCGCGATCCCGTAGCCGCCCGACGCAATCGTCGTCTCTTCTCGTGGAATCTTGCCGCCGTAGAGGAACTCGCCGAGCTCGGTGGCGATGACCGCCGGATGAACCGCGTCGGTGTAGGTCAGCGCGGTCTTGTAGTAGTCGAGGTTCTGATCCTCGAACTTCTTGCGCGCCGCTGCGATCTCGGCCAGCCACGAATCGTGCGTCATCTTCGGCACCGCGTCGGCGAGCGCTTCGAGCGCCGCCTTCTCGCACGAGACGATGCCGAGGTCGATCGGCATGTTGCGGCCGATGTCCTCGGCCGCCTGATCGATGCGGATGTACTTGGCATCGGGGCCGAACGCGAACTCGCCGACGATCGGCATGCAATGCTGGCCGACGAGGATCACCAGATCGGCGCTCGACAGGGCGCCGGGCGCCGCGTTGGCCGAGAGCGGGCTGGCGTCGGAGATCTGACCTTTCATCGCGCCGGACTCGACCACCGGGATCTGCGCCTTCTCGGCGACGCGCTTCAACGCGTCCCAGGCCCTGGCGTAGAAGACGCCGTTGCTCGAGACGATCATCGGCCGGCGCGCGGCCTTGATCAGCGCCACCGCCCTGGTGATGTCGGCCGGCGACGGGTGCGGCCGCGATTCGGTGCGGTAGCGGCTCTTGTCGTGGAAGTACTCGAGGTCGGTCGCGTCCTTGAACTTCGCCGACGCGACTTCGGCGGGGAAGTCGAGGTGCACCGGCTTGGGAACGCCGCTCTTCAGCTGCCGGAACGCATAGCCCGCGTACTCGTGCACGCGCTTCGGGTTGATCAGCCGCTTGCCGTACTTCTTCAACCCTTCCGTCGTCGGCTGCTGATAGCCGAGCTGAATGCCGGCCTCGGTGTCTTCCTGGTAGATCGACATGTTGCTGGCGAGCACCAGCAGCGGTGTTCGCGCCGCGTTGGCGCAGGCGATCGCGCAGATCATGTCGGTGAAGCCGGGCCCCTCGGTGCCGGAGCAGACCGCGATCTCGCCGGTGCTGCGGATGAAGGCGTCGGCGGCGTGGGCCATCGATCCTTCGTGGCGTCCGCCGTAGGCGGGGATGCCGGTCGAGGCGATTGCATGGATCACCGGGTAGTTGCCCGGGCAGGTGAAGAGCGCGGCGACGCCTTCGTCCTTGCACGCGCGCGCGAACACCTGCGCGCCGGTCATCGGGAAGTCGATCGCCGGCAGCGCCGCCGTGCGGGCCGCGGCAAATTCCGCGGGAATGCGGATCGCCGGCACCGCGGTGTCCGCGGCCGCCGCCGCGACCGTGCCTGCGCCGACTGCCGCCGCAGCGGTCGCGCCGGCGCCGCTCGCCGCCTGTTTCAGGAACGCCCGCCGGCTCACGCCGGCCTGGATGTCACGTTTCTTCATGATGCGTCACTCGTAGCGCAGCCCTTCAGGGCTGCCGGCGCGGCATTGGCAGGCCTGAAGGCCTGCGCTACGCGAGCCGCGCGCGATTTGAAACACACAGACTGAACGGTGGAGCTAAGTCTAGATCAACGCGCGCGGGGTTCGCCTATACTTTGCGCCGGAGCAACGCGCCATCATGTTCAGGATTTCGTGGCTCGCCGCCGCCCTCGCCGTTGCGCCCGCCGGTTTCGCCGCGGCGCAGGGCCAGACGCCGTCGATCCAGGGCAGAAGATAGCGGGAGTGGCCGAGCCGCTCATCCGCGACGTCTCGGACACCGCGCGCTGGATGGCGGTGTACCGGGCGCGCGAATCGGAACGGCCCGACGCGGTCTTCCACGACCCGTTCGCGCGTGCGCTGGCCGGCGAGCGCGGCGAGCGCATCGCGGCGGCGCTGCCGTTTGGCGACGAAAACGCCTGGTCGTTCGTCGCCCGCACCTATCTGTTCGATCGCATCGTCGCGCGGCAGGTGAAGGAGGGGTGCGATCTCGTCCTCAACCTCGCCGCCGGCCTCGACACGCGGCCCTACCGCATGGACCTGCCGGCCTCGCTGCGGTGGGTCGAGGTCGATCTCGCCGACATCCTCGACTACAAGGAAGCGGTGCTCGGCGACGCGCAGCCGCGCTGTGCGCTCGAGCGCGTCCGGCTCGATCTCTCCAACGCCGACGCGCGCCGCGGCCTGTTCGCGCGCATCGGCCGCACGGCGTCGCGAGCGCTGGTGATGGCCGAAGGCCTGCTCATCTACCTGATGCCGCACGAGGTCGGCGAGCTGTCGCAGGATCTCGCCGCGCCGCCGGGCATCGCCAACTGGGCGGTCGACATCTGCTCGCCGGGGCTGCTGGCGATGATGAAAGAGCGGATGTCGCGGATCGCGATCGAATCGGGCGCGCCGTTTCTCTTCGCGCCGCCGGAAGGGCCGGAGTTCTTCACGCCGTACGGGTGGACGGCCGTGTCGGTGCGATCGCTGCTCAAGACCGCCGGGAAGCTCGAACGGCTGCCGTTCGCCCTCCGCATGTTCTCGCTGCTGCCGGAGTCGCCAGGGCGACAGGGGAGCCGGCCGTGGGCCGCGGTCTGCCTGCTCGCACGAAGCTCAGCCGATTAGCCCTCCCGGCGCACGAACCGCCTCGATGCTACGCTGGGTCGCAACCGGAGGTCGGCTTGATGCGCGTCGCAGCGTGGGTCAGTGCAGTGCTCCTGGTTGGTTCCTGCACGGCCAGCGCGCAAGACCAGACTGCCGCAGTGCGCCCCGGCGAGCAGACGCTCAAGCGCCTGTCGATTGAAGACCTCTCGAGCATCGACGTCACCTCCACGCTGAAGCACGCGGAGCCGATCAGCATCTCGGCGGCCGCGATCGAGGTGATCACCGGCGAGGACATCCGCCGCGCCGGCATCACGATGCTGCCGGAAGCGCTGCGCCTCATCACCGGCGTTCAGGTGGCGCGCTTCGACGGGCGCACCTGGGCGATCAGCGCGCGCGGGTTCACCATCAGCACGGCCAACAAGCTCGTCGTCCTCGTCGACGGCCGCAGCATCTACACGCCGCTCTTCTCGGGCGTTTTCTGGGACGTGCAGGACCTGGTGCTCGAGGACGTCGATCGCATCGAAGTCGTGCGCGGCCCCGGGGCGACGCTGTGGGGCGCCAACGCGGTGAACGGCGTGATCAACATCGTCACCAAGCACTCGGCGCAGACCGAAGGGACGCTGGTGCAGGTTGGCGGCGGCAGCAATTTCGGCCAGACCAGCGTCCGCTACGGGTGGGGCCTCGCCCGCGACGGCGGCGTGCGGGTCTACGGCAAGTATCGCTACCGCGGCCCTCAGGTGTTCGCCGACGGCGCCAGCGCGCACGACCCGCTGCGCTCGGGGCAGGCCGGGTTCCGCATCGATCACGGCGCCGCCGGCCGCACGACGATGACGCTGCAGGGCGATGTCTACAAGGGCGCGATCGGCATCTTCGATCGGCCGGACAGCGACGTCGCGGGCGGCAATCTGCTTGGACGCGTCGCGCACACCTATGCCTCCGGGTCGCAGCTGCAGCTGCAGCTCTATTACGACGGCACCTACCGACGCGTGCCTCGCCAGTTCGCCGAGCATCGCGACACGTTCGATCTCGATTTCCAGTATCGAACCCGGGCCGGCGCCCGCCACGACCTGGTCGCCGGCGCGGGTTACCAGCTGATGCACGGGCACGCGGCGCCGAGCCAGGTGCTGTTCTTCGACCCGGAGACGCGCACCTCGCCGCTCGTCAACCTCTTCGCGCAGGACGAGATCACGCTCGTGCCCAACCGCGTGGCCGTGATCGTCGGGTCGAAGGTCGAGCACAACGACTACACCGGGTTCGAGTTCCAGCCGACGGTGCGGGCGCGATGGACGCCGGGGCAGGGCGATACGCTGTGGGGCGCGGTGTCACGCGCGGTGCGGATGCCGACGCGGTTCGATTCCGATCTCCGCATCACGGGTGTGTTGCCGTTCGTATTCCTTCGCGGCGACGCGGGGTTCGTTTCCGAGACGGTCATCTCGCACGAGGTCGGGTACCGGCGGCGGTTCGGCTCGACCGCATCCGTCGACGTCGCGACGTTCTACAACCACTACGATCACCTGCGGACGCAGGAGCCGGCGCCGCAGCCGCCGGGCTTTCCCATCGTGCTGGCCAACAACATGGGAGCGCGCACCTCGGGCGTCGAGCTGACCGCGGAGTTCGAGCCGGCAGGGATGGTGCGCGTGCATGGCGGCTACACCTTTCTGTCGGAGAAGTTCCGGCTCGAGCCAGGAAGCCGCGATCTGACCAGCGGCGTCTCCGAATTCAACGACCCGGCGCACCAGGTGTGGCTGCGCTCCTCGATCAACCTGCCGCGCGATCTGGAGGCCGACGCGGTGTTCCGGTTCGTCGGCGCGCTGCCGCATCCCGCGATTGCACGCTACACCGAGCTGACGCTGCGCGCCGGGTGGCGGCGCGGCGCCACCGAGTTGTCGATCGTCGGCGACAACCTGCTGCACGATCACCATCCCGAGTTCAGCACCCTGACGCCGCCGGAGGAATTCCTGCGCAGCGTGTTCGGCCAGGTGACGTGGCGTTTCTGACGTGGCGGCGCAGGCTGGCGATCGCGGCGGCCGCCGCGCTCGTCGCCGCCTGCCCGGCTGCCCCTCGTGCCCAGCGCAGCCTCGAGTACGAGGTCAAGGCGGCGTTCCTCTTCAACTTCGTGCAGTTCGTCGAGTGGCCGGGCGAATCGATGCGCGCCGGGGAGCCGTTTCGCATCTGCCTCGCGGGCGAGAACCCGTTCGGCGGCGTGCTCGAGCGTACGGTCGCCGGCGAGCAGGCCGCCGGCCGGCCGATCGAGGTTGAGGCGATCGCCGCCGACGCGCCGCCGTCGCGGTGCCAGGTGCTGTTCGTGCCGCGAACGCTGGCGGCGCGCGCGCCCACGATCCTCCGTACCGTCGGCACGCTGCCAATCCTGACGGTCGGCGAATCGGCGCGCTTCCTCGAGGCCGGCGGCCTGGTCGATTTCGTCGTCGAAGGCGGCCACGTCCGCTTCGACATCAACGCCGACGCCGCGGCCGCGCGCGGCCTGCGCATCAGCTCGAAACTGCTCCGCGTCGCGCGATCGACCGGCGGCACCGACCGGCGGGAGCGGTGATGCGGCCGCTTCGCGACGTCCCGATTCGCCGCAAGCTGGCCGTCATCGCCATCGCCATCAGCACCTGCGCCCTGCTGGTGATCAGCGCCGTCTTCCTCGCGACGACGTACATCGTCGTGCGCGCGTCGGTGCGCAGCGACCTGATCGCCCAGGCGGCGATCGTCGCCGACAATTCGACCGCGGCGCTGGCGTTCGCCGACGCGGCGGCGGCCACCGAGACGCTGCAGGCGCTGCGCGCCAAGCGTTCGATCGACCTCGCCTGCGTCTACGGCCGCGAGGGCGCGCTCTTCGCCGAGTCGCGGCGCGGCGAGGGTCAGCCGCCGTGCCCGCCGCAGGCGCCCTCGTCGGAGCTGGACGAGATCACCTTCGATCAGGTGCGCGAGGCGCGCGCGATCATGCTCGGACCGCGGCGCATCGGCACCTTCTACCTGGTGGGCAACCTGGACGAAGTGTGGAGGCGGATGGCGATCCAGTCCACGGCGACGTTCATCGGCATTCTCCTCGCCTCGCTGGCGGCATTCTTTGTCACCCGCCGCCTGCAGGATGTGATCGCCAGGCCGGTGTCCAATCTTGCCGCCACTGCGGGGGAGATCTCGAAACGCGGCGACTACTCGCTGCGCGCGGAGAAGGAGGGGGCCGACGAGGTCGGGACGCTGGTCGACGCCTTCAACGAGATGGTCGGCCAGGTGCAGCGGCGCGAATCGGAGCGCAGCGCGCTGCTGCGCCGGGAGCAGGAAGCGAACCGGCTGAAGGACGAATTCCTCGCCGCGCTGTCGCACGAGCTGCGCACGCCGCTGAATGCGATCCTCGGCTGGATCCAGATCCTGCGCGCCGCACCGCCGGCGCCGGACGTGTATGAGAAGGCGATGTCCAGCCTGGAGCGCAATGCCCGCGCGCAAACCAGGCTGACCGAGGATCTGCTGGACGTCTCGCGGATCATCAGCGGCAAGCTGCACCTGGTGCTGGCGCCGGTCGATTTCGGTGGCGCGGTCGAGTCGGCGGTCGACGCGATCAGGCCGGCGGCGCAGGCCAAGCAGATCGAGATGGCGCTGGCGCGCAGCGGTGGCGCGTGCCGGGTCAACGGCGACGTCGATCGCCTGCGGCAGGTGGTGTCGAACCTGCTGTCGAACGCGGTGAAGTTCACGCCGCACGGCGGCCGCATCGACGTGATGTTGTCGGCCACGGCGTTGAGCTGCGAGCTGGTGGTGCGCGACAACGGCATCGGCATCGAGCCGGAGTTCCTGCCCTATGTGTTCGATCGCTTCCGGCAGGCCGACGGCTCGATGACGCGCCAGCACGGCGGCCTCGGCCTCGGGCTGGCGATCGTGCGCGAAATCACGCTGGCCCACGGCGGCCAGGTGCGCGTCGAGAGCAGCGGCGCCGGGCAGGGCACGGCCTTCTTCCTGTCGCTGCCTGTCGCGCCCGCGGCGGTGGCCGCTGCCGGCGAACGCGGGCCCGCGGCGGCGCCGCGGCTCGATACGCTCGCGGTGCTGGTGGTGGACGACGATCCTGATGCGCGGGAGCTGGCGAAGCTGGCGCTGACCAGCGCCGGCGCCGCGGTCGTCGATGCCGACGGGGCAGAGGAGGCGCTGGCACGGTGCGCCGAGCGCCGGTTCGACGTCCTCGTGTGCGACATCGCGATGCCGGGACTCGACGGCTACGCGCTGCTAAGACACATCCGCGCGCGCGACGTCCACGGCCGGTTCACGCCGGCCGTCGCCGTGAGCGCGTTCGCCGATCGCGCAGCGACGGCGCGCGCCCGCGACGCCGGCTACCAGCGCTTTGTCGCCAAGCCGTACGACTTCGGCGATCTCGTGGCGGCGGTGAACGACGTCTCGCGCTTGAGCGTTTAGCTCAGAGTCAGCTTTCAAAATTGACGTGTAGCGCAGCCCTTCAGGGCTGCCCGCGCATGACGTGTAGCGCAGCCCTTCAGGGCTGCCCGCTGACGTGTAGCGCAGCCCTTTCCGCCTTCGCTGAAGCTACGGCGGACCCGCCATAGCCTTGGCGACGGCGGGCAGGGCTGCCCGCGCAGCGGTTGGCAGGCCTAAAGGCCTGCGCTACGAGCCGCGCGCAACACGCTAGCCTCGGTTTTTGAACACCAGGTAGGGATCGAGCGGCTTCCCCTTCCACCACCGGCCGGTTTCATCCAGCTCGAAGACGGCGAAGTGCAGATGCGGCGTATTCGGCGGCGCGTTCCCCGACGTGCCGACGTAGCCGATGACGTCGCCCTGCTTCACGATCTGCCCTTCGTGGACGTCGGCATATTTCTCGAGGTGGGCGTAGTAGTAGGCGAGGCGGCCGGTCGGATCGTACTGGTAGATGGTGTGGCCGCCCGCCTTGCTGTCGAACAGCTTGGCGATCGTGCCGTTGTCGACCGCCAGCACCGGCGTGTTGCGCGGCGAGAGGATGTCGACCGCTTCGTGCTGGCGCTCGCCGCGCCGCTCGACGAAGCCGCCCCTGAACGATTCGATCTCGACGCCGTCGATCGGCACGCGCAGCCGCTCGGCCGACACGACGCCGGTGGTCGCGGCGACAGTCGGCACCGCCGCGTGGCGATCCGCCGCGGCTCTCGCGACGCCGGCGCGAGCGGAGGGCGCGGCGCCAATCCGCGACTCCTGCGCCGCACGCGCCGTGTCGCGAACGCCGGGTTCGGCTCGCACGTACTTCATCCGCAGCAGGCCGTCGGCGAGCAGCCCGGCGCAGAAGCACGCCATCAGCGCGCAGCCGGCGCGAATGCGCCACTCCCAGTCGGCGCGGCGCGTCGTCACCGGAACTCCACCGGCGTGCCGGGCTTGACGAGCGACGCAACCTTTTTCGCGTCCCAGTTGGTCAGCCGCACGCAGCCGTGCGATTCGGTATGCCCGACGTGTCCGGGCTCGGGCGTCCCGTGGATGCCGTAGTGTTCGAGGTCGAGCGAGATCCAGACGACGCCGACAGGGTTGTTGGGACCGGCGGGAATCTTCGCTTTCTCGTCTTTCGGCTTGGCGTCCCAGAAAAGATCGGGGTTGTAGTGGAACGGCGGCCGCCAGCCGACGCCGAGCACTTTGTAGTTGCCCGGCGGCAGGGGATCGTGAACGCTGCCGCTCGACACCGGCGCGTAGAAGACGAGCGTCCCGTCGCCGCGGATCGCGCGCAGCGACGACTCTTCTTTCGAGACCACGATCTTCAGATCGCCGGCGGCCGCGTCCGCCGCTGGCTTGCTGACCGGATCGAACGGCTCGATCTTCGGCACCTTGATCTCGCGGCCGGCAGCCATCGGCACGCCGCGATTCAACTGGGCGAGCAATTCCGGCGAAATGTGAAAACGTTCGGCGAGCAACTCGGCCGGCGAGCGATACTCGAGCGTCGAAAGCTTCGCCTGATCGACCAGGTGCGGCGGGATGCGCGGCTCGAACGGGCCTTTGAGATCGGCCTCAGTGATGGTGTAGGTCGTGAACGTCGCGTCGCTGCTGCTGCCGCCGAGCGCCTCCCAGGTCGGGCAGTCGGGTGTGCCCGTCGCCAGCTTGCGCGCCGATTGAAACGCTGCCAGCGCGCGGGAAAAATTCGCGCCCTGTTTCCCGTCGATCTCTCCGCTGGAGAAGCCCTTGCGATCGAGAAGCACCTGGAAGCCGACGAGGTCGCCGCACGGCAACGCGGCGGGCGATGGTGCGGAAGCCTTTTTCTTTGCCGGCTGGTGCTTTGCCGGCTGCTGCTTTGCGGGTTGCCCGGCAGCGGTCGCGGCAACCATCAAAACGGCCGCGAAAGTGGCGCCGAGCTGAGCGGTACACAGCCTCATGCGGGTCGAAACTGCACGACCCATACCGTGGCCGCCTCAGCCGACGACCCTATCCGATCAACCCATACACTCGAACCTGATTGACCCGCCTGACCTGCCCGGCTCACCTGACCTCATCGCACCGCCTTGATGATCGCCTCCATATGGCTCAGGTATTTCTCGAACGCGCGCCGGCCGGCTCCGGTCAGCCGGTACTCGGTCTGTGTTCGCGCATCGTCGGTTTTCTCGCAGGCGATGTACTCCGCGTCTTCGAGCTTGCGCGCGTGGACGCTGAGATTGCCGTCGGTCGTCTGCAGGAGGCGCTTCAGATCGTTGAACGTGAGGCGCTCGTTCACGGCGAGCGCGCCGACGATTCCCAGCCGCAGGCGCTCGTGAATCAGGCGATCGAGCTCGAGCGGGCTGCGCCGCCGGCTGTCGCCTTCGACCCTCGCCTTGCCGTCAGACTTCGGCCGCACCCGGAAGTAGCCGGCCGCTGCGCTCTTAGCCACCGTAGTTCCTCGCGATTACCAGGCCGAACACGATATGCAGCCCGCCGAAGCCGGCGGCCATCATCCAGTGGCCCCACGATGCCGGCGCCGCAAACGCGGCGGTGCCGAGCGCCATGAAGCACAGCCCCATCACCGGTACGAGGCGGACCGAGAACGCGCCGCCGGTCGCGACGGCGGTTCCGTAGAGCAGGAGCCAGCAGGCCGGCAGCCGCGCATTCAGATCGGTGCCGGCGAACACCGCCGTCAGCACGACGCCCGCGGCCATCGGCGGCGCGAACGCCAGCGCGAAGCGCAGCGCGGGACCGCTGGCAGAGAGCGGCGCGCCCGACCTTCGCGCTTTGATGACGATCGTGACCGTCGCGATCGCCGCGGCGGCGACGGCATCGGCAAGCCAGATCGTCAGCCATCGCCACGACCCGTCGGGCCGGCCGGCGAATGCCGACGCGGCAAGCGCGCTGATGCCCATCAGGACGCCGCCCCAGCCCGGCACCGCGGTGAAGGCCGTCGCCCTCGCCATCGCGTCGCGGATGAAGCGCAGATCGGCGGCGGCATGGGCGTGGATCGGGTAGACGCGGCCCGGCATGCGCGCTTTATAACACAGAGGCGGGCCGGGCGATCAGGCGGGCGGCGCCGGCTGCGCGCGGAGCAGCAGCACCGGCACCTTGACCAGGTGACGGACGCGATCGGCGGTGGCGCCGAGCAGGATGTCCTTGACGAAGCGGTGGCCGTGCGTCGACATCGCGATCAGATCGACGCCCTGCTCTTCGCTCGCTTTGATCAGTTCGGTCGCGGGGTCGCCCATGGCGAGGCGCGTCTCGACCCTGAGCCCGCGAGCGCTGAGGTCGCCGCGCAGCTGGTCGAGATAGCGCCGATCCGACTGCATCTCCTCCGACTCGCGCAGCTTGAGCTGATCGAAGTTGCGCGCCGCCCAGCCGTCGGCGACGTGCACCAGCAGCAGCTCGGCGCCGGTCAGCCGCGCGAGCTCGGAGACGTGGGTGAGGATGGTGTTGTCGGCGGGCGAATTCTCGATCGCCACCAGGATCCGACGGTACATCAGAGGCTCACGAAAGTCCGATAGAGCAGATACACGTTCAGCGCGCCGATGACGATCGCCACCATCCAGGCCAGCGCCTTCACCCACGGCGGGTTGACGAAGCGCCCCATTTTCTTCGCGTCGCTGGTGAACATCACCAGCGGAAACACCGCGAACGGCAGCTGCAGGCTCAGGACCACCTGGCTGAGGATCAGCAGCGGTCCGGCGCCCTGCTCGCCGTAGATGTAGACCACGATCACCGCCGGGATGATGGCGATCAGGCGCGTCACCAGCCGTCGCAGCCACGGCCGGATGCGCAGGTTGATGAATCCCTCCATCACGATCTGGCCGGCCAGCGTGCCGGTGAGCGTCGCGTTCTGGCCAGAGCAGAGCAGCGCCACCGCGAACAGCACGCTCGCCATCGTCGTGCCGAGCAGCGGCGTGAGCAGCGCGTAGGCGTCGCCGATGTCGGCGACGTTCTCGTTGCCGCTGCCGTGGAACACCGCCGCCGCCATCACCAGGATCGCGCCGTTGATGAAGAGCGCGAACATCAGCGCGACGGCGGAATCGATCGAGGCGAAGCGGATCGCCTCGCCGCGGCTGGCCGGGGTGTCGCCGTACTTGCGCGTCTGCACGATCGACGAGTGCAGGTAGAGGTTGTGCGGCATCACCGTCGCGCCGAGGATGCCGATGGCGATGTAGAGCATGTCGCCGTTGCGGAGGATCTCGGTCGTCGGGATGAAGCCGGCGGCGACCGCCGTCAGATCCGGGCGCGCCAGCCAGAGCTCCACCGCGAACGATCCGGCGATGAGCAGGATCAACGCCACCACCAGCGCCTCGACGTAGCGGAAGCCTTTGTGCTGCAGGAACAGCACGATCAACACGTCGAGCGCGGTCAGGCAGACGCCCCAGATCAGCGGCAGGTGGAACAGCAGGTTGAGCGCGATCGCCGCGCCGATCACCTCGGCCAGGTCGCAGGCGGCAATCGCGATTTCGCAGAGCACCCAGAGGACGAAGGTGACCGGCCTGGAGTAGCTGTCGCGGCAGGCCTGCGCCAGGTCGCGCCCGCTGGCGATGCCGAGGCGCGCGGCCAGCGCCTGCAGCAGGATCGCCATCAGGTTGGAGATCATGATGACGCTGAGCAGGGTGTAGCCGTAGCGCGCGCCGCCGGCAAGGTCAGTCGCCCAATTGCCAGGGTCCATGTAGCCGACGGCGACGAGATAACCGGGACCCGCGAAGGCGAACAACTTGCGCCAGAACCCCGCGTTGGCGGGGACCGCCACGGAGCCATGCACTTCGGGCAGGCTTCGGTTGCTGGGCGGCAGGCGCCAGCCGGGTTGCGTCGGGAATTCAGATTCCATGCGTTCTAATTTTTGATGACTCAAAACTATAACATGGAAAGTTCCGCGAGCCGGTCTCTTTTTCAGCCCGCGTGCGCCGGGGACGCGTCATTCGGCGGCACGATGATCCTTGAAGCGCTCGCGCAGCTCGCTCTTCTTGAACTTGCCAGCCGATGTCCGCGGAATCGCCTCGATGAACTCGAAGGCGTCCGGCAGCCAGAACTTCGAGAAGCTCGGCGCGAGAAACTCCTTCAGTTCTGCGGGCGACGCGGTCGCGCCCGGCTTCAGCACGACGGCCGCCAGCGGGCGTTCGCTCCACCTGGCGCTGGCGACCGGGATGACCGCCGCCTCGGCGACCGCCGGATGACCCATCAGCGCGCACTCCAGCGCCACCGAGCTGATCCACTCGCCGCCCGACTTGATCAAATCCTTCGTCCGGTCCTGCACCTGGATGGTCGCGTCGCGATCGATGGTGACGATGTCGCCGGTCTTGAACCAGCCGTCATCGGTGAATCGGTCGGCGGAATCGGGCCGGTTGTAGTACGCGCGGGCAATCCACGGCCCACGCACCTCGAGTTCGCCCATGGTCTTGCCATCCCAGGGGACGAGCCCGTCTTCGTTGCGCGCGCGGATCTCGACAAACGGCGCCGGCCGTCCCTGCGTCGCGCGGTAAGCGAACCGCACCGCATCCGATGCGTCGTTCATCGCCGGCGGGCATTGGGCGACGGTTCCGAGCGGCGCCATTTCCGTCATCCCCCAGGCCTGGTAGATCCGCAGGCCGTAGCGCTTCTCGAATGCCTCGATCAGCGCCTGCGGCACGGCGGAGCCGCCGACATACATCGCGCGAATCGAGGAGAGGTCGAACTTGCCCGGGTTGGCGTCGAGGTATTGCAGCACGCCCATCCAGATCGTCGGCACGCCGCCGGTCACCGTGACGCGCTCGGTGTGGAACAGATCGACGAGGCTCGCCGGGTCGAGGTGCGGCCCCGGCATCACGAACTTCGCCCCCACCATCACCGCCGAAAACGGCATGCCCCACGCGTTGGCGTGAAACATCGGCACGACCGGCAGGACGACGTCGTGCTCGTGGATCCCCATGCAGTGATTGAGCGAGAGGCCGAGCGTGTGGAGTACCAGCGAGCGGTGCGAGTAGAGCACGCCCTTCGGGTTGCCGGTGGTGCCGGTGGTGTAGCACATCGCCGCCGCGTCGTTTTCGTCGGGGTCGGCCAGGTTGTCCGCCGGCGTCGCCTGCGCGATCAGCGCCTCGTAATCGAGGCATCCGTCGGGCACCGGCCTGGTGGCGCCGGCGATGATCACGATCGGCACGTTGACGCGCGGCCGCACCTGCTCCCACAGCGGCAGCAGGCTTTCGTCGACGAGGACCGCGCGATCGGCGGCGTGGTTGACGATGTAGGCGAGCTCCTCGGGATGGAGCCGCAGGTTGAGCGTGTGCATCACGCCGCCCATCAGCGGGATGCCGAAGTAGGCCTCGAGGTGCGGTCCGTGGTTCCAGGCGAGGGTGGCGACGCGATCGCCGGGCCTGACGCCGAGGTCGACGAGCGCGCGGGCGAAGCGCCGGGCGCGGAGGGCGAACTCGCCGTAGGTGTAGCGGTGGATGGACTTGTCGGCGTGACGCCAGGCGACTTCGTGGCGTGGGTAGATGGACTCCGCGCGGCGGAAGATGGTCGACAGGGTCAGCGGGTAATCCATCATCAGGCCGTTCATGCGGCGGATTGTATGCGGAAAGCGGCCGCGGGTTTCGCAGTGGCCGGGACAGTCGCGCGGCATTCCCGACGGTGGGGCGTGAGGCGGCTCCGGCGCGTCGAGACCGCCTGACCCCCGCGCCCTGAGACGGTGTCGCAGACCGTCTCCGACACCGTGTCGCAGACCGTCTCCGACACCGTGTCGCAGACCGTCTCCGACACCGAGGTCCACCATTCCTGACACCGCCGCGGTCCACGTCCCTGACGAGTCGGAGATATGTAGGCACGGTGCCGCGCACCGGACCCCGCACCGGGGCGCGTAGTGCTGAAGGTGCCCTCCGACAACCTCCCAGATGGTCTGGCGACACGCACATCCGGCCGGGCCTCGGCGATCACCCGCAGCCGCCGCTGGCGTGGGCGTCGCCAACCGTCGCCCCGGACGGTGCCGCGCAACTGCGACACCCACGCAGACGCAGGCGGTGCCGCAGACCGTCTCCGACACCGCGGTGCCGCAGACCGTCTCCGACACCGTCTCGCAGACCGTCTCCGACACCGTCTCG
>Ga0207708_10000882_pt1 | contig 22535 bp, 24 predicted proteins | sample KBSK5101metaG_FD_184340 | JGI IMG/M metagenome (GOLD analysis project Ga0207708, IMG submission 184340) | Corn, switchgrass and miscanthus rhizosphere microbial communities from Kellogg Biological Station, Michigan, USA - KBS K5-10-1 metaG... | ecosystem: Host-associated > Plants > Roots >...
CGACTACATGAAGGTCGACAAGGCGCGCGGGATGAACATCTCGGTCGTCACCACGGCGAAGACCGACGAGGAGTCGCGCAAGCTGCTGCAGCTCCTCGGTATGCCGTTCAGGGCGTCGTAGACGCGTTATCAAGAGAAGACGAATTCATGGCCACGACCGCGAAGATCGCCAAGGAAACGAAGTCGCCGAAGTTCAAGATCCGGCTGCGCAACCGCTGCCGCCGCTGCGGCCGCCCGCGCGCCTACCTGCGCAAGTTCGCGCTGTGCCGCCTCTGCTTCCGCCAGCTCGCGCTGGAGGGGGACATCGCAGGCGTGACCAAGAGTAGCTGGTAACCGGCTACCGGCATCAGGCAACTGGCAACTGGAAACTGAAATATGACTGACCCGATCGCAGACATGCTCGCCCGAATCCGCAACGCGACCCAGTCGCGGCATCCTCGCGTCGATATGCCGCTGTCGCGCCTGAAGGTGGAGATTGCGAAGATCCTGGAGAGCGAAGGCTACATTCAGGGCTACAAGGTGGTCGAGCCGAAGGACGGCGAGGCGCAGGGCATCCTGCGCGTGGTCCTGAAGTACGGGCCGCGCGGCGAGAAGATCATCACCGGCATCGAGCGCGTCAGCCGCCCGGGACGCCGCGTCTACTTCGGCCGTGACGACGTCCCGGACGTCCTCGCCGGCCTCGGCACGAGCATCCTGACCACGTCGCGCGGCGTCATGACCGGCCGCGAAGCGGTCAAGGCGGGCGTCGGCGGCGAAGTCCTCTGCAACGTCTGGTAATTCCATCATGTCGAGAATTGGCAAAAAAATCATCGCCGTCCCCAAGGGCGTGAAGATCGACGTCAAGCCTGGCGCGGTCGAGGTGCAGGGGCCGAAGGGCAAGCTGCTCCAGCCGCTGCCGCCGGGCATCGGCTTCGAGCTCGCCGGCGACCAGCTGCAGGCCAAGACGCTGCGTGAAGACCCCGAGCTGGGCAAGTTCCACGGCCTCGCCCGCAGCCTCGTCGCCAACGCCGTCAAGGGCGTGACCGACGGCTTCCGCAAGGACCTCGACATTGTCGGCGTCGGCTACCGCGCGGAAGTGAAGGGCAAGCAGGTCCACTTCGCGCTGGGCTACTCGCACCCGGTGGTGTTCGACATCCCCAACGGGATCGACGTCGCCATCGACAAGCAGACGCACGTCACCGTCACCGGCATCGACCGCCAGCTGGTCGGCCAGGTGGCCGCCGACATCCGCTCGCTGCGCAAGCCCGATCCCTACAAGCAGAAGGGCGTGCGCTACACGGGTGAAGTGCTGAAGAAGAAGGCCGGCAAGACCGGGGCTAAATAACGCCATGAAGATCAAGACCACGAAGGATCGACGGAAGCGGATCTCGCTGCGCCAGCGCAAGCGGATCAACGGCACCTCGGAGCGGCCGCGGCTGCGCGTGTTCCGCAGCGTCTCGCACATCTACGTCCAGGTCATCGACGACCTGAGCGGGACGACGCTGGCTTCGGCGGCGAGCACCGAGCCGTCGCTGAAGACGGTGTTCAGCAGCAAGGTCAGCGGCGGCAACGTCGCCGGCGCCAAGGCGCTCGGCAAGACCATCGCCGAGCGGCTGAAGGAAAAAGGGATCAACCGCGTCGTGTTCGATCGCGGCGGCTACCTCTATCACGGGCGGATCAAGGCAGTCGCGGACGCCGCGCGCGAAGCGGGGCTGGAGTTCTAGGCCGCAGGTCAACACGGACAGACACGGATTTTTATGATCGAGACCAGAGAAAAGATCGACGCGTCGCAGCTGGACCTGAAGGACACCGTCGTCAACATCAGCCGCGTGACCAAGGTCGTCAAGGGCGGCAAGAACCTGAGCTTCAGCGCGCTGGTCGTCGTCGGTGACGGCCACGGCGTGGTCGGCTTCGGGGTCGGCAAGGCGAAGGAAGTCCCCTCGGCGATCAAGAAGGGGATCGAGGCGGCGAAGAAGTCGCTGATCCGCGTGCCGCTGAAGGGCACGACCGTGCCGCACCCGGTCCTGGGACGCTTCGGCGCCGGGCAGGTGCTGCTCAAGCCGGCGCCGGACGGCACCGGCATCATCGCCGGCGGCGCGGTGCGCGCCGTCGTCGAGTCGGCCGGCATCCAGAACGTGCTGACCAAGTCGATCGGATCGGCCAACCACCACAACGTGGTGCGGGCGACCTTCCAGGGGCTGATGGAACTGCGCGAGCCGGGCAGCGTGCTGAGGCTGCGCGGCCGCGAAGAAGAGCCGGCGGGGACACGATAATGGCGGCGACCACGAAGAAGGCGGCGGCGAAGCAGGACGGCGGCAAGCGGCTGACGATCACGCTCCGCAAGAGCACGATCGGCTTCAACCGGAACCAGGCGAGGGTCGTCGAGGGCATGGGCCTGCGGCGCATCGGCCACTCGGTGGAGCTGCCGGACACGGCGGCGACACGAGGCATGATCTTGAAGGTCCGTCACCTGGTGGAAGTCGGGGAGTAGGGCGATGAATCTGAGTAATCTGCGTCCGCCGAAGGGCGCCAAGCACGCGAAGAAGCGGATCGGCCGCGGCCAGGGATCGGGCAACGGCAAGACCGCGGGGCGCGGGCACAAGGGCGCGAAGTCGCGTTCGGGCTTCAAGCACAAGCGCGGGTTCGAAGGCGGCCAGATGCCGCTGCACCGCCGCGTGCCGAAGCGCGGGTTCCACAACCCGTTCCGCGTCGAGTACGAAGTGGTCAACCTCGACGCGATCGCGGAGCGCTTCGACGCCGGCAGCGACGTCACGCCGGAGCTGCTGCGCGAGCACGGCCTGGTCGGCCGCACCGGCAACATCAAGGTGCTCGCCCGCGGCGACATCTCGAAGAAGCTGACGATTCGCGCCCACAAGTTCAGCGGCAAGGCCGCCGAGAAGATCGCGGCGGCGGGCGGCACGGCGGAAGTTCTCGCGTAGCCGGGGCACCATATGCTCAGTGAATCACTGAAGAACATCTTTGCGGTGTCGGACCTGCGCAAGCGGGTGCTGTTCACGCTCGGCCTGCTGGCCGTGTACCGCGTCGGGGGACACATCCCGACGCCGGGGGTGAACTCCGAGGCCCTGCAGCTGCTGGCGGATCAGGCGGCCAACACGATGTTCGGCCTCTACGACATGTTCTCCGGGAAGAACCTGTCGCAGATGACGATCTTCGCGCTGGGCATCATGCCGTATATCAGCGCCTCGATCATCCTGCAGCTGCTGACGGTCGTGTGGCCGTACCTCGAGCGCCTCTCGAAGGAAGGGGAACTGGGGCGGCGCAAGATCACCCAGTACACGCGCTACGGCACGATCGTCCTGAGCGTGGTCCAGGCGCTGGGCATCGCGCTCTACCTGGAGCACCAGACCAACATCGCCGGCGGGCTGCCGCTGGTCTACAGCCCGGGCTGGGGCTTCCGGCTGATGACGGTGCTGACGCTGACCACGGGCACGGCGTTCATCATGTGGCTCGGCGAGCAGATCACCGAGCGCGGCATCGGCAACGGCATGTCGCTCATCATCTACGCGGGGATCGTCGTCAACTTCCCGCACGCGGTGCTGTCGACGGTCGAGCAGATGCGCCTCGGCCAGCTCGGGCTGATCCGGGTGCTGATCCTGGTCATCCTGATGGTGCTGGTGGTGGCGGCGATCATCTTCGTCGAGCGCGGCCACCGGCGGGTCACGGTGCAGTACGCCAAGCGGGTGGTCGGGCGGCGGATGTACGGCGGCTCGAGCACGCACATCCCGCTCAAGGTGAACACCGGCGGCGTCATCCCGGTCATCTTCGCCTCGTCGATCCTGGCCTTCCCGATGACGATGCAGGGGATGACCGCGGAAGGGTCGTTCATGCGCCGCGCCATCGACCAGATCAACTACGGGATGCCGCTGCACAACCTGCTCTACCTGGTCGGCATCATCTTCTTCTGCTACTTCTACACGGCGATCATCTTCAACCCCGATGACGTCGCCGAGAACATGCGGAAGTACGGCGGCTTCGTGCCGGGCATCCGCCCGGGCAAGCGGACGGCGGAGTACATCGACACGATCCTGACCCGCATCACGCTGGTCGGCGCGATCTACCTCGCGGTCGTGGCGCTGCTGCCGCAGTTCCTGATCAGCGGCTTCAAGGTGGCGCCGATCCCGTTCATCGGCGAGTGGCTGGACCGCTACATTCCGACCTTCATCACGCAGGGCATGGGGGTGCAGTTCTACTTCGGCGGCACCTCGCTGCTGATCATCGTCGGCGTGGCGATGGACACCGTGCAGCAGGTCGAGTCGCAGCTGATCATGCGCCACTATGACGGCTTCATGAAGAAGACGCGCATCCGCGGGCGCCGGGGCCAGTAGTGATGCGCAAGCGCGCGGGCGTGGCGCTGAACGTGGTCATGCTCGGCCCCCCGGGTGCCGGAAAGGGAACGCAGGCGGAGCGCTTCGCGCGCACGCACGGGCTGCCGAAGATCTCGACCGGCGACATCCTGCGCGAAGCGATCCACGCGGACACGCCGCTCGGCCGCTCGGCCAAGACGACGATTTACTCGGGCGCCCTGGTCGGCGACGACGTGATGATCGGGATCGTCGGGGAACGCCTGTCGCGTCCCGACACCCGGCCCGGGTTCGTGCTCGACGGCTTTCCGCGGACGGTGGCGCAGGCGACCGCGCTCGACGACCTGATGGCCGGCCGCGGCCCGCTGGTGGTGGTCGACATCGTGGTGCCGGAAGAGGTGCTGCTGCGGCGGCTGGCGGCGCGCCGCATCTGCGGCGACTGCGGCGTGAACGCGCCGGTCGAGTGGATCTCGGCGTGCGGCAACTGCGGCGGCGCGCTGGTCACCCGCTTCGACGACGGCGACGGCGTGGTCGGCGAGCGGCTGAAGGTCTATCACCTGCAGACGCGGCCGATCGTCGAGTTCTACGCGGGGCGGCCGACGTTCCGCACCATCGACGGCAACCAGCCGCCCGACGTGGTGACGGCGTCGATGGACGCCGCCGTCTGCCAGGCGTCGCTGGCGCCGCGCGAGGCGCAGCTGTGATCGTCTGCAAGTCGCCGGCGGAGCTCGAGAAGATGCGCGCGGCGAACCAGCTCGTGGCGCAGGTCCTCGAGGAGCTGGCGGCGATGGTCGCGCCCGGCGTGACCACGGCGGACCTCGACGCGGCGGCGGAAGCCAGGGTGCGCGCCGCGGGCGCGGAGCCGGCGTTCAAGGGCTACCGCGGCTATCCCGCGACGCTCTGCGCGTCGGTGAACGAGCAGGTGGTGCACGGGATCCCGAACCGCACGGCGCTGGCCTCGGGCGACATCGTGTCGCTCGACATGGGGGTCAAGCTGAACGGCTACTACGGCGACTCCGCCGTGACGGTGCCGGTCGGCACGGTGGACGAGAACGTCAGGAAGCTGCTGCGCGTGACGCGCGAGGCGCTCGACAAGGGCATCGCGCAGGTGAAGGTCGGCGGCCGGATCTCGGACATCGGCCACGCCATCCAGGCGCACGTCGAGGCGAACGGGTTTTCGGTGGTGCGCGAGTTCGTCGGGCACGGCATCGGCGCCTCGCTGCACGAGGAGCCGCAGATCGCCAACTACGGCGAGCCCGGCCGCGGGCCGCGGCTGGCCGAGGGGATGACCCTGGCGATCGAGCCGATGGTGAACATGGGCAAGGCGGCGGTGCGGGTGCTCGCCGACGGCTGGACGGCCGTGACCAGGGACGGCAGCCTGTCGGCGCACTTCGAGCACACCGTGGCGGTGACCAGGGACGGGCCGCTGGTGCTGACGCTGCGGCCGGTGGCGGCGCTGTGATGATTGAACAGGACCCCCGGGAGCGTGAACACCGGGTGCGGTCGGTCGACGGGATCGTGCGGGAGTCGCTGCCGTATGCGCAGTACCGCGTGGAGATCGACGGACCGCGGCAGGTAACGGCGAGCGTGCCGAGCGGGCCGGGCAAGAACTTCATCCGGGTGCTGATCGGCGACCGGGTGCGGCTGGAGCTGAGCCCGCGGGACGTAACGCGCGGAAGGATAGTCCAAAAGTTATGAAGGTACGAGCGTCCGTCAAGAGAATCTGTGACAAGTGCAAGGTCATCCGCCGTCGCGGCGTCGTGCGCGTGATCTGCTCGAACCAGAAGCACAAGCAGAGGCAGGGGTAAATGGCACGTATTGCTGGCGTCGATCTTCCGCGCACCAAGCGGATTGAAGTCGGCCTGACCTACATCTACGGCATCGGCCGCAAGCGGTCGAACGACATCCTGACGGCGGCGGGCGTCAGCCCGGACATCCGCATCAAGGACCTGTCGGAAGACGACGTCCGGAAGATCAGCCGGGTCATCGAGGAGCAGGGCGGCGTCGAGGGGGACCTGCGCAAGGAAATCTCGATGAACATCAAGCGGCTGATGGAAATCGGGAGCTGGCGCGGCCTGCGCCACCGCCGCAACCTGCCGGTCCGGGGGCAGCGCACCAAGACCAACGCGCGCACGCGCAAGGGTCCGCGCAAGGGCGCGGTCGCCAAGAAGAAGACGGTTTAAGAGCTCAACATGGCAAAGAACGAACCGGTCGACGCATCCGCACCGCCAGAAGGCGGAGGCAAGAAGCCCGCGGGACGCCCCGCGAAGAAGAAGACGTTCAAGAAGCGCGGCGAGAAGCGCGTCATCCACCACGGCTACGCGCACATCCACGCCTCCTTCAACAACACCACGATCACCATCACCGATCCGGAAGGGGCGGTGGTGGCGTGGTCCAGCGCGGGCGGCATCGGCTTCAAGGGGTCGCGCAAGGGGACGCCGTTCGCGGCGACCCAGGCGGCGATCGCCGCCGGCAACGCCGCCAAGGCGTTCGGCATGCGGACGCTCGAGGTGCGGGTGAAAGGCCCGGGCGCGGGCCGCGAGTCGGCGATCCGCGCGCTGCAGACGATCGGCCTCGACGTGAAGTCGATCCGGGACGTTACGCCTATTCCGCATAACGGATGCAGACCGCCCAAGAGGAGGCGCGTCTGACAAGTCCGCAACCCGCAACTCCCACAACCCAAACGGAAACGGACGGCATTGGGAGTTGGGCGTTTGGGAGTTGATTGGGAGTTGGGAGTTGTGAAGTTGGGCATTAACACGAGGCAGCTTTAATGGCACGTTATACCGGACCCGTTTGTCGGCTCTGCCGGCGCGAAGGCATGAAGCTCTTCCTCAAGGGAGAGCGCTGCTACACCGAGAAGTGCGCGATCGAGAAGCGCAACATGCCCCCCGGGCAGCACGGCAAGCTGCGCAAGGCGAAGATCGTCGGCTACGGCCTGCAGCTGCGCGAGAAGCAGAAGGTCAAGCGCATCTACGGCGTGCTCGAGAACCAGTTCCGCCGCTACTTCGAGATCGCGGACCGCACCCGCGGCATCACCGGCGAGACGCTGCTCCAGCTCCTGGAGCGCCGCCTCGACAACGTGATCTACCGCATGGGGCTCGCCACCTCGCGGGCGCAGGCGCGGCAGCTGGTGCGCCACGGCCACTTCACGGTGAACGGCCGCAAGGTCGACATCCCGTCGTACTCGGTCAAGCCGGGCGACACCATCGGCGTCCAGGCGCGCAGCGCGCAGAACCCGGCGATTCAGCACGCGCTCGAAGAGGTCAAGGGACGCGGCGTCCCCGAGTGGCTGTCGTTCGACCAGGGATCGATGGCCGGACGGATCGCCTCGCTGCCGACGCGCGAGCAGATCAACCTGCCGGTGCAGGAACAGCTGATTGTGGAGCTGTATAGCAAGTAACTGTCAACGCCCAACGCCACAACCCCCAACGCCTCAAGCCGCACGGTTCGGGAGTTCCTCTTGAACTTGGGAGTTGGCCGTTTGGGAGTTGGGAGTTGGAAGTTGTGTAGTTGGGAATTGACAGTGTAAGTCGCAAGCGTCCCCCTGTCCGCAGCCATTCCGGGTCCGCGGTGGGAGGCAGGGGGTCACAGCGGATCCGGCGGGCGCTCAACAACGGGCGCTCGAACAAGGAAAGTCAGGACACATGCTCTGGAAAGGTTTTCAGCGGCCGAAGCGGCTCGAGTTCGAGCGCGAGACTCTCACCGATCGATTCGGGCGGTTCTACGCCCAGCCGTTCGAGCGCGGGTTCGGCACCACCGTCGGCAACTCGCTGCGGCGCGTGCTGCTCTCCTCGATCGAGGGCGCGGCGGTGACGGCGGTCAAGATCGACGGCGTGCTCCACGAGTTCTCGCCGATCCCCGGCGTGGTCGAGGATGCCACCGACATCATCCTCAACCTCAAGCAGATCCCGCTGAAGATGCACACCGACACCACCAAGACGCTCTACCTGCGCGTCGACAAGGCTGGTGAGGTGCGGGCGCGCGACATCGAGGGGGACGCCGACATCGAAATCCTCGAGCCGGACGCGCACATCGCCACCGTCGCCGAGCACGGCAAGCTGCACATGGAGCTGCGCGTCAAGCGCGGCCGCGGCTACGTCTCGGCCGACAAGAACTTCGACGAGGATCTCGGCATCGGCTGGATCCCGGTGGACTCGGTCCACTCGCCGATCAAGAAGGTGAACTACCTGGTCGAGGCGGCGCGCATCGGCCAGAACACCGACTACGACAAGCTGACGGTCGACGTCTGGACCAACGGTTCGGTGACGCCGCGCGATGCGGTGTCGCTCTCGGCCAAGCTGATTCGCGATCACCTGAACATCTTCATCAACCTCGAGGACGCGGTGGAGATGACCTCCGAGGGGGGCGGCGAGACGACCCACGCCACCTCGAACGAGAACCTCGACAAGAGCGTCGAGGAGCTCGAGCTCTCCGTGCGGTCCTACAACTGCCTCAAGAACGCGAACATCCGCACGATCCGCGAGCTGGTGCAGAAGACCGAAGGGGAGATGCTCAAGACCAAGAACTTCGGCCGCAAGTCGCTGAACGAGATCAAGGAGATCCTGACGTCGATGGGTCTCAGCCTCGGCATGCGGCTCGATCAGCCGGCGACGGCATCGCAGGAATAGTCATGCGTCACAGAGTAGGACAGAGAAAGCTCGGCCGGGTCACGGAGCATCGCATCGCGATGCTCCGCAACCAGGCGGAGGCGCTGATCCGCCACGAGCGGATCGAGACGACGGTGCCGAAGGCGAAGGAGCTGCGGCCGTTCGTCGAGCGGATCATCACCATCGCCAAGCGCGGCCTGGCCGCCGGCGAGGCCAACGGCCGCGCCCTGCACGCGCGCCGGATGGTGCTCCGCGACATCCAGAACCGCGACGTCGTCGCCAAGCTGTTCGACACGATCGCGCCGCGCTTCGAGGCGCGCCCGGGCGGCTACACGCGGATCCTGCGCCTCGGCTTCCGCCGCGGCGACGCCGCGGAAGTCGCGCAGATCGAGCTGGTCGGCAGCGAGTTCAACCCGAACGCCGAAGCCGAGAAGGCCGCGTCCGCGGAAGCCAAGCCGAAGGCCAAGGGCGTCGGCGGCCGCCTGCGCGCGGCGGCCGAGCGCCTTCGCGGTAAAGCGAAGGAAAGCGAAGGGGACGAAGGAAACGAAGGAGCCGAAGGAAGCGAAGGCGCGGCTCGCGCGAGGAAGGCCAAGCCGGCGCGTACGGAGCGCGGCAAGGGCGGCAAGGCCGACACTCGCGGCAAGGGAGCGAAGACGACGACCCCGAGAAAAGCTGGCGGGTCGTAGGGTTCGCAGTCGGCAGTTCGCAGTTCACGGTTCGCAGTCAACAGTCAAAGAGCCGGGTCGCCTGGGCGCCCGGCTCTTTGTTTTGTGCGCGGCCAACGCCAACCGCCAACCGCCAACCGCCAACCGCAAACGCTACACTTCCTCGGGCGCCTCGGCGCCGCGTTCCGCCTTCGAGGCCGCGATGATCTTCGCGTGCAGGTGCTGCGGCACTTCCTCGTAGTGATCGAACTCCATGTGGTACGAGCCGCGGCCGCCGGTGGCGGACGTCAGGTGCTGCTCGTAGGTCAGCATCTCGGACATCGGCACCTTGGCGCGGATGATCGTCATCGCGCCGCGCGTGTCCATGCCGCCGATGCGGCCGCGCCGCGAGTTCAGATCGCCCATCAGGTCGCCGGCGTAATCGCTCGGCGCGTAGACCTCGACGTTCATCACCGGCTCGAGCAGCGTCGGGCGCGCGCGTGACATGCCGTCCTTGAAGGCCAGCGACGCCGCCATCTTGAACGACAGTTCGTTCGAGTCGACGGCGTGGAACGAGCCGTCGAACACGGTGGCGCGGAAGTCGACCATCGGGTAGCCGGCGAGGAAGCCGCGCATCCGCGAATCCTGGATCCCCTTTTCGATCGCCGGCACGTACTGGCGCGGGATCGAGCCGCCGAAGATGTCGTTGGCGAACTCGAAGTCGCTGCCGCGCGGCAGCGGCTCGAACTTGACCTTGCAGTCGCCGAACTGGCCGTGGCCGCCGGTCTGCTTCTTGTGCCGGCCGTGCGCTTCGACCGAGGCGGTGATCGTCTCGCGGTAGGGGATGCGCGGCAGCTTGAGCGTGACCTCGACGCCGAAGCGGCGCTTCAGCTTGGCCACCGTCACCTCGATGTGCGACTGCCCCTGGCCGGCGAGCAGCAGCTCCTTGGTCTGCATGTCGCGCGTGTAGTTGATCGTCGGATCCTCTTCCTGCAGCCGGTGCAGCGCGGTGCTGATCTTCTCTTCGTCGCCGCGGCTCTTCGGCTCGATCGCATAGGAGATCACCGGCTCGGGGAACTTGATCGGCGGGACCTTGCCGGCGCTCTTGTCGCCCATCACGTCGCCGGTCTGCGTCTCCTTCAGCTTGGCGACGGCGCCGATGTCCCCGGCCTTGACCTCCGGGACGTTCGTCTGCGTCTTGCCCTGCAGCACCAGCAGGTGGCCGAGCCGCTCGGGCACGTCACGGGTGATGTTGTGGACCGAGGTGTCGGCCTTCAGGGTCCCGGAGATGACGCGGAACAGCGTGATCCGTCCGGCGAAGGGATCCGCGACCGTCTTCCAGATGAAAGCTGCCGCGGCGCCGCCGTCCTGCATTGCGATGTCGACTTCCTCGCCCTCGGGAGTCCTGGCGTGGAGCGGCCGCTCGGCGGGCGACGGCACGTAGGTCACGATGGCGTCGAGCAGCGTCTGCATGCCGATGTTCGCCGTCGCCGACGTCAGCACCAGCGGGAACACCCGTCCGGCGGCGACCGCGCGCTTGAGGCCGGCCACCAGCTCGTCCTGCGTCAACGTGCCGGCGTCGAAGAACTTCTCCATCAGCGCATCGTCGGCTTCGGCCACCATCTCGATGAGCGCCTCGCGCGCCGCCTTCGCGACCTCGGTCATGTTTCCGGGGATCGCGCCTTCCACCGGCTTGCCGCTGCCGTCGTTCGCGAACATGGCGGCCTTCATGGCGACGAGGTCGATCACCCCGGCGAAGGCCTTCTCCTCGCCGATCGGCAGCTGGATCGGGATCACCGTGCGCCCGAACACGCCGCGCAGCGACTCGAGCGACCGATCGAGGCTGGCGCGCTCGCGATCGACGCGGTTCAGGACGACGATCCGCGGCAGCGCGAGGTCGGCGGCGTCTGCCCAGACCTTCTCGGTCGAGACCTCGACGCCGGCCACCGCGTCGACGACGACCAGGGCCGCGTCGGCGACTCTGAGCGCCGCGCGCGCGTCGCTGAGGAAGTTGGCCATCCCCGGCGTGTCGATGAAATTGATCTTGGTCTTGTTCCACTCGGCGTAGGCGACGCTGGCGGAGAGGGTGTGCTTGCGGGCAATTTCTTCTTCGTCGTAATCGGTGACCGTCGTCCCCTCGTCGACCTTGCCGAGGCGGGTGACCGCCCCCGCGTCGAACAGCAGGGCCGACACGAGCTGGGTCTTGCCGGAACCCGAGTGGCCGACCAGAGCGACGTTGCGCAGGCTGGCGGCGTCGTAAACCTTCATAGCGGGTACCCTCCGCGTGGCCGGTAGCCGGTCGCCAGTGGCCGGTGGCTACCGGCAATCTCCCGCCGGCCGATCGCCAGCGGATTCGGTCATCGTATTGCGGCGGGCCGAAGGGATCAAGCGATAGGATCCGGAGGGCATGGACGACGACGAGACGATTGAGTATCCCGCGCGGCCGCGCCGGCGATGGCGTCTTCCGCTGGTGCTGGCCGTGCTCGCCGTCTTCTTCGGCGCCGGCACGACCGCGTCGTATTACGTCGACGCGCTCTGGTTCGGCTCACTCGGCTACGCGGTGGTGTTCTGGAAGGCGCTGAATATCCAGGCGATCGTGTTCGGGGCCTTTGCCGCCGCCACGTTCGCGGCGCTCTACGGCGCCTTCCTCGCGCTGAAGCCGCCGCGCTTCGGCGAGCCGGGGTCCGGCGGCGTGATCTTCGTGAACGGCCGCCCGGTCGCCCTGCCGATCGGCCCGATCCTGCGCGCCGGCGCCCTGGTGCTTTCGCTGGTCGCGGGCCTGGCGGCGGGCGCCACCATGATGTCGGACTGGGACACGCTCGCGCTCTGGTGGTATGGAGGCGCCGCCGCGGCCGATGCGGTGGCGCAGGCGCGCGATCCGATCCTTGGCCGTCCCGTCGCCTTCTACCTGTTCACGCTTCCCGCATGGGAACTGATCGCCGGATGGCTGACGACGCTGGCGATCGTCGCGGCGCTGATGGCCCTGTTCTTTCGGCTGTCGTCGGGCACTGTCGGGCCGCGGCTGTCGATGCGCGCATTGCCGCGCGCCAATCCGCCGGGCGCGCGCGGTCTCGCGATCACCTGGGCCGTCCTCCTGCTCACCTTCGCGGCGCAGGTGTACATCGGCCGCTTCGAGCGGCTGCTCGAAGATCACACGATTTTCGCCGGCGTGACCTACACCGACGCGCACGTGCGCTTGACGGCCGCGGCACTGACCGCCGCCGCCTTCGCGGCCGGCGCGCTGGCGGCGGCCGCGTCGGCGTTCCTGTCGCCTCGTCCCCGGTGGCTCATCGCGTCGGTGCTGCCGGCCGCGGCGATCATCATCGCGTCGAACCTGATTGGCGGCTACGTCAACGGCTTCATCGTCAAGCCCAACGAGCTCGTGCGCGAAACGCCCTACATCGCGCACAACATCGCGTTGACGCGAACCGCTTTCGGTCTCGACCGGATCACGCAGCGCCCGTTCCCGGCGGAAACGACCGTCGAGGCCGCCAATCCGGCCGCGAACCAGGACACGCTGCAGAACATCCGGCTGTGGGACTGGCGGCCGCTGCAGGACACGCTGCGCCAGATCCAGGAGATCCGCACCTATTACGACTTCGCCGACATCGACATCGATCGGTACAGCATCGGCGGCGTGACGCGGCAGGTGATGGTGGCAACGCGCGAGCTGAACGTCAACAAGCTGCCCGCGAGCAGCCGCAACTGGATCAACGAGCGGCTCATCTACACGCACGGCTACGGGCTGACGATGAACCCGGTGAACGGCTTCACGCCGGAAGGGTTGCCGACGCTGATCCTGCGGGACATGCCGGTCCAGACCAGCGTCCCGGAGCTGCGGGTGACGCGGCCTGAGGTGTACTTCGGCGAGCTGACGACGACGGACGTCTACGTGCGCACGCGCCAGCAGGAGTTCAACTACCCGCAGGGACAGAGCAATAACCTGACGTCCTACGAGGGCACGGGCGGCATTCCCATCGGCAACTTCGCCCGCCGGCTGGTGATCGCGCTCGATCGCGGCGATCTCGGCAAGCTGCCGTTCAGCGACGACGTCACCGCGGCGAGCCGTCTGCTGATGCGCCGCTCCATTCGCGAGCGCGTGACCGCGCTCGCCCCGTTTCTCGTCTACGACGAAGATCCCTACATGGTCCTGCGCGACGACGGCCGGCTGGCGTGGATCGTCGACGCCTTCACGGTGTCGGATCGGTATCCGTACTCGCGCTCGTTCGCGTTCGAGAACCGCTCCGTCAACTACGTCCGCAACAGCGTCAAGGTGGTCGTCGACGCCTACGACGGCACCACCGACTTCTACGTGTTCGATCCCGCGGACCCCGTGCTGGCGGCGTACCGCCGGCTGTTTCCGTCGCTGTTTCGCGAGCAGGCCGACATGCCGGCCGACCTGCGCCGGCACGTCCGGTATCCGGAGATGCTGCTGGCGCTGCAGGCCGAGGTCCTCGGCCTCTATCACATGACGGATCCGGAAGTGTTCTACAACCGCGAGGATCTGTGGACCGTGGCCAGCGAGGTCAGTTCGAGCGCACAGGGCGATCGGGCGGCGCAGCCGATGGAGCCGAACTTCGTGCTGATGAAGCTGCCGGGGGAGTCGCGCACCGAGTTCGTCGAGGTGCTGCCGTTCACGCCGGCCAACCGCAACAACCTGATCGGCTGGATCGCCGGCCGCAGTGACGGCGAGCACTACGGGGATCTGATCGCCTACGATTTTCCGAAGACCCGGCTGATCGACGGCCCGCTGCAGGTGGAGGCGCGCATCGACCAGAACGCGCAGCTCTCGGGGCAGTTGTCGCTGTGGAATCAGCAGGGATCGCGGGTCAGGCGCGGCGCGCTGCTGGTCATGCCGCTCGGTCGGGCGCTCCTCTACGCCGAGGCCATCTACCTGCAGGCCGAGCGCAGCCCCATGCCGGAGCTGCGCCTGGTCGTTCTCGCGATGCAGGATCGCCTGGTCTACGCGACGACGTTCGAGGCGGCGCTGGCGCAACTCTTCGGAGCCTCACCGGCGGTCGCGGAACGAGCGGCGAGCCCTGCCCCCGCGGCGGCGGCGCCTCCCTCCGAGGCCGACCGCGACGCCCGCATCGCCGAAGCGGCGCGCGCGCTGGCCGACTACCAGCGCCTCACCGCGGAAGGCAAGCTGGGAGAGGCCGGGCAGAAGCTCGAAGAGCTGAAGCGGCTGCTGGATGCCCTCACTGCGAAGCGGCGGTGACGTAGCGGTGACGGCGGCCGGTGGCGGTGGCCGGTGGCGGTGGCCGGTGGCCGGTTACCCGTTACCGGTTACCCGTTGCCAGTAGCCGGTTGCCAGTGCGTTAGTTCGTTGCTGGTTGCGTTGCGTCGATGCGAATCATGTGAGGGTTTGAATGAAGCGCGTCAGCATCCGCCGGACGCTCGAGATGTCATTCTCGAAGCGCACGTGGACGTCGGGCACGATGAACTTCACGTCGCGTGCGACCAGCAATTGCGACTCGAGCTCGTTGCAGGAACCCATCGAGAACCAGCACAAACGCGAGAAATCGGCGTTGGAGCCCCGGCCTGCGCCTTCCGCGATGTTCGAAGGAATCGAGATGACCGATTTCAGTATTTGATCGCGCAGCGGCCACGCCTCAGGCTTCCGAAAGAAACGGGGAAGGTCGTAGGTGTCGACTGCGAGTTGATGCGCCTTCTGCCACACGTGCAGCTGTCTGTAGTCCTGCATCGGCGATCTCCTTTTCTAAGAGACCTACGCTGCTGCAAATTCAGTGCTGCGAGTGTTCTTCCGTTTTCTCTTCAGATTTTGCGAAAGCTGTCGTCCGGGTGAGAAGCGCGAACCCGTCCACGGGCGCAAGAATCGCAGTCGCCGCCGGTAAGCCGCGAGCGCAACGAGAAATAACGTGCGGGTAGCCGCGACCGGCAACGGGTAACCGGTAACCGGTAGCCGGTAACTGGCAACCGTTCACCGGCAACTATTCGTATCGGAGCGCTTCGATCGGATCCAGGCGCGAGGCTTTGAAGGCGGGGAACAGGCCGAAGAAGATCCCGACGCTGGCCGAGAAGCCGATCCCCAGCGCGAACGACCACCAGGGAAGCGAGACGGGGAAGCCGGTGATGCCGTGCACGCCGAGGCCGATCGAGCTGCCGAAGATGATGCCCAGCAGGCCGCCGGCGGACGTCAGGAAGATCGCTTCGATCAGGAACTGCCAGAGGATCTCGCGGCGGCGCGCGCCGAGCGCCTTGCGGACGCCGATCTCGCGCGTGCGCTCGGTCACCGAGATCATCATGATCGCCATCACCCCGATGCCGCCGACCATCAGCGCGATCGACGAGATGACCACCAGCGCCAGGAACGTCGCCTGGCTGATCTGGTCCCAGACCTTCAGCACCGCGTCCTGCGTGGCCAGGTCGAAGTCGTTCGGCTGATCCAGCTTCAGGCTGTGGCGGATGCGCATCAGCGCTTCCACTTCGGTCATCGCCGCGTCGCGCATGCCGTCGCGCGGGACGATGGCGATCATCGCGGTGCGGAAGACGGCCGGATTGAAGCTGCCGGCGCTGATCTTCGCCGACCCCTTGAGCACCTTGCCGTAGAGCTTCTCGTGGGTGCCGTAGGGCATCACCACGAAGTCGTCCTGCCCGCCATTCAGACCGCCGGGGCTGGGGCGCTGGCCGAGCACGCCGATGACGCTGAACTGCGCCGACCCGATGCGGACCGTCTTGCCGATCGGATCGACGTTGGGGAACAGCGCCTGCCACGGCGTGTAGCCGAGCACGACGACCTGGCGACGATGTTCGACTTCAGCGGGAATGAACAGGCGGCCGGCCTTGAGGGGGGCGAAGTTCACCTGCGCCCAGTTCTCGGTGGCGCCGAGGATCAGCAGCTGCCGCGTCTTCTGGTTGCCGTAGTAGACGCGCGAACGGTTGAATCCCATGGCGCCGAGCCAGACGTCGACCATCGCCACCGACGGACATTCGCGCTCGATCGCGCGCGCGTCGTCCATCGTCAGGTTCGGTCGCCGCGCCACGTCGAGGAAGCTCTTGCCGCCGCCGATGATGCTCAGCGCGCCCCACTTCTGGATCATGATCGTGTTCGGCCCGAGCTGCTTGATCGAGTCGCGCAGCGAGCTGTCGAACCCGCGGATCAGCGAGGTCATGCCGACGATCGACGTGATCCCGATGACGACGCCGAGCACGGTCAGCGCCGAGCGCATCTTGCTGGCGCGCAGCGTGTCGAACGACATCACGAAGATTTCCGAAAGCAGGCCGGTGCGGATCTTGGCCATCTATTCCCGCCTGAGCGCTTCGATCGGATCGAGCTTGGCCGCCCGCATCGCCGGATACAGGCCGAAGAACAGGCCGACCACCGCGGTCACGCTGATGCCCATCACCACCGACCACACCTGCACCGTCGAGGGCAGCGGCGACACCTTGCTGATGACCGTGGCCAGGATGAACCCGAAGAAGGTGCCGACGACGCCGCCGAAGGTGGACAGCGTCACCGACTCGGTCAGGATCTGCCAGACGATGTCGCGCCGGCGCGCGCCCAGCGCCTTGCGCAGGCCGATCTCGCGCGTCCGCTCGCTGACCACCATCAGCATGATGTTCATGATGACGATGCCGCCGACGACCAGCGACAGCGCGACCACGCCGATGAGCACGGCGAAGATGCCCTGGGTCGCGGTGTTGTAGATCGCGAGCAGCGTGTCGGAGGTGAACATGCCGAAATTGTCGGGATCCTTCGGCCGCAGCCGGCGCTCGACGCGCAGCGCCACCGTCGCGTCGTCCATCGCCGCCTTGACCACTTCGGGCTCCCGCGGCTTCACCAGGAGCTGCAGCCCGCCCATGCGGTTGCCGAACATCTTCTGGAAGTTGCCGAGCGAGATGATCGCGAAGTTGTCCTGCGAGTTGCCGAAGGCCGAGCCCTTCTTCTTGTGCACGCCGACGACGCGGTAGTGCACCTTGTTGATCGAGATGACCTTGTCGATGGGATCGGCCTGGCCGAACAGCTTGTCGGCGACGTCCCAGCCGATCACCGCGACCGGGCGGTTGGTCGAGATTTCGACGGGGCTGATCAGCCGCCCGCGGTCGACGTCGTAGGTCGAAAAATCGACGTACTCCGGCGACACGCCGGTCACCTGTGCGCCGTCCACCGCCTGGCTCTTGTAGGCCATCGTCGCCCCCGCGCTGGCCTGCGCGGCGATGGCGCCGACGTTGTCGCTGAAGCGGCGGATCGCCGAGGCTTCCATCAGCGTGATGCGCGGGTTGTTGCGCGTCCGCTCTTCGTCTTCCTGTGTGCGGATGACCGGGAAGCGCTGGATCGTGAAGTTGTCGGCGCCGACGTCGGAGACGATCGCGTTGGTGACGTAGGCGTTCATGCCCTGGACCAGCGACACCACGGCGATGATGGAGGTCACCGCCACGATGTTCCCGAGCACGGTCAGGAACGATCGCAGCTTGTACTCCCAGATCGCGCGGAGCGCGATGCCGACCGATTCGATGAAATGATGCATGGACTGCCGCCGCGTCTACGGGCGCGCCCTACGTCTTTGCCGCGGGCGTGCTCTTGGCCGCCTCGACCTTGACCGCGGTCCCGTCCTTCAGCTCGCGCACCGAGCTGAACGGCCCGACGATCACCTGGTCCCCTTCCTTCACGCCCGACAGCGCCTCGAAGTACTTCTCGCCGGCGATGCCGGTCTTCACCGGGGTGAACAGCGCCTTGTTGTCGCGCACGACGAAGACGCCCTCGAGCTCCTTGCGCTCCTGGCCCGGCTTGAGCTCCGCGGCCTGCACGCTGCCGCGGCCGCCGCGCTGCGGACCCTTGCTCTCGTCGCGGACGATGTTCCCCTCGCGGTCGACGATCATCTCGCGGACCGTCGTCGCCTGGATCGGAATCGCGATCGCTTTCTGGCGCGTCGCGGTGGTGATCTCGGCGGTGCAGGTGAACCCCGGACGCACGTCGGGGATCTCGTTGTCCACCGTCACCTTCACCTTGAAGTTGGTGGCCTGCGACGACGCGGTGGAGCCGGCCGCCTGAATCGGGCTGTTGCCGATCTCGGTCACCTTGCCGCTGAACGACTTGCCCGGCATCGCGTCGATCGTGATCTTGGCGATCTGGCCGAGCGCCACGTTGGGGATGTCGGTCTCGTCGACTTCGACTTCGGCCTCGATGATCGACATGTCGGCGACGGTGAGCAGCACCGTGCCGGCGTTGTTCATCGTCCCGACGACGACCGTTTCCCCCTCCTCGATGTTGCGGCGGGTGATGATGCCGGTGATCGGCGACTCGATGCGCACCTTGCTCAGGTTCAGCTTGGCGTTCTCGACCGATGCCTCTTCCTGCTTCATCCGCAGGCGCTGGGTCTCGATCTGCCGCTCCTGCGACGCCAGGTCCGACTGCCGCATCCGTACCGCGTTCTCGGCGTTGTCGAGCGTTTCCTTCGGCGTCAGGCCCTGCTTGTAGAGCTGCTGCTGCCGCGCGAGATTCTCCTGCGCCTGCTTCAGCGCCGTCTTGGTGCTCTCGATCGCCACGCCCAGCTGCTCCACCGTCGAGCTCGACGCCGCCAGCGACGCCTGCGTCTGGTTGTAGGCGGTCGTCAGGTTGCGCGGATCGATCTGAAGGAGGAAGTCCCCCTTCTTGACTCGCTGGCCTTCCTCGACCTTCAGGTCGGTGACGCGCCCCATCGTGTCGGCGCTGATGTTGACCAGCGTCCGCGGCTGGATCTTGCCCGAGGCCGAGACGATCGCCTGCAGGTCGCGTTTCTGCAGCGCCTCGACGTTGACGGCGAGCCCTTCCTGCCGCTTGAACTTGATGTTGGCGAAGACGACCGCCGCCAGGACGAGGACGATGCCCGCGCCGATCAGGATTTTCTTGTTACGACTCATGCGCCTCCCGCGCGGCTCTTGAACAGCGCGATGCACAGTGCGATCACAGCGTAGACGGACAGCAGCGAGATCGCGATCGGCTGCGTGCGCCGCCTGTACAGGACGCCGAGCCCGATGGCCAGGACGACGATGTACCAGACGAGAAAGATGTCGATGGTGCCCAGCAGGTGCGCCGCGAACGACTTCTCGGGCAGCATCGGCAGCAGCGCGCCGAGGTTGGCGACGCTGGTCATGGCGCTCCCGCGCAGGTAGTTGACCGTGCCGGAGAGCACGCTCGAGAGCGACGACACCGCGCTGGCGTGGATCACCACCGCCAGCACCTGCTTGAACGAGGCTTCACCGCCGAGCGCGGCGTTGAAGATGGCGAAGAAGATGCCGGCGACGATCACGGCGAAGATCGGCGTGATGATCAGCACGCTCGCGCCCGTGGTGTAGGGCAGGCGCGCGGCACCCTTCTGCATCCCCTCGTACATCTGGTCGGTGACGTTGAAGCCGAACGACTGCATCTGCTGCACCTGCTGATCGAGCTGCGCCTGGCGCCCCGCCTCGGTGGTCATCGGCAGCGCGGTGAAGAACGCCGCGATCACCGCGGTCAACGCGAGCATGCCGAACACCTTCGGCACGGGAACGAGGCTCGCGAAGGTCTCCTTCGGAGACACGATGATGCCGATGTAGCGCGCGAGAAGATTCTTGGGGGCAGGCGTCGCGCCTGTAGCAGCCGCAGTACTGGTCATAAGGTGGCCTCGAAAACTGCAGTTTTCGACCTTGGGTGAAGTGTCCGGGAACTGCTGATTGTAACGCCAATTACGAAGCTGGCGGTGGAAAAGTTCCGCAATCGGAGCAGTCAACCCTCACGCCGAGTAGGAGTTAGGGACCAGTTGCGACGTCGCCGCGTGCGCTTGCGGCAGCCCAAGTCCGATAAGCTGCAGGGATGCGACCGCTCATCTTTATTAGTCTTTCGGCCCTCTCGTTCGTTTGGGCGCCAGCCCTCGCCGCGGCGCAGGACACCTTTCTCCCGCCCGCGCCGCCGGGACCGCCCGTCGGCGTCCGCGCCGCCGGCATGGGCGGCGCCTTTACCGCCGTCGCCGACGATGCGTCGGCGGTCTACTGGAACCCGGGGGGCCTCGCCTCCGGGGCCTTTTTCGGGCTGACCATCGACTACAACACGGCCGACCGGGGATCGGCCGGGACGATCGCCCTGGCCACGCCGCCGCTCGGCCTCTCCTACTATCGCACCGCTACAGGCGAGCTGCCCAACAGCCGAAATGGGCTCGTGGCGCACCACGCCGGGCTCACCGTCGTCCACTCGTTGACCCGCACGATTTCCGCGGGCACGACGTGGAAGGTGGTGCAGGGCGTGGCGGGCGAGTTCTCCACCAACAAATTCGACGCGGATCTCGGGGTGATGGCGGCCGGCTCCCTGGGCAAGGTCGGGCTCTCGGTGCGGAACCTGCTCGAACCGAAGTTCACGGCGCCCGGCGGGCTGATTCAACTGGATCGGCAGATCCGGCTCGGCGCGGCCATCAACGTGACGCGGGGATCGCTGATTTCGGCCGACGTGGACCTGACCGAGACCCGGATTCCGCTGGGGGATCTGAGGGAGGTCGCGTTCGGGACCGAGGCGCACGCCGCGAAGAAACTGTGGCTGCGCGGCGGCTATCACTGGAACGCCGCGGGCGGGGCTGCGCCGTCGGCCCCCATGGGCAGCGTCGGCGGCAGTTTCGCGGTGTACGGCCGCACCCTGGCCGACGCCCAGGTGACCTTCGGGTCCGAGGATGGCAACCGCGGGTGGGGCGTGGGGCTGCGGTTCGTCTTCTGATCGCGAATTCCGGGGCTTTTACGCGACAAAAAGTCGCCAGCCCAGCGGAATTTTCTTGACAAAAAGTGTCAATACGCTACCATAAGCACCTCCCCCAGCAAGTCTCCCGACGAGTCCAGAAAGACTCCAGATAATGCCCGTCCGTATTGGCGAGCTGCTGCTGAAAGAGAAGCGCATCACCCCTGCTCAGTTGCAGGAAGCGCTGAACTATCAGAAGACGAGTGGCGGCAAGCTCGGTTACAACCTCGTCAAGCTCGGCTTCGTCAAGGACGAGGAGATCACCGCTCTGCTTTCCAAGCAGTACGGTGTCCCCTCGATCAACCTGGCGCAGTTCGAGATCGATCCAGCCATCGTCAAGCTGATTCCGTCGGAGACTGCCCAGAAATATCAGATCGTCCCGCTCAGCCGATCCGGCGCGACCCTCACGATCGCGATGACGGATCCGACCAACGTGTTCGCCATGGACGACATCAAGTTCATGACGGGCTACAACGTCGAGCCGGTCGTCGCGAGCGAGACCGCGGTGACCGAGGCGATCACCCGCTATTACCCGGCCAACGTCCCCGCCGCGCCGCGCATCGTCGAGCCGAAGAAGAAGAAGGAACCGCGGGTCGAGCAGGCGGCCAACCTGAACAACGCCGCGACCCTCGAGATGGTGACGCGGGCGCTGGAGGAGACGGCCGGCGACATCGCCGACGACGACGTCGAGATGCTCGAGGAGATCGAGCAGATCGACGTCTCGACGCTCGAGAAGCAGGGAGGCGAGGCGCCGGTCATCCGCCTCGTGAACCTGATGCTGATGTCGGCGATCCAGAAGGGGGCCAGCGACATCCACGTCGAGCCGTACGAGAAGGAGTTCCGCGTGCGGTTCCGCATCGACGGCATTCTCTACAACGTCATGGCCCCGCCGATGAAGTTCCGCGACGCGATCACCTCGCGCATCAAGATCATGTCGAAGCTCGACATCGCGGAAAAGCGCCTGCCGCAGGACGGCCGCATCAAGATCCGCTTCGGCGACGCCGAAGGGGGCACCAAGGAAATCGACTTCCGCGTCTCCATTCTGCCGACGCTGTTCGGCGAAAAGATCGTCATGCGCTTGCTCGACAAGGACAAGCTCATGCTCGACATGACCAAGCTCGGGTTCGAGCAGGACTCGCTGCGCAAGCTGGAGTTCGCCATCAGCAAGCCGTGGGGCATGGTGCTCGTCACCGGCCCGACCGGCAGCGGCAAGACCAACACGCTCTATTCCTCCATCGCCAAGATCAACACCCCCGAAACCAACATCATGACCGCGGAAGAC